>WNFU01007747.1_pt1 | contig 12600 bp, 10 predicted proteins | sample 5400121 | NCBI WGS metagenome assembly WNFU01 (sample SAMN13153360, study PRJNA577476) | soil metagenome | isolation source: 100 cm soil or saprolite under grassland replicate 1 | place: USA:California | collected 2016-06-15 | reverse complement strand
CGGACCGTACCCGGGAGCCAACCGAGGCACGGAGTGCTGCCTTCCTCGCTGTGCTCGAACAGGACCTGCAGTCCGATGCAGATGCCGAGGAACGGCACTCGATCGACCTGGACGCGCCGGGTAAGCGCGTCGAGCAGGTCGGACTCGCGCAGCGAGTCGAGCGTGGCCGCAGCCGCGCCGACGCCCGGCAGGACCAACCGCTCCGACTCCGCGATCTCCTCGGGCTTGGCGACCAGCCGGCACGGCAGCCCGACGCGCTCGAGCGCGTAGATCACGCTGGGGGAGTTGCCGGCGCGGTAGTCGATCACGTCGATCATGTCCGCCTCAGTCTACGGATCACATTCGATACTCCTTGAAGAGATGCTGGCGGCAGAGACCGTGGGCGCGGCGGGGCTTCTCACATCCCTCGACCGTGCATGGTCGCACCCGCTTGGCCCGATGCTCCCAGTAGTCCAGCAGCCTCTCCCGCCAGGCGAGGTACTGCTCCCGCTTGTACGACGGCGGCAGGTGCGCATCCATGAAAGGGACGACCACGTCGAGGAGCTCGGGGAGGGCCTGAACTCGGAAGCTCGATTCGTCGTCATAGTGCGGTCGTCGTCGCGGTGAGTCATAGATGTGACCGACACCGAGGAACGTTTGCAGGACCTCGCACATCTCGCGGTCAGATGCGCCGAGGCCGACCTCGAACACGTAGCGCGTTCCTTCAGACACGCCGCTAAAGGCTGCTTCTCCTGCAGCGAATCCGGCTACGAAGTGAGCAAGCGGGCTAGTAACCCGTTGCACGGTAGTAATGGCTCCGGCAGAGCCGGCGGCCCCGTACCGGCCTGTCACAGCCAGGTACCGAACATGGCGATCGGCCTCTGCCGTATCGAGTTGGTCGCTTCCTCTCATACAGGAACAAGGCGTCGCGCCAAGCTTCAAACTGATCGCGCTTAGCACTGCGGAGGAGGTACTTCTCCGAGAACGGAATCGTCGCGCCGTGATGCGCCTTTCGGGACGCGAGGGTCAACACGCTCGTTGGCTGCCAGTGGGCTCGCTCAGGCCGGCGGTTATGTATCGAGCCAAATCCAAGAAATCTGCGCAACGCCTCGAGGAGCGCACGGTCGCGGCTGGCCATGTCCATCTGAAACACGAACCGCCTCCGTGGCGTCCCGTCCTTGAACGCGGGCAGCTGGGTCGTGATGAAGAAGGAGCCCTCGGCTGCGACGAGACCACCGAGCGTGAATCCGATCGCGTCCCACGCAGCGAGGAGTCTTGGAAGAAATTGGGTGGAGCTGACGCGACTCGAACGCGCGACTTCCACCATGCCATGGTGGCGCTCTACCAACTGAGCTACAGCCCCAGAGCCGTTCAAGGTACCAGCGGCCATTCGGGCCTCGAACGCCTCGCAGACCGAACACATGTTTGCATCATGACATCCAGGTATGACATCCACCGGTGACCTGACGCGCGGCGCCGGTACGCTCGCCGCGCAATGAGTGACACGACAGCGCGCACCGACGACGTTCCGCCCTTCCGCTACACCGCGCGCCTGGCCGACGAGATCGAGCGCAAGTGGCAAGACCGCTGGGAAGCGGAGCGGACGTTCTGGACGCCGAACCCCAGTGGGCCGCTGTCCGAGGGCTTCGAGCGCGCCGCAGGCCGCGAGAAGCTCTACGTGCTCGACATGTTCCCCTACCCGAGCGGCGCCGGCCTCCACGTCGGGCACCCGCTGGGCTACATCGGCACCGACGTCTACGCGCGCTTTCAGCGCATGGCGGGGCACAACGTGCTGCACGCCATGGGGTACGACGCGTTCGGGCTGCCGGCCGAGCAGTACGCACTCGAGACCGGGCAGCACCCGCGGGTCACCATCGAGCAGAACATCGCGACGATGCGCCGCCAGCTGCGGCGGCTCGGCCTCGGGCACGACCCGCGCCGCGGCGTATCGACCACCGACGTCCAGTACTACCGGTGGACGCAGTGGATCTTCCTCCAGATGTTCAACGCCTGGTTCGACGACGAGAGCAACCGGGCTCGACCGATCGACGAGCTCGTCGCCGATCTCGAGTCAGGCGCGCGGCCCACGCCGGACGACCGCCCATGGAGTGATCTCGACGCGATCGAGCGCCGCCAGGTCGTCGACTCGTACCGGCTCGCGTACCTCGACGAGGCCCCCGTCAATTGGTGCCCCGCGCTCGGCACGGTGCTGGCCAACGAGGAGGTCACCACCGAAGGCCGCAGCGAACGCGGGAACCACCCGGTCTACAAGCGCCCGCTCAAGCAGTGGAAGCTGCGGATCACCGAGTACGCCGAGCGGCTCCTGGCCGACCTCGACCTGCTCGACTGGCCCGAGTCCATCAAGATCATGCAGCGCAACTGGATCGGCCGCAGCGAGGGTGCCGACATCGTCTTCCCGGTCGAGAGCCACGAAGATCTCGGCATCCGTGTGTTCACGACGCGGCCCGACACCGTGTTCGGCGCCACGTACATGGTCGTGGCGCCGGAGCTGGACCTGGTCGACGAGATCGTCGCCAGCGAGTGGCCGCGCGACACCCCGCTCGCGTGGCGGGGCACGTTCGGCATCGACGTCTCGCCGCCGGAGGCGGTCGAGGCGTACCGCGAGTTCGCCGCTACGAAAACCGACCTCGAGCGCCAGGCCGAGGGACGAGAGAAGACCGGCATCTTCATCGGGGCCTACGCGATCAACCCCGTCAACGACGAGCGGATCCCGATCTTCATCGCCGACTACGTGCTCGCCGGCTACGGCACCGGGGCGATCATGGCGGTCCCCGGTCAGGACCAGCGCGACTGGGACTTCGCCGACGAGTTCGACCTGCCGGTCATCCGCACGGTGCAGCCGCCCCCGGACTTCGACGGTCAGGCGTACCTGGGCGACGGGCCCGCCATCAACAGCGGGTTCCTCGACGGCCTCGACGTCGAGGACGCCAAGCGCAGGACCACCGAGTGGCTCGAAGAGACCGGGAACGGCCAGGGCTCGGTCACCTACAAGCTGCGCGACTGGCTGTTCAGCCGCCAGCGGTACTGGGGCGAGCCGTTCCCGATCGTGTACGACGAGACGGGCCTGCCCGTGGCGTTGCCCGAGTCGATGCTCCCCGTCGAGCTACCCGAGATCAGCGACTTCCAGCCTCGCATCGTCGCTGACGACGAGGAGACGCTCCCGGAGCCGCCACTCGCGCGCGCCGAGCAGTGGGTCACGGTCGAGGCCGATCTCGGCGACGGCCTGAAGCCGTACCTGCGCGAGACGAACACGATGCCGCAGTGGGCGGGATCGTGCTGGTACTACCTGCGGTACCTCGATCCCACGAACGAGAACGAGATGGTCGACCCCGAGGTCGAGCGCTACTGGATGCGGGGCGACACGGCCTCCGGCGGCGTCGACCTCTATGTCGGCGGCGCCGAGCACGCGGTGCTGCACCTGCTGTACGCGCGGTTCTGGCACAAGGTGCTGTACGACCTCGGGCGCGTCTCCACGCCCGAGCCGTTCGCCCGGCTGTTCAACCAGGGTGTCATCACGGCGTACGAGTACATGGACGAGCGCGGCATGTACGTGCCGGCGCCCGAGGTCGAAGAGCGCGACGGGAAGTTCTTCTATGAGGGCGAGGAGGTCACGCGCACCCAAGGCCGGATGGGCAAGAGCCGTAAGAACGCGGTGACGCCCGACGACATCTACGAGGGGTACGGCGCCGACACGCTGCGGCTCTACGAGATGTTCATGGGGCCGCTCGACGCCAGCCGCCCCTGGAACACGGCCGACATCGTCGGCGTGCACCGCTTCCTGCAGCGGTTCTGGCGCAACGCGATCGACGAGCAGACCGGCGCGATTCGCGTGTCGGACGCATCCGCTGACGAGGACACCCGCCGCATCCTCCACCGGACGATCGAGGCAGTCCGGAACGACATGGGGAAGCTGCAGTTCAACACGGCGATCGCCCGGCTCTTCGAGCTGAACAACCGGCTGACCCAGGTCGTTGGGGAGACCGGCGCCGCGCCGGTCGAGGTCGTCACCGCGATGACCCTGATGCTCGCCCCGCTGGCCCCGCACCTGGCCGAAGAGGTGTGGTCCCGGCTCGGGCACGCCGAGACGCTCGCGTACGAACCGTTCCCCGAGCCCGACCCGGCCTACCTCGTCGTCGAGGAGGTCGAGATCGTCGTGCAGGTCGACGGGAGGGTGCGCGCCCGGGTCAAGGTGCCCGCCGGCGCGAGCGACGCCGACCACGAGGCGGCGGCGCGTGCCGACGAGCGGGTCGCGCAGCTGCTCGACGGCGTCGAGGTCATGAAGGTCGTCATCGTGCCGGGGCGGCTGCTCAACTTCGTCACGCGGTAGCGCGCGTGATGCCGCGCCGGCTCGACACCTCCGACCGGGCGTCCTACGGCCACACCCCGCCTGCAGACCTCGAGCGGGCGCGCCTCGTCCGCGTGCCCGTGCTCACACCGGGGATCGCGGCGATGACGCTCGGCCGGTGGATCCTGCTGCGGCGCGGCCACGAGCACGACCGTGACCTGATCGCCCACGAGCTCGTCCACGTCCGCCAATGGCGGGAGCTCGGCGCGGTGCGCTTCCTCGTGCGGTATCTCGGCGCGTACGTGCGGGGTCGGTGGCACGGCCTGGGGCACCAGGGCGCGTACGAGGCGATCCCCCTCGAGGCCGAAGCGCGCGCCCTCGCCGGGCGCTGACGGGCCTTTCCCTGCGCTGCCGGGCGCGATACCGTCCCGTGAGGTCGCCGCCGCGCCACCTCGCCGGCCCGCTTCCTTCCCCTCTCTTCCTCCGGTCCTTGCCGCGCGCGCCCGGAGGTCGCCATGCCCGACTCGTCCCGCACCGTCAGCGTCGAGCGCCCTGCTCCCGACGCCGAGTTCTGGGGACCGCCCGACGGATCCGAACGACCGGCGCAGTTCCCACCCCGACCCGCCGAGTGGGGCGGACCGATCGAGCGGCTCGTCGACCGCCTCCGCGGCCTGCGGGGCGACCCGCGCGCCAGCATCGCCGCGCTCCTCGTCGTCGCGGTCGTCGCCGGGTTCATCTGGTACCGGCTCGGCGCCGGCGACGGCAGCAGCTCCTCGACGACGCGCGCCCCGGCGTCCACAGCCGCAAGCGACAGCGCGACCGGGACGAGCAACACCGGCACAACCGGCGGTGCGAAGCAGGGCGACCGCGTGACGGTGCACGTCGCCGGAGCCGTCGCCAAGCCCGGCGTGTACGAGCTCGGGGGTGGTGCGCGCGTCATCGACGCGGTCGAAGCCGCTGGCGGCGGCGCGCCCGACGCCGACCTCAACCGGCTCAACCTGGCCGCCAAGGTCGCCGACGGTCAGCGGGTGCTGGTGCAGCGGGTGGGGGAGGCGGCGCCGGCAGGCCCCGCGGCCGCGGATGGCAGTACCGCCGAGGGCACCGACCCGTCGGGGCTCGTGAGCCTCAACACGGCCACGCAAGCGCAGCTCGAGGCCCTGCCGGGGATCGGCCCCACTCTCGCCCAGGCGATCATCGCCGAACGCGAGCGACGCGGCGGCTTCCGGTCGGTCAACGAGCTCCGTGACGTGCGCGGCATCGGCGACAAGCGCTTCGCCGACCTCAAGGACAAGGTGACGATCTGAGGGCCAGTCATGCGGCGGGCCCGGTCGCCCTCGTCGCGGCGGCCGCGGCCGGCGCGCGCCTCGGGGAGCACCTCGGCCCCGCGCCCGCCACGAGCGTGCTCGCGGTCGCGCTGGTCGGGGCGAGCACGGCGCTGTTCGTGAGGCGCGGTCCGACCCGTTTGACGCTCGCGATCCTCGCGATCGCCCTCCTGGGTGTGGCGACGATGCAGCGGGCGCTCGACGGCGTGGCCCACTCGCCGCTGACGGGACCTCGCGATGCTCGCGACTCGGCGACCATCGCAGCCACACTCTCCGAGGATCCCGACGGCGGGCAGTACACCGCGCGCGTTCTCGTGCGCGTCGCTCGGCTCGACGGGCGCGCGGCCGGATCTCGCACCGTGCTCGTCACCGCGAGCGGTGACGCCGCCAGCCGGCTGCGTCTGCTGGAGGCCGGCGACGAGATCGAGATGTCCGGCTGGCTCCAGCCTCTCGAGGGCTTCGACCGCCGGCTTCGATGGCAGCACGCAGTCGCCCACTTCGATGCGGTGGAGCTCCTCGCGTTCCGGCCCGCATCGTCGCCGCTCCTCGGGATCGCCAATCAACTGCGCGACCGCGTACTGGCCGGGAGCCGTCACCTCGGACCGACCGAGCGCGCGCTGGTCGCCGGGTTCCTGCTCGGTGACACGCGCGCGCTTCCCCGCGATGTCGAGGAGCAGTTCCGCGCCTCGGGTCTCACGCACCTGCTCGCCGTCTCGGGCGCAAACGTCGCATTCGTGCTCGCGCTCGTCCGGCCGGTGCTCCGCCGACTGTCGCTGCGGACGCAGCTCGTGGGGGGGCTCGGAGTGCTCGTCGTGTTCGGGGCGATGACGCGATGGGAGCCGTCGGTGCTGCGCGCGTGCACGATGGCGGCGTGCTCGATGGTCGCGTTGTACCTCGGGCGTCCGAACACCGGGATTCGGGTGCTCGCGATCACGGTCGTCGTGCTCCTGCTGGCCGATCCCTTCCTGCTCCACTCGATCGGCTTCCTCCTCTCGTGCGGCGCCAGCGCCGGCATTGCGGTCTTGGCGAAGCCACTCGAGGCGCGGATCCTCGGTCCGCGCTGGCTTCGGGAGCCCCTCGCCGTCACGCTCTCTGCCCAGCTCGGCGTCGCGCCCGTCCTCATCCCGGTGTTCGGCGCCGTTCCGCTAGCCTCGCTCCCGGCCAACCTGCTCGCGGGACCGCTCGCCGGGCCGCTCACCGTGCTCGGGGTCATGAGCGGGCTCGGCGGCGGCGTGGTCGAGCCGTGGTGGCCCGGCCTCGCGGCCGCGCTCCAGGTGCCGACCGGGCTGCTCGCCGGAGCTGTGCTCGAGATCGCTGCGGCCTGCTCCCACGTGCCGGTGGACGTCGACGCGCGCGCGGCGTGGGGTCTCGTCGCCCTCGTCGCCATGCTCGGCGCGGCGAGGCTGCGATCACAGCGACGCCATAACCTCCGAGTCGATGCCCCGCTTCCGTCTCGGTAACCGCATGTACGACGTCACCGACCGCACGCTCGTCATGGGCATCCTCAATCGCACGCCCGACTCGTTCTACGACGTGGGCGAGACGTACGAGCTGGACGCGCTGCTCCGGCGCGCCGAGCAGCTCGTCGCCGAGGGCGCCGACGTGCTCGACGTGGGCGGCGTGAAGGCAGGGCCCGGGCCCGAGGTGGGCGAGGCCGAGGAGCTCGACCGCGTCATTCCGCCGCTGGAAGCGCTCCGAGCCCGGTTCGACACGCCGTTGTCGATCGACACGTGGCGGGCAGCGGTGCTGAGGGAGGCGTGCGACGCCGGCGCCGTGCTCGGCAACGACATCAGCGGCTTCGCCGATCCCGACTACCTCCCGACTGCGGCCGATCGCGGCGCGTCGGTCGTCGCAACCCACATCCGGCTTGCCCCACGCGTCCCGGATCCCGAGCCCCACTACGACGACCTGCTGGGCGAGGTGCGCGCCTTCCTCCTCGCCCGGGCGGGGGCGGCCGAAGCCGCCGGCCTCGCGTCCGAGCAGATCGCGCTCGACGCCGGCCTCGACCTGGGGAAGACGCCAGCGCAGAGCGCGGCGCTGCTGCGCGAGAGCCCCGCGCTCGCCGCCCTCGGCTACCCGCTGCTCCTATCGGCGTCGAACAAGCGATTCCTCGGTGAGCTGCTCGGGCTCCCGGTCGATGCGCGCCGCGACGCCTCGCTGGCGGCGGCCGCGTACGGCGTCATGCGCGGCTGCCGGATCGTCCGTGTGCACGACGTCGCAGGATCGGTCAGGGTGTGCCGGATGATCGAGGCGGTGGCGGCCGTGGAGCGCAACGGGGCGCGCGTCTCGTGAGCGCGGTGGCCTACCTCGTCACCGGGGCCGATCCGGTGTTGCGCGGAGAGGCGCTCGAGCAGCTCGTCGCCGAGCTCGTCGGCGACGACGACCGCGAGCTGACGGTCGAGGAGCTCACGGTGCCCGGGCGCGCCGCGCCCGGCGAGGGCGAGAATGACGCGCCCGGCGGGGCCGAGGGCCGTGAGGAAGTGGTCGCCGCCGCGCTCAACGCCGCCCAGAGCCCGCCGTTCATGACGGCGAGTCGGGTCGTCGTCCTGCACGAGGCCGGCAACCTCGGCAAGGAGGATGCCGAGCCGCTGATTTTGTACCTCGCCAACCCGATGGAGACGACCGCGTTCGTGGTCGTTGCCGGCGGTGGCCGTCTCCCGAAGGGCCTCGCCGACGCGTTGAAGGCGGTGAAGGCGGTCGCCGTGGGACCGGCGACCGAACGCACCGGAGACGTGCTGGCAAGCCATCTCGGCGCCGCAGGTGTGGAGCTCAGCCCCGAAGCCGCGAAGGTGGTCACGGCGCACCTCGGCGAGGACGCCGGTCGCGTGCCGCAACTGGTGGAGCTGCTGGCGTCATCGTTCGGCTCCGGCGAGACCCTCGACGTCGCCGACGTCGAGGCCTACCTCGGGGACGCTGGATCCGTGCCCGGCTACCTGCTCACGAACGCGATCGAGGCCGGCGACATGGCGGGCGCGCTCGGGACCCTGCGACGCATGCTCACCGCGACGGGCCCCGGACAGCCGCGCCCGATGCATCCGCTCCAGGTCATGGGCATGCTGCACTCGTACTACCGCCGTCTGCTGCGTGTCGACGATCCCGACGTGCGCAACCCGCGTGAAGCGGTGGCGGCGCTCGGCGGGCGGGTCAAGGAGTACCCGGCCCGCAAGGCGCTCGAAGCCGCCCGGTCGCTGGGGGCGGACGGCCTGCGCCAGGCGTACGACCACCTCTTCGCCGCCGATCTCGACCTGAAGGGCGCGCGGGCGATCCCCGAGGACGCGGTCATGGAGGTGCTGGTGGCTCGGCTGGCTGCCCTGTCGAGTCGAGCGCGTGGCCGGTCGCGCGGCCGCCGGCGGGCGCGCGCCGGGCGTTAGCTGGAGCTAGCCGGTCTTTGTGGCCCGCTTCATGAGGCGGGACGTACGCCGGGCGGCCTGGTTCTTGTGCACGACGCCCTTGCCGGCCGCCTTGGCGAGCCGCTTCTGGGCCTGTCGCATCCGGTCGGCGGCGTCGTCGGCGCCCTGGTCGAGCCCTTCGGCGGCCCGCTTCACGCGGGTCTTGAGCTCGGAGCGCGCGACCTTGTTCCGCATCCTGCGCCGCTCGTTCTGGCGGTTCCGCTTGACCTGGCTCTTGATGTTCGCCATGCGCGTGAAGAGATCCGTGGTTCCGTCGGGGACCGGGACAGGGTAGCAGGGGACTCGGTCCCGACCCGAGCCCGCGGTGCGTGAGAATGGCCGACGATGATCCCAGTCACCTCCCAGCGCGCCTTCGGACTTGTGGCCCACATCGACCACGGGAAATCCACCCTCGCGGACCGCTTCCTCGAGCTGAGCGGGGCGGTGAGCCCGCGGGACATGCGCGCGCAGTACCTCGACACGATGGACCTCGAGCGCGAGCGCGGGATCACGATCAAGGCGCAGAACGTCCGTCTCTACTGGAAGGACCACGTCCTGCACCTGATCGACACGCCGGGTCACGTCGACTTCAGCTACGAGGTGTCGCGCAGCCTCGCCGCGTGTGAGGGGGTCGTGCTCCTGGTCGACGCGTCGCAAGGGATCGAGGCGCAGACACTGGCCAACGCGTACCTCGCGGTCGAGCACGACCTCGCCATCGTCGCCGCCATCAACAAGATCGACCTGCCGGTCGCCGAGCCGGACCGCGTCGCGGGGGAGATCGAGCGGGTCCTCGGCATCCCCGCCGAGGAGGTGCTGCGCATCTCGGCCAAGACGGGGGAGGGCGTGCCCGAGCTGCTCGACGCCGTCGTCGAGCGCATCCCCGCTCCGAAGGGCGACGCCGACGCGCCCCTCCAGTCGTTGATCTTCGACTCGTACTACGACGCCTACCGGGGCGTGATCAGCGCCGTGCGCGTCTTCAACGGGACCCTCGTCTCCGGCGCGCGACTGAAGTACCTCCAAGCCGACGCCGTCCGCGACGCCGAGGAGATCGGCGTCCGCACTCCCGTTCCGACGCCGGTGGCGAGCCTCGGGCCCGGCGAGGTCGGGTACCTGATCGCCGGCATCAAGGACGTCGGCCAGGCGCGTGTCGGCGAGACGGTGACCACGGCGTCGCGGCCGGGACAGCCCTTGGAGGGCTACCGGGACCCGAAGCCCATGGTGTTCTGCGGGCTCTATCCGGTCGACGGCGACGAGTACGCCGATCTGCGCGAGGCGCTGGAGAAGCTCCGCCTCAACGACTCGTCGTTCACGTACGAGCCGGAGACGTCGGGCGCGCTCGGCTTCGGCTTCCGGTGCGGGTTCCTCGGTCTTCTCCACATGGAGATCGTCCGCGAGCGCCTCGAGCGCGAGTACGGCATCGAGCTCGTCGCCACGGCGCCGAACGTCGAGTACGTCGCCGACCTCACCGACGGCAGCGTCGAGGTCGTCGACAACCCGTCGGCGATGCCGCCGGCGAACCAGGTCGAGTTCATCGAGGAGCCGTACGTCGTCGTCACCATCCTGGCGCCGGCGGACTACGTCGGCACGCTCATGGACCTCGCGCAGTCGCGCCGAGGCGAGATGAAGAAGATGGAGTACCTCTCCGAGGATCGGATCGAGCTGGTGTACGACCTGCCGCTGGCCGAGGTCGTGCTCGACTTCTTCGACCAGCTGAAGTCACGCACGCGGGGATACGGCAGCCTCGACTACGAGCCGGGCGGCTACCGCCGTTCCGACCTCGCCAAGGTCGACGTCCTCCTGAACAGCGTGGCCGTCGACGCGTTCTCCTCCGTCGTGCACCGGGAGCGGGCGTACGACTACGGGCGCCGGATGACCGTGAAGCTGCGCGAGCTCATCCCGCGTCAGCTGTTCGACGTTCCCATCCAGGCTGCCATCGGCGGGCGCATCATCGCCCGCGAGACGGTCAAGGCGCGCCGCAAGGACGTGATCGCCAAGTGCTACGGCGGTGACGTGAGCCGCAAGCGGAAGCTCCTCGAGCAGCAGAAGGCGGGGAAGAAGCGTATGAAGCAGATCGGCCGGGTCGAGGTTCCGCAAGAGGCCTTCGTCGCCGCGTTGCGGCTTGACGAGTAGGGAGAAGACGCCGATGCGTATCTGAGGGACGCTCAGCGTCCCTCAGATACGCATCACTGCGGGTCGCGCGGCAGGCCGAGCACGCGCTCGCCGATGATGTTGCGCTGCACCTCGGACGTCCCGCCGCCGATCGTCAGCGCGGGCGAGAAGAGGTAGCCCTCCGACCACGTCGGGTCGGGGTCGCCGAACGGTCCGCAGTCGCGCAACATGCCGGCGCTGCCGGCGAGCTCGACGGCGAGGCCCATCACGTGTTGGCCGTGCTCGTCGGCCAGCGCCTTGCGCACCGACGTCTCAGGGCCGGGCTCGAGGCCGCGCACGATCGCCGAGATCGTGCGCAGGCGGATCAGGCGCAGCACCTCGGACTCGATGTACAGGGCGGCCAGCTTCTGACGCACCCGCGGATCCTGGACGCCGCCGTTCCCGCGCACGACGTCGAGCAGCGTGTTCGCGGTCGGCCCGCGGCCCCAGAGCGCGCCCTCGCCCGACAGCGACACTCGCTCGTTCCCGAGCGTGACCTTGGCCAGCCGCCAGCCGTCGTTCTCCGCGCCGATCAGGTCGTCGGCCGGGATGCGCACCCCGTCGAGGAAGACCTCGTTGAACATGGCGTTGCCGTCCATCTGCTTGATGGGCTGCACGGTGATGCCGGGTGATCGCATGTCGAGGACGAAGTACGAGATGCCCTTGTGCTGCTCGGCGGAAGGGTTCGTGCGCGCGAGCAGGATCCCGAACCGCGACACGTGCGCGAACGTCGTCCAGACCTTCTGGCCGTGCACGACGTACTCGTCGCCGTCGCGCTCGGCGCGCGTCGTGAGCGACGCGAGGTCGCTGCCGGCGCCGGGCTCGCTGAACAGCTGGCACCAGAGCTCCGAGCCCGACAGGATGCCTGGGAGGTAACGCTCCTGCTGCTCCTGGGTGCCGGCGACGAGCAGCGTGGGGCCGGCCCAGCCGATGCCGATCGGGTTCAGCGGGCGCGGCGCCTCCGCCGCGCGCAGCTCCTCGTCGATCACCAGCTGCTGCACCGGGTTCGCGTCGCGCCCCCACGGCTTGGGCCAGTGCGGCGCGACGTACCCGGCCTCGGCGAGCCGGACGTTCCAGTCGGGCGGGAAGCGACCGTCGGGAGCGTGCTCCCGGAGAAATGCCCGGACCTCGTCGCGGTACGTCTCCGCTTCGACGGGGAGGTCGAAGTCCATCGGTCCTCCTGGTCGCCGTCGCAAGCTCCGGCTCTGCGACGACGGTCGGCGAAGCCGCCGCCGCCGCGCGCAGGCTATCCCCGCGCCCTCGCGCGGCTCGTGGGTGGCTCAGGCTGCAGGGCCCCGTCGACCGAGGCGGCTGGCCGCGACCTCCCTTTGGCACTCAGTACACTCGAGTGCTAACAGGCGAGCACCGGGCCGGTTCGCGCCCGGCGCGGGCGGGAACCCGGCTCCGAGAGGACGACTGGTAGCCATGGGTACTGAGGGTATGGACGAGCGCAAGG
>WNFU01020813.1_pt1 | contig 12610 bp, 5 predicted proteins | sample 5400121 | NCBI WGS metagenome assembly WNFU01 (sample SAMN13153360, study PRJNA577476) | soil metagenome | isolation source: 100 cm soil or saprolite under grassland replicate 1 | place: USA:California | collected 2016-06-15 | reverse complement strand
TAGATCAAGTGGAATTCTGCATCCCAAGTCCAGTAGATGGTCCGGTAAAACAGTCGCGGGTACCAACCGCTGTAAAGCAACGGGCCGACGCAAGCGACGTTCGTGCGTTGTTCCATCAGGCTATCGATGAATGTTTCGTCTTCGGTGCTGAAGCATTGGTGCGCGAGTTCTTTCTCCGACAAGGTTTGAAGCATCTCTATCGTGTTCGCAAAGTTTCGCAAATGGGCCACTTGATTGCTTTGGATCGTCGCCATTGAGATCGAGTTGGTACCCAGCGAGTAAGCGCCGACGTACTGCAACGAAGCGATCCGATCCGCGGCCCAGCTTGCCGTCGCGCGCAATCGTTGCCAAAACTCGATGCGCGGCTCGACAAAACCGGTTGGATATACGCACCCCGCTACGCAGGTATCAGAGTGTTTAGCGTAGAGGATAGTGTCGTGCTGCAGTTGGGTCCAGGAGGCCAGTTGGGTGTTGAGCGTCTTGACCGCCCAAGCGCGCGTGCGCATCGGCTCAGGATATTTCGCGTCGGTCGTCGGCCAGGAAAGTTCGCGCAAGCACGCGAGCCAGTTCGGATATATGCTCCTGTCCCATGCGCTGCTGGTCTGCTGATCTATCACCGCGCGCACCGCCGCAAGATTATGTTGATAGGGCAGGCCGTCGCGGAACCGCGACGCATGCGGGCGATTTGTATCCGCGAACGTCCCCTTCATCTGCGCCACCAACTCCGGCACGATCTGGTCGTTGCCCAGCACCGAAAACGCTACATCCAATGCGCACGGCACGCGGCGTTGCACTTTGTTTGTCACACCATTCTCCGTCCAGAGGATGCTGCTGAAAACCGTCTGCGAGAATGCCCAACCGTCCGGCACGAACTTCTGGCCTAAAACGGTGAACGTCTGCGGCAGAGCATATCGAGCTGCCCCACCCAGTGGCTGCTCGAACCAATCGCTGCGGATGTTCTGCACCCCAAACTGGCCCGACACGATGTCGTTTTGCAGTTTTTGCAACGTGGCGACATCCGGCACGTCCGCCAGCGTGCGAATGCCCGCGCCGGACAACAGGCCATTGAGCTGTCCGAAGGTCAACGAGTCGGTCATTCCAACAAACGTTTCGATGACGTGTTCGCTGTCCGCCCACAGGCCAAACTGCCCGGATTGGTTGAGCAAGTGCCAGAGCACGATCGCGAAACCCGTTTCGCGGGGTGAGGTGAAACGCAGATCGCCAGGGCAGCGCGCCCAAGGCCCGCCCGCCACTGGCACATCGATCCGCCCAAGCCACATCACGCACTTGAAATAACGCCCCAGCCGCTCCGAGTGCGTGTAATGCCCCCGCACCTTGAATTGCGAAAAGTCCACCATGCGGCAGAAGCCCATGAACTCCGGCACGGTCTTGAGCTGCTCGGCTTGGATGTCGGCGAGTGTTTCTGCCACTCGCCCGTCCTGACCAAGGCGCGTTGGCACCGGCGGGCTGTTGGTACCCGCGAGCAACGAGCGCGCGACCGCGAGGAAGTAGTACGGAGTTGAAAAGGTAAGTTTCCTCGACCTCCTCCAGCATGGCGTCGTAGGTGCGATGCCAGGCTTGCAGCAGCGCGTCCGCGGAGATGAACACCGGCAGGTCGTTCAACCACAGGTTGTAGAAGACCTCCGCGAAACTGTGCCCGCCCAGCCGCTCGCTCACCACGAAGCCGTTTGTCTTGAAAAGGGCGAGCTCCGGCGCGCTGAGCCGGGCGTCCCAATAACGATACCCGGGATCGCCCGGCTGCTTGCCCACGTTCACGACGTCAGGATTGGCGCTAAACTGGTCCCAAAACTGCGCCGTAGTGGCGTCAAACGAAATACCGGGCAGATAATTTGTGGGGACGGGAAAGGCGGCGGCGAACTGGTCGGGTGAAATCTGGCCGATGCGCTGCAACTCCCGAGCAAAGGCCTCGGCGTAACCGAAAACTTCCGCGCCGCCCGTGCCGAGGTTGTCCGCATTGCTCGGCTCGATGCTCAACAGCCGATAGAAGACTTTCGACTCCTCGAACGGCTGCTTCACACTGAGTGACTCGCTGGGCGTTGCCGTCGCCGCCCGCTGCCGTTCGTCGATCGGCACCCAGCGCTGGAAATCGAACATGCGCTGCAATTCGAAATAAGGCCGTACGACCGAACCGTCGGCCCTCAGCGTTGTCGCTGGCCAGGAAAGCTCCAGACCCGCGTTGGAACGACTGGCCGAAAGGCGCGGCGGTTCTTGGGACATGGCCTGTAGCGCGATGAGGTTGGCCAGGGCAATTCCAGCAGATTGATATGCGATTTTGTTCATATACTTCTCTCTTTCTGTGGTACGTTCAGTCCCACACTTCATACACAGGAAAATTCCGGGAAAAGGGACAAACAATCTTCACATGGTTTTGGCTCCCGTTGAGTTCGTGGGCGACTGGCTGGACAAGACACACAGAGTTCCACCCGTCCAGCCCACCCTCCTTCCACGCGGAAGGAAATTATTGATGCGTGGCGCGCGCTAAACGTGTGGTCGCCATCATTTTTTCAGATAATTGAAGATGACCGGGAAGCGATTGGTGGGGTTATCCAGCAAGTGATCGTCTTCGCCTTTCAGGTATTTGTTGAAAAACGATAGGGAACAGGCGCGAATCGCTTCCGCAGCCCGGCGCGAAGTGGCATTCGCCAAAGCTAACGGCCGCAAATCTACGAACGTCGGGTGTATGGTGTCACGCACCTGGCACCAGTAGGCGTCTGCGAGTGCCTTGTTAAACAGAGTGCTGTCACTGGTATTGGCTTTATGCATGACCAAACATGGTTTTTGCAGCCCGACGTTTCGCAGTTCGACCGCGCCTTGAAGATAACCTTCATACAATACCAGCGCCTTAATGCGCTCATCAACGCGGGCCGCCTCAGCGATGGTCGCGACACCGGCGGAGTGTGCGAATCCCCCGACGCGTGCGAGATCCATTCGGCCGGCGAACATCGAACCGTCCTGATTCAATCGCGTTAGTTCATCCAGGACAACGATGATGTCAGTCACGCGATCGGGCAGTGTTCGTGTGGCCACCTCTTCCGTGTATGGCAGGGAACTGTCAATTCCCTCCACCAGTCGGCCATCTGGAAAAACGGAGAGGAATGAGTCGATGTGGTCCATCGCAGCGACGATATAGCCATGACTGGCAAGCTCTTGAGCCATTTCCGTGTTCCGCCGGCGAAAAGACCCCCAACCGTGCGAATAAACCGCGACAGGATAGGCGGCTTCGTTCGTTCTCATCGCCGCGTTTGAGATGGAAAAGGCGAACATCTGAGCCGCGTTCTCTGGCTCACTGATATAGTTCAACATCTGAGGTTCTAAATATCGATCGGGGAGCACCCCTGCGGGGTCCTGAGCTGGATACCAGATGGTGAGCATGAAGGAGCTATTCGTTTTGATATTGTAACGGTTGGTCCTCGAAGGATCAGTCATCAGGCGAGAAACACGACCAACCGCGTAAGGACCACTGGGCTTGGCCAGCGGGGTAACGAGCTGGTTCGCGAAGGTGCGATAGAACCGGGCGGAGAAAGCCACAGCCTCGGAATCAATATGGATCAAGGCATTCGTCGAAGCGTTGGTGCGGACCAGTGTCGCCAGCGGTATCCAGGTCACGAGATCGCTCGACACCTCGATGGGATAAATGTCGAAATACGGTCGGAGCGCGCTGGCCACGCGTCCCGTCAAAGTCAGCGAAATTGTTTGGTCAGAAAGCGCTGTGATGCTGCCAAAGGAGTGCGGAAGTGGCGTCTGAGCCTGGCTCTCAATAATGGCAACCAGAATGACGGCTGCGGCGACGGTGCCGAGTTTGATATTTCGTCTCATACTTCATACACAGGAAAATTCCGGCGAAAGGGACAAACAATCTACCGTGGTGGTCTGGAACAGCCGAAATGGGGAGACCTCGGTTGGGAATTCCAAATCGAGAATCCGAAAGTCGAAACTCCGAATGAGCCTTCCGACGTTGGCTCCTATGGTTGTTGCAGCGGCGCAACCGGTATGCCAAGCGGGTGCGCGCTCGGAACGGATGCGGAGTTCACTTGAGCGCCGCTCGATCCGTCTCCTCCAGCGAGGCCGCGCGCCAGACGCGCACCTGGTCCAGGCCGACCGATGCCAGAGTGTTGCCATCGGACAAAAAGGCGACCTCCTGGACATGCCGATCGTGTCCTTTGAGAGTCGCCACTTCCTGTCGGGAAGCGAGGTCCCAAATGGTGATCAGTCCATCCACAGCGCCGACTGCCAGTCGGCGTCCGTCGGGCGAAATGGAACAGCCCAAGAACCGGGTGAACCGAGGCTCGATACGAATAAGCTCCCGTTGGGAACTCAAGTCCCAGAACCGGACATCCGTGCCGGCCGAAACCAGCGTGCGTCCGTCCGGCAAGAGGGCCAAGCCGCGCACCTGCATATTGTGTCGCTGGAACGTCAGTTCGCCGTTGTGGCCAGAGAGGTCCCAAACTTTGACCTGCCCGCTGTGAAACCCAGCCATTAGCTTCTGGCCATCCTTCGCAAACGCGAGCGACATGACCACGTGACCATCGTTGCGGAACCTGTGGAGCTTCGTCCGACCAGTCACGTCGCAGACGCAGACCTCGCCAAGCTCGGCGCCCAGCGCCAACCGAATCCCATCTAACGAGAATACCGCTCGATTGGACGTATTGGTGGTTGGTCGGGCGAACCAGTTCGTTTGGTTGCTGTCGCTGTGCCAAAAGACGACGTTTCCGTCCTCCGCCACAAACGCTACGAGCCTCCCGCCCGCTGCGAGCGCTGCGCACGCAAGTTTAGTCAGAGGCAATGGACGCCGCGGGCTCTCAGTCAGCGTGAGCATTTCCCAAACGCTGAATGTGTTGTCGGTGAAAACAGACAACAAGTGCCTTCCGTCCGGCGAGAGAGAAAGCGCAGGGCCGCTACCGCCGCCGTAGTCGTTTAGACCGGTGTGGAACCGCCGATTCTCGGTCTCCTTCGGACGAGCCGTGACATCCCATACCCGCACCGTTCCGTCCCCACCGGGAGTTCCCATGTTAAACCCCCCGCCAGTGATAAGTGATTGCCCATCCGGAGAGAATGCCAGGCCAGTCACGCGCGATTGATGCCCTCGAAGCTGGGAAACTTCTGTGTGGCTGGTGATGTCGAGCAGTGTCAACTGCTGCCCCGAAGCAGTCGCCAGCGTTTTGCCGTCTGGCGAAAAGGCCAGGCCTGTGAGGCGATCTGTGTAATTCGTGAATGTGACCGACTCGCGGCCCTCAGTGAGGTCCCAGAGGTGGACCGTCCTGTCCATGCTGCCGGATGCAAGGAACCGGCCGTCGGGCGTGAAAGCCAATGCGGTTACGCACCATTGATGCCCGTTCAGCCGCTGCACGACCGACCGGCTGCGAATATCCCATAGGATAATATCGCCAGCTTGATTCTCATTGTACGCCAACGTCTGCCCGTCTGGAGAAAACGTGACTCCAAGCGGACTTTGGTAAGGAAAATAAGCAGGCAGATTCGTGATCTCCTGCCCCGCGGAGATGCTCCAGAGACGCACTCCTCGATAAAAATCTACAAAAGCGAGCAGTTCACTGTTGGGAGAAAAAACGATCGTGGGCCGGAGCCAAAAGTTGGTGGTTAGGACAGTGACTTCCTGTTGAGTCGCCAAGTCCCAAAGTCGAAGCGGACCTGCGACATCTCCGCGGGCGGAGCCCGTTGCCAACCAACGGCCATCAGGGGAACAGGCGGCTCCGCTCACGCCATACTCGTGCGGCAGCAGACCGATCTGCTGTCTGGATTCCAGATCCCAAAGTCGCACGACCTTGTCGTTCCCAGCCGAGAACGCAGCTTTGCCATCCGGCAAGAAACCGACCGCCGTTACACCGTTTGAATGGTAGCCGAGAATGAAGCGTTGGTCGCCTTGGCATTGCTTCCAGAGATAACGCCACTCCCAGCCGCGCAGATCGGTTGAGAGTTGAGAGTTGATGGTTGATGGGCGGTCAGCGTTTTGAGATCCGGATTTCGGATTTCGGATTTCGTCAGCCTTGCGTGCTTGATCGATGCGATAGATCGCGATCGGTGAGCCAATCAGAATCGCGAGCAACAGTAAGGCGCTCGCGCCAACGAAGCTCGCCAGCGCGGGTTTGCGCCGGCACCAACGCCAGACACGTTCGGCACGTGTAACGGGACGGGCGTGGACCGGCTCGCTGTTAAGAAAGCGAGCGAGGTCGCTGGCGAGTTCCTGCGCCGTCGCATAACGTTTGTCCGGTTCCTTCTCGAGACATTTCAGGCAGACCGTTTCCAGGTCGCGCGGCACGCTCGGATTCAGCAGGCGCGGCGAAACGGGCTCCGTGTTGAGAACCTGCTCCAGCGTGTCCGTTAGCGCCTCGCCCACAAAGGGCGGGCGGCCCGTCAGCAGGTGATACATCATCGCCCCGATCGAATAGACATCGCTGCGCCGGCTGACTTTGCCGCGCCTGCCCACGGCTTGCTCGGGCGGCATATAATTGGGCGAGCCGAGTACTTGGCTGGTCACCGTCAGTTCGGAGTCGCCCTCCAACCGTCTGGCTAATCCAAAGTCCGTCACGCGCGGCTGGTCGTTGGCGTCGATGAGGACGTTGGACGGCTTCAGATCGCGATGCAAAATGCCGCGCTCGTGCGCGTAATGAATGGCTTCGGCGACGGTCCGCAGATAGCTCGCGGCGCGGCGAAGCCATTCCGCATTCCGCACTTGGCATTCCGCATTGAGTTTGGCCAGGCTTTGCCCTTCCACGTGATCCATCGCGAAATAGTGTTGTCCTTGGTGGACTCCGACTTCGTGAATGGCGACGATGTTCGGGTGTTGCAAACTGGCCGCCGCCGAAGCCTCCGCGCGAAATCGCTTCACAAACTCCGGACTGGCGAGCGGACCAAACAGCAACATCTTCACCGCGACAATGCGGTCGAGGCTCAGATGCCGCGCCTTATAGACAATGCCCATGCCGCCCCGCGCGATTTCTTCGAGCAGCTCGTAATCGCCGAAGCGGCGCGGCAACGCCAGCGCCGTGAAGTTCGAAGTGGAGACGCAATCGCCCGAAACAGGTGCTGGCGCCGCACTGGTGCCGGATGGTTCAAGGTCGCTGGCGTGCGACAGGTCCTCGGAGTCGCCGGCGCTCGCCTGCGCAAAGAGGCACTTGGGACAAAAGCCGCCCCGTGCGTCGCCCGTGAGTGGCGTACCGCATTTGAGGCAGGTGGTTTCGTTTGCCATAATGGCTGAGCACTTTCGTCCCAGCTACTCAGTACACAGGAAAACTCTGAGGAAAGGGACAACAAAAGTGAGTTAAACGGAAAACAGAAGTTGGAATGGGTGGCACGGGCCACCCGCGTCGGTGACCCGCAGCACATCCGCACTTCAGAGGGCTCAGGAATCATCCAACGATTCCGCGCGCACGAAGCTGCTGCGAGTGGCAGAGTCGCGCTCCGCGTCAGCCCCAACGGGGCTGTGTCCCAAAGCCCAAGGTTGCCGCAACGCGGCTACCTTGGGTAATCGGTCAACAAACCGTCCAACCGCAACGCGGTTGCGGCTCACCCGTTCCCGCTCGCGCGGCTAACCTTGGCCGCAACGCCGTTGGCGTTGTTTCTATTTCCGAACGTGCACCCAAGGTAGGCGTTGCACGCCAACCTTGGGCTGCGGGATGCAATCCCGTTGGGATTGGCCGGAGTGCGGTCTTGCGACGCTACCAGCCTTCCGTTGCCGCTCCGCCGCTCTGAGAGCGTGTTCGAGAAACAGGTAGCGCGGGCGACTCGCCCGCCCCGGTCGGCGACTCGCCGACCGGAACTGCGGACGGCAACCTTGGGAAAAGGCCGTTCCCATTAGCTCGAACCGTTGCTCCCATTTCGTCCGGCGGGTCGCCTGTGCTACCAAAGACAATTTTCCAAACACGCTCGAAGGAATATTCGAGCTAAGAGCTGAGCACCGCGCAGAGATGCCGCAGTTCCTCGTCCACTTCGGTCGGGCTGGCGACAGTCTGCGCTATCTCCTCGCGGAAAAGTTGATGGTAACGCCGGCGCATCCGCTGCACGGCTTTCTTCACCGCTTCCTCGGTCATTCCGGCTTCGCGCGCAACTTCAGCGTAAGCCTTTCCTCCAGCTCCTCCGACGAGGAATTCTTGCAGCCGATTGAACAATTCGCCCTTGCCCGCATCGGCGAATTCCCGTCCGAGCCGGGCCAGCACCTGATCGAGCAACGCCATCGCCCAGCGGCGCTCGAAAAGTTTGTCCGGGCTGCGCTCGTCCGCCGGCTCGAGCCGATACCGTTGTTCCGCTTCCTGCACGTCGAACGAAAGAACCTCGCGCCCGCCGCCCCGCTTCTGGGCATTGGCGCGGTCCCGTTCGTCGGCCACGTAGTAATTGAGCGAGGCGAGCAGGAAGGAGCGGAACTTGCCTTTCTCCCGCTCGACACCTTGAATGGATCGCCGTTCGAGCAACTGAGCAAAAAATCCTTGAGTCAAGTCCTGCGCGTCCTGCTCGTCGCTGCCGCGCCGGCGCAAATACGCGTAAATTGGATACCAATAAGTGCGGCAGAGTTTTTCCAGCGCGACAGCCGCCTGTGGCGCGTCCGGCTCGCGCGCCGCCAGAATCACGCTCCAGTGTGTCGTCGCAAAGGCGGAACTCGCATCGGGCAAAAGCGGATCCGGGGTTACACCACTCGAGGCCATAATGAGATCGTGCAGGAGACTCGCCTGATTTACCAGCAGAAGTAACGGCAGTCCAATGATGCGGCGTGATGAGAAACTGATTGTCGCGCGCCACGCCGCCGGCTCCGCGCAAGAGATGCTCAAGCTCCCGAAAGGTCATGGCGATCAAAGATCGCGTCCCGTTCCTCGCGAGTCAGGATTCCAGTGAAAGGACTGGATTGTCTGAGCTTCCGACCCTACTTCTTCTTTTTGAGGATGTCGGTAACGCTCTTGGTGGCTTTGTCCAGTGTTTCACCCGCCGCCTTGCTCGCCGCGTCCTTCACGGCGTCGGTGCCGATCTTTCCGATGTCAGCGATCCCTTTTTCCGCCGCTTTGAGGGCAGCTTCAGTAAGTTCTTTCATGACCTTCGCCGTCAAGTCCGCCACGGTGATCCCGTCAGCCCCTTGGCCGAGGTTGGTCAGGTGAATCTCCGGAAGTGGAACAGTCGCTGACTTGGCGCCCACGCCCGGGACGTTGACGCTCAAATTTCGAGCAGCTTGCTCAGATTGTTGCCCGCCAGGCTTCCTTCGAAGGTGATCTCGGGCGCCTTCACGTTCACCTGCGTCACGTGAATCTTGTCCGAAAAAATGGAGCCCGGTTTCACGCCGAGGCTGACGGCGCCAACTTTAATCGCCGACTCGGTTTTGAATCCAGCCGGGTTGCCAATGAACAAGCCTTTCAGAGTGCCGGAGCCGGAAAGTATCGACAAGCCTGCGCCATCCAGCTTTAGCTCGGTCTTGGTGATCTGCGGGCCGACGGTTTCGACGCCTTTCTTGACGATTGCTCCCAGGAAGAAGAAACTCGCGACCACCGCCACGATGAGCAACACGGCGAGGACGACGGCAACTCGGACAATCAGCTTTTTCATAGGATGCTTTTTTGTTTCAGCAAACGGAGAATCCGACCGCGATGGCCAAGCTTATGAATCAAGCCTGTTTTGTAAAGGGAGGGAAGTACAAACGGAGCCATCGGGAACGCATCTTGACACGCCCACCAAGGTAGGGGAGGCGCTGCGGCGGCGCCCCAATTCCTTTAAGAATGAGCGAAGCGATGTTCTTGTCTTTGTCTCCGCCAGCATTGTCCGCTCGCTGGCGGTAAACTGGGAATACCAGCGTACGTGCCTACCCTAGCGGCAGGCATCTTGCGCATCTTGCCTGCCGTAGAGCCGGTCATCCTGCCCGGCGGAAATGGCGCGTGATCCGGAAAGCCACTTGCGATTTGGCGCCTGCGGCCGGGCGGCAGGATCCCGCCCTCTACAGGGGCCAAGATGGCCGCCGCTACACCCCTGCACCGCACGGTAAACACATACAAACCAGCAGGTTTGCCCTACCGATTTGGTGGGAGTATCAAGATCGTCCGAGTGGTAGCGCCTCAGGGAAGCTGGACGGCGCGGAAGAATCGGGTGTTGCCCGCGGGCGCGGGATCGAAGAATTGAATGTCGCCCGTCGCGTTCGTCAGTGTCGTCAAAGTTTCCCAGGAAGTGAAATCCGTGGAAACCTCAATCCGGATCACTCGATTGGCCACACCCGAAAGGTTGAATCGGAAACCCGGCGAGTCTTCAATCGGCTCGGAAAGGCTCAGGTCGTGAGCGCTCGGAAGAGCCGTGAAATTCTGATTGATGACGCTGGTGTTGTCGATGGTCACCTCCAGCGTCGGTGGTGAGAAAGTGTAGTGACCGCGGGCCGGCACCAATTGGAAGGCGCCGTTGGGCAGGCCGATAATCTCATAATTGCCTGCGGTGTCTGTTCTCGCTTTCTCGGAACCGGCCGTGACCAGAACGCCGGGCACTGGGACACCGTCATCAGAGATAGATCCAGCGACGGAAAAGGTCGCTCCGGCGGCGGCGGAAAAGTTGTAGCCGCTGGCGGCGTTGCTGACGATGACCGGGTTGGCAAAGCTGGCCGGGCGGACGGTGAACCCACTCAGCTTCGCGATCAGGTTCCATTGGCCGCGCGGCACGCCGAGCGAATAATTCCAAGCGCCGCGATCAGCGGACGCTGTGGCCTGGTGATTGGGGTCCCCAATCGAAACGGACGGGGCGCCATTGATGCCGGAGATGGTGCCCGAGATGGTGTAGAGCGGGCGTTCGAAATTCTTATTGGTCGCGTTGCTCCATTCGACTGTCACCGGATTGGTCCAGCCGGACGACGGGCGCAATTCATAGCCCGGTTTGCTGGCTGTGAGCGTGTGGCGGCCGGCGGGAACGTTGCTAAGCGTGTAGCTGCCCGAGCCGCTGGTGACGGCCCGGTTTGCTCCGATGCCGACCGCCACCCCGGGGACGCCGACGTTGTTATCGGTGACTTTTCCTGTGATCGGGAAGGTGACGGCGAGCGCTGTGAAATTCAGGTTGTTCTTGCTCGGCCCAAGCATGACGGGGTTCGCAAAATTGGCGCGCGCGAACGTATAACCTGCCTTCGTCGCGTTGACGTTGTTGGTCCCGGAACTGAGGCCGGTCAGGGTGTAGAAACCTTTGGCATCCGTGTACGTGACTTTGTTCGAGGAGCCGTAAACGCGAACGCCATCGAGGGGTTCGCCCTCGAGCGTGACGCGACCGGTGACCTTGAACGTGGATGGCGCGCCGACCCGGACGACCAGGGAGTCGCTGCTGGTGCCGCCTTTCATGTCGGTGACGGTGCAACGGACGACGTAATCGCCGGCGCTGTTCCAACTCTTGCTGGCGGTCGGTCCGTTCGTGCCGAAGTTCTGATCGCCGAAGTCCCAGTAGTACGCCAGCGTGTCGCCATCGGGATCAACGGCGGTCGCAGAAAAGTTGACGGGGCCGTTGAGGGCCACCGCCGTGGCGCCGGCGGCGACGGTAACCGCCGGCGTTCGGTTTTCCGCAAACCATCCGAGATTCACGGCGACGTCCATGGATTCCGGCGGAGCGGTGTTTTTGCGAATGGGAGTGATGTGAACGCCAGCGAACGGGTCCGTGAACGTGCGTCCAACGACGATGGGTGCATCGTCGCGGCTGATGCTGCCCGCGGGAGACCCGGGGGTGGTATCGAGCAACTGGCTGCCGCCGGCGCTGTTGGCCCACGGGCTCCAGTTGAGCAGCACACCGTTTTGAACCCACTTGTTGCCGACAAACTTGCTCCGCAATTCAATCCAGTAGTCGCGCGTGTCCCGCTTGATTTTGAGCGCATAGTTGAACTCGTTTGTCAAAACGCCGACGTCGAAGGCGTGAAGGCGATAAACCCCGTTGGTCGTGATCGTCTGCACGTAGGCGGAAGGGAGCCACCCCAGTTTGTTCTTCTCGCAAGCATTGAACTGTCTGTCACCCGCCGAAGCCGAGCCCATGGTGTCGAAGATATTACCGTATTCCGCGGCGCCCACGCTGGTACCGGGCTGCAGCCAGGCTCCTTTGGCGCCGACGTAACCACGCCCGCTCCAGCCGGCGAAGGTGCTCTTGATATGGACGCAGTCCAGATTGTAGCTCGCCGTATCGTAGCCGTTGGTTTTGGCCACGGCGCGGGCATCGGTGAACAGCGCGTTGTAGTTGTTGTTCGTTTTATACCATTGCTTGGTTCTCGGCATCGTCAGCAGCGGTGTAACGGTCGTAATCATTTCAGTCGCGGAGTAGGAGTTTTCCGCGAACCAGTTGCTCACGTTGGTCATCAGGCTGCGTGCGCTGGCGTCGGAGATGGATTCGGTCGGGTCGTCGGTGAAGACGGCCCGCATGAACAGAACGGTTTTGGCGCCTTGCGACCAGGCCGAGGCCATCGGTTTCATCGCTGGATTCTCCTCCTGCGCCAGTTCCTCGCCCAACGCGGCGATGTGGCTGCCCGTGCACAAATAGACGATTTCGTTGCCAACCTGCGCAATCGCGGCCCGCGCCGACGCCTGTTTGCTAATCGGGCACTGCTCGTCCGAGTTGCGGACCGGCAGCATCGGGTCGGGCGTTTCACCCGGCTCCA
>WNFU01008274.1_pt1 | contig 12610 bp, 10 predicted proteins | sample 5400121 | NCBI WGS metagenome assembly WNFU01 (sample SAMN13153360, study PRJNA577476) | soil metagenome | isolation source: 100 cm soil or saprolite under grassland replicate 1 | place: USA:California | collected 2016-06-15 | reverse complement strand
TCGTCGTGCTTGAAGGCGAGCGCCACCGCCTCTTCGAGCTCCTCCGGCGAGAAGGCCTTGGAGATCCCGACCGACGACCCCAGCCTGGCGGGCTTGACGAACACGGGGTAGCCGAACGGGTTTTCGATCGCATCTCCCTCGCGCAGCACGATGTTGCGCGCGACAGGGATGTCGTTGTCCCGCATGACCGATTTGAAGAAGTCCTTGTCCATGCATACCGCGGAGGCTGCTACGCCCGCGCCGACGTAGGGAACGCGCGCCAGCTCGAGCAGCCCCTGGACGGTCCCGTCCTCGCCGAAGGGGCCGTGCAGGATGGGGAGGACGACGTCCACCTCACCGAGCGTCGCGGGCACCGAGGACGAGGTCGGGACGGGCAGAGTCTCGGCAGGCCGCTCCGCGCCCTCGTGGAGGGCACGCTGCTCGCCGCTTCCAAGCTCCCAGCGGCCCTCGCGGTCGATCGCGACGGTGACGGCCTCATACCGTTCGGGGTCGAGCGCCTCCAGCACCGAGCGCGCCGAGGCCAGCGAGATCTCGTGCTCGCTCGAGCGCCCGCCCATCAGGACGGCCACGCGGATCTTTCCGTTGAGGGGGTTTCCAGTCATCATGGCGGTGGAGGCGGGGGTGGAACCGTAGGCGTAGTGATGGTCTGCTCGACGAGCCGCCCGATCGTGATCGTGACCTGGTAGCCGCGTTTTCGCTGCGCCCCCGCGCGCGGGCTCTGGCGAAGAACGACGTTGTCCTCGGTTGGATCGCTCGTGTCCTGCTCCTTGACCGACACGGTGAAGCCCGCGGCTTCGAGCTGCGCGGTCGCCGTGTCGCGGTCGAGGCCGACGACGTCGAGCACAGCCGTCGTCGACGGGCCCTTGGAAATGGACAGCGTCACCGTTGATCCCTTCGGCTGCACCGTGCTGGCCGCTGGATCCTGGTCGACGACAGTGCCCGCGGGCTCGGTCGAGTCGACGTCCCTGCGCCTGACCGCAAAACCTAGGTTCGCGAGGTCCGTACTCGCCTGCTCGAGCGACTCGCCCGTGACGTCGGGCACCGCGACGGGCTGTGGGCCGCTGGAGATGTTGAGCCGTACCGTCTCGCCCTTTCTGAGCTTCTCTCCCGCGCTCGGTCGCTGGGCGAGCACCGTTCCCTCCGCCTGGTCGGAGTGGACTGGGACCGTTATCCATCTCAGCCCGACGTCGGCGAGCGCCGACGTCGCGTCGGACTCCGACTTGCCGCGCACGTCCGGGACCACCACGATGGGGATCCCGCGGGAGACGTAGAGCGTCACGATGTTGCCCTTCTGGGTCTTCTCGCCGGGGGCCGGGCTCTGGTCATATACCTGCTGCTGAGGAATGTTCGCCTTGAACCGGCGCTTCACGTCGTGGCTGAGACCGGCGCTGTCGAGTTTCTTGACAGCCAGCCGCTCGACCAGCCCTTCCACGCCGGGCACCGGCACCGGGTTGTTCGCGTTCAGCTGCTTGTTGATCTGGGTGTAGGCGTACCACCCGCCCACGCCCGCGGCGACGAGGAGCAGGAGCGCGAGCAGCCACGGCCAGCGGGGACGCCGGCGAATCGTCTCGGGGTAGCCGGTGTAGGGCGGCGCACGGTAGGCGCCGGTCGTCACGGCCGGCATTCGCCGGATGGCGGTCGCGTCGATCCCCGATCCTGACAGCACGGCCGTGGCCGCCTCGGTCGTCTCGTCGCTGACCCGGAGCCCTCGCTCGATGCGGGCGAGGTCCTCGTCCATCTCCTCGGCGGTCTGGTAGCGCTCCTCGGGGTCCTTGGCAAGCGCGCGGATGACGATCATGTCCAGCCCTCTGGGAATGTCGCTCCGCTTCTTCGAGGGCGCCTCCGGGATCGCGGAGAGGTGCTTCATCGCGATCTCGACCGGCGTGTCGCCGGTGAAGGGCACGCTGCCGGTGAGCAACTCGTAGAGCAGCACGCCCACCGAGTAGAGGTCGGAGCGCTGGTCGACGGGAGCTCCCCGCGCCTGTTCGGGGGAGAGGTACTGGGCGGTGCCGATGATCGAGCCCGCCTCGGTCATCTGGCTCGTGCCGGAGCGGGCGATGCCGAAGTCCGTCACCTTCACGTGGCCCGACGAGTCGACGATCACGTTGTGCGGCTTGATGTCCCGGTGGACGAGCGCGTTGCGGTGCGCAAAGGCGAGCGCGGTGAGGATCTGGCGCACGTAGCCGATCGCGATCCGAATCGGCGGCGGGCCGAAGCGGACGAGCAGCTCCTTGAGCGTGCGCCCGTCCAGGTACTCCATCGCGATGTAGTAGGTGCCCTCGGCCTCGCCGCGGTCGTAGATCGAGACGATGTTCCCGTGGGAGAGACCGGCTGCGTTTTTGGCTTCACGGCGGAAGCGCTCGACGAACTGCTCGTCGCTCGCGTGGCGCTCGTCGAGGATCTTGATCGCGACACGCCGGTCGAGTTCTTGGTCCTCGGCGAGATAGACGTTCGCCATCCCGCCGGTCCCGAGCTTGCGGACGATCCGGTAACGCCCGTCGAACAGGGTGTCGATCAGGGTGTCGGAAACCGCCATTTGTTCAGGGCCCGCACATAGGTTAGGAGGAGGACAGGAGGGCCTGCATCACGGTCTTCGCGATCGGAGCGGCGGTCGTGCCCCCGGCGCCGCTCTGGTTCTGGAGCACGACTGCGATCGCGACCTTCGGCGCCTCGGCGGGAGCGAAGGCGATGAACCAGGTCGTGTTGATGCTGGAGTTCCCAGTCTCGGCGGTACCGGTCTTCCCGGCGACCGCTATGCCGGGGATCTGAGCCGCAGTTCCGGTCCCCCCTTCTACGACGAGCTGCATCATCGAGTTCAACTCCGCTGCCGTCTTCGGCTTGATCACCCGCCCGAGCTCTTTCGGCTTCGTCCTCGTCACGACCGACCCGTTCGGGGCGACGACACGGTCGACGACGTGGGGCTTCATGACGACGCCCCCGTTGGCGATGCCCCCCGCCACCATCGCCATCTGCAGCGGGGTGACGAGCATCCGCTCCTGGCCGAACGCGAGCCGCCCGGGGTCGACCTGGTAGTCGTGCTTCGGCGAGAAGAGACTGCCGTCCTTGTACAGGCCGCTGGCGGCTCGTTCGTTCGTGGGTGTCTCGAGGGGAGGCGGATCGTAGAAGCCGAACCGCTTCGCGTAGTCGAGGATCGTGCCCGCCCCCAACGCCTTGCCCACATTGCAGAAGACGGCGTTGATCGAGTGCTCGAGCGCGAACGAGAAGTCGACCGTCCCGAAGGCTTCAGGCGACTGATCGCCGAAGTTCTTCACGTGCTTCCCGTACTCGATGCAGTAGCCCGGATCGTAGAAGCTCGAGTCCGGTGTGTACCTGCCTGTGTCGAGCGCCGCGGCGGCGGTGACCACTTTGAAGCTCGACCCGGGCGGGTAGAGGCCCGCCGTCGCCCGGTTGAGCAGTGGCGACGCCGGTTGACAGCCCGCCCGGATCCGCCCGATGGCGGCGAAATTGTGCTCGACGAGGTTCGGGTTGAACGTCGGGCTCGAGGCGATCACGAGCACCTTCCCCGTCGAGGGCTCGAGGGCGACTACCGCCCCGCACTGGGAGCCGAGCGCGTCGAGAGCGATCCGCTGTGCGCGCGGGCGAACTGTGAGGAAGAGGTTGTTGCCCGTGATCGTCGCTCCCTTGAGCTTGTCGAGGACGGTTCGCAGGACCGTGTCCAGGTTGGCGTTCGCGCCGGTCAGGTAGTCGTTCTCGGACTTCTCGAGCCCGGTCTGGGAGCGAACCTGAGTCGAGTAGCCGACCGTCTGGGCGAGGAGCCCGCGTGCCGGATAGCGCCGAAAGTAGAGAGTCTGGCCGTTCACCTTCTTCCTCACGTTCGCGGCGAGGAGGGCGCGGCCTGCGTTGGTCTGGATCAGGCCCCGCTTGATCTGGAACTGCGCGACACGCTGGATCGCATTGTCCTGCTTGGCCGCGAGGCTCGCCGCAGCCCACGTCTGCCAGTAGGTCGTCGCCACGATCAGCGCGATGATCAGCGAGAGGCCCACGAGCCCGAGACGGCTGATTTCCTTGTTCATGCTCTACTGCCTAGTGCGTTCCTGGGCCGTCGCCGGCAAGGGAGGCAAGCCCGAGGGCCGCAGGACAGTACATCGGGTACGTCCAAGGCCCGAGGGCGAAGCATCCCGCCGCCAGGGGCGGCAGCCTTCGGCGAAGGGCGGCTTCGCCGCACGGGAGCCGAAGGCGACCAGGGACGCACTAGTGCCTCGGGGCGTTTGCGCGGTTGGATACGAGCATCAGCCCGGCTAAGAGGATGAAGTTGGCCACGACGCTCGAGCCGCCGTAGCTGACGAAGGGAAGCGTGATGCCCGTCAGGGGAATCAGCCGGAGGACTCCGCCGACGATGATGAAGGTCTGAAGCGCGAAACCGAACGTCAGGCCGACCGCGAGAAGCTTCGAGAAGCCGTCGTCCACCGTGAGCGCAACGCGAAAGCCTCTCGCGATGAACACCATGTAGACAAGGAGCAGCGCCGCCGCGCCGATCAGCCCGATCTCCTGGGCGATCGCCGAGTAGATGAAGTCCGTGTTCAGGTACGGGATGAGGTCCTGCCCGCCGGTCGTGGTGAACGTTCCCTTGCCCAGCCCCGTGCCGCCGTAGTGGCCGTTTCCGATCGAGTAGAGCGACTTGACGAGCTGGTAGCTCGCACAGTTCTGCCGCAGATCGAGCTTCCCGGTCTGGGCGCAGTAGACCGCGTGATCCGTCCAGGGATGGAGCCAGATGGTGACGCGCTGGCCGACCCTCGAGACGAATTCGTAGGCGCCGATCGCGCCGCCGAGAAAGAGCCCGGCTCCGAGGCCGACGAAGAGGACCCTGGCCGTCGCCGCGTACAGCATCGCGAGAAAGATCCCGAAGAAGAGAAGCGCGCTCCCGAGGTCGTTCGTCTCGACGAGGACGAGCATGGCGAAGCCCCAGATCACGAGCAGCGGGCCGAAGTCCTTGAGCCTGCCCTGCGCGAGCACCTCCCTCTTCTCCCGCAAGTAGCCGGCGAGGAAGAGGATCAGCATGATCTTCGCCAGCTCGCCGGGCTGGAACTGGAGCGGCCCGAGCTTGATCCAGAGCCGGGCACCGTTCACCGTCGCCCCGATGATCGGCAGCGCCGGGAGCAGGAGCAGCCCGACCGCGCCCAGTCCGAACAGGTACTTGTAGCCCTCCAGGCGCCGGTAGTCCCGCCCGACCAGGAGGAGCGTGAGCGCGAACAGGGCGACCCCGATCACGATCCACACTCCCTGACGGAACGCATCCGCCGGGTGGAGACGGTAGATCTCGGTGACGCCGATCGCGGTCAGGAGCCCCGCGATGGGAAGCAAGTAGGGATCGGCGTACGGGACGGTGAGGCGGGCGACCAGGTGCGCCACGACGTAGAGACCGAGGAACACGCCCGCGTAGGAGAGCGTCGCGGCGGAGACCACCGACTCCTGGGCGATGTAGACGCTGGCGAAACCGATCGCGGTCAGCGCCCCGACCGCTATGAGCCCCGCGAGCTCGCGATTTCTCTCGGTCACGGAACCACTTCCTCTTCGTAGTGCCGCACCTTCGAGCGCGCGGACCCGTAGCTCCCGAGGTCGTGGTCGAACAGCTTCCGGCGCTCCGCCTCGGTGAGCTGCGTGGCGCGCATCGGGCTGACGTAGACCACGCGGTAGAGATGGAGGCCTGCGCCGAGATTCCAGGGAAGCCCCTGGTAGACGGCGACGTGCCCGTCCTTCTGTGCGCCGACGAAGTGAGCCCGTGAGACGCCGTAGAGCAGCAGGCCGATCACGACCAGGACGACGACCCCCATCGCCACCCCGTAGAGGCGCCGGCGGCGCACGGGCCGCGGGATCCCCGGTCCCGCCCGCGCCGGGCGCCGCTCGCGAACCGACCACTCGTCAACGTGCTCGTCCGCTCCGATCACCGGGATGCCCTCGAGCCCCGAAAGCGTGTCCTCCTCGTCGGACTCGGCGGGCGGCTCCGGTGCCGCGGACTCCTTCGTCTTCTCGATCTCCGCCTCGGCGATCTCGAAGAAGACAACTGTGATGTTGTCCTGGCCTCCACGCTTGTTCGCCGCCTTGACGAGCGCCTTACCGGCCGCAGCGAGGTCGTCGCGCTTCGAGTTGACGATCCGGAGGATCTGCTCGTCTTCCACCATGTCGGTCAGTCCGTCGGAGCAGAGCAGGAAGATGTCGCCCGGCTGCGTCGTGACCGAGAGCGTGTCGACGTCCACGTCGGGATCCGTGCCGACCGAGCGGGTGATGACCGAGCGCTGCGGGTGCGACTCGGCCTCCTCCTCCGACAGCTTCCCGGCTCGCGTGAGCTCTGCGACGAGGGAGTGGTCGTCGGTGAGCTGCTCGAGCTTGCCGTCGCGGATCAGGTACGCACGCGAGTCGCCGACGTGCCCGATCGCGACCGTGCCGTCCTCGACGAGGGCCACTGTCATCGTTGTGCCCATGCCTTCGAGAGACGCGTCCTTTCCCGAGCGGTCGTGGACACGCCGGTTGGCCTTCTGGATCAACGCGGCAACGCGCTCCTCGCCGCTTCCCTCGGCCCCGCCCTCTTGCAGGGCCTCGGCGGCGAGGCGCGAGGCGACCTCCCCCCCTTGGGCGCCGCCCATGCCGTCGGCGATCGCGAACAGGGGCGGCTCACGAACGAACGCGTCCTCGTTGTGGCGGCGCTTTCGGCCCGTGTCGGTGACGCTGACGATCTGACCCAGGCTCATGCGCGCCCCTCGCCGCGCGACGCGCATGGCGGTGTTGGTGAAATCAGGCGAGTCATCTCTCGAACCTCAGGTCCGTCTCGCCGACCTTGACCTCGTCCCCCGGCTCGAGCCTCTTCGACTTCTTGAGCCGGATGCCGTTGAGATAGGTGCCGTTCGTCGATCCAAGGTCCTCGAGCCAGACCCCGTTGCCGCGCGGCTCGAAGCGCGCGTGGGTCGCAGAGGCGAACTCGTCGTTCTTCACCACGATGTCGTTGCTCGCGTCGCGGCCGATCGTGATCGGGCCCGCGTCGAGCGTGTAGTCCATGCCCTCGAGGTGCCCTGCGCCGCTGACGATCACCACACGGCCGGCCGCGACACCCGCCTGCGCCCGCAGTTCACGAGCCTGGTCGGGAGTGAGGAGCATGCTGTCCTGCGGCAGGCTCACCTCGCGGCGGGCGGCCCTGACAATCCGCCAGATGAAGAGGTAGAGCAGGACCAGGAATGCGATCTTCAGCGCGAGCAGCAGCTCCTCGATCTGAACCGAGTCCGCGAGAATCACGTCTGCTCAAAAACCAACTCTGTCGATCCCACCGTGATCACGTCCCCGGGCTCCAGGCGCGCGCGCTTCAGCCGTCGGCCGTTGACCTCCATGCCGTTCGTCGAGTCGAGGTCGACCACCCAGTGCCCACCGGCTTCGTTCCGCACCTCGGCATGGCGCCGCGAGACGTTCGGATCGGAAAGCCGAATCTCGCACTCCCGCGAACGGCCGATCACGAGCCGCTCGCGGTCGAGCTCGTACCGGTCCGCCCCCACCCGGAGGCTCGCCGGCTCCGGCTCGAGGCCGAGCTCCTCTCGCGAGACCTCTTCGGTCGGCACGGGCGGAGGCTTGTAGACGATCGTCTCGCCCGGACGCGGCTGGGACGGGGGCTCGTCCGGCTCAATCGGGCCGCGCTCGCTCTGCACCATCCGCGTCGCGATCCCGAACTCGCCCAAGGCGAGGTCATCGTCCGTCTCCATGAGGACCTTGGGCGGTGTGAGCAGTGCGTACTGCTCTCGCCGCGCGTGCTGCGCGAGGTAATCCTGCAACTCGCCGAGCAGCGACTCCTCGTAGCCCTCGAACTGCTCCCGGTCGGGAGTCGAGAGGTAGACGGTGTACTCGTTCGGGACGTAAGTGCGCGAGACCGAGACGGAGCGGTGGTCGTCCATCTCCTTGGCCAGCTTGCGGGCGAGCTCGACTGGCTGGACGTGCGCCCGAAAGGCGCGTCCGAAAACTCCCTCGAAGAGGCCTTCGATCTTTCGCTCGATGGTGCGCAGAACCGTCACGGAACTCGGCGTAGCGTACCGCTGGAGGGCGTTATTCCAAGCCGAGGCGCGCGAGCCCCACGGACGGCAGGCGCAAGCCGCGATCCTGCACCAGCAGAACCGCGCAGGTGAGCCATGCAGCGGCGACGAGAGGAAGCGCCGACGCGTCGGGAGCCGCCAACAGCGTTGCGGCAAGCAGGGCGGCGCCGAAGCCGGCGATCCCCCACAGGCCGCGACGGAGAGCGAAGGGGCAGGCCGCGGCGGCGGCCGCAAGGATCAGCGCTTCCAGCCCGAGCGCGGGTTGGGACGAGAGGGCATGCAGGAGCGCCCGGGCGGCGACGAATGGGCTCTCCGTCGCGCCGAGCCCGAGGCTTGGCGGCGCCGAGCCCGTGAAGGGAAGAGCGGCGCCCCGAATCCCGGCCGCAATCGCAGCGACGAGGACGGCTGCTGCCGCCTGGATCGCCCGCCGCACGTTTCCCCGGACCGGCTGGAGAAGGAGGGGTAGCAGACCCAGCAACCCGAGCGGCGCGAGCAGCGGCCCGGCGGCGAAGGCCAGGCCTGCGCTCGGCTTGCGGAGATGGAAGAGGAACCAGACGGCGGCAAGCGCGCCGTAGAGAAGCGCGAGCCCGAGGGACGCATTCCCGAGCGGAAGGATCGGGACGAACAGGGCGAGAGCGAGGCCCGCCCGTGGACGGAAGAAAGTGAGGAGTCCCGCGGCGAGCGCCAGGAGCACGGACCCGGCAGCGGGATAGAACGGAATCGCCGCGGCCGTCCAGCCTGCAAAGAGCGCGGCGAGCGCGGCCGGAACGAGCCTTCCGATCGGCGGCGCGGCCACGGTGGGCGACTTCGGGGGAGCGATCCGGCGCCCTTTCTTCCGAATGCGGGCGGCGGCCACGCTCCTGAGCCGGTTCGCCAGGTCGGAGGCGGTGGGCCTGCGCGCAGGGTCGCCGTGAAGTGCGCGGCCGACAAGCTGGACGAGCCCCTGAGGCAGATCGGGTCGCGCCTTCGCAAGCGACGGCGCTCCCTGCTCGATCTTCTCCGCCGTTGCGGGAAGCGAGGCCGCCCAGAAGGGATGCCGCTCGGCAAGCGCCTCCCAGAGCAGCACGCCGACCGCCCAAACGTCGCTGGCCGGCGTGGCCGGCTCTCCGCGCAGCCGCTCGGGCGCAATGTAGGCCAGAGTCCCGGGCACGTCGCCCACGTCGGTCAGCGTGTCGGCCTCGGCGAATCGAGCCAGGCCGAAATCGAGCAGCCGGATCGAGATCTCGGGCTCGTCCGCCAGCAGCACGTTGGCCGGCTTGACGTCACGGTGGACGACGCCGTGACCGTGTGCGTAGGCGAGGCCGTCGAGAATCTGGGCGGCGGCCTCGATGGCATCCTGATCGCTGAGGCGCCCGGCTCGCATCGCCTCGCGCAGAGTGCAGCCGGGAACGTACTCGTAGGCGATGTAGACGTGCCCCTGGTCGCTCGCCCGCTCGTAGATGCGCTGGCAGCGAACATGTCGGAGCCGAGCGGCGACGCCCGCCTCGCGCTCGGCCCTCGCCGCCATCCTGCCCTCTTTGGGGATGACCTTCAGCGCAACATCGAGCCCCGTGCTCTCATCGCGCGCAAGCCACACCGATCCTGAGCTTCCGCTTCCGAGAGGCCGGAGCGGGCGGTAGCGGCCCAGGACGAGCTCGCTTTGGGAAAGGGCGGTCGAGGCTCGTTGCATCGCGTCCAGCTTGTGGATTCGTCCGGACGGACCGAGTTCCTCTAGCGGTCTAGGTCGGTCCGGGCGAACCGATACGCTCTTGCACGCCATGAGCGAGTACGACGAGGACCTCGAGTTCGAGTTCTTCGAGGAGGAGCCGGCCACGCAGGAGGCGGCCGGCACTCAGCGATTGCCTCGCATCGTCCGGCGTCCTCCGGGCCCTCCCCGTCCGCCCCGAGCCCCTACCGGACTGACGCCTCTCCTCCGCCTCGTCGGGCTGATCGCCTTCGCAATTCTTCTCGTCGTCCTGTTCGTGTTCTGGGTGCAGAGCTGCCGCGGATCGGACAAGCACAACTCGTTCGCGAGCTATATGTCGAAGGTCTCGGAGGTCGGCTCCGCCTCGACGGCGGTCGGAGGCGAGCTGAAGAAGCTGCTGACCGAGCCGGGCGTGAAGCAGACGGACGCTGAGTCTCAGCTGAACGGCCTCGCGCAGCGCGAGCAGCAGATCGTCTCCCAGGCGCAGGGCATCTCTCCGCCCGGCCAGCTGCGCAACGAGCAGCAGGCGGTGGTCGAGGCTCTGCAGTTCAGAGTCAGCGGGCTGCGCGGTCTGCAGAACGCGTTCAGGAAGACCGAGACGTCCGACGACGCCGACCGGGCGGCCGAGCTGCTCTCCTCCCAGGCGCAACGGCTCGTCGCGAGCGACGTGATCTGGGCCGACCTGTTCAAAGCGCCCGCCGTGGCGGTGCTGAAGGGCGAGGGGGTGTCCGGAGTCCGCGTTCCCGGATCGACGTTCCTTCCCACACCGGATCTGGCCAGCACGATCGCGATGAAGCCGATCTGGGAGCGCATCCACGGCGCCGCAACGGGCCAGCCGACCGGCCTCCACGGGACGGCGCTCGGCATCGTCAAGGCGCTGCCCTCCGGAACCGAACTGTCACAGGACACCGAGACCACGATCACGGCATCGCCGAACCTCGCGTTCGAGGTCTCCGTCCTCGACAGCGGCGACTCGCAGGAGGTCTCAATCGAGGTGACGCTCACGATCCAGAAGACGCCGACGCCGATCGTCCGCAAGCAGACGATCGACATCATCCAGGCGGGCGAGACGAAGACGGTGACGTTCCACGATCTCGGCCAGCCGCCGTTCGGCCAGCGGACGTCGGTGAAGGTCGACGTCGCCCCAGTCCCGGGCGAGCAGAACACCGCCAACAACACCGCCGAATACCCGGTGATCTTCTCCCTCGGAACCTAGCGCGTGAACTTCTCCAGCTCAACGGCCGGGTGGATCGCGATCGGGGTCGGCGGCCTTGCCGGCGTGGCCCTGCTCGCTGTCCTCGGGCTCTGGCTCAAGCTCAGGCGCGTCCGCGCGGCCCAGCTCGTGCTGCTGGGTGGAGGCAAGGGCGATCTGGTCGACTTCGCCGTCTCGCTGCAGGGACGCATCGACGACCTGCACCGAGCGGTGGACGAGATCGCGGCAGGGCTTGCGCGCGTCGACCGCCGCATCGACGGCTGCATCTCCAACAGCTCGATAGTCCGCTACGACGCGTACAAGGACGTAGGCGGGCACCAGTCGTCCTCGATCGCCCTGCTGGACGGGGGCCGGAGCGGGCTCGTCGTGAGCGCGATCCAGGGCCGAGACTATGCGCGGATCTACATGAAGGAGCTCGAACGAGGCAAGGCCACGGTGGCGCTGTCGCCGGAGGAACTGGAAGCAGTTGAGCGCGCCATGGCGCATTAGCGCTCTTGCGGTAAATTTTTCGCTCATGCAGAACGTCCTCGTCCTGAACGCAAGCTACGAGCCGCTCAATGTCACCTCCGTGCGGCGCGCGTACGTGCTCGTCTTCAAGGGCAAGGCCGAGCTGATCGAGGAGCTCGACCAGCCGCTCCGGTCGGCGAGCGACACGTATCCGTGGCCGCACGTGATCCGTCTCGTCTCGTACGTCCGGGTGCCGCGCGCCGTTCAGCGCAAGATCTCCCGCCGCGCGCTGTTCGCGCGGGACAACTGGCGCTGCGTCTACTGCGGCTCGAGCGGCGGCCGGCTCACGCTCGACCACGTCGTCCCGCGCAGCCGCGGCGGGGACTCGGTGTGGGAGAACGTCGTCACCTCCTGCGCGCCGTGCAACTTACGGAAAGGCGACCGCCTTCCCGAGGAGGTGGCGATGACGCTCCACTACCAACCGAAACCGCCGACGCCCGTGCTGTTCATCCCTGGCAGCCGTACCTCGAAGCCTTCGGCGCGGCCGCCGCCTAAGCCACATCTGATTGGTTCAGGGAGCGAGTGACTCCCCAAGGGCGCAGCGGGCGCACGCGTCGCGCTCTTTCCCGGCTGCGGCCACGCGTTCATGGCCCAGGAGCCAGAACGTCTCGCGCGCCTCATTGGGGCATTTCTGGCAGAGGTATAGGATCGCCCGGCCCTCTTCGGAAGGAGCAGATGACCTCCCCGGCCACGCCTGTCATGTTCGTCCACGGCCTCTGGCTGCATGCGGATTCGTGGGGGCCTTGGATGGACCTCTTCCGCGAGGCCGGGTACGAGCCGACCGCGCCGGGCTGGCCGGGCGAATCGGCCACGATCGAGGAGACCCGCAAGAACCCCGACCGCGTCGCCGGCCACGGGCTCGACGACATCGTCGCGCACTACGTCGACGCGATGCGCGGGCTCCCCTCGAAGCCGATCGTGATCGGCCATTCCTTCGGCGGCCTGATCGTCCAGAGACTTCTCGGCGAGGGCCACGCCTCAGCGGCAGCTTCCATCGACGGAGCGCCGACGAGGGGCATCTACATCCTTCCCGTGTCCTACTTACGTGTGGCTTCGATCGCTCTCCGCAACCCGGCCAACCGAAACCGGGCCGTTTCTCTGACGCGTGCGCAGTGGCGCTACGGCTTCGGAAACGCGATCTCAGCGGAGGAGTCCGACGAGCTCTACGACCGCTGGGCG
>WNFU01014296.1_pt1 | contig 12611 bp, 22 predicted proteins | sample 5400121 | NCBI WGS metagenome assembly WNFU01 (sample SAMN13153360, study PRJNA577476) | soil metagenome | isolation source: 100 cm soil or saprolite under grassland replicate 1 | place: USA:California | collected 2016-06-15 | reverse complement strand
TGCCTTGCGCTCGGCCATCGAAAGCCCCACCAGCCCGCCCCTTCCTTCCCCTGGACCATGGGGAAGGAGCGGTCACCTTCGCGGACATGTCCTGGTGAGGCAACGAACCCTTTTCGAGGACATTTCTCGTGATTCAACTGGGTAACTTGATGCCGTGAGCCCCGTACCGGTAGCGTTCAACGGCCGGATGAGAGGGCGCCATGCCGATACACGTCGTTGCCATCTCGCACACCGATGGAGCCGGGGGCCAGACCGTTGGTCGGTTCGTTTCGGAGCGGCTCGGCTTCCGCTACGTCGACGAGGAGGTCGTCGCGAGGGCCGCCGAGAAGGAGGGGGTGCATCCGGGTCTCGTGGCCGATGCCGAGAAACGGGAGAGTCTGCTCGGGCGTCTCGTCGCCGGCCTCGGGAGGTTCGGAGTGGCCGGGGCAGGCATCGGCGCAGTCACGATCCGTCAGGTATCCGAGCTCAAGCGGAGCGATGACTTCCGGACGCTCATCCTGGACGCAATTCGCGAGACGGCCGAAGGGGGCAACGTCGTGATCGTCGCGCATGCGGCCTCGATCGCCCTGGCCGGCAGGGATGACCTCCTCCGTGTTCTCGTTACCGCCCCGCCCGGGGCTCGAACACGCCGACTCATCGAAACCGGAGAAATCGACGAAGCGGAAGCCGCGAAGTTCGTGCAAGGCTCCGACGTTCGCCGGGCGGATTACCTCAGACGTTTCCACGGCATCGATGAAGAGCTCCCCACTCACTACGATCTTGTCGTCAATACCGAGCGATTGAGCCTCGACCAGGCCGCGGACCTCGTGATTCGTGCTGCCGGGGACTGAGGCGGCGCGCTCCACCCCGTGCGGTCCGGCGGGGATTGGAGCCTCGTAATTGACAACTCTTGGCCTTTCGACCGACGCACTTAGGTCGTTCGATCCCTTGGCAGGCATCCCCCGTTCGAAGACCATGGGCTCGCAGCAGGTGAGTTCCTTGGGAGGAGGGTCCGGTGGGGGATGGGAAACGGGAGGGGCATCAGTTTCCAATGCGGGCCCGTCGGATGAACCATCTGATCGCCCTCGCGGGTTCGGTCGAGCCCGAGGTGATCCTCGGGGATGACCGTGAATTCGTCGACCTGTCCGAGTGCGGCAATCGGTGTGGGAATGGCATGTGGTGCGAAGCCTGCCGGGCCGAGATCCGCGCCGAGGCATTGCGTTGGCTCCGCGAGCTGAACGTTCTCCGCCCCTCAGGGGCTGGAGCCAACCTCTCGTGGAGTCGCGCCTGGAACCGGGAAATCCTCCTCGCAGATCATTGAGTGGGGGTCCAGGGGCGTAGCACGCGCGAGCGAGGGGAGCGGGCAGTGCGGAGCCCCCTGGCTCGTCAGCGACTCGCCGTGGGCGAGCCGTTGAGGAGGAGACAGGTCCAAGGGGCGGCCGACCGGCCGCTCAGGACGCTTATCAGGCATTCCCGCTTCCCACGTCCGCGTCCGTCTTGGGCAGGGATGGCGGAGGTGTGGGAGCGGGGGTTCGGACACCGGCAGCGACTACCCCGAACACCAGGGGGACTGCCGTCCCCGACGCCACGTCCACCGCGCTCAGGTCCATCGGTCCCGAGCATCCTCCGGTTGCCACCAGGACCCGCTTGGCATCGAGCCATCCAACCGCACGGGTGGGCCTCGATCCACCCGGGACCGTGAGCTTGTTGCCGGCGGCGTCCTGCGCCACGGCCACGCTGTTGTCGCAGGACTTCCCCGCCGTCCAGGCAAGGGCACCCGCCTTCGGCCCCGCCGCGATGCCCAGGATCAGCTGGCCCAGCGGGGCGCTCCACAGGGCCCCGGCCTCGGTCGGATTCTCCAGTGAGAGCTGGTGGAGCACCGAGGTTCCGCTGGCGTGAAGGGCCGCGTAGTACAGAGTCACTCCATCGGCATCGAACGCCAGCCCTCCGAACTTGGTCCCTGCGTTGGAGAACACCAGTCGCATCGGCTTGGTCCCGCTGTTCGACGAGATCCAGATGGACTGGCCGGTGCCTCGCTGCACGGTGAAGGCAATGGCCAGGCCGGACGGGTGATACGTGACCGCCAGGTATCGCGCGTTCCGAAGCGGCGAGATGTCCTCGACCGGCTTCCGGTCCAGATGTGCTTTCTCCAGGCCGGTGCTATCGCCTGAGACGAGGACGATGGACTTTCCCGTCGGCCGGCCCCACGACGTCGGGCCGCTCTGCAGATCGGTCGGCGGGAGCGTGAGTGCGCCGGGGAGGCCCTTCACCTCGAAGCTGCCAACGAGGACGCGATCACCCAGAGGGCCCCACGCGAACGGGCCCGGGTCCTGCACGTCGAACAGACAGGTCAGGCGGCTCCCGTTGGGGCTGAGCGCCCACGCGTGGCCTCCGCTGACGAAGGTGGCCGTGTCTGACCTCTTCGGGCTGCCCGTCGTGCAATCCGAAGGCAGCGGCGTGCCGGAGGCCAGTCGGGCGACTGTGACCGAGGCAGTCGGACCGTTCGAGCTGGGGGATACCGACGAAGGCGGAGGTGTGTGCGAGGGACCGGACGATCTGGGCTGCCCGGAACCAGAGCTGCACGCGGACGACGCAATCACGGCCGCCGACATGGCCGCCAGAGCCGATCTCCGCACCGGGCCCACCTCCCTCGCTCCGCGGCCATGCGGAACTCACCCTCCGAACCGACAGAGTCAGTCTGCTCTTCGAGTAGGCCGTAGTCCAGGTATCAGTTCGGGGCGGGGTGGACCCCGTTCAGCTGGGTAAATAGTCGGGATGTCCCGGAAGGGGCCGCACGCGGTCCTGCCCGGCATCCGGCATCGGCCGTGGTCAGTGAATAGGAGGCGAGATCGACATCCGGCTCCCCCCCAACACTCGAGCACCGGGAGTAGCCCGCCGGGCTGTCGAAGCTTGTCTAGGGGAGGCGGCCATGCCCGCCGCCATCTACGATGCGCAACTCCTGGTGAGCGAGCTCGTGACCAACAGCCTTCACCACGCCGACCTGGGCCCCGACGCCTCGATCAGGGTTGCGATCGAGCTGGACGACCGCTCAGGGGTGGTCAGGGTGGAGGTTTCCGACCCGGGCCCGGGCTTCGCCCAGGACCCTTCCGCGGCCGAGCTCTCGGCGGTTGGAGGAAGAGGCCTGCACCTGGTCCAGCAGATCGCTCGACGATGGGGCGTCACGCGGCGCGGCGCCACCGTCGTGTGGTTCGAACTGCCGCTGGGCCGGGCTGGCAGGAGTCGGTCCCAGGGGAAGAGGGATAAGCCTCTCCCTCACCGATCAATCGTTTGAGGGCTGAACCTCCGGATCGGTTGCGGGCTGCCTCAGGTCTCGGCTGGGAAGCAGCCGATGGCTCGCGAGTATGGCCTCCGCCACGTCAGTGAGCTTGCGGCCGGTCCGTCGAGCCTCGGTTCTCAACATGTTGAAAGCTTCTCGCTCGTCCACGGCGTGACGCTCCATTAGGACACCCTTGGCCCGCTCCGTGATGGCCCTTCTGCCGAACGCCCCTTCCAGAGCGTGCTACTCGGCGAACCTTCTCAGGACGACGTCGAAGGAGCTGGCAAGCTCCTGGGGGTCCTCTGATCTGGTGACGTAGGCGAAGATCCCCCGCTTCGCGGCTTCCTTGACGAAGTTGGAGTCCTCGACGTCCAGGAGAGCGATCACTGGGCAGGCCGCTTCATGGACGATCTTGCCGATCATGGCGAGCGCGTTGTCTGAGCTCTCCCCGACGACGACGAGGGCCACGTCCGGCTTCTCGCCCGCGGTGACCGGTCCCACCCTTGTGAGCTCGATCTCGGGCAGGACCTGATGCCCGAGACCGATCAATGTGTTCGTGACCTCTTGGAGCCGTTCTAGACGCCCGTCGGCGACGAGGATCCTCAGGGGTTCGTTCATCGGATCCATCCTTGTTCGAGCGAAAGACTAACTCGGGTTCGGTGGGAGGGTCGATGCGCCCGAACCAGGCAAAATCAACAACAAGTAGATAGGTCCACTGCGCTTGCTCATTGCCGGATGTCGAGGGAAGGTCTAGATTGTAACCACTGGCCCCAGCTACTGGCCACGGACGAGCGACCCAAGCTTTGAGGCCGCAGTGGGATCGGCCGCAACACTTTGGCCGACCGAATGAGACTGGGGACAGGATGTTTGGATCCGAACAGCCGATCTCTTTCACAGTACACGGTGAGCACCGAAACGGCGTCGTTCGTCTCTTTGCTGGTGGCGAACTCGATATCAGCACGGCGCCCCTCCTCGCGGAATGGCTTGCCGCAGCCGAGAAGATGCAGCCCACCACTATTCTGGTGGACTTCGCGCACCTCAAGTTCATGGACTCCACGGGGCTCAAGACCCTTCTCGAAGCACACAGACTGGCCACGGGAAGCGGGCGGGCATTCGTGGTGCTCAACGGCCGTGAGGGTGTGAGAAGAATCTTCGAGCTCACCCGTACCGAGCAACTGTTCGACTCCAGCACGATCCCCGCGATCCTCGATCCATCCCCGAGTGAAGCGGACGGAGCTTGGTCGCCCATCACGATGCCGGGAGCCGACGGTGGATGACTGGCGGATGGAAGAGGTGGAGAACCAGGTCCGATTCCGGGACTTCAACGAATGGATCCAGTCTTCCAATGACCGGATGGGCCACCACCGACCCATGGAGGAGTACATCTGTGAGTGCAGCGACGGAGATTGCCGGCAGCCCGTCTTGGTGACCCGCGAGGAGTACGAGTCCGTTCGGGCCCGTGGCGCCCAGTTCGTCATCGCGCTCAATCACGAGAATCCCGAGATCGACCGGGTGCTGGGACAGAACGACCGGTTCGCGCTCAGCGAGAAGCTTCCCGGAGCGGGGGAGAGGAGGGCGCTTGCCACTGATCCCAGAGGGTAGGGACGGACGAACCGGATGGCTTCCTAGGGCTTGATGTTCTGGTTCAGGTGGAACAGCTTGCCCGGGTCGTACTTCCGCTTGATCTCCACCAGCCGCTGGTAGTTCCCTCTGTAGTTGGCCTTGATCCGGCCCTGGTCGTCCTCGGCCATGAAGTTGATGTAGCCTCCCTCCTCCGCGTGCGCGGCCGACGCCTCGTAGAAGTCCCGCACCCATTTGATGTTGGTCTCGTTGTCGGCCGGGTCGGGCCTTGCGTGCTTCCTCGTAGCCGGGGTCATCTCGGGAGATTACCTCCCCCCGGACACGCTCAAGCAGCTCGGCGATCGTCGGTTTGGTCACGGCTCCTCCCCCCTGTGCGCCTGTTCCCCGGTCGAGCGGGCATGGGATCGGCGAAGTGTATCCGAGCGGGGGTGGCTCCCCGGAAGGGGAATTAAGCTAAGGGGAATCTTCCGACTTGGTCGGTCTTCGCACGACTGGGGGATGGGGATGGATGACCAAGCAGTAGGCATATCGGCCCTCGAGGGGATGCCTCTGTTCGCCGGAGTCACCCGGCACGACCTTCAGAACATCTTGAAGATCGGGGAGCTTCGCTCGTTCGAACCCGACCAGAGCATCGTCGAGCGAGGCGAGCCGGGCGACGCGATGTATATCGTGCTGCGAGGGACGGCCCGGGTCGACGTGGGTGGCCGGTACCACGAGCTCAAGCCTGGTGAGTTCTTCGGCGAGATGGCCCTAGTCGCCGGGAGGAAGCGCATGGCAACGGTGACAGCGGCCGACCGCGTCGACACTCTCCGCATCGGCTCCGAGGAGTTTCAGGGGTTCCTGCTGCACCAGCCCCGAGTGGCGGTGGCCATGCTGAAGGGCCTGGTGGAACGGCTTCGCGAGGTCCAGGAGCGGATCGACGCCTGGGCCGGCGCGTGGTGATCTGAGGGCTCGGCCGTGCCGAAGGCGATCTGGACGGGGTGGGTCGGGTTCGGGCTCGTCTTGATCCCGGTCAAACTCTTCCCGGCCACGACGCCCCGGGACGTCCGATTCCACGAGTTCGCCCGAGGTAGCGGTCGGCGGGTGCGCCATCGGCGGGTGGTGGAAGGGGAAGAGGCACCCTGGGACCTCGGCCGGTGGCCCACGGGCTCGGGCGAGCCCTTCGAGGAAGAAGCAGAGAGCGAGCCCGATGCCCAGTCGCGTGGAGACAGGCAGGTGAGCCTGCGCCCCCCACCCGAGCCAGCCCGGCCCGACATGGCGCCCCCTTCGCCCGAGTCCGGGCGGCCTGCGTTCGGTGGACGCGAAGCTCCCCCCCAGGCGCCCCCGGAGATCGAGTATGACGACGTGGTGAAGGGCTACGAGATCGAGCCTGGCCGATTCGTGATGCTCGAGCGCGAGGAGCTGGAGGCGCTCCGGCCCACCCCCGACCGCACCATCCACATCGAGTCGTTTGTCCCTCTTGAACAGATCGACCCGGTGTACTTCGAGCGGAGCTACTACCTCGCGCCGGGCCAGGCCGCCCAGGGGATGCCCGGAGCGGAGCGAGCCTACGGGCTCCTCCTGGCGGCCCTCCAGCGTGCGGGAAGGGTGGGCGTGGGGCGCTTCGTCATGCGGACCAGGGAGTATCTGGCTGCAGTTCGTCCGATGGATGGAGTGCTCGGTCTCGAGACGCTGTTCTTCTTCGACGAGGTCCGGCGCGCTCTCGATGTGCTCCCCTACGGCGTGCCAGCCCCGACCGCCGAGCGGGAGTTGAACGTGGCGATGAAGCTGATCGACGTGATGGCCGGAGACTGGGACCCGAGCGAGTACACGGACACCTACCGCGATCGAGTCATGGAGCTGATTCGACAGAAGGCGGAAGGGCTTGAGCCGGTGATCGAAGAGGAGCCTGTGCGACGGCCGGAGATGGCCGACCTCCTGGCCGCCCTGCGCCAGAGCGTGGAGGATGCCAAGGAGCGCAGCGACAAGCCCAAGAAGAGCCGCCGAGGCCGCAGGGCTTCAGGATAATTCGAGGAGGTACCCGGTTCGAAGCATGAAAGTGCCCCCGATGAAGCTCCGACACCGGCTTGGTTTCCTTATGATCACCCCTCTCCCAGGTACTCCCAGGTACCCCACATCGGCAGCCAGTTGGCTTTCCCGACCGCCGACGCAGGTACCCCGAGATTCCCCGAGTTCGGGACGCCATTCGGTTCCCTGCCTCGGCCTCTCAGCCCCATCGGGGGCATCTCCCACCCTAGGGGAATCGCTCCCACTGAGACAAACCGTCTTCTCGTGTTTTGTCGTTCAATCTTGGGTCCGTGCTGGCCTGCGATTTTGGCGGCGTCTCCCTCGTCTACCTGGGCCAACACCCTTCCTGGCGATCTTGACCTCCGACCCGGGCCTGCCTACCATCCGCCGTCGGCGAGGAGCCTTGCGGGTATGGGGAAGGCTCGCCAGGCTCCTCGCCCACCCAAGGGGCGGCCCGGAAGGGAGGCCTCATCAGCTGGATACCACCGAGTGCCGTTACCGAGGTCTGGGGCCGGTGCGTGGAGACGCCCTCCTGCGCACCGGCCCTCTCAATTGCACGCCGGCCAGCCCCTCTCGTCTCTTCTCGTAGGTCAACTCTGGGAGCAACGCCACTCGCTGCCCGATGGCGGCTACGTCTCCGGTGATCAGAAGCTCGAGCGAGGGAACGTCCAGATCCACTAGACAATTTCACATGCGGAGCGCATGTCGGGGGGCCATGGCGACGAGCGTGTATCCGATCCGGGTGATGTCGCCGACCATTCTCCCTGCCTCGAGCGCCGATCGCACGGCTCTCTCGGGGTCGTCCTCGTGAACGATGGGAACCCCGAACAGCGCGAGGACGGCCTCCCCAACGAACTTCTCGATCAGCCCTCCGTGCCTTTCGACCACGGCGGAGAGCTGATCGAATGCCCGCCCCACTAGCGACTGCACCACCTCAGGGTCTTCTCGCTCGGCCAACGCAGTGGACCCGACGATGTCGGCGAACAGGGCCGTGGCGAATTTTCGCTCCCGCCGCTGCGAGGAGGAGCCTTCGAGCGGGGTCGCACAGGAGAAGCAGAACCGGGCCTGGGCGGGATTCTCTGTGCGGCCCTCACGAACTGCGGGGATCACCTCGGCTGCGAACATTTCGACCTGGCGCTCCTCGTCGTAGGCAGGCCAGAACACGAATGCGTCCACGCCGACCCCCGCCAGGCCGAGGAGATGCTCCACCCAGTACGAAGGAGGACCGATGAAGCCCTCGCCTCGGTTCGGCTCGATTGCTCCACCCACGTTGAGCGGGCGACGGATCGCCGAGGGGTCGCGGTCTACCCGAGACGCGGCGTCTTGGATAGTGGCGGATGACGTCGATCGCTTCCTCTGTGGCCTGCCGAGCTTCGGCCGGAGTTCGTCGTTCCCCGCCCATCGCCTCGATGGCCTCCCAGAACGCTCCCGCTCCCAGTCCGAGCTCGAACCGGCCGCCCGTCAACACGTCCAGGCTGGCGGCAGCCTTGGCCAGCATGGCGGGTGGCCGCATGGGCAGGCTGGCCACGTCGGGGAAGAACCGAACCCGGCTGGTTTGCCCGGCCAGCCACGCGATCAAGGTCCACGTGTCGAGGTACCGCCACTGGTAGGGATGGTCCTGGATGCCGACCAGGTCGTACCCCTTCGCGTCGGCCAGTCGGGAAAGCCGGAGCGCGTAGCCGGGATCGGCCCATGTGGGGACGAAGCTGAGCCCGAACTCCGGGAACTCGCTCACATCCGCGCTCAGGACGCCGCAACCTGGGCGAGCGTTCGGCGCATCTGGCCGAGGTGGTACAGGCCGTGGCCGGCCATCAGGCGGAAGGACAGGTCGAAGCTCTCCGGCCCCCGTTCGGAGTGAATACCTAGCCTGGCGCGGTCGCCCTCAGACGCGCCTGCCCACAGCCGCAGGTGCGAGCTCCTGAGCGCCCGGAACAGGGCCAGCATCTCCTCGGGATCGTCGTCCTGGCTGTGCAGGCGTTCCACCCACCGATCCTGGTCGTAGCCGATCAGGATCGGTTCGTCCTGGGCCAGGATCCATCGATACCGGCCGGCGAGGGCGATCTCGGCGTCCAGGATGTGCCCGAGCACCTCCAGCACCGACCACTCGCCGGGAGCAGGCCTCGTGCGAAGGTGCGGCCCGGCCTCCTCCACCACCGCGTGGAGTTGGTCGGCGAGCCCGGCCTGTACCTCCGCGGGGTCACTGTCACCCAGGAGCCCCAGGAGCATCCTCCGGTACTCGTCCGCTTCGGCGACGGGATCGACCCGGCGATCGAGGGCATCGTCGACGTTGCTGGTCTCGGGATCGGTCATGTCGGCGATTCTCCCACGCGAAGGATGGACGACGGGAAGGTGTCGTTTTCCGGTTCTACCTGCGGGAACAATCATGAGGGAGGTGAGGCTCATGCTCACCATGCTCGCCCAGTACGGAAATCCGGGATCAGGCGGAGGAGGGGGAGGTATCAGCTACGGTCCCGTGTTCTGGCTGGTCGCGGCCGCAGTCGTTCTCGTCCTGGTCGTTCTCGGGACATGGCTGGTCAGGTCACGGAGGAAGCGGTCCACTGGTCGATCGGCTCCCTCAGAGGCATCCTCTGCCGATCGGACGGACAGCGCCGCCTGAGGCCGGCCCTGGCCGAGTCTTTTCAAAGAGCTTCTCGGACAGGAGGTGGGACATGCCTGAGAAGAAGCACCTGCGCGGCGTCAGTGGCAAGGAACAGCGCAAGTACGAACACATCAAGGAGAGCGCTCAGAAGGAAGGCCGCTACGGCAAGCGGGCGAAGGAAGTGGCTGCTCGAACGGTGATGAAGGAGCACAAACAGAAGGGACACAAGAAGGGCAATTAGCCCCAACTGCTCTACGAGGAAGACCTACGAGCAGGAGGTGGGCACGTCCCCCTCCTGCTCGTCCATTCGCGCGAGAGTCTCTCTACCAGCGGTGGCGATGCACGAGGTCGGCGAACGGGCGCCGCTTCGGGCTTTTCAGCGGCTTCACCGGACGGTCGGCGGGATAGCCGAAGGCGACCAGGTAATCGCATCGTCGGTCGCCGGGATACCCGAGAAGGCTGCGCGCCAATTCCTCGTCGTACACGGAGGAGTGGCAGCTCCCGATGCCTCGGTCGGCGGCGGCGATCATCATGCTCACGACGGCCTGACCCAGATCGAAGGCGATCGACTCTAGCTCGTGTGCGTCGTCGCTCTGCGGCGTGATAAGCGCGACCGTGGCCGCCGATGAAGCCACGTGGCGGCCGTAGCGCCATACCTTCGAAAGCTGGTCCAGCCGCTCTCGGCCGGTCACCACGACGAAGTCCCACCGCTGCTGATTCATCGACGAGGGTGCCCGCCGTCCGGCCTCGAGGATCCGGTCGAGGTTCTGGTCCTCGATCGGCTGATCGGTGAAGCTGCGCACAGCCCGCCGAGACGTGATGGCATCCCAGGTCTCCATGGCGCCAGGGTAGTACGGGCGGACTGGTCGACTGGCGATCCCGGAGTGGGCTAGCCGCGGACCTCGTTGGCGAATCGCACGAAGCAGGCGCGGACCGCGGGGTCCTTGTTGGCTTTCGCCAAACAGCTGGAGAGTCGGGCGATGGGGCGCCGGTTGTGCCTGGCCCAGCTCCCCACGCGCACCGTCAGCGTGATGGCGAGGACGAGGGCGAGCAGGCTGCAGATGAGGCCCGCGACCGCCTGCCCGTTCGTTCCCTGTCGCTTCCGGGCGAGGGCGAGTGCGCCGAGCACGACACCGATGACGCCGCCGATCAGGGCGAGGGGAAACAGCAGGAACGAGAACACGGCCACCAGGCTGGCCACACCGAGGACCAGCGATGCCACACCAAGCCCTCTGCCTGACCTCACGTCGGAGGTGGATTCGGGCCGTGCGGGGACTGGCTGGGCGGCGGCCATGGGGGACCCCTTCTCTCGCCGGACTCGTGGCATGGCCAGCCTACGACAGGGACCGCTTTGGAGCCACACGACCAGAGGCGGTGCCGCGGTCAGGGCGTCCTCACAAGGCGGCTAGTGCCCGGGGGTGGAGAGCGATCGTCAGCGGCCGAACGACCTGGTCAGTCGGCTGATGAAGGTTTGTCGCCGGCGCCGAGTATCCACGCGAGGATGGCTATGTAGTCTCGATCGCCCCAGCCTCCCTTTTCGGCATCGCCAAGCCAGCCTGGCGCTGCATTCGACAGTCGAAGGTCGAGTCCGGCCTTCCCGGCGGCATCGTGGATCAGGTTCGCATCCTTGTGGGCGAGCGAGAGCGAGAACCGGGCCGGATACTCGCCGAACTCCATCGCGGGCCGACGCCGCTCCGCCTGGGCGGCCAGTGGGGTGACGGCCGGGACGTCGAAGCCTGTGTCCCCAGAAAGGCCCAGGACGCCCCTGACCCGCTCGCGCCGCCGGCCGACCCGACGGCCGACCCGACGGGACAGAGGCGCGGAAAAGTCGACGGTGATTCGCTGCCGGCCTGTCGAGAACGCTCCCGCCGAAACGTCGGTAGGGTAGGGAGGCATACCGCCGCTGTCCCAGGCGGCAGCGGCCCGAGCGAGGAGGAGAAGCGATGGGAAACCCGGTCACATGGTTCGAGGTGAATGAACCCGACCCCGAGCAAGCCGCCAAGTTCCACTCGGAGCTGTTCGGGTGGCACACGGAGTGGATGCCCGAGTCGAACTACGCGCTGATCGACACGCACTCGGGGAAGGGGATCAACGGCGGCTTCGGCAAGACTCAGCAGGGGCAGTCGCCCGGTTCGATCTTCTACGTCGAGGATCCCGACATCCAGGGCCTGCTGGACAAGGCTGGGTCGCTCGGAGCCAAGACCGTCATGCCGGTCACGGAGATCCCGGACATGGTCACGTTCGCCCTGTTCGCAGACCCATTCGGCAACGTGATCGGGCTGGTGAAGGGCGACGGGACCGTGAAGGTCTCGGGCGGGGACAACCCGGCGGTCGACTGGTTCGAGGTTTCCTGCTCCGAGCCCCAGCGAGCCTGGGAGTTCTACCGCGGGCTGTTCGGCTGGAAGATCGAGGGCTCCGAGAGTGGTGGCCTCGTGCATGGCCAGGTCGACACCGGAGGCGCCGGGGCCCGTGGCGGCATCGGGGGCTCGCCAGACGGCAAGTCGCGCGTGACCATCTACGCATCGGTGGACGACCTCCAGAAGTACCTCGAGCGAGCGGAGTCGCTGGGCGGGAAGATCACGCTCCAGCCGATGGGGGTGGACGAGCACACGTCGATCGCCGCGTTCCAGGATCCCCAGGGCAACGAGTTCGGCCTGTACGCGTACGCGCACTAGCCAGGGGGAGACGGGCCCGCCCTCGCCAGGCGGGCCCGTCACTCTCGTCGATTCACCCGATCCTGTTCCGGAGAAGCTGGGGCACCTCAATCAATCGCCCGCGCCTACTAGGCGGACGGCTTCCCGACTTTGGCCCTCGACGGACGGATCAGGTAGAGCTCGGCCCAGGTCCCCAGCGCGAGTAGTCCGGAACGGAGCGCCTCGCCCCGCTTGGTGAGCCGATACGTGGAAGAGATGGGGGGGCCGAGTCTGACCTCGCGATCCACGAGACCCAGTTCCTTCAGCTCCCTGAGACGGGCCGAGAGCATTCCCTCGGTGATCCCCGGGATGGCTCGTGCCAGCTCGGCGAACCTGGCGGGCCGCTCGAGGAGGACCCCGATGATCACGCCGGTCCATCGCTTTCCCAGCAGTGAGAACACTCGGGTCAGCGCCTCGTCGCAGCGGATCGCCCGACCTTCTGAAAGCTGAGCCATCCCATTCATCCTATCGTGGC
>WNFU01007736.1_pt1 | contig 12613 bp, 13 predicted proteins | sample 5400121 | NCBI WGS metagenome assembly WNFU01 (sample SAMN13153360, study PRJNA577476) | soil metagenome | isolation source: 100 cm soil or saprolite under grassland replicate 1 | place: USA:California | collected 2016-06-15 | reverse complement strand
ACTTTGTACGGCATCTACCAAGGTGTTCCTCTTCCGGAAAGATCGGCTCTCGACCCGCCGCTCCTCCCGGACAAAATCACCATTTTCGCCGAGCCCCTGCTGCAGGACTTTCCCGGTCCTGACGAGCTCCGTCAAGAGATCCGCCTAACAGTGCTTCATGAAATCGCCCACTACTTCGGCATGGAAGAAGACGAGATCGATGAGCTGGGCTACTAGTCTGTTTCGGGTTCCGAGTTCGAGTCTCGCTTTCCTCCGGACGACCCGAAACCCGAGATACAAAACCCGAAACGGCTTCAGTCTCTAATATCCTGTAAAAACCACTCCGTCGGTAATTCCCGTCCGATTTTTTTCTGCTTGGCTAATTCGACAACCTTTCCCGCGCATGCGGCGAACTGAAGACCTTGCGTGCCAGCATTGATAAAAAAAGTCACTTGTTTATTATTCGTTCGGCCCGGAACCCTTCCCGCCCGGACATCCATGAAGTATTTGAAATAATCACCTTTGTAATTGTCCACAGTCGGATTGGGAATACGAGCGCGTTCTTCAGGTTGGCCAGCGATGTAGCCGACATTGCCATGCAACCGAATCATACCTTCGTCCATAGCCTCGATCGTGTTTTTGCCCAACTTGACCGATAGATCGCACTTCTGAATCACCTTTGGCCCCATCTCGCACGCGCGCACACAGGTAATATGCGCGCCGGCCTTTAACCACTCCGGTTCGTCAAAGACTGTTCGTGTGGAGTCCGTACAGGTCGCGACAATATCGGCTTCTTTGACCACTTGTTCCGGTTTATCGACGGCAGTCACTTCGATATCCAATTTGCCGGTCATCTCCCTGGCAAACCGCTCGCGGTTTGACTTCGTCGGACTGTAGACTTTCACGCGGCGGAGCTTACGTACCTCGTAAAACGCTTCCAGGTAACTGCGCGCCATGCCGCCGGAGCCGAAGATGCCAACATCGCACGCGTCTTCGCACGCCAGGTATTTAGCTCCCAAGCCGGCGCAGCCACCGACCCGCATATGCTGGATGAGACCGTCATTAATGATCGCCAAGGGCTCGCCGTTGCGTACGCTGAAGACCATCACCAAGCCGCACCAGGTTCCGGGCTGAATGCAATATTTTTCTTCCGTCTCGCCATTCGGCCAATAAACCACGTCGGATTTCATTCGGATGGCAAAAACGCCGATCTTTCGGCTCGCGCCTTCCATCGTTCCCCACCGGTAATAACCGTCGGGTCGATCGCACGGCATCCACAGATCCAAGCGCGGCCGATACACCGCGTCACCCTTCAGAAGATCATCGTATCCGTCTTCCAACGCTTCCAGACAATCTTTCATCGTGAAGAGCTTTTCGACTTCCTGGTTGTTGATCAAGAGCATGGGTAACCTCCTGAGATTGAATTACAACAACGGACCGGATTTTGAAAGACGATCGCCCATTTAACAGGAGCGCGACGGGGAGATTTTGGTTTGACATTACCCAGCGCATATAGGAAAGATAGGCGCAGTTTGATCAGGGAGGGCGCGAACATTGAAGATCCTACGATTCAACGACGACAGAATCGGCGTCATCAAGAACGAAAACATGGTTGTCGATGTGAGCGACAGCGTGAGCGCGCGCAAGGCCAAGGGGCCGCAGCGCGTGATGGAAGAAATCATTGAAGGATGGCGCAAGTACCGCAGGCGATTCGAAAAAATTCTCGCGCAACAAGAGGGAGTCCCGCTAAGCAGCGTCGAGCTGCGCTCTCCCCTTGCCCGTCCCGGCAAGTGCATCGCCGCCTTCAGCAACTATATCGACCGACCCGGACGCACCGCGGATAATTTTCCACACGAATATTTCTACAAGTCTCCTGATCTGGTGGGCCCGGGCGAAGCCGTCGAACTGAGAGACATTCCGGCAGCCGTGGTCTACCAACCTGAAGCTGAGTTCGCCTACGTCATCGGAAAGACCGCCAAGAATGTCGCCGAATCCAAGGCGCTCGATTATGTTTTCGGCTATGTCCCGTTCTTCGACATTTCCACCCGCGGGCTCGTGCGCCGCACGCACTTCATTGGCAAAGGTCAAGACACCCACGGTTGCTGCGGGCCATGGATTATCACAAAGGACGAAATTCCCGATCCGCACAACGTCGTCGTCAAGTCGTGGAACAACGGCGAGCCGAGGCAGAACTACAATACCAGCGCGATGGCGCACAAGATTCCGGATCAGATCGCCTGGTTGTCGAAATTTGCTCGGCTCAGCCCCGGCGACATCGTCGCCACGGGAACATTCCACGAAGGCTTGAAGCCGGTGAATTCCGGCGACACCATCGAAATCGAGTTTGCGAACATGGGCCGTGCAAAGTTTCGAGTAACAGGCAATAGCCCGAGAAAGGACGTCGACTGGCTCCCGGGCAGAGACCAACCTAAACCTCCGGAAGGCGGCGGCATCCACAAGGTCTGAGAGAATGGAGTGATGGAGTGTTGGAATAATGGAGTAATGGGTATTCCGGAATCCCAACACTCCACTACCGCCTTTTCCGTTCACCACTCTTCCCTTCTTCGCATCATTCCCCCGTGCCATGGTAATAGCGCGCGCTGCAAGACATTAAAGATTTGATTGAGGGTGTAGCCGAGAATCGCTAAAGCGAGCATGCCGGCATACATCTGGGGAACTCTAAATCTTCGCTGTGAATCGAGAATAAAGTAGCCGATTCCATCGGTGCTGCCGACCATTTCGGAAATCACCACCAAAATCAGCATGATCGGCAGGCTGACGCGCAAGCCGGTCACGATCTGCGGTGAGCAAGCAGGTAAGATCACTTGCCGGATAATTCTTCGACGAGATAGACCGAAAGTCTTCGCCGTATTCAACAGCACCCAATCGAGATTGCGCACGCCGTCAATCGTATTGAGCAGGATCGGCCAGGCGCACGAGAAAAATATCACGAAGATCTTCATCTCGTCTTCCAACCCGAAAAGCAGCATGGCCACGGGAATCACCACCGGCGGCGGCACCGGCCGCAGCATCTCGACGACGACTTCCAACATACGATAGATGCGTGGTGAGAGTCCCATGAAAATACCCAAGGGAATAAACACCGCTGCGGCGAGAAAATAACCCACCGCCGCTCGCTTCATGCTGACGATGATTTGCCAAGGGATCTGGCCGGACCAAGAAAGCTCCCAAAATATTCGCAAAATTTTGCTGAGCGGTGGCACGACGAGCGGATTGATCAGCTGCGCCTGAGCGGTCAGTTCCCAGACGACGGCGAGGCCGAGCACAAACAGCAAGCCGTTAAGCTTCGAGGAGCGCCCGGTCACGCCGCCTCCCGAGCGATCATGCTGTGATGCCATTTCATCGCCTTACCTTCCAAAGTCAAAAATCCTCGGTTGAGCGCGTATCCCAAGACCGCAACGAGAACGATACCCGCATACATATTGGCGCTGTTCATCGAGCGTTCTTCGTCAAGAATAAAGAACCCAAGGCCTTTGCTGCCGACAACCATCTCCGCGGTGGTGACGAGAATCAGCGCAATCGACAAGCCGATGCGCAGGCCGGTCACGATATAGGACGAGGCGCCGGGCAAGATAATTTGCCACAGGATTCGCCGGCGGCTGAGTCCGAATGTCCGAGCGGTGTCAATCAGCGTACTCTCAATGTGTCTTACACCCTCGATGGTATTGACCAGAACCGGCCACATGCTTGCGTACACAGTGACGGCGACGATCATCGAATCACCGATACCGAGGATCAAAACGGCGACGGGAATAATCGCCACCGAAGGCATCGGCCGCAGAAATTCGATCAACATCTCGAGCCAGCTGTGCAAGGAACGAAAATAGCCGAGAACAATCCCGAGCGCTACGGCAATCGCGGCGGCAAGCAGATATCCTTCTAAAAACCTCGCGAGACTAACGCTGAGATGTTTAGCAATCGTTCCCGACAGGAGCAATTGGCCGAGCGCCCAGAAAATCTGACTGATCGGCGGAATATAGAGCTGCAACTTGGGAAGCCCGCGAGAAGTGATCTCCCAAAAAACGAGTATGGCGCCAAACACGAGCCAACCCGGCCAGTTGAATTTGTTCGGCGCATTCATTCCGCGCCTCGATGGCTGATCTGGCGGTAAATGTCGTTTCGGATTTTCATGAAGCGGGTGTCGGCACGGGTCGTCACTTGATCGCGCGGACGGGGGAAGGCGATTTTTAGCTCTTGAATGATTCGCGACGGCCGCCGGCTCAAGACCCAGATCCGATCTGACAGATAGATCGCTTCTTCGATATCATGGGTAATGAAAAGAATCGTCGTCCTGAGTTCTTGCCAGAGGCGAAGTAGCGTGTCTTCAAGCTCCAACCGCGTCAGCGCGTCGAGTGAGCCGAAAGGTTCGTCCATCAACAAAACTTCCGGTTCGTAGGCCAGCGCGCGGGCAATCGCAACGCGCTGCTGCATACCGCCGGAAAGCTCCCACGGATAATGGTTTTCGAATCCTTTGAGCCCGACGAGCTCGATCAAGTCACCGGCCTTCTTTGCCGCGCCGGCGGAGTGATCGCCGCGCGCTTCAAGACCAAAGCGGACGTTGCCGAGAACGGAACGCCACGCAAAGAGCGATTTATTGTACTCCTGAAACAGCAGCACCAAATCGGCTGGCGGTCCAGCGACTTCGCTGCCCTTGACGAGCACGCGCCCTGAAGTCGGCGGCAACAAGCCTGCGATGGACATCAACAGGGTGGTTTTACCGCAGCCGGATGGCCCGACGAAAGAAACAAACTCCCCCGCCTCAACCTGACAGGAAATATTGCCGATCGCGACCGTCGTCTCTCCGCCGGCCTGACGATAGCTTTTGGAAAGATCTTGAACTTCTAGGATGGGCACGGGAGGTTGGAATACTGGAGTATTGGAATGATGGAGTACTGGAGTGTTGGGTGAATTAAGAACCCATTACTCCAACACTCCAGGCATTGTTTCACGCCTTCGGCGCTAGGTCGCTGATCACGTCCCGGGCTTTGATCCCTTTCGCGATCAGCTTGTACTTTTGCGTGAGATCGATGGTCGCTTGGAGATCTTTTTCCGAAATGGTTTTTTCGAATCCCGGCAAGCCGATTTTTGCGGCGAGATCAGGATTCAAACCGGCCCATTTGATCATCGCGGCCCGGCTTGCCTCAGGGTCGGCTTGAATCGCATCGATGCCGCGATTGATCGCGCGCACGAAAGCCTGCGCCGTCTCTTTGTTTTTCGCGATCCATTTCTCCGAGGCGAACCAACTGGCGATCAAAAACTTCGGCAGCACGTCGCCCCAAGGGTACGCTAGCAGGCGAGTGTTGCCCTTTTCGATCGCCGCTGTGGCGAATGGCTCGTGAACGCTGATCGCATCGATCTTGCCAGCGTTCAACGTGGCTTCCATCTGTGGAAACGGCACCTCGACGAACTTGACCTTGGCCGAGCTGCCGCCATTCTTGTCGATCCACGCCATCGCCATCAGGTGCACGATGTTATTAAGCGTGTTGACCGCAACCGTTTTGCCTTCGAGATCCTTCGCAGTTTTTATCGATGAGCTTTTTCCTACCTGGATCGCGTGGCTTTCATTTTTCGCTTTCACATTGGTCGCGCCGCCGGCAATAAGCTTGAAATCGAATCCTTCCACATGCGCCTGGTACAGCGAGATCACGTTACTCCAACCGAACTGAAGATCGCCGGAAGTAACGCCGTTGATGATGGGAGCTCCGCCCGCCAGAGGCAGGGTTTCGAGATCCAAACCCTCGGCTTTGAAAAATCCCTTTTCCATCGCGACGAACATCGCCGCGTTGTCGACGATCTTCATGTAACCTAACTTGCTTTTCGCCTGCGCCCGGCTTATGCCACGAGCAAGCGCCAAGCCGGCAATACTCACACTCACCTCAGTCAAAAACCTGCGACGGGTCATTTTCATAGGATCTGCTCCTCTGATTTTTGAGAGTAGTTGGTTGATCTTGCCGTGGTTAAGGTCGCGGCACGACCAGCGGATATCAAGATGACCAATGAGACAACGGCAGCAATGGACGCATACTTAATTAATACAAGTACTCAAATAATGGAAGCTTTCGAAGTGATGCCGGCCTGTTAATGTCACAGTCGGCGCGATGTGATGAAAGTTAGATATTGGGACAGACCAATTTGGGCTCGCGCGATTGTTTTACTAACTGGAGCTTCAATCGCTGTTTCAAGAGTTCTATAACCGCACCTTCTTTTTCGGCCAAGTTACTCCGCTCGTCCGGATCGGTACTCAGGTCGTAAACCTCCGTGCTACCCTGCCCACAAGAAATGATCAGTTTGTATCGATTCCACCAGACCGCCAACTTCGTCGGAAGTGGATAAAAAACTCCCTCGTTCGGGTGTTTGAAATTGATCGTCACTGTGGCGCGGTCTTTCGGAAGAACACCTGGTATGAGCGGTTGTCCTTCCATCCAATCCGGTGGTGGAATCCCCAGGGCGTGCAGAATTGTAGGTGCGATATCTATCGACTGGGTCAGCCCAGCCACTCTTTCCCCGGTCTTTTGCCGCGGAAATCGAATTATTAATGGCACCCGACTCGAGTTTTCGTGCAAGTCTTCGCCGTGGCCAAGATAACTGCGCTCAAACGACTCTCCATGGTCCGCTGTAACTATAATCAGGGAATTATTTAGCGATGAATCGCGTTCGAGAAAATCGAAGAATTTTCCCAATTCTGAGTCAACGTTCCGAACCGAGTCCTCGTATTCCGCTCGGTGAACGTCGACTACGGGTTGAGTAGCGCTATCGTAATATGCGTAAAAGCCAGGCAAGTTCTTTCCAACTCCTTTAACAACCTTAAAAAGTGTCGGGGAGTGTGCGTGTGGCTCGTGAATATGAATGACCAAAAAGAAAGGCTGGGGCAGGTGGAAAATCACGTCTCTACTCTGATTCAAAGTATTTTCGACATAACCCTCTACGGACGTGCGCTGCGGAAAGCCGAGAAACGGGAGGATCAAGCTCAGTTCCCGATACATGCGATCACCTTGAAGCGTCGGATAAAAGCCTAGGTCACGCAACCAAGATACGGGGAGAAACCTAAACGCGAAACGTTCCGGATAAGTGAGCTCTGAGTTAAGCGCCAAGGAGCTAAACGCAGCATCCAAGTTGCTCGTTACCGCGGCCGTACTGTAACCACGATTTCGGAGTATGCTTAGCAGATTATTTTCATCGGGGCGCGGCGCAATCTCACGGGTCAGTCTGCCATGTGTGAACGGATGCTTGCCGGTGAGTAGCGTCGTCATGCTGGGGCCCGTCGTCGTGCTGTTGGAGTGCGATTCGAGATAGACGCTGGCGGCCGCCGCAAAACGTTCCAGAGAGGGCGTCGCTACAGCTGGATTCCCGTATAACGACATGCTCTGAGCCCGCATCGAGTCCGCAACTATAAGAATAACGTTCGGTAACGGCGGGCTGTTTTGATTTCCCGCCGACGCCTCGGTGGGCGTTAAGGCCAAATGTGCCCGTGGAATGGCATAACTGACGCTTTTAATTGTTAAACCGACAAAGCTTAGGAACAGGAGCGGCAAAACACCGAAAGAAAAACAATCATTCCACGAAGGAATGAACGAGGGCGATGGACCCGGGGCACGTTTTCGCCGCCTCCGGGCGAGAAGATATATCGCGGTAACTGCGGTTACGGAGAGCCAAAAACTTGGCTGGCGCTCAGGATTTGCCGGCCACCACGCATCGAGCCAACGCATCAAAAAAAATGCGCTAACAATGACACAAGCCGCTCTACACACGCGCTCATTGGCGCGTGTCAGCCGGGAGTGGGCGACCACCAAGCCACCAAGTGATGGCACGATGCAAAATAGAGCGGCCCAGAAAATTAACGTCCAAAGAATGGCCCCCGAGTCCGCCAACGAATCCAAGATCGGTCCGTAGGGCGTGACGAATACCGCTTGGAGCTCCAACAGCCACAGATATACGACGACGCAAAGCCACGGCCGAAGGATGCTGCCGTATAGCGATATAAATGTTTGCACCAGCTGCTTGTTTCTGCGGTCGCTACTGAATTCCGGCATGTAAATCACACGTTAGGAGCAAAACGCAAGCCAAATAGTAACGCTCTCACTTTGCGAGTGCTTCGAAAATTGTCCATCACGGATCTGTAAAGAGATCTTACAAGGGGCTGAATTGCATAATGAAGACCGTAAGACTTTACAATTTTCTACAAGAATTTGGCGGGAGCAGATGTAAATCTGCTTTACATAATCAATAAGCGAGAGGGATATCTACGAGCTCAGGTAGCCGATCGTTGCAGCGAAGCTTTGGAAATTATTTTCTTGCCGGCCCCACCAGCGCCCGAAGTCATGCTGGGGTCAAAGAAGATTTCCTCGTTCTGCCCGATGGTAGATAGTTGCGCGTTGAAGAGAACCCGGACTGAATTCCCTATAATGGTGCGCAGCAGGACTCTAGGAATGCCAGCCAACGAAACTGATTTGCCGGCCCGTTTCTTTACGTTCTCGACGGTAGGAGAAAAAATCTTCGGAAGCGCAACTCGTGTATGGACCGACTTCGAAGATCTGCGTTGCGGGTATGCCAGCTTGCTCGAGAATATTTCGATTCAACCGCCGTAACTCAAGAAAACACTTCGCACCCCTATGGTTTAGGTTGCCCTTGGCCAGTTCTCCCCAATTATCGATCAGAGGCCCCCGATACATCTTCCTTGATCTCATAGCAGCAGCCACCAATAGACGGTCCCAAGGCTACTTCGATTTCAGCGGCGGAAACGCCTCGTTCGATAAAAAGGTGGGCCGCCTTTGCAGCAATCCCCGCCAACGTGCCACGCCAGCCCGCGTGAATTGCCGCCACCAGCTTTAGTTGCGGCGCGATTATGAGGATCGGCACGCAATCGGCGATCAACACCCCAAGAAAAATTTCGCCTTCCGTAGTTAGCATGCCGTCAGCTTCGCCGGCTCCCTTGAGCTTTTTGTCTTTCACCTCGACGATGTTGTCGCCGTGGACCTGGCGCATCGTCACAATGCGTCCGTCGTGAATTCCCACCGCCAGCTTCATGTCGCAGACGTTTTGACTGACCACCTTCGGGTCGTCGCTGACGCGGTAGGACATATTCAACTCTGCGTAGGGTCCTATGCTCTTCCCGCCACGCCGTCCGATGAAGCCGTGGAGCAGATCCTTATGGGATTCCCATTGCTTAACCTTCAGCCATGTCATTTCCATAGGGAGCAATTATGGTGAGTCGTCCACTGCCTTGCAAGCTTCTACTATCTACTCTTCGCGCCTGGAAAGCTTGCAAAAAAATCATTGTCTCATTGCCGCAGCTGCCTAAGGCTTTAGAGGAATCAATGCCTGCCGGCCGATAACTCAGAACCGGTCAAACGTAAGAGCGATCTGGACTCATGCGACTGCTTAGCTCGTTGAAGTTTCAACCCTTGCTTTACAGACGGACGGCGGGACATGGCGAGGTCGCAATAGTCGCTACCGAGCGGTTCGGGCTGACGACAATCTTCGGCTGCCGGTTAGCGCGATTGCAAGCTCTGAGTTAGGTCGGTTGGTCAGTCAGTCGGAAGGGACGGTTTACTTGCGCGCGCCAAACAATTTTGCCAAGAACTGTTTGGCATTGGCCAGATACTGTTTGATGTAGCGGAGCGAATAGAGAAAGACTCCCAAAGCGCCATAAAACAGCACATAGAGGATTTGCGACAGCATTCCGGTCGTGCCTGGATCTACATATGCCGCGGCATCGATAGGCAACGCGACCCCGATCACGGCGACGTACAGAAAGACGCAAAGAAACACTCGTTTTCGCAGCAGGCTCTCAATCACCCTGATCGATCGTTTATGGCGCATGGAAAACTCGGCCCCCTTGATTGTTTAGCTAGCACAGACTTTAACGAATTCTCGATATCTTTACGCACTGTTGGAGCAGTTCCCGAAAGATCGATGCTTTCGCCAGGATCCGCCGCCAAATTATACAACGACACTCTTCCCGTGTCACAGGAAACAATCAGCTTGTGAGATTTGGACCAGACCACGACCTTTGTCGGCAAATCATAAAGTTTTTGTCCGACGGGGTCCTTGTAGTTAACAGCCACGGTCGACTCGATTTGGGGAACGTTATTGGGATAAAGCACTTGTCCGTCCATCCATCTCGGCAACTCGATCCCGGCAACCGACAAGATCGTAGCGGCAATGTCCACCGACTGTACCAGACCTGGCAACCTGGCCCCCTGCACTTGCCTGGGAAATCGAATTATTAGCGGCACGTGAGTGGAGGACTCGAACAGCGCTTCGCCATGGTTCATATAACCGCGCTCAAAGGACTCTCCATGATCGCCTGTAAAGATAACCATATAGTCATGGCCCGCCGGCTGCTTTTCAATGTCCCGGAGAAATATCCCCAGTTGTTCATCCATATACTGAATGGCTTCTTCATATTCATCACGATAGAAATCCACCGCCGGTTGTAAGGCCGCTTCGTACTGGCCGTAATGGCTCGATGAAATCTCTTTTCGATTATTCGTTGCCGATTGACTCGAATAGATACCTCGAAAAGGCGGCGGGGCATCGTACGGGTCGTGCGGTTCATGAATATGGATGATCAGAAAAAACGGTCGTCTGGCGCGGGCAATAAAAGCCTTGGCCGCATTGAGCGTATCTGCAGCAGAACCGTAGTAGGACGTTGTTTCCGGGTACCCAAGGAACCACACAAACTGAGCTAGATTCTGATATATTCTCCCGCCCGTCGGCGTAGGATAAATGCTATGCCGCCGCAGCCACGAGAGAGTGAGAAACTCAAACGCCGTGGTTTCTTTCTCCGAAAGACTAGGACTAAATCCGAGCAAATTGAGAGATGCGTCTTCGTTGCTAGTTACGGCGCCGACAAAATATCCCTGATCGCGCAGCAGCCGCAGCAAATTTTCTGCGGATCGGTCCGGGGGTTGAAGCTTGGTCAATCGACCATGCGACCACGGAAGTTTTCCTGTTAGGATCGTTGTCATGCTCGGCTTCGTCGAGGTGCTGTTCGTGTGCGCTTCGAGGTAAACCGTTGCAGTCTGAGCCCAGCGATCGAGATTGGGTGTAGTGATTCTCGTGTGACCGTAAACTGACATACTTTGAGCTCGGCTCGCATCAGAAACAATGAGTATGATGTTCGGTCGCGACTTGGGCCCGGGCTCAAAGGTCACGGCCGCAGCGTGTTTTTGCGCCAAGGTGAAGTCGCCAACAATTCTCACTCCGATCAGCACAACGGCGCAGATCGAAACTGGCAGCGCCGCGAACGAAAAACAGTCTTCGAGAGAAGGCAAATTTGCTTCCAAATCGATGGCGCGAGTTCTGCGCCGCCTAAAAGCCCAAATCGCCAAGCCCGCAGCCGCGATGACAAGTGCGATCAGCCCAACGTCATGCTCGGCGGAATATAATTGCAAAGTGAATAACCAGCGAACAAAATACAGCGCCGTAATGACGATCAGGCACGCTTTCACGGCAAGCTTATTAAGATAGCGCACCCGAGCCCTTCCCATGAAGCCCGCAACTAGCGCGATCGGCAAGCAAAATATCAAGGTCCAGAGCAATAAAGTCAGTAGGATGGCAGCGCAATCCGCTAACCACGCAGTGACGGGCTCGCTATCCGTACTAATGACCGCCCGCAGCTCCAAGGCCCAAAGATAAACGGTCGCACAAATCCAAGGCGACGCGATATCTTTATAAAGACCCAATACCCTCATTATTTTTCACAGAGAAACAACTTGCGCACGTTAGGATACGAAGGGAAACAGCGAACGGTTTTAAAGTGTTCCTTCAGGCAGATCTCAAGGTCGCTGGCGGTGAAATCGTCTAAGAGGGGCACCGGGCTGGCGCCGATCTTCGCCTGCAAGGGTGGCGCATATTCCAACAGCAACCAACGAGCACTCAAGCCAGCGAACATCTCGGTGATGCGCGCGATTGGGAGACGCTGGATCGCCACGACGTGATGGATCACCGCTAAACCCATGACAAACTCACTACGGAACCGCTCTCTCGGCGCCGGGCAGGCAATACCGCCGCGGCCCGGCGTCGCTGACGCGCTGAAGACGTTTACAGCAAGCGGGAGAATGTTGAGTTTTTCCCTGCGCGCCTCATCATAGCAGTGCGTCAACGCCGACACGTCGGTTTCGCAAGCCGTAACTCGCGCGCCATTGATGGCGGCCATTTTGGCGTAGTGCCCCGTGTTAGCCCCGACATCGAGTACGCTCTGCGGATGCAAATTGCTCAAAATTTTTCCAACGGCTTCTTGTTTCTGCTGCCAATCCCGCGGCGAGAGATCCGTTCTGAAGTAATTCTTGTCGCCGGTGCCGTAGTATTTTGCCCAGTGACTGGCGCCGCCGCGCAGTTGCAGTTCATCGACATCCTTCCGCAAAGATTCGAGAAATTTTCGTTTCAATTTGACGCTCGCGGGACCGCTGTTGGCAGACCTGGAGATCGAAAGGAACCGTTGCTGCAATTCGTCGGGCAACCGTTCGAACAATTTACTAACGAGCTTAGGAAAAGTAACGCTCAGTGTCCGGCGCGGGTGGCGAAGTTTGAAAGAAACCGGCAGCGCGCTTAGTAAATCGTCGTCGGTCACGCCTGCCAAATAGTCTCGCAGCAACCAGCGCGCCGGCCG
>WNFU01010154.1_pt1 | contig 12616 bp, 7 predicted proteins | sample 5400121 | NCBI WGS metagenome assembly WNFU01 (sample SAMN13153360, study PRJNA577476) | soil metagenome | isolation source: 100 cm soil or saprolite under grassland replicate 1 | place: USA:California | collected 2016-06-15 | reverse complement strand
TCCGCTACCGCCGCGGCCGTCCCGCCGACCCGCGCGCCCGACTGCCCGCAGCCCGTGACCTTGACGAGGCCCGCTCCTTCATGGATGACACGCGGCCCTTCTTCAGAAAGAGCCCCGGGGTCCGCAACGGACCTCGCCTAGCGGATACCGCCCTCGTTCAACCCAGTCGACATCACCTCGCGGGTACAAGAGCCAGCCTAGGGCTGGCGGGCGCGGACGTTGCCTGTTCTGAACTGCCGCTCGGCAACTGGATTTGCGGCAGTAACCGATGTTTGGATCCGCGGGACCAGTCGCTTCGACCAGTGTGGCAGGACGATCCTCAGGAATTGCCTGCGAGTATCAGCCCCTCGCAACTCATTAGCGTTCTTCGTCATCCTGGACATCGCGTGTCGAGTCACCCAGGCTGGCCGCGATCGTCTTCTCCGCTTTGCCGAAGAGCACGTTCGCCCAGCGCTCGTTGAAGCCCGCCAGGAATGCAAGCGTCCCGAAGAAGAAGAACGCTGTCGCTCTGTCCTTCGGCAGCGTGGTGCGCAAGAGCTCGCTGTGGAACAGGAAATACAGTGCGATCCCAAAGACGGCGCCGATGAAGGGGCGAAAGCTGCCGAGCCGCCTGATTGTTGATCTGCCGACCTCGTAGTCGACTCGGAACCTGTTCGAGCTCATTCGCATCAGGACGCTGACGATCGCGCCGAGCCCGCCAGCGAAGAAGCAGGCAAAGAACGTCTGTGTGTCAAGTGTGTGTGGGGGATCGAACCAGCCTTGCCACCACAGGAGTCCGGCCAGGCCGACCGCGAGCAGGGCAGAGACGAGCGCGCCGAGCATCATGCCCCAGAAGTAGACGATCCTCGCCGCCTTCTCGCCGGCGCTCGCGTAGTAGCGCTCGATCTGGATCAATTCCCGCGACTGGGAATTCACGACCGCTGCGAGTTCCTTCTCGTTCGCGCTGTCGGTGCGCTCGAGGTAGCCGAGGAGGTGGCTTTGAACGGCGTAGATCCACTGCATCGCGATGCGCTCCGTCGTCCCTCGAAGCACTTCCGAAACCTTGATCGCGAGCGTGTCGCAGTGATGGAGCAGCTCCGCGATTCGATGCTCGCGCGCGAGCCAGTCGGTGACACGGTGGAGGCGAATCGTCGCATCGTTGTCGTGGACCAGCGCCGCAATCCGGCTTCGCGGCTTCAGAGTGAGGGCGACCGCTGACGGCCGCCTGGTGGCCCAGTACACGTGCACGAGCTCGCCTTCGCGCTTCTCAAAAGCTTCGAGCGCGTGGCGGTAGCGTTCGGCGTGAGAGCCGTTGTGGCCCGCACGCCGCTCCCACTCGTAGTGTGCGCGAACGAGCTCCGGGAACATTCCCGACCCCGCCGTCGCTCCTGTCCAGCCGTTCTCGTCTACTGGGGGGCCATCGACGACCTGCTCGGTGGCCGGCGCGCCGTTCGCGTTCTCCCGCTCCGGTGAATCGGCGACGACAGATTCGTGAGCGCGTTCCACCTCACCGGCTTCGACATCGGGAGTAAGTAGGGCAGGACCCCGATCTGCGTCCGGCGCGACGGGCTCTCGTGGCTCTTCCATGGCGACCTCGGTTCGCAAGCCCGGGGCCGCAGGACCGGACGTGTTGGCGTTTCACCGTCAGCCTAGGACAAATGTCGACGCGATTCAAGAGACTCGGCGGGGCCTGGCCGAGATCGAGTTAGTCGCTAGTGAGGACAGGCGTCGTGGAGCGCCCCGCGAGGAGAAGTTGCAGCCTTGGGCGAGGCGCGTCTGCGGCTTGATCAGGCCTGAGAGAGGACGAGAGGCCTCTTTGACCAACTGGCCACAGACTCGAGTTTCGAGGTCGCGAGCCGGCTGCCTCCCTCGCCCACGGAAGCAGGGGATTGCCATTTGTCGCTCGGCGCGCAATGCTGTAGCGCAGCCGCCAGAGGAGGCGCCGTCTGATTCAACCCTCCCCGACTTCGCCGTGCTGATCTCCGGGCTTGCCCTGGCTTGCGCGTTTGCCGGTGCGGCGCTGGTGCTGACTGGGATCGCGCTCGTCCTCGATGAGCGCCGACGCGGATCGCGCCTCGCGCATGCCTTTGGAAGGGCTCGCGAGGAGGAGAACGAGGTTGGCAGCGACCTGCGGGCGACGAAGCCGCGGCGACCGGCCGGCGTTGGGAATGAGGCCTCCGCTCAGGACACTGACAGCTGGCTGGCGCCTTGGCGGGCCCGACAGCCGCGGCTGCGCGCGCGAGCGCTCGCGCGATCCGAGACGATGCTTCCCCCAACCGCCCCCTTCCTCGCCTTCGTCGGAGCCGTTCTGTTCTTCCTCGTTGCCGCCGGGCTCGCCGTGGCAAACGAGGCGCTCGCGTCATCGCAGCGCACGAGCCGGCCGTCCGCAGTGATCAGCTATGTCGACGTCGGCCAGGGCGACGGTGTCGTCATGCGCATTGGCAAGAAGATCATCGTCTCGGACGCGGGGGAGCTGAATCCGGAAAGTGTCGACAAGGAACTTCGCCGGCTGGGAGCGACCCGAATCGACGTTGCGATCCTCACTCACCCGCACAAGGATCACGTCAAGAACTTCCTCGACCTGCTCGACATCTACAAGTGGAAGATCGCGACCGCTGTTCTGAGTCACTCCGCGCACTGGGAGACGACGAAGAACAACCGCCTGCTGATCCAGACGCTCGGAGCTCGCCATGTGAAGCTCTTGTACGTCACGGGCGGCAATCACTTCTCCTGGGGCGGGGCGTCCTGGGCGATCCTCAGCCCGCCGGCGAATCGCTACACGGAAGACTTCCAGGCGGCCAACTCTTCTGTCGTCTACGTGTTGAGGGTCAACGGCCTCGAATTTCTTTTCACCGGCGACATCGGACCCCCGGTTCCCAGAGAGGTCGCGAGTCGCTGGAAGGCGAAGCGTCTGGGACGAGCGACCGTCTTTCTCGCCACCCATCACGGCTCCGCCAGCGGCTCGACGAAGGACATTCTCGACGCGATCGATCCCAAATGGGCGGTCCTCTCGACCGGGCCGAACACGTACAAGCATCCCTCACCGGCAGCGATTGCGCGCCTGGAAGCCGCCGGCGCCTCAATCTGGTGCACGGCGGTGAACGGGACCGTGACCGCGCGTGTATCCGCAAAGGGCCGGCTTTCCTGGCACGCGAGCCGCCAACCCAAGGTCTGGTGGTCGGCGACTCAACATCGCCAGACGGGGGTTTGCGTTGGCCGCTGAGACGAGCGGCGCACGACTCCTGCTTGTTCGGGCGGTGGGTTCCGCGGCGCGGGCGCGGCTGCTCACTTACACTCGACGTGATCCGCTGCGACTGGTTGCTCTGCGGCCGCTGGTCACGACGACGGAGGCGTGACGCTGAACAAGAAGGCGGTGCAGACGTGGGTCGTACCTGGCGCGCCGCTCGAGGCGGGCGGGGGCTGGAGGATCTGGTACTCCCGGCCGGGCAAGGACGACTTCGCGCCGGGCCCGGTTCAGGTCTCGCGCGGCGGTCGGAACGAGTCGCTGACCATCGACGATCCTCCCTGGAGGCTCCACGAGCCGGTGGAACAGCTAAACCGGCGCATGGGGATCCTCACGGTGAAGCTCGACGAGCCCGATCCCGGCGCCGAGTACGAGCTGGACATCCCCGAACTCCCTGCGCCCCTGCGCTGGCGGAGCATGCCCGCGACGATCGAAGACGGTGTCACGTTCCTGCTCTCGTCGTGCTTCTGGCTCCCGAACGACAAGGAGGGCGCCTACGGGGCGGCCGTGCGCGACCTGACGAAGCGGCTGCGGCCCGCGTTCAAGCTCCTCGTCGGCGACCAGGTGTACCAGGACTACCCGATGAACTGGTTCATGCCCGGCAGCACGTTCTCGCTCTTCGCCAATCGCTACGAGCAGTATTGGGGCCACCCCTCCTATCAGGAGGTCCTGCGCGCGACCCCGAACTACTTCGTCGGCGACGACCACGAGTTCTGGAACGATTACCCGGAGCGGCAAATACAGATCGGCCGGACGTGGAAGGCGGATTCCAGAGCGAGCTGCGCCGAGGCGGGCCAGAAGCTGTACCACCTGTACCAGCGGTCCGCGAACCCGGACGAAGGGCGCTTCTATCGGTTCGCGATCGGCCAGGTCTCGTTCTTCGTCTGCGACGCGCGCTCCGAACGAACCGTCTTCGACATCGACTCGCCGCACTTCTTCAGCGACGAGCAATGGCAGGCGCTCGAGACCTGGATCGACGAGCTCCGCGGCCCCGGTGTCCTCGTCCTCGGTCAGCCGCTGTTCCAGGAGGACGGCGACTGGAAGGATCACTCGCTGTCGAACTTCCGCGACGACTACGGTCGCCTGTGCTCACTCGTCGAGCGGGGCCTCAGCGGGAACGGGAACGGCAACCCGCACGACATCCTCATCCTCACCGGAGACATCCACCAAGCGCGATACACCGAGGCAAAGGTCGCCGGCCTCCAGACGCCGACCAGCGTGCACGAGCTCGTGGCGTCTCCGGTCTCGCGTGTCGGTCCCTACCTCACCGAGGGTCACCCCAAGCCGCCGCCGACGAAGCTGTCGGCCGTGCACCAGGGACGGCCGAGCACCTGGACCGTCGTTCTCCCCGAGTCGGACGTGATCCCGACGATCGACAACAACGTCGCTGCCGTGACCGTGTCGCCAGGGACTGGAGAGAAGGTGCGGTTCGAGCTCACGATCTGGCGCATCCGCCCGTACGACTCCCGTTCGGTCTGGGGACGGATGTTTCGGCGGCGCCAGCCCACAGACGGCGTCCCCGTTTCCATCTACCAGAAGGAAATCCAGCTCCAATGACGAGGGAGGTGCGGCCGTGATCCGGCACTCTGGCGCAACCGAGCGCAACCCCCGGCTGTCCGACTGGTCCGCGGATTACGCGAGCAAGGACAACCTTGAGTTCTTCGCAGCAGCCCTTGCCGAGCTGGCTAAGCAAGGTGTGGGCAACGGCGGGCTGATGACAATCGGGCTCCTGGGGCAGCGTGACCTGCCGGGCGTCTCGCTTCGAGAGGCCCAGTCGATCCTCCGGTGGGACCTGCGGCCAAGCCTGTGGTCGCATGTCTTCCTCATCGCGGAGGAAGTCGAGCCCAAGGTCGACGCGCTGACCGAAGCATCGGTTCGCGAAGTCGCCCTCTACTCCCGGACCGGTCTCTTCCCGGACCCTGCGAACAACGGCGTCACGACGGGGAAGCTTGGGCTCTATCGTCGGCCCGAGCTGGACGCGAACGCCGCCCTACTGGCCGTAGAGATGGACGACGAGCAGGTGCACCAGGTGGCCGCGCGCGCGATCGACGATCCGAACCTCGATCGGCTCCGCTTCAACCTCTGGGAGCTGCTAGGCATCTGGGAGAGCTACTTCTGGGCGAGCGGCGCACGGTCCAATCCGCTCCGAGACGGCCTCGCGATCGCCTCGTCCGCGTTCGTGGAGTACTGCTTCGAGGCGATCCGCGTCGACCTCTCGCCGGGCGCGTCGGAACGAAACAGTGCGCCCGAGCACCTGTGGAACGGCGCGGTTTGGTGGGACGAGGCCTTCGCCGCGTTCGAGCATCGCGTCACCGGCTTCCACGTCCTGCGGGACAAGGGTTGCTCCCCGCTGGGCCCCGGCGAGCTGGCGGAGGTCCTGCCGTGAACCCAAGACTCTCGTCGCCGATCGAAGAGCTCGGGGATCACTACCAGGTCGTCGTCGTCGGCTCGGGCTACGGCGGCGGCATCGCGGCCTCCCGCCTTGGGCGGGCCGGGATACAGGTGTGCGTGCTCGAGCGAGGCAAGGAGCTGCGGCCGGGGGAGTACCCCGACACCGGCCCCGAGGTCGCGCGTGAATTCCAGGTCGACAGCGCCCAGGGACATGTCGGATCGCGGACGGGCCTATACGACATGCGGGTCAACGACGACCTCAACGTCTTCGTCGGCTGCGGCTTGGGAGGCACGTCCCTCGTCAACGCTAACGTCTCGCTGCCTGCCGACCCTCGAGTCTTCGAGGATCCAGTCTGGCCGGCCGAGATAGCGCAGGACGCAGACGGGCTGCTCGAGCGCGGCTACGCACTCGCGAGGGAGATGCTGAAGCCGACTCCGCTGCCGGAGCAGATCCGCCTGAAGAAGCTGGACGCTCTCGAACACTCCGGGGAGCCGCACCCCGGCGCCTTCTATCGGCCGCCGATCAACGTCAACTTCGAGGACGGCGTAAACCACGTCGGCGTCGAGCAGCAGGCGTGCAGGCTTTGCGGCGACTGCGTATCGGGCTGCAACTTCGCCTCGAAGAACACCGTCCTCATGAACTATCTCCCCGACGCCTGGAACCACGGGGCGACGATCTTCACGAAGGTCTGCGTTCGCTCTCTCGAGCGGCGAGGCGAGGGCGGCTGGATCGTGCACTACCAGCTCCTCGACACGGGTCGCGAACGCTTCGACGCGCCAGAGCTCTTCCTCACGGCCGACATCGTCGTGCTCGGCGCGGGAACGCTGGGCTCGACGGAGATCCTGTTGCGGTCGCGCAACCGAGGGCTCGCTGTATCCGATCGTGTTGGCAAGCAGCTCTCCGGCAACGGCGACGTGCTCGCGTTCGGCTACAACGGCGACGTCGAGATCGACGGCATCGGTTGGGGCAGCCGCCGCGACGAGGAGCTCGTCTCCGTGGGACCGACGATTACCGGCATCGTCGACCTCCGCAAGATCCCGGATCTCGACGAGGGGATGGTGATCGAGGAGGGGGCCGCGCCGGGCGGCCTGTCGATGTTCATGCCGCAGCTGTTCGCGACGATCGCGCGAGTCAACGGCATCGACACGGACGGCGGCGTCGCCGACTTCGTTCGCGAGTCGCGCCGCGAACTCGAGAGCCTCGTCCGCGGGCCGTATCGAGGCGCGATCCGCAACACGCAGACGTACCTCGCGATGGCGCACGACGGCGGCGACGGCGAGCTGGAGCTGAAAGACGATCGGCTGCGAACCTCGTGGCCCGGCGTCGGCAAGCGCCCGATCTTCGAGTCGATCGACGGCGAGCTCGAGCAGGCGACGGTCGCGCTCGGCGGCACCTTCCTGCGCGACCCGGTCTGGACGCGCGTGTTCGGGAACGACCTCATCTCGGTCCATCCTCTCGGCGGCTGCCCGATGGGCGCCGACGCCTCCGCCGGGGCCGTCAACCACAGGGGACAGGTCTTCTCCGGGGCGGCCGGCAGGGACGTTTACGACGATCTGTACGTCAGCGACGGAGCGGTGATCCCCCGCTCGCTCGGGGTCAATCCGTTGCTCACGATTTCCGCCCTCGCGGAGCGCTGCTGTGCCCTGCTCGCAGCCGACCGAGGGCTCACGATCGACTACACCCTGCCCTCGCAGCCGCCCGAGCACCCTCCGCCGCCGCCGAAGACCGGCATCGAGTTCACGGAGACGATGCGCGGCCACGTCTCGACGACCGCCGGCGACGACTACGAGGCCGCGGCGAAGGCAGGCGAGCGCGAGAACTCGCCGTTTGCGTTCACGCTCACAATCGTCTCGGATGACCTCGACCGGATCCTCAGCGATCCGAGCCACGAGGCCAAGATGGTCGGCACGGTCTGCGCGCCCGCGCTCTCACCCGACCCGATCACAGCCACCGACGGCGTCTTCAACCTCTTCGTGGACGACCCTGACCACATCGACACGAAGCTGATGCGCTACCGCATGAAGCTGACCACCGAAGAGGGGCACGCGTATCTGTTCACGGGCTTCAAGACGATCCACGACGACCGCGGTCTCGACACTTGGCCCGACACGACCACGCTGTACGTCACGGTCTACGACGGCGAGGACGAGGACGCACCCATCGCAGCCCGCGGGATCCTGAAGATCGAGCCAGCTGACTTCATGCAGCAGATGCGGACGATGCAGGTCTTGAACGCGGGCGGCGGGAAAGAGCGGCTGGAGGCGACGGCTCGGTTCGGGAGGTACTTCGCCGGCGTTCTGTACGACACGTACGGCGGCGTCTTCGCCGGCCCCAGCAAGATCGACCCCGACGCGCACCCCCGCAAGAAGCGGGCATTGCGTGCGTCGGCGCCCGAGCTCCACCCCTTCAAGGCGGACGACGGCGCCGAGCTGCTGCTCACCCGCTACCGCGGCGGCGGCAAGGGGCCGGTGATCCTCTCCCACGGCCTCGGCGTCTCGAGCTCGATCTTCACGATTGACACGATCGAGACGAACCTGCTGGAGTTCCTCTTCGCGAACGGTTACGACGTTTGGCTCTTGGACTTCCGTGCGAGCGTCGACCTGCCGGTCTCGCAAACCCAGTTCTCCGCGGACGACGTGGCCATGCGCGACTACCCAGCAGCGGTCGACGAGGTCCGCCGACTAACAGGTGCCGACTCGGTGCAGATGGTCGCGCACTGCTTCGGCTCCACGACGTTCGTGATGGCGATGCTAGGCGGCCTGGAGGGCGTGCGATCGGCCGTGTGCTCCCAGATCGGACCGCACGTCGTCGCCCCGAAAGTCACGCGGCTAAAGTCGGGGCTGCACGTCCCGGACGCCCTCGACGCGCTCGGGATCGACTTCCTCACCACTGACGCCGAGGCCGACGGCAAATGGTGGGAGCGGCTGTTCGACCGCGCGCTCCAGCTCTATCCGATGCAGGCGGAAGAGCACTGCAACAGCGCCGTCTGCCATCGGATCACGTTCCTGTACTCGCTGCTCTACGAGCACGACCGGTTGAACCCGGCGACGCACGAGGCACTGCACGAGATGTTCGGACTGGCGAACGTGCGCTCGTTCGAGCATCTCGCGCGGATGGTTCGAGAGGGCAAGGTAGTCGCGTTCGACGGCGACGACGCGTACCTGCCGCACCTCGACCGGATGGCGATCCCGATCACGTTCATCCACGGCGCCGAGAACGCGTGCTTCCTGCCGGAGAGCACGGAGCGGAGCTACGACGAGCTTCGACGCGTGAACGATCCGAAGCTCTACACCCGCTACCTCATCCCCGGGTACGGGCACATCGACTGCATCTTCGGCGCGCACGCCTCACGCGACGTCTACCCGCTGATGTTGCGCCAGCTCGAGCCGTCGGCCCAATGACCGCGTCGGCCGCGGCGACGCGCGAGGCCGCGCTCGACGCCCTGCGCAAGGCGGTCGGGGCGGAGCATGTGCTCGCGACAGGCGAAGAGCGCGAGGCACACGCGACGGACACGAGCCACTGGCATCAGGTGCCGGGATTCGTCGTCTACCCCGGCACCGCCGACGAGGTCGCCGCCGTGATTGGCGCGGCGGGACGCCTCGGCCTCCAGGTCTGGCCCTTCAGCAAGGGCAAGAACTGGGGCTACGGCGCCCACATGGGTCTCGAGGAAGGCGCGGTGATCCTGCTACTCGACCGGTTGAACCGGATCCTCGAGGTCGACGAGGAACTCGCCTACGCTGTCGTCGAGCCGGGCGTGACGCAGGGCCAGCTGAACGCGCACCTACAGACGAGCGGCAGCAGGCTCTGGCTGGACTGCACGGACTCGACGCCGGACGGCAGCGTGATCGGCAACGCGCTGGAGCGGGGCGTCGGCTACACGCCTTACTGGGACCACTTCGCAAGCCTCTGCGGGCTCGAGGTCGTGCTCCCCAACGGCGAGACCGTCCGCACCGGCGGCGGCCCGCGTAACTCGCTCACCTGGCACACCTACAAGTGGGGCACGGGCCCGTTCCTGGAAGGGCTCTTCAGCCAGTCGAACTTCGGCGTCGTGACAAAGGCGGGCGTATGGCTGATGCCTCGGCCCGAGGCGATGCGCTGCTTCATCTGCGAACTTTCGGACGAGCGGAACCAGCCGGCCGCCACGGACGCGCTGCGCCGCCTCGCTCTCCAGGGCAGCCTGCGCGGCAACGTCCACATCGTCAACGACGTGATGTTCCTGGCCCAGATGATCCAGTACCCGTACGACCGGCTCGAGGGACGGACGAACCTCTCCCCGGAGCTGCGTGCGGAGCTGAGACGACGCTACAGAATCGCACCGTGGACGATCACGGGCGGGCTGTACGGGAGCGGGCGGCAGGTGCGCGCGGCCCAACGAGAGGTGCGCAAGGCGCTGAAGCCGTTCGGGCGCGTCAGCATTCTCGGCGAACGGGGGATCTCGATCGTCCGGAGATTGATCGCGGCGTGGACGCGGTTCGGCGGCATCCCGGGCGTGCCCTCGCTCCTCCGCGCCGTCACACGGGGGTCGCTCGAGAAGCTCCGGGTCGTCCTGGAGATCTACCCGATCCTGCAGGGGACGCCCGGCGAGTACATCCTCGGCTTCGCGTACTTCAAGCGCCGCGGCCCGCGGCCAAGGCACGACGTCGACCCCGGACGGGACGGCGCCGGCCTAACCTGGATGGCGGTCGTCTCGCCGGACTTCTCGATCACGTTCATCAGCGTGAATCCGCGCTCGACGCTCGGCCTGATCGAGATCTTCTACGACCGCGACGATGGGGACGAGCGCGCCCGGATGCTTGCCCTCTACGACGAGCTTGCAGACGCATCGCTCGCGGCCGGGTACCAGCAGTACCGGTCGAGCGTCTGGTACGGCGAGCGGCTCCTCGCCTCCTCGGACGGGTTCGGACGCTTGGCCGGGACGCTGAAGGCGGCGGTCGACCCTGAAGGAGTCATCGCGCCGGGTCGCTACGGCATCCGCTCGGCGCGCGCGTGAACGGCGCACGCCCAACGCGGTACGACGCCGTGGTTGTCGGGTCCGGCTTCGGCGGCTCGATCGCCGCGCTCCGGCTCGCCGAGGCCGGGAAATCCGTGCTCGTGCTCGAGCGGGGTCGCCGTTACCGTCCGGGCGAGTTTCCGCGCGACGCCACCGATGTGGACGCAGTCTTCTGGGACTACCCGCGGCGGCCGCGCTCGCTCGGGCTCTTCGACCTCCGCTTTTTCTCCGGAGTCGGCGTGGTCGCCGCGAGCGGCGTCGGCGGAGGCTCGCTGATCTACGCCGGCATCCACATCCGACCCGATCCCGTCGTCTTCGAGGACTCGCGCTGGCCGCGGTCGATCGATCGCGGCACGCTCGACCCGTACTACGACCGCGTCGCCGAGATGCTGAACTTCCGGCCCGTGCCCCCCGAACTGTCGCTGCCGAAGCGGAATGCGTTCCACGCCGCCGCCGCGAAGGCGGGACGGGAGGTGTTCGACCCCGATGAGGCCGTCGCGTGGACGGAGGCGGTAGAGCCGGGCCGCGGGCCGTGCCGGCTGGTGGCCGAGTGCGAGTTCGGCTGCCAGTTCGGCGCCAAGAACACGGTCGACCTGACCTATCTCGCCGGCGCGGAGAAGCTCGGCGCGGTGGTCGAGAGCAACGCTCAGGTAACGCATCTGGAACGACTGCCCCAGGGATACGCCGTCCACCACCGCGACGTGCGGGACGGAGCGTCGCGACGAGCGGACGGGCCGTGCGTCGTCCTCGCCGCAGGCACGCTCGGCACGAACGAGATCCTCCTCCGCAGTCGCGACGTGGCCCGCACGCTTCCCGAGCTCGGCCCTGCGCTCGGCCGCGGCTTCTCAGCGAACGGCGACTTCCTCGGGTCGATTCAGAACAGTGACATCGACCTCGAGCCGTGGCACGGCCCCGACGTGACGTCGGTGATCCGCTACTTCGACGCGCCGCCCCAGTTCACGCTCGCCGCGCCGACGTTCAACAAGCGCGTCATGGAGGTAATCGCATCGCTCGGCCAGCCCCGCGGTCGCCTGCTGCGGCCGCTCGCTCCGCTCCTGTGGCCGAGACTCGGCGGCCTGATCCGGTGGGCGTTCCGTCGCGGCCTGATGAGCCGCCCCGCGCGGCTCCGCGGACGGAACGCCGGCGATCCCGCGCGCATGACCAACCTGTTCGCCATCGGGCGCGACTCGGCGGGCGGGATGCTACGCCTGAAAGGGAAGCGGCTCGACGTCGACTGGAGCTACGAGCGTGAAAACCGGGAGCTCGTCGAAAGGATGACCGCAGCCATGGTAGAAGTGGCCGACGCGTACGGCGGCACGTTCGCGCCGCTCGTGACCTGGAACGCCTTCCGGCGAATTCTCACCGTGCACCCGCTCGGGGGTTGCCAGCTCTCGGACTCGCCACGCGACGGCGTGCTCTCCCCCGAAGGGCAGGTCCACGGCTATCCAGGGCTGTTTGTCGCAGATGGCTCGGTGATCCCGTCGTCGATCGGCTTCCATCCAGCACACACGATCGCCGCGCTCGCTGAGCGCACCGCCGAAGCAGCGGTTGCAAGCTTCCGCTCGTGAGGCCCCGTAACGCCAAAAGGAGAGGAGCGAACCATGAACCGGATCCTGAAGGTGTTTCGCAACCGAAGCCGAGCAGGAGCGGCTTGCGGAGATGCTCGACGTGATCGAGCGGTACGACGCGTTCGTCCTCGCCGAGGCCGCGCCCGCAACCGCGAGGAAGATCGCGCGCGAGCATCTGGTGGAGGACATCACCGACCAGTACCAGATCCCGGTCGGCGCGGTCACGATCGACACGTCGATCCCGCGCGTCGATGCCGAGGGCGTGACTCGCGCGCACCCGACGTACCTGCGCGCCGCCTCGCTCCCCGCCGGTCCTCACCACTATCTCGTGCAGTTCGCCGGCCCGATCAAGGACGAGTGGCTGCGAGGCGTGAAGCGCGCCGGCGGCGAGCCGCGCCAGCTCTGGGGGAACTTCGTCTTCGTCGTTCGCGCCGACGACGCGG
>WNFU01008195.1_pt1 | contig 12618 bp, 13 predicted proteins | sample 5400121 | NCBI WGS metagenome assembly WNFU01 (sample SAMN13153360, study PRJNA577476) | soil metagenome | isolation source: 100 cm soil or saprolite under grassland replicate 1 | place: USA:California | collected 2016-06-15 | reverse complement strand
ACGCCGGTCGCCGCGATCCACCGGCACCGCGTGATGAGTCCATCCAGCTCTCTGCGCCCGGCAGCCTGGGCGGTTGCTCCGAGGACGGCGGCCGCGCCGGCAACTCCGCCCGTGAAGAAATACGCCGGCACGGCCCAGATCCACACTGGCTGCTTTAGGGCGGGCCGCCCGTAATACGTGGGTTCGGGCGCGTCCGCCCCTCCCACGTGAACCTCCTCGGACGGCGCGGCTTCCCACACCGCGAAGGGCGCCGCTCCCTCCGCTTGCGCCCTGTCCCGCGGCACCTGCTGCTCCGAGCCTTCGCCCTGCAGGATCCCCATCGTAGGATCGATGTTGCGGCCGTCGTCCGGAGTCATCCCTCGGCCCCGGCCGCTCCCGGGCCCGCTTCTCACCGCCGGTCTCCACCGTTAGACGACACGACCGCTCCGGCCGCTGCCACCGCCATGCCGACGACGGCGGCGGCCAGGGAGAGCCACGCCTGGCCCACCTTCTTGGTGGGGACCACCGGGTCGGGCGGAAGGTTGTACACCTCCGGCCTGTCGACCAGGAGAAAGAAGGCGTTCAGCCCCTCGGTCCCCGGCTGGTTGTCCGCGTCGACGCCGTACAGGTACGCCTCGGTCGTCCCGCGCTCGTGGAGCTGGTCCACCCGCTTCCTGGCCCGGTCCTTCAGATCGGCCACGTCCCCGAACTGGATCGATTCTGTGGGGCAGGCCTTGGCGCAGGCAGGCGTCATGTCGTCCTTGAGCCGGTCGTAGCAGAGGGTGCACTTCCATGCTCGGCCGTCGTCCTCTCGGCGGTCGATCACCCCGAAGGGGCAACCCACGATGCAATAGCCACATCCGTTGCAGATGTCCGGCTGCACATACACCGAGTCGAACTCGGTCCGGACGATCGCTCCCGTCGGACAGTTCTCCAGGCAGCCCGCCCGCTGGCAGTGCTTGCAGACATCCGACATGAGCAGCCAGGAGAAGCTCTCCGAGACGGTCTCCTGGTTTCCCAGGGGAGCGGGCCGCTCCACGAAGGACACGTGGCGCCAAGTGGAGGCCCCCAGGTCGACCGTGTTGTCGTAGGACATGCCGGTGAAGAACATCCCGTCGTCCGGGAGCTGATTCCACTCCTTGCAGGCGACCTCGCAGGCCTTGCAGCCGATGCAGATGGTGGTGTCGGTGAAGAAACCTTTGGCGCCCACTTAGGCCTGTTCACCTTCTTTCGACTCGCCCGCCTTGACGCCATGTGCGCCCTCGGGCTTCCGGCGGGCGGGCGGCAGGTCTCGAGGATTGTCCCGGCCTCGGGGCTTCGCCTGGAGCTGACCGGTGGTGACGACGCGCCGACCCCTGCTCTGACGGCCCGGCTCGATGTTCCCGGTGAGGGCCTTCGATTCCTGGATCGAGACGTTGGGGTCCGCGACGAAGGAGATCAGTTCATTCGCGGTGTCGCCTCTGACAAGCCCTTTCGAACCCCAGTGATAGGGGAGTCCGATCTGGTGCACCCTTCGCTTGTTACGGCCCTTGCCCACCGTGAGCGGCTGGACCCGCTCGGTGACCAGCACCCTGCATTCGATCTCGGCCCGGGCCGTGCTGACGGTGGCCCATTCCCCGTTCTTCAGGCCCTTCTCCACGGCGAGCTGTGGAGAGACCTCGCAGAACATCTCAGGCTGCAACTCGGCCAGCCACGAGAGCCACCGGGTCATGGCTCCCGCCGTGTGGTGCTCGGTCAGGCGATACGTCGTGATGACGTAGGGGAACCTGGGGTCCCCCCACGCCTTGTGGTAAGGATTGTCCTTTCGGTCCCATTCCACCCTGGCCGGGTTGCACTGCTGCCCGTACAGGGCGTTCTTGCAGATGGACTCCTCCGGCTCGTAGTGCGTGGGAAGCGGACCATCCAGGAGCCCATTGGGGGCGAACATCCAACCCTTCCCGTCGGCCTGCATGATGAAGGGGTCGTCTCCGGAGATGGTGTCCTTCCCCTGCGCCCCGTCCTCGGGCCGATAGGAGGGCGGCCGGTCGCGGATGAAGTCGGGTTCATCGAAGCCCGTCCACGTGCCCTTCGAGTCCTCCCACCAGATGTACTTCTTCCGTTCCGACCAGGGCTTTCCTTCGAGGTCGGCGGACGCCCGGTTGTACAGGATGCGCCGGTTCGACGGCCAGGCCCATCCCCACTCCGGGGCGACCCACGTCTGCACCGATCCCGGCTTGCGCCGGGCCGGGTGGTTGACGCCATCCTTGTAGCACCCCGAGTAGATCCAGCAGCCGCACGCGGTGGACCCGTCCTCCTTCAAGTCCTGGAAGCCGCCGACGGGCTTGCCGTCGGCGACCGTGGAGCCGTTGATCTCCTTGAGGACGGTCTCGGCGTCCGGCTCGTCGTGCGGGCCCATGGTCGGGTAGTCCCACGTCAGGTCCAGGATCGGGCGGTCCTTCGGATCGGGGGAGCCTTCGTGGAGCTTCCTCAGCCGCTTTCCCAGGTGATACATGAACCACAGCTCGCTCCGGCAGTCACCGGGCGCCTCCACGGCCTTGTGATGCCACTGCAGCAGCCGTTGGGTGTTGGTGAAGGTCCCGTCCTTCTCCGTGTGGGTGGCAGCGGGGAAGAAGAACACCTCGGTCTTGATGTCCTCCGAGCGGATCTCCCCTCGGGCGATCTCGGGGGCGTCTCGCCAGAAGTCGGCTGTCTCGGTGACGGCGAAGTCGCGCACGACCAGCCAGTCGAGCTGGCGAAGGCCCTTTCGATGGAGCGCCCCGTGCATGGACCCGACCGTCGGATTCTCGCCCATCACGAAGTAGCCTTTCACCGCGCCGTCGGCCATGTCGGCGACGGTGACCATGTGGGAGTGGTCGCCGGTGAGGTGGGGGAGGTAGTCGTAGCAGAAGTCGTTCTCCTTCGTGGCTGCCTCGCCGTACCAGGCCTTCAAGAGAGACACCACGTACTTCGGCATCTCGCTCCACCAGCCGGCCTTCGATTCGTTGAACTCGAGGTATTTCTGCAAGCTCGTGTCGTAGCTCCCTTTGGGCATCGACAGATAACCGGGGAGGAGGTTGTAGAGCGTGGGGATATCCGTCGAGCCCTGGATCGACGCGTGACCCCGGAGGGCGAGGATCCCACCGCCTGGCCGGCCGATGTTGCCCAGCAGGAGCTGGACGATGGCGGCCGTCCGGATGTACTGCACACCGATCGAATGCTGGGTCCATCCGACGGCATAGCAGAAGGCGGACGTTCGTTCGGGCCCGGAATTGTCACAGAGCGCCTGGGCGACCCTCAGGAACAGTTCCTTTGGAACCCCACAGACCTCCTCGACCTTCTCCGGCGTGTACCGGGCGTAGTGTCGCTTCACGATCTGGAACACGCAGCGGGGGTCCTGCAGCGTGTGGTCGAAGTGCTCGGCGGCGATCTGGGTGCCCCGTTCCGACTTGGGCTCGCCCGAGAACATCTCCCTTTCCTCGGTGGCCGGGGCCACCTCGACCCCCTCGTACTGCCACGACTCGATGTCGTACTGGCCCTTCTCCGGGTTCCACCCGCTGAACAGACCGTCCAGGTCCTCGGTGTCCTGGAACTCTTTCGACACGATGGCCGGGGCATTCGTGTAGTGGATCACGTAGTCCTTGAAGTACCGCTCGTTCTGGATGATGTAGTTCACGATCCCGCCGAGGAACGCGATGTCCGCGCCCGCCCTGATCGGCACGTGGATGTCTGCCATGGCGCTGGTCCGGGTGAACCGAGGGTCGACGTGGATGATGGTTGCCCCTCGGAGCTTGGCCTCCATGACCCACTGGAAGCCGACGGGGTGGCATTCGGCCATGTTGGACCCCTCGATCACGATGCAATCGGAGTTCTGGAGGTCCTGCTGGAAGGTGGTGGCGCCACCTCTTCCGAACGAGATCCCCAGACCGGGGACCGTGGAGCTGTGTCATATGCGGGCCTGATTCTCGATCTGAACCATGCCCAGCGTCGTGAACAGCTTCTTGATGAGGTAGTTCTCTTCGTTGTCGAGCGTGGCCCCTCCCAGATGGGCCATCCCCAGGGTCCGGCGGAGCGGCTGACCCTCGGGGTTCACGTCCTCCCAGGTCTCCTCCCTGGCCGTCTTGACCCGCTCGGCGACCATGTCCATGGCCCGGTCCAGGGGGATGACCTCCCATTCCGTGGCGTGCGGCTTCCGGTACAGAACGCTGTGGACCCGGTGTGACCCCGTCACCAGTTGGAACGTGGCCGCGCCCTTCGGGCACAGGCGCCCACGGGAGATGGGGGAATCCGGGTCACCCTCGATGTCCGTGATCTTCCCGTCCTTGACGTACACGTTCTGTCCGCAGCCGACGGCGCAGTAGGGACAGATGGACTTGACGACGTGGTCAGCCGTGCGGGTGCGAGGGATCAAGTCGAGGGTTCGCCGGGAGAAGGCCGTCTTCCCCAGTCCTTTCAGGTCCCGTTCCTTCAGCTGCCTGAGGACTGGCCACTCGGCCTTGGAGCCGAACCCATCGAGCATGCCCACGCGCGCCTTCCCCTGCCCGCCGGTAGGGATGGAAGAACAGCATCTTCGCATGAAACGGGACCGCGCATCGGGCAACGGTTGAACGAGGGCGCCGCGGGTAGAGAACGAACCGAGCATGTCGAGGGCGCGAAGAGCAGGACGAGACCGCCGTGTCGCCCTCGCCTGGCTGCGGTGGTGGGTGGCCTCGATGCTCGTCTGGTGGGTGCTCACCAGCACGATCAAGGCCCAGGAAGCCGTAGTTGGGCTGGCTGTGGCGGCCATCGCTGCGAGCGTCATGACGGTGGTCCGCGGTCGGGCCCGACCTCTCGTACGGGTCCGGCTGCGATGGCTTGCGCCCGCGTGGCGGTGGCCGGCGCTGGCCGTCCGGGACACGGCATCCCTGGTGGGGGTGCTGTGGAGGCAGCTCGTCCGGGGCCGAGAGGCTCGGGGAAGCTTCCGAGAGATCCCCATGGCCCTTCCCGGTGATGAGTCCGAGGCGGCGGGAAAGGAGCTCGCGGTCACGCTGGCGATATCGTCGACACCGAACACGATCGTGGTCGGATTCGATCGAGACCGGGAGGTCCTCGTCGTCCACCAGGCGGTCCCCCGGCGTCTACGGTCGGTTCGAGAGATCGCGTCGCTGCGATGACCGTGTGGCTGGCCGCCGCGGTGGCCATGGTGGCGATGCTCGTCCCGCTGGGCCTGACGGCCATGCGGGGGTCCACCCTCGACCGCCTCGTCACCCTGGAGCTCGCCTCGGCCACGCAGACCATCGCCCTGATCCTTCTCGCTGAAGGCTTCGACCGGGACGTGTACTTCGAGCTCGCGGTGGTCATGGCCGTCCTGTCGTTCGCCGGCAACCTCGTCTACGCGCGATTCCTCGAGCACGGGGTATGAGCCTCAGGGACGGCGTCGTGGCAGTGTTTCTTGGTCTCGGCGTCCTGGTGACGCTGCTGTCGGTGGTCGGTGTCATCGTGTCGAGGAACGTCTACCAGCGGTTGCACTTCGTCACGCCCGGGGCGGTCCTTGCCCCGCTGGTGGTGGCGGCCGCCGTCGTGGCCAAAGAGACATTCAACGTCCGGGGACTCCAGACGATCGCCGCGGTCATGGCCATGGTCCTGCTCGGACCCATCCTGACGCACGCCACCGCCCGAGCCGCTCGAGTCAAGGAGAAAGGCGACTGGCGTCTCTCGCCGACGAAGGAGAGCGATCGGTGACGGCGGCGGTTCAAGCCGTGTCGATGCTGGCCGTGGGAGTGTTGGGAGCTCTGGTCGTGCTCACACGAAGGCCGGAGAACCAGGCGATGGTCTTCTCCATGTACGGGCTGGCCCTCACGGTCCTGTTCCTCGTCCTGCAGGCCCCCGACGTGGCCCTCTCCGAGCTGGTGGTGGGGGCCGTGGCATATCCGGTGATGATCTTCCTGACCCTGGCGAAGGTCCGCCGGCGGGAGGAGTAGGGACGTGCGACCCCGCCTCGTGCTGTTCCTCGTCGGCGCCCTCGGAGGGATCCTCCTGTTGGCCTGGGGTCTGTGGGGGCTGCCCGGGTTCGGGCATTACCGGGGGCCATACGGGAACCAGATCAACGCCCGGGCAGCGAAGGAGCGGCACTCCAGCAGCGCTGTGGCTCCAGTGGTGTTCGACTACCGCGGCTTCGACACCGTGGGCGAGGAGCTGATCCTGTTTGCCGCGGTCATGGGGGTCATCGTGTTGCTTCGGGCACAGAGGGAGGAGCACGAAGAACCGGCTCGGCTGCGGACGGAGGAACTCTCTTTCCGGGTCAGCGAATCCTCTCGGGTGGTGGCGCTCGCCCTCATCCCGCCCACGGTGGTCCTGGGCCTGTACGTGGTGGTGCACGGCCATCTGAGTCCGGGTGGCGGCTTCCAGGGCGGGGTCGCTCTAGCCGCCGCGGGCGTCCTCCTCTACCTGGCCGGGGAGTACCTGAGCTTCCAGCGCGTGTACCCGGTGGCCCTGCTCGACCTGGGAGAAGCCGGAGGGGCCGGGGGGTTCATCGTCATCGGGCTGGTCGGCCTGTTCACAGGGGCGGCGTATCTGTCGAACGTGTTTCCCCTCGGGATCACGGGGACGCTGTTCTCGGCCGGGACCATCCCCGTGATCAATGTCTTCGTGGGAGTCGAGGTCGCCGTCGGCATCGTGTTCATGGTCTACGAGTTCGTCGAACAGACGCTGCTCGTGCGGAGGAGGTCATCGTGAGCAACGCCCCATATCTCCTGGTCGCCTGGCTGTTCTTCGTTGGCCTGTACGGCATCGTCACCAGCCGGCATCTGGTCCACATGATCGTGTGTCTGTCCGTGGTCCAGTCATCCACGTATGTCCTCCTCCTGCAGATCGGGTGGGTGAAGGGGGGTACGGCCCCCCTCTTCCTGGACGTGCCGGTGGGCACGCGGGCGGTGGATCCGGTGGTGCAGGCACTGACCCTGACGGACGTCGTGGTAGGGGTCACCGCGACGGCCGTGCTGCTTGCCCTGGCCCTGCAGGCGCACAAGCGGTCCGGATCGCTCGACCCCGCCGACCTCCGGCCGATGCGGGGGTGAAGACCGGCACCCGGCGGTGAGCGCCCTCCCGGCCCTCGCGGTCGTCGTACCCGTGCTCGTCGCTGTAGGGATCGCGGCGTTCGCTTCGCTGCTGCCCCGACGGCTGGTCGAGCCGATCAGTGTCCTTGCCGCTCTGGCATCGACCGTGATGTGCCTTGTGCTGCTCGTGGACGTGCGGGGCGGGCGGACGGTGTACTGGTTCTCGGGATGGCTCCCGACGCGGGGGCTCGCGCTCGGGATCTCGTTCGCGGTCGACAGCTTCGGAGCGGGGATGGCGTCCCTTGCCGCGTTCCTGGTCACGGCGGCACTGCTGTTCTCTGTGCGCTACTTCGAGGAGACGGTCGAGCACCGGTTCGACGTCCTGATGCTGCTGTTCGGCGGGGCCATGGTCGGCTTCGCTCTCACCGGCGATCTGTTCAACGTGTTCGTCTTCTTCGAGCTCATGGGCCTGGTCGCCTACGCGCTTACCGGCTACAAGGTCGAGGAGCCCTCGCCCCTGCAGGGTGCCCTGGCCATGGCCATCACCAACAGCGTCGGGAGCTTCTGCCTCCTCCTGGGGATCGGCCTCGTCTACGGACGGACCGGTGCGCTCAACATGGCCCAGATCGAAGAGACCATCGCCGGCCGGTTCCCAGACGGGCTACTAGTGGTGGCGTTCACGCTGATCGTGGTGGGTCTGTTGGTGAAGGCGGCCATCGTTCCGTTCCATTTCTGGCTGGCCGACGCCCACGCCGTCGCCCCTACCCCGGTGTGCGTCCTTTTCTCCGGTGTCATGGTGGAGCTCGCTCTGTTCGGAGTGGCTCGCCTGTACTGGTCGGTGTTCGACGGATCGTTCTCACCTTTCCGCCTCCCGCTAGGGTACGTCCTCGTGGGACTGGGAGTGGTCACGGCCCTGCTCGGTGCCACCATGAGCTTTGCCCAGCAGCATCTGAAGCGCCTGCTGGCGTTCTCCACGATCAGCCACAGCGGTCTGTTCCTGGTCGGATTGGGTTTGTTCGAGCACGTCGGAACGGCCGGAGTGGCGCTCTACGTGGTGGGGCACGGTCTGGTGAAGGGCTCTCTGTTCATGTGCGCGGGCATCGTCTTGCACAGGCTGCGAAGCGTGGACGAGGAACAGCTTCGCGGCCGGGGCCGGAAGCTTCGCTTCACAGGTCTGCTGTTCCTGATGGGCGGCCTGGCCCTGGCCGAGCTGCCCCCGTTCGGCACCTACCTGGGCAAGACGCTGATCGAAGATGCGGCGGGTCATGCCGGGTACCACTGGGCGCCCTGGCTCTTCGTCATCGCCTCGGCCGTCGCCGGAGGAGCCGTGCTCCGAGCCGCCGGCCGCGTCTTCCTCGGGTTGGGGCCAAAAGAAGTGGACCGCTTCGGGTCGGAGCGGTTCGGAGAAGATGAGGACGAGGTCGAGACGAGGAAGCCCCGGGATCGAACCCCGGCCACCATGTGGGTCCCCGCCCTCGTCCTGATGGTCGGGGCCCTGGCCCTGGGGCTCGTTCCCGGGATCAGCGGAACAGCCGAGCGGGCGGCCGGTCGATTCGAGGATCGGCCTGCCTATGCCGCTCAGGTGGTGCATGGTCGCGTGGCCCCGGAACCTGCTGCTCCTTCCAGTCCGCCGAGCGTCGTGGGCATCTGGTACGGGGTGGCGTCGGCGGCGGGCGCGGTTGCCCTGGCCGGCCTGGCGCTGGTCCGGCGGCGGTTGTCGACGGGACTTCGGGAGATGACCCATCGCATCTTCGGTCCGGTCGTCCTCAGGGTTCGTGAGCTCCACAGTGGCCACGTGGGCGATTACGTCGCGTGGCTCACATTCGGCCTCGCCGCCCTCGGCGGGGCGTTCGCGTTCGTCCTCCGGTAGCTCGCGGGTGGGCAACGTCGGGCGCGGTACGATTTTCCGAATGAATCGTTACGACCCCAGCGAGATCGAACCCAGGTGGGAAGCCATCTGGGAGAAGGAAGAGGTCTTCCGGGCGGTTGAGGAGGACGACGGTCGGCCTCGCTTCTACAAGCTGCACATGTTCCCGTATCCCTCGGGCGATCTGCACATGGGTCACGCCGAAGCGTTCGCCATCAGCGACATCATCGCCCGATACAAGTGGATGCAGGGCTACAACGTGCTGCACCCGATCGGGTGGGACGGTTTCGGGCTGCCGGCCGAGAACGCCGCCATCCAGCGAGGAATCCACCCGAAGGAGTGGACCTATAGAAACATCCCGGAGCAGCGAAGGACGTTCAAGCGGTACGGCATGTCCTTCGACTGGACCAGGGTGCTCGCCACGTCCGATCCGGAGTACTACCGGTGGACGCAGTGGATCTTCCTGAAGCTGTACGAAAAGGGGCTGGCCTATCGGAAGCTGGCGCCGGCCAACTGGTGCCCCAGGGATCAGACGGTGCTGGCCAACGAGCAGGTCATCCAGGGCCGGTGCGAGCGATGTGGCACGCCCGTGGTTCGGAAGGACCTCACCCAGTGGTTCTTCAAGATCACCGACTATGCCGACCGGCTGCTCGACGACATGGAGCTGCTGGAGTGGTCCGAGCGTGTGTTGACCCTGCAGCGCAATTGGATCGGCCGATCCCACGGTGCCGAGGTGACCTTCGAGATCGCCGAGACCGGCGACAAGATTCCCGTGTTCACCACCCGCCCGGACACGCTGTGGGGCGTGACCTTCTTCGCTTTCGCCCCGGAACACCCTTTGGTGGGCCGGCTGGCGGACGCGGGCGGCACGTTCGCGTCGGTCAAGGAGCTGCAGGATCGGCTTCAGCGCACCGCGGCAGCCGAGCGAGACGAGGCGCTTTCCCGGGAAGGGTTGGCTCTGGGAGTGCATGCGGTCAACCCGGTGAGCGGGGAGAAACTGCCGTGCTTCGTCGCTCCCTACGTGCTGATGGCGTACGGGACGGGCGCCGTGATGGGCGTGCCCGGGCACGACCGGCGCGACTTCGAGTTCGCCCGGGAGCACGGCCTGGAGATACGGGTGGTCATCCAACCGCCCGCGCAGGACATCGATCCCGCTCAGATGACCGAGGCGTGGCCCCACGAGGGCGTCATGGTGAACTCGGGGCCGTTCGACGGTACCCCTTCGCCCGCGTCCATTCGGAAGGTGATCGAGTGGCTGGAGAAGGAAGGCAAGGGCAGGGCGGCCAAGTCCTACCGGCTCCGTGACTGGCTCATCTCCCGCCAGAGATATTGGGGACCCCCTATCCCGATCATCCATTGCCCGTCCTGCGGCGAGGTCCCGGTGCCGGAAGGAGATCTGCCGGTCCTGCTGCCGGACGACGTCGATTTCTCGCCACAAGGAGAATCGCCGCTGGCCAAGCACGAGGCATTCGTCAACGTGACGTGCCCTGGGTGCGGCGGGGCTGCGAAGCGTGAGACGGACACCATGGACACCTTCGTGGATTCGTCCTGGTACTTCCTGCGATTCACTTCTCCCCACGACGACCGGGAGCCGTGGTCGCGTGAGTCCGTGGAACGGTGGCTGCCCGTCGACACCTATTCCGGAGGGATCGAACACGCCATCCTGCACCTGCTGTACTCGCGATTCGTGGTCAAGGTGCTGTACGACCTGGGGTACCTCGGGTTCGTCGAACCATTCACGACGCTGGTGAACCAGGGCATGGTGATCTATCGGGGCGCGGCGCTCTCCAAGAGCAAGGGCAACATCGTCGAGCCGCTCCCACTGATCGAGAAATGGGGAGCGGACACGATCCGGCTGACGATGATGTTCGCGGGCCCTCCCGAAGACGATCTGGACTGGGCCACCGTCTCGGTGTCGGGGGTGCACAAGTGGCTGGGGCGGGTGTGGCGGACGGTGTTTGCAGCCGCCGAAGCGGCGCGGGGCGGAGGGGCCGGGACGTCGGGCAATGGGAACGCCGCCGCGCCCGTGGGGGACGAGCTGCGCCGGTTCGTCCATCGAACGGTGAAGGCGGTGACGACCGACTACGAGCGGATCGGGTTCAACGTGGCCATCGCCAAGATGATGGAGCTCACCACCAACCTCCAGCGGGCTCTGGACGCCGGGGTCCGGGGCCAGCCGGCACGCGAGGCGGCCGAGGACCTCGTGCTGCTCCTGGCGCCGATGGGTCCTCACATCGCCGAGGAGCTCTGGCGCGAGGCTCTGGGTCACTCCGACCTGGTGTCGATGGCCCCGTGGCCCACGTGGGACGAGGAGCTGGCCAGGGAACGGGAAGTGGTCCTGGTCGTCCAGGTGGACGGCAAGGTCCGTGATCGCATCACCGTGCGGGCCGATGCCACCGAAGGCGAGTGCCGTGAGCTGGCCCTGGCGTCGGGGAGGATCAAGGAGCTTCTGATGGGCCACGAGCCCGTTCGGGTGATCGTGCGTGCGCCGAAGCTCGTGAACATCGTCACGGCCGACTGACCGCCGTCCCCGCTGGTCCGAGAACATCGAAAGAAAATGCCGGTTTCAGTGACCTAGTTCACTGACAGGCTGGCTCACCTGCTGCTAGCGTGCCGGAACTCGCGCGCGCTCCGGCTGGCGCGACCTTTCTTCTCCTCTCTCCTCCTCCTCTTTCCTTCCTTCCCTCCTCCAGGTGAAGGGGTGATTGCGGTGGGCAGCAGCCTCTGTCGGGACCGTGAGGTCAGGGCGTGATCGGTGAGCCGCTCCGGGAGCGGCTTCGCTCGCTCGACCGGCGGGAATGGGTGGGGCTCGTGGTCGTGGCCGTTCTCATCGTGGGCGGAGCGGCGCTGTGGTACGTGCGTTCCGTTCCCTCCTCGGTCAGCATCCAGACGTCCACCGACCGCCGGGGTCCGAGCGGACTGGCCGCGCCGGCGCCTTCGCCCACCGCGGCCACGATCATCGTGGACGTGGCGGGGTGGGTCCGGCGACCCGGCGTGTACGACTTTCGCCAGGGAGACCGGGTCATCGACGCGATCCGCCGAGGAAGGGGAAGCTGGGTGCCGGGGGCTCAGGGTCGGGCGGCGCGGCGGTGGCTCCCGGCTCGGGGGGAGCCGAGCCCCTGATCAATCTGAACACCGCCACGCTGGACCAACTCGAGTCGCTTCCGGGCATCGGTCCCGCGTTGGGGCAGCGGATCATCGATTACCGGCAGGAGCACGGGTCATTTCGATCGGTGGACGACCTCCTGAACGTGTCTGGAATCGGCGAGAAGAGGCTGGCCGATCTCAGGTCGAAAGTGACGGTTTGAGCCGGTGGGAGCGTGGACGCTGGCCATCGCCGCGGCCGCCTTCTGGTCCGGGATCCTGTGGGCGACCGGAGGCGAGCGCGAACTCGGACTGCGCCCGGGCGCCACTCTTCTCGTCGTGGGAGCCGTCCTCCTGTCCGCGGGAGCCGTCCTCCTGTCCACGGCCGCCGCGAGCGCTCGAGGCACACAGACCCAGCCCGACCCCGCGGCGCGGATCCCTCGTCCGCGTGCGGCTGTTCTCGTGCTCGCGGGGCCGGCCATGGCATTCCTGGCGGTATTCATCGCGTTCGCCCTCCTCGGGGCGGGCTGGGCGGGAATCAGGGAGGCCCGAGTCCGGTCCTCTCCCATCGCGACGCTGACCGGGCGTGCGGTGAAGGTGTCGGGTGAGATCGCCTCGAGCCCCGAGCAAGGAACGTTCGGCTGGACGGGAGCCATGCGGACGGAGATGGTCATGCTC
>WNFU01007731.1_pt1 | contig 12618 bp, 8 predicted proteins | sample 5400121 | NCBI WGS metagenome assembly WNFU01 (sample SAMN13153360, study PRJNA577476) | soil metagenome | isolation source: 100 cm soil or saprolite under grassland replicate 1 | place: USA:California | collected 2016-06-15 | reverse complement strand
ACCGTCGTGTAAAAATTGATGACAGAACCGGCGATCACTCCCGAGTTGGTGCAGAAACACAACCTGACTCCTGACGAATTCGCCCGCATCAAGGAAGTCCTCGGCCGCGAGCCGAACTACACCGAGTTGGGGATTTTTTCCGTAATGTGGAGCGAGCACTGCTCCTACAAAAACACCCGGCCGCTGCTCAAAACGTTCCCGACCAGGTCGACGACAATTCTCGTCGGGGCCGGCGAGGAAAACGCCGGCATCATCGACATCGGCGACGGCCTGGCCATTGCGTTCAAAATCGAGTCGCACAATCATCCCAGCGCGGTCGAGCCTTTTCAAGGCGCGGCCACGGGTGTCGGCGGCATCATCCGCGACATCTTCACCATGGGCGCGCGGCCGATCGCGGCGTTGAATTCCCTGCGGTTTGGATCGATCACGGAGAACCACTCGCCTCAACCTGGAGTAAAGGGACCCCGGATTGCGGCGGGCTCCGGCTCTGACTCCCAAATCGAAAATCAAAAATCGAAAATCGAAAATAACAAGCGTCTCTTTGCCGGCGTCGTGGCCGGCATCGCCCATTACGGAAACTGCTTCGGCATTCCCACCATCGCGGGCGAGGTTTATTTCGACGAATCCTACGAAGGCAACCCGTTGGTGAACGCCTTTTGCCTCGGCGTGCTGCGCCACGAACAAATCGCCCGGGGCAAGGCGTCCGGCGTCGGCAACCCGGTGTTCTACGTCGGACCGGCGACCGGCCGCGATGGTCTGGCCGGGGCGGCCTTTGCCTCGCAGGATTTGACCGAGGAATCGGCCGGGCAACAACGCGGCGCGGTGCAGGTGGGCGACCCCTTCATGGAAAAGCTCGTGCTCGAGGCGTGTCTGGAACTGCTCGCCACCGGCGCGGTCGCCGGCATTCAGGACATGGGGGCGGCGGGCCTGACCTGTTCCACCTGCGAAACCGCCGCGCGCGCCGGCACCGGCATCGAAATCGAGTTGAGCAGAGTGCCACAGCGCGCGCCGCACATGACCCCCTACGAGATCCTGCTCAGCGAGTCGCAGGAGCGCATGCTCCTTATCGTCCACCAGGGCCGCGAAAAAGAGGTGAAACGCATTTTCGACAAGTGGGATTTGCCCTGGGCGGAGATCGGCCTGGTCACCGATACGGGCCGCATGGTCGTGAAAGACCACGACCGGGTCGTGGCCGACATTCCCGCGGCCAAGCTTGCCAATGAGGCGCCGGTTTATTATCGCGAATCGCGGGAACCCGGCTATCTGCGGGCCGTCCGCTCGTTCACGCTGGCGCAGTTTCCCGACACCAAAGACCCGCTCGCCGACCTCAAAATGCTGCTCGCCTGGCCGACGATTGCCTCCAAGAACTGGGTGTATCGCCAGTACGATCACATGGTGCGCGACGGTTCGGCGGTTTGTCCCGGCAGCGACGCGGCGGTGATACGCATCAAGACGGATTCACTCCCACCGATCCCTCGCGCCGACTCCAATTCCGAAATCCAAAATCCGAAATCCGAAATTGAAAGGTTCATCGCGTTGACGGTGGATTGCAATGCGACGTACGTGTATCTCGATCCTTATGAAGGCGGCAAAATCGCGGTCGCCGAGGCGGCCCGGAACCTCGCCTGCTCCGGAGCCACGCCGCTCGGCACGACAGACAATCTGAATTTCGGCAATCCGCACAACCCGGAGATTTTCTGGCAACTCAAGGAGTCGGTGCGCGGCCTGGCCGAAGCCTGTCGCGCGTTCAACGCTCCGGTTACCGGCGGCAACGTCAGCCTTTACAACCAGAGCCCCGACGGACCCATCGATCCGACGCCCACCGTCGCGATGGTGGGCATCATTGCGAAGCCGGAGTACATCACCAACCAATGGTTTAAAGACGAGGGCGACGTGATTATTCTGCTGGGCGACGCCGTGGATGCGAGCGACCCGTTGCTCGGTCTCGGCGGCTCGGCTTGCTTGAAAGTGGTCCACCGCTTGAAGACCGGCACGCCGCCGCGTTGTGATCTTGCGAAGGAAAAGACGCTGCACGACGCGCTGCGCGGATGGATTCAATCCGGCGCGGTAAAAAGCGCGCACGATTGCAGCGAAGGCGGCCTGGCCGTGGCGCTGGCCGAATGCTGCGTCTCCCGGTTGCTCGGACGCGACACGCCAGGACTGATCGGGGCGCAGATTGATTTGAGCAACCCTCTCACCCGTCCTTCGAACACCCTCTCCCCCGTTGGGGAAGAGGGGTGGGGTGAGGGGGCGGTTCGTCTCGACGCCCTGCTGTTTGGCGAGACGCAGTCCCGCGTCGTGATCTCCAGCCCGCCCCATCACGCTGCCAAAATCCTGGCTCAGGCAAAAATCCTGGAAATTCCCGCGACAAAGCTGGGCGTGGTGGACGGTTCCCAACTGCGAATCAAAACGGCAAGCGGGGAACTGGCCTGGGACTTGCCGGAACTTCACGACCTCTGGTGGAACAGCATCGCGCGGGCGATGAAGTAGCACCCAGCCAATTATTCGCAACTAACTGAACCGCTGCGGAAAAATTTCGCATATACGGAATTTTTCCGCAGATCACGCCGGTATGACGAACCGCGCCCCCGTGTTTATGAGATGGCCTCTCGCAATTAACGCGAAATAGTTGGCAAAAAATGACTGGTATTTCTCCCGCTTTATTCCGACAGTTGCGCCCTGTATATCGTTCCGGAATTGCCGAGGAATAAGTATTCGGCTAAAGGAGCAAAAGTTGATTTCTGACATGAAGAAAATTCGTAACGTTCCGCCCCGACCTGCGCGCTTGGCCACAGCGCTGGTTATTTGCTGGCTTTGCGTCGTCTGCCCATCGGAATTGTTGGCGCAAGCCCCAACCATCACCCGACCGCCCCAAAGTGTGAATGTGGCCGCCGGTATGAACGCCGCGTTCAGTGTTCTGGCGTCCAGCTCACTGCCGTTGCAATACCAATGGCAGTTCAATGACAATCCCGTTTCGAACGCCAACAGCCTCGCATTCACTGTGACCAATGCGCAACCCGTCAACGTGGGCGAATATCGCGTTGTCGTTTCGAACAGTTCGGGCTCCGTAACCAGCGCACCTGCTCTGCTTATCCTCGGTGCGATCCGCTTCTGGGGCGCGACTAATTCAGGCCCGCTCCCTCTCCCGCTCAGCGCGACCAACGCAACCTCCATCGCCGCCGGGTACCATCACAGCGTTGCACTCAAGCCGGACGGCACCGTGGTCGCCTGGGGCTCCAATATTTCGGGACAAACCAATGTGCCGGCCACCCTGAGCAATGTTGTCGCCATCTCGTCAAAGTGGGACCACACGCTCGCGTTGCGCACGGACGGCACCGTGATCGCCTGGGGCAGCAATTCTTCCGGCCAGACAAATGTCTCGGCCGGGTCAACCAACGTGATCGCCGTGTCCGCGGGCGGCGACCACAGCGTCGTGCTGCGCAGCAATCGAACCGTGCTGGCGTGGGGCAGCAACAGTTACGGTCAACTGGGTGTGCCTGTAGGTCTAAACAACGTCGTTGCCATCGCCGCCGGCGCGAATCACACCCTTGCCTTGAGAGCAGACGGTACTGTGGTTGCCTGGGGCCGAAATTACGAAAATCAGTGCAATGTTCCAGCCGGCCTCGTCAACGCCGTGGCCATCGCCGCGGGAGATCATCATAGTCTGGCTCTGCGCACTGATGGCACCGTGATCGCCTGGGGTTACAACGGCAACGGCCAAACCAATGTGCCGCCCACTCTCACCAACGCAGTGGCTATAGCGGGCGGGGCATTCCACAGCCTCGCGCTAACCGCCGACGGCAGAGTCGTCGCCTGGGGTGCAAATGGGAGCGGACAATCGGCCGTTCCACCCGCGGCCGCCAATGCTGTGGCGATAGGCGGCGGCGCGAATTACTCGCTTTCCGTGGAAAACGACGGCGCGCCGGTTTTTGCGGCCCCTCTCTTTGACCGTGAGGTGACCTTGGGAGACCCGATTACGCTGAGGGCTCTCGTTTCGGGGACCGAGCCGCTCCAATTTCAGTGGAGCTTCAATGGCGTCGAGATCGATGGCGCCACCAACTCCATGCTGGTCCTCTCTGAGGTCATGCCAACAAACGCAGGTGTCTATTCGGTGGTCGTCAGCAATTCCCTGGGTTCGCCTCCGCGTCAGTCCGCGACCTTGACGGTGCGCCAACCACTCAGCATCGCCGCGTGGGGAATGAATGGCAGCGGACAGGCCAACGTTCCTGGTGGCCTTTCCGATGTGAAAGCGGTCAGCGCCGGCGCGGATCATGTGCTTGCGCTGCTTGAAAACGGAAACGTGGTCGCCTGGGGCGGCAATCCGTGGGGACAGACCAACGTTCCATCCTATGCGACAAATGTCGTTGCGGTCGCGGCCGGAGCAGAACATAGCGTGGCGCTCCGCGGCGATGGTACCGTCGTTGCCTGGGGCGGGATATCCTTCTACGTCAGTCATCCATCCTTTCCTCCAACCGGCGTCAAGGCCATTGCCGCCGGCTACGAATACACCTTGGCCCTCTTATCGAATGGGACGGTGACGGGTTGGGGAGGATTTCCCCTGCCGGCAGGGCCTCTGTGGGTGCCGCCTTCGGGACTTTCGGGCGTCACCGCCATTGCCGCCGGTGACATACACGCCGCCGCTTTGAAGAATGACGGGACAGTCGTCGCGTGGGGTTCAAACTTTTTCGGCCAGACCAACGTCCCCGCCGGGTTGTCAAACGTCGTCGCCATTGCCCTCGGATACGCTCATACATTAGCTTTGAAAGACGACGGCACAGTTGTCGCCTGGGGAAACAATGCCTACGGCCAGACCGATGTGCCGGCTGATCTAACCAATGCGGTGGCGGTGGCCGCCAATCTTCACCGCAGCCTTGCACTTCGCAGCGACGGGACCATGGTTGCCTGGGGACAAAACCTGGCCGGTGAATCGATCGTGCCGAGCGGTTTGACCAATGTCATGCAAATCTCCGCCGGCGGCGATTTCACCTTGGCGCTCGTGGGCGACAGCGCCCCGCTCATTTCGCTGCCGCCTCGCGGCCGCACGATTCTTCCCGGAACCAGCCTGGAATTGGCCTGCACGGTCGGCGGCACCCGACCGCTTTCATATCATTGGCAGCGGGACAGCACAGATATTTCCGACGCGACCAACCTGTCCCTGGTAATCAGCAACGCGTCCGCGGCGGACGTCGCTGATTACCGCGTGATCGTTACCAACCGGTACGGCAGCGTGACCAGCGAAGTGGCGAAGGTCACACTCGGCCCGATCATCGCCTGGGGAGGCAACGCCAGCGAACAGACGTGGGTTCCTCCTGGTGTCTCTAATCCCGTCCAAATCTCGGCCGGCAGCGGCCACAGTGTGGCACTCATGGCCGACGGTTCGTTGATCGAGTGGGGTGGATTGTATCAACTCGAGGTGCCGCCTGGCCTGGGACCTTGCGCCGCAATCAGCGCCGGGGCTTACCACAACCTTGCCCTTTTGGCCGACGGCTCGGTGGCGGCCTGGCGCGACAACTTGTCCGGACAAGCCAACGTGCCAGCCGGGCTGACCGAAACGGTCGCTGTCGCTGCCGGACAGCTTCATTCTTTGGCGTTGAAGGCGGACGGACACGTCATGGTGTGGGGCAACACGAATTACGCAAGACCGGATCAAATCGCGGATCTGTCCAACGTTGTTGCGATCGCGGCCGGGGGTTATCATTCCCTGGCGTTGAAGAGCGACGGCAGGGTCACCGCTTGGGGATGGAATTTCAACGGGCAAACAAATGTTCCCGCCGACTTAACCGACGTCGTCGCGATCGCCGGTGGCAACGCTCATTCGCTGGCGCTGAAAGCGGACGGAACGGTGGTTGCCTGGGGATCCGGCGGGTCCAGTCAAATCCAACCACCACCGGGACTCTCAAACGTTGTTGCGATCTCAGCCGGTTTCGCTGGATGCATGGCTCTCAAGTCCGACGGGAGGCCGGTAACCTGGGGAAACAATCAATATGGCCAGACAATCATTCCCCCGAATCTGAATAATGTAGTCGGCATCGCTTCGGGCTTTGTTCACAACCTCGCCATCGTCGGCGATGGGAAGCCTATCGTCACGTCATTCATTCCGATAAGAACAGTCGTCGCGGGCGGCACGTTGCAACTGGCCGCACTGGCAGTCGGCGCGCCGCCGCTTCGCTATCAGTGGCAGTTCAAAGGCGCGGACATTCCGGACGCGACGAATGCGACCTTGACGCTGCCCAACGTCTCTTTCAGTGCTTCGGGCGAGTACCGCTGCATCATCAGCAACGATTCTGCTTCGCTTCCCGGTCCGATTACAACGGTGACGGTCGTTCGCGAACCGCTGCGATTCGAGACCGCGGCAGGCGCTTTGGAGGTGACTAATGGGGTCGTTCATTTGCGGTTGAGCGGCCTGGCCGGCACGGGATCGCTGATCATTTACGCTTCAACGAATCTCGCTGAATGGGAGCCGATTTTCACGAATACGCCCACGGTTGGGACCTTCGATTTTAGCGATCTGACCGCCACGAATCATTCGTCTCGCTATTACCAGGCCGTCGAGGGGCCGTAGTTGGTTTTGATTGCTTTGGTTTGGTGCATCCGTCGCCGCGGAGTGACGCGGCCAAGGTCCGGCCCAGACCCGGGCTCGAGAATCCTGACCCGCAGCGCAAAAATCCGCCCGAATGGAAAAAAGATTGGTATGAACCTCTGCGGAAAAATTCCGCATATACGGAATTTTTCCGCCGATCACGTCGGTATGACGAGCGCCACCCGGTAGTGGGAACCCACTACCCGCCACCCAGTCTGCTTGCCAATGGAGCTGGAACCGAGCAAGTTGGTGAGCGTGCGCGGCAAATCTAACGAAAAATCTAATTCACAAAACCACAGACTCCCGGGATGATGAGCTAATCCGATGAGAAGACTTGTCTTAGGAGTCTGCACTTGATTGGATAAGGATGCGCGCGCGATGAAATTACGCATGCAGCCTTACCCCAAACATTACTGCGGGCTGTTCGGCATTTACGGCCACCCGAACGCCGCCGAGCTGACTTACTACGGCCTCTACGCGCTTCAACACCGCGGCCAGGAGAGCGCCGGCATTGTGGCCTGCGACGGCCACCAGTTTCGCAAACACGTCGGCATGGGACTGGTGTTCCAGGTTTTCAGCGGCAACATCCTGCACGGCCTGGTCGGCGACATGGCTATCGGCCACACCCGTTATTCGACGACAGGTTCGTCGCAGTTAAGCAATGCCCAGCCGATGACGGTTAACTCGTCAAAGGGCCAGATTGCCATCGCCCACAACGGCAATCTAACCAACGCGGCCGAACTGCGCGATGCCCTCGAATCAAAGGGTCTGCCGTTCCAGACCACGGTTGACAGTGAAATCATCCTGATGTTGCTGGCGCAGCCGACGGTGGGCGGCAAGGAAAACAACCTCGTCCAGACCGTCCGCCGCATCGAGGGCGCCTACTCGCTCGTCATCATGACGGAACAGGAATTGATCGGCGTGCGCGACCCGCACGGGTTCCGGCCATTGTCGATCGGACGCGTGGACAACGGCTGGGTGCTCGCCAGCGAAACCTGCGCCCTCGACCTGATCCACGCCCGCTTCGTTCGCGACGTTGAACCGGGTGAAATCGTCATCATCAACCAGGACGGCTTGCGCAGCATCCAGGCCTTCCCGGAACAGACCCGGCGCGCCTTCTGCATTTTTGAATACGTCTATTTCGCGCGGCCAGACAGCACGATCGCCGGCCGCAACGTGTACGAGGTGCGCAAGGAAATGGGCCGGCAACTCGCGCGCGAGCATCCGATCGACGCCGACATCGTCGTGCCCGTGCCCGACAGCGGCAATTGCGCCGCGCTGGGCTACTCGGAAGAGTCGAAAATTCCGTTCGAGATGGCCTTTGTGCGCAATCACTATGTGGGCCGCAGTTTTCTTCAGCCGACACAGCTCATTCGCGACTTTAACGTGCGGGTGAAACTCAATCTGATCAGCGAACTGGTGAAAGACAAACGCGTGATCATCGTGGACGACTCGATCGTGCGCGGCACGACCTGCAAGGCGCGCGTGAACAATCTCAAGGAAGCCGGCGCGAAGGAAGTGCATGTGCTGGTCAGTTGCCCGCCCCACCGGAATCCCTGTGTTTACGGAATCGATTTTCCCGACCGCAGCAAGCTGATGGCGGCGAATTATTCGCTCGTTGAAATCCGAAAATACCTCAACGCCGATTCGCTCGCGTATCTCTCGCAGGAAGGCATGGTGAAAGCAACCGGTCTTCCCGCCAATGCGTTCTGCATGGCGTGTTACGACGGCAATTATCCCGTCCCTTACGACCCGGTGGTGGACAAACACATCATCGAACGGCGCCGCGCCCGCGTCGTAAGCCTGGGCGAAGCGCTCGTCAAGGAAGAGCTCCAACCGCGGCTGCTGTAGGTCCTCGCTGATTTTCCCGCTCCCGGTTGACAGCCCGACAACCTGCGGCACCTTACCCCACGGACCGGGCCGGTTCATGGTGGATCGGCCCGCCTTGAAAACGAAAATTCAACTGTGCAAAACGTATGGCCAACACTCCTGATCTGACAAAACAACCGCCGCGCAGTCCGCGCGTGCGACTGGGCGGCTATGTGATCCTGCCGCGCATGCTCGACAAGGGCCGCGCCACCATCGCCGGCAAGAACGGCGAATATCATTACGCCTGTCCCATGGACCAGCGATTCCTCGAATTCGCCGGCATTGATCCCGAATCGCTCAAGCAACAGCTCGCCGCCGGCAAAGGCGACTGGGAAATCCTGGAATGGATCAACGCAAACTCACGGAATAAACCGACGGAAGCGGCAATCGCTGCCTGGTCAACGCTGGCCGCACAGCGCGTTCCCACGGATCCTGAATCGCGCGCCTTCTTCAATGAACTGCACTCCAAAGCAGCGCAGTTTCGCGAAGACATCGCAACCTGGTTCGACCTGCTCGACCTCGACGACTACGTCAGCTTCGGCGGGAAGGCGTGACGGCCCGCAGGAGTGTTGGAGTCCTGGAGAAGTGGAGCGATGGGGAAACAGCCCCTCATTCGCAGCCCGCTTCTTCGTCACTCCATCACTCCATCACTCCATCACTCCGCCGCTCGATCACCCCGCGGCTCCCCCCTCCCCTTCGGCCACCTTCTTCAAATACTCGAACGAATAGAGGCCCGTTGCATGGCCGTCACCCCAGACCGGCTGAATCGCGTAGCCGCCGACGTTCGCGATGCGCCGGAGCTGAATTGCCTGCGGTGACAGCGGCCGGTCCGGATTTTTGTGAACGTTGCCCATGATGTCCGCCTCCCCCTTGCAGCCCGCGCAAGGGCAACAACGCCGCAGCGTTTCCAGGCGCACAAAGTTTTCGCTGCCGTCATCCCACTTGATGGCCAGTTCCCCGCCGATCTGCTGAATGTCCATCGGTCGCATGCCCGCAGCCTAAGCGGTTCTCAGACCGGGCGTCCACAGGACAATTCGCAGCCTTTGGGTTTGCCAATTCCTCGCGCTGAAGACCACAAATGAGCTCAACCCGGCGAGGCCCCATCCGAAGGCCAGGAAATTTCCAGGCTGATCCCATGGAATTAGAGATATCTAACTTTTATAGTTGACGCTATACATCGGTTCCTTTATTTGACTGCCGATGACACGAATGTTCATTGGCGCGATAAACCGAAATCGTTGGCCGGGTCCCGCCCTGTTCTATGGCGGCGCGCTGTTGATGGCCATTCCGACTGCCGACGCCTCTGCCGCCGAAGCCATCGAGCCAACCGGCGCGGACAAGAGCCGGTTCACCCTGTTCAGTCCGACGCCGCGCGAACTGATGCGCGATATGAACACCGATCGGCCGGACCGGACCGAAAGCCCGTACACCGTGGACGCCGGGCATTTCCAGGTCGAGGCGGACATCCTCAGCTACACCTATGACCGTTACAATCCAACCCGCGCGGACACGCGCGTTGAAACGGTGAGCATCGCGCCCATGAACCTTAAGGTCGGTCTGTGCAATGATGTTGATCTGCAACTGGTGCTCGAGACCTACGTGTCCGTGCGCAGGCACAATATTTCCACCGGCGCCGTCCGGACCGATCGCGGTTTTGGTGACGTGATTATCCGCACGAAGTGGAACGCCTGGGGCAACGACGGGGGGACGACCGCATTCGCCGTGATGCCGTACGTGAAATTGCCAACCAACCAGGACAATCTCGGCAATGACTCCGTTGAAGGAGGCGCGGTCTTCCCGTTGGCCGCCGCCCTGCCGGCCGGCTGGAGCGTGGGTATGATGACGCAACTCGACTTCATTCGTGACGCCAACGGAAGCGGGCATGATCCGGAATTCCTGAATTCCATTACCTTCTCCCACGACATGATCGGCGACCTGTCCGGTTACGCGGAATTCTTCAGCGCCGTCAGCGCCGAATCCGATTCGGCCTGGATTGGCACCGTCGATTTGGGAGTGACCTATGGTCTGACCAGGGATATTCAACTTGACGCCGGCATCAATCTGGGAATCACCCGTGCCGCGGACGACCTCAACCCGTTCATTGGGATTTCCTGGAGGTTTTGACCGATCGTTATGAACCCGGACCCGACCAACCAAAACGCCGCCGATAAGGCGTGGCGGCTGCCGGGCGGCACGCCCAGTCTGTCGGAAGTTCACCGCACGATCCCGGTTCCAAAACAACTGGGGTTCTGGCGCAAGATGCTGGCGTTCTCCGGGCCAGGTTACCTGGTGGCGGTCGGTTACATGGATCCGGGCAATTGGGCAACCGATCTCGCGGGCGGTTCGGCCTTCGGTTACACGCTGCTCAGCGTCATCCTCCTGTCGAATTTGATGGCGATTCTGCTGCAATCGCTTTGCGCGAAGCTGGGCATCGTCACCGGCCGGGACCTGGCCCAGGCCTGCCGCGATCATTACTCCCGGCCGGTCGCCATCGGCTTGTGGGTTCTGTGTGAGGTCGCCATCTGCGCCTGCGACCTCGCCGAAGTCATCGGTTCGGCGATCGCGCTGAATTTGCTGTTCAAGCTGCCCCTGATCTGGGGTGTTTGCATCACCGCGCTGGACGTATTGGTTGTGATGTATCTTCAAAACAAGGGCTTTCGTTACATCGAGGCGCTCGTGGTGACGCTAATCCTGACCATTGGCGGCTGTTTCCTGCTGGAAATCATCTTTTCCAAACCCAATTTCATCCAGGTTTTGGGCGGGTTCGCGCCGAAGTTGGAAATCATCCAGAACACCGGGATGCTCTACGTCGCCATCGGCATCCTTGGCGCGACGGTAATGCCGCACAATCTCTATCTCCACTCCTCCATCGTGCAGACGCGCAAATACGAGCAAAACAGCGAAGGGAAGGCCGAGGCCATCAAGTTTGCCACCATTGATTCCACCGCCGCCCTGATGTTTGCGTTGTTCATCAACGCCGCCATTCTAATAGTCTCGGCGGCCAGTTTTCACACGCGCGGTCAGAACGACGTCGAAGAAATTCAGCACGCCTACAAACTGCTCAGCCCCATGTTGGGGGTGCCCGTGGCGAGCGCTGTGTTCGCCCTGGCGTTGCTGGCCTCCGGACAAAACTCGACGCTCACGGGCACGCTGGCCGGACAGATTGTCATGGAAGGTTTCCTCAACATCCGGCTCCGGCCCTGGCTGCGGCGGCTCATGACACGGTTGATCGCCATCGTGCCGGCGGTGATTTGCACCGCTCTTTATGGCGAGAGCGGGACGGCGAAACTTTTGATTTTCAGCCAGGTTATACTAAGCCTGCAACTTTCGTTCGCAGTCATCCCCCTGGTGATTTTCACCGGCGACCGCACCAAGATGGGTGAGTTTGCCAATCGGCCGTGGATAAAAGTTCTGGCGTGGCTCACCACCGGGATTATTGTTTTGTTGAACGTAAAATACCTGTGGGACCAGCTACTGGAGTGGCTGCATTAAGCCCTCGCGTTGGGCTAATCATCATGTACCGAAAGATCCTGGTTGCACTCGAAAACAGCCGCGCGGATGAAAGCCTCCTGCCGCACGTCACCGAACTGGCCAAACGTATGCGCTCCCAATTGTTGCTGGTGCACGTGGCCGACGGCTGGGTGGCCCGCAATTTCGAACAGCTCAAGCTGGCCGAATCGCAGGAAATGAAGGACGACCGCGGTTACCTTGAGGAAACGGCGGCGAAACTGCGCGCTCAAGGCATCGAGGTCTCCGCCCACCTTGCGCTCGGCGACCCGCCCCGGGAGATCATCCGGACAGCCGAACGCGAGCAATGCGACCTCATTGCCATGACCACGCACGGCCATCGGCTCATTGGCGACCTGATCTTCGGAAGCACCATCCACGAAGTTCGCCATAAGGCCACTGTGCCTGTGCTGCTGGTGCGTGCCGCCGTGAAATAGCCCGGTCACGGCTGCGCTGCGTCGCCCGGTCGCCTGTCTCCGGCACCATCAACCGAGGAGAGGGCAGTGCTACGGCGGACGGGTCCTGCCCGGCGGATCAGGCTGGAAGCGCGGGAACACGCCACCGATATCGCGCGTTGGGTCCGGGCGGCAAGATGCCGCCCTCCACGGCAGCCAGGATGGCTGCCGCTACGACTGGCGGACCAAATCCGTGTCGCCGCTGCG
>WNFU01009770.1_pt1 | contig 12623 bp, 8 predicted proteins | sample 5400121 | NCBI WGS metagenome assembly WNFU01 (sample SAMN13153360, study PRJNA577476) | soil metagenome | isolation source: 100 cm soil or saprolite under grassland replicate 1 | place: USA:California | collected 2016-06-15 | reverse complement strand
CAAAAGATCCCATGACTGCCATCAAACGTTCCCGCGAAGCAATGAACTTCCTGTGTGAATATGTATTAGATAAAAAATATGATTTGAAGTTTGCCCTCGAAGCCAAGCCCAACGAGCCACGCGGCGATATGTATAACTCCACCACGGGTCACATGCTGGCGTTCATCGAAACGCTGGATCACCCTGAGATGGTCGGTGTCAATCCTGAAGTGGCACACGAACATATGGCCGGCTTGAATTTTACGCATGGCGTTGCGCAAGCAATGGAATCGGGCAAGTTGTTCCATATCGATTTGAACGATCAAGCCCTTGGTCGTTACGACCAGGATTTCCGCTTTGGCGCAGTGAATCTCAAGAGTGCGTTCTTCCTCGTCAAATTACTGGAGGATAATGGTTATGATGGCTCACGTCACTTCGATGCACATGCCTATCGCACGGAAGATTACGAGGGTGTGAAGGACTTTGCACGCGGTTGTATGCGCACCTATTTAATCCTCAAGGATAAGGTTGCCTGTTGGAATGCAGATAAAGAGATTCAAGATTTGGTGGCGGAAATCAACGCCGATGATGGTTCACTGAGTCAGTACTTTGGAAAATACAGTTCGGAGAAGGCAAACGCCTTGAAAGCCGAAAATTTTGACCGCTCTGCCCTAGGCGCCCGCGGTCTCAACTATGAACGCCTCGACCAATTGACTGTCGAAGTGTTGCTGGGTGTACGGTGATTTTTGAACCACTCCCGCAAGAACACCGGGACATGTGAGTCACGGAGACACTGAGAGTTAAAAACTCCGCGCCTCACTATGTAATATGATGTAGTCCAACGACTCCCGTCGTTGAAATTCCAAAGTCAGGAGACTTTGGACTCCGCCGCTAGGATAAGGAAACAAAGAACATAAATGGAATCCATCGAACAACGTGTAAATAAACTACTTTCCCAAATGACTCTGGACGAGAAACTCGCTCAGATCGGTTCCTATTGGATGTGGGACCTGCAAACGAATGGCGTGTTGGATTGGGACAAAACCGCCGATCATCTCAAATATGGCATCGGGCAGATCACGCGCGTCGCGGGCGGCTCCACGCTTGACCCAGCCAGTGCAGCGAAAACCTCCAACGAGCTGCAAAGATTTCTTGTCGAGAAAACCCGGCTTGGAATCCCGGCGATCATCCATGAGGAGTGTTGCTCGGGCGCGATGATGCTAGGTGGCACAATGTACCCGCAGATGCTGGGATTAGCGAGCACGTTTCAGCCTGAACTGGCTGGCCATCGGCGCGCGCCAAGGACTCGCTCCCGTGCTGGATGTGGCGCGTGATCCGCGCTGGGGGCGCGTGGAAGAAACCTTCGGTGAAGATCCCACCCTCGTCAGCCATTTTGGAATGGCATACATCCAGGGTTTGCAATCGGCAGACCTCGCTCAAGGAGTTATGGCGACCGGCAAGCACTTCATCGGTCACAGCCTCTCACAGGGTGGGCTCAACTGCGCGCCTGTCCATGTAGGCATGCGCGAAATTTATGATGTGTATCTGGCTCCGTTCCAGGCGGCGATCCGTGATGCAAAACTCGCCTCTATTATGAATGCCTATCCTGAATTAGATGGGGAAGTGGTTGCGGCTTCGCGTCATATCCTCACGGATCTGTTACGGCATGAATTGGGTTTTGAGGGTGTCGTTGTCTCGGATTACGAAGCGATCGCCATGCTCAATAATTATCATAAGGTTGCCGCCAATATTTCTTACGCGGCGAGCCTGGCATTGAATGCGGGCATTGATGTTGAACTGCCAACGAGTGTTTGCTATGGTGATGCGCTTAAGGAGTCCCTGGATTGTGGCGATGTTAACATCGAACTTGTGGATACCGCTGTTCGGCGTCACTTGCAGAAGAAGTTTGAACTTGGCTTATTCGAAAACCCGTATGTGGAAGAAGGTCGCGTGTGGGAAGTTTTTGAAACTTCCGAACAACGCCAGTTGGCACGTGAGATTGCGCGCAAGAGCATGGTCTTGTTGAAGAACGATGGATTGTTGCCTCTCCAGAAAACAATTAAGACCCTGGCTCTGATCGGACCAAACGCCGACGATGGCCGCAATCAACTCGGGGATTATTCCTACTCAGCGATGCGGCAATTGATGCAATTAAAAGCCTCGGCGAACTCTACGTTTCTCAATGTAGATGCGGATGCGTTGACAGAATATGATGTAAAGATTGCGACCCCGCTGGCAGGTATCCGGTCTGCCGTTTCTGCTGAAACCAAAATTTTGTATTCCAAAGGTTGCGATAATCTGAGCAATGATATATCAGGTTTCGAGGAAGCAGTGAAAATTGCAAAACAAGCCGATGTTGTAATACTAGTCCTTGGTGACAAAGCGGGATTAACGCCTGATTGCACCACGGGTGAAACGCGCGATAGTGCGGATTTGAAATTGCCTGGTGTTCAGGAAGAGCTGGCGAAAGCGATTCTCGCGACGGGTAAACCTGTTGTGGTGATCCTGGTAACAGGTCGCCCTTACGCTTTGACCTCATTTGCCGAGAATGCAAATGCTATTCTGGAAGCCTGGCTGCCTGGCGAAGAGGGTGGTTCTGCGATTGCAGAAATTATCTTCGGCGATGCAAATCCGGGCGGGAAGTTGCCGATCACATTCCCGCGTTCGGTCGGGCAACTTCCGATTTACTATAATGCCAAACCATCCGGGACAAAGTCTAATTGGTATATAGATTATGTGTCTGAAAAAGTCGCGCCGCTCTATCCATTTGGACATGGATTGAGTTATACCTCGTTCGAGTATAGTAATCTCTCGATTGGACAGAAGCAGGCGACAGTTGGCGAAAGCGTGGATATCTCGCTCAAAATAAAAAATAGCGGTGCGATTGCGGGCGAAGAAGTGATTCAGCTTTATATTCATGACGAGTTTGCGTCCAGTCCGCGCCCGATAAAAGAGTTGAAAGCGTATCAACGCCTGCGGTTGGAGCCAGATGAAACGCGCACGATTACTTTCCATTTGCCTGTAAACCAACTGGCATTTTACGATGTGGATCTGAACTTAATCCTTGAAGCTGGTAGAATCAATGTAATGGTGGGTAGCACGTCGGAAGATATTCGTCTATGTGGTGAGTTTGAGATCATCGGCGACAAAAAGATGATGGTGAAAGATCGTGTATTTGTTTGTCCCGTCTCAGTAGAATAGGCTGAACATGACAACACAATATTTCCTCGGCATTGATACATCTACAACCTCAAGCAAGGCGCTATTGATCGATGAGTCTGGTACGGTGATCGCAGTTGCCTCTTCATCACATACGTTGCAGACGCCGCGCCCATTGTGGTCAGAACAGGATCCGCGCGAGTGGTGGGATGCGGTCTCAGCGAGCATCCGGTCTGTCTTGGAACAGGCAGGCATCGGTGGGGAAAGAATCGCGGCGGTCGGTCTGACGGGTCAAATGCATGGCTTGGTCCTGCTCGATGAAGCAGGAAATGTTCTGCGTCCAGCCATCCTGTGGAACGACCAGCGCACGCAGAGTCAATGCGATGAGATCCATCAAATCATTGGCAAGGAAAAATTTATTCAGATCACAGGCAACATCGCGCTGACGGGATTTACCGCGCCGAAAATTTTGTGGGTGAAGGAAAACGAGCCAGATATTTTCGCGAAAGCAAAACATGTGTTATTGCCAAAAGATTACATCCGCTACAAGTTGACGGGCGAATACGCCATGGACAAAGCCGATGGTGCAGGCACTGTCTTGTTCGATCTGAAGTCCCGCGATTGGTCCGATGAAGTCTTAGCCGCGCTCGATATTCCGCGCACGTGGATGCCGAAAACGTTTGAAGGACCCGAGTTCACCGGATGTGTGACGGAAGAAGCTGCGTCACTCACTGGACTAAAAGTTGGCACGCTGGTTGCAGCGGGCGGAGGTGACCAGGCCGCGCAAGCTGTTGGCGTCGGTGCTGTGGAAGCGGGCATTGTTGGGTTGACGGTGGGCACGAGCGGTGTTGTGTTTGCCACAACGCCCTCTGCACTGATCGAACCCGAAGGGCGGCTGCACGCGTTCTGTCATGCTGTGCCAGGCATGTGGCATTTCATGGGTGTGATGCTTTCAGCAGCTGGAAGTTTGCAATGGTATCGGGATGCGCTTGCACCAGATGTGGGCTTCGATGATTTGTTGAAGGAAGCGGAGACGATTCCGGCGGGGAGCGAAGGCCTCCAATTCCTACCTTATCTCACTGGGGAACGGACGCCTTACCCCGATCCACTGGCGCGTGGCGCCTTTATTGGCTTGACCATCCGCCATAGCCGCGCTCACATGACACGTGCTGTGCTCGAAGGTGTAGCGTTTGGTTTGAAAGATAGTTTTACATTGATCCAAAATGCAGGGCTGGGCGCGATCACACAAGTGCGCGCTTCGGGTGGTGGGACGAAAGGCGCGCTGTGGCGACAGATCCTCGCGTCAGTCTTGGAAGCGGAATTGGTCACCCCCGAAGGCACGACCGAAGGTGCAGCCTATGGCGCGGCATTGTTGGGGGGTGTTGGAGCAGGCGTGTGGTCAGATGTTAACTCCGCTTGCAAAGCCTGTATCAAGATCACGGGAAGCACGTTACCGAGTTTATCGCAGGTGGATGCTTATCGAAAAGCCTATCCGCTGTATCAAGAGTTATATCCGGCGTTGAAATCCAGTTTTGAGAAAATGTAATATCTAAAGTCGCTCCTAGCGCCGTCCACGGCGCGGCATTAACAACAATGTAATCGCCGCCGAGGACGGCGGTTTGAGCACAATTGGGAAAATGTAGTATCACGCTGATTTTTAACAATGAGGTGTAAACTATCAGTGTGTCTCGCACGATTTTGCTAGTAGATGATGATGCTCTGATGCGCCGCAGCCTGGCTTTCCATCTGGAGCAGGCTGGATACCAAGTCCATACGGCTGCCAATGCCGAAGACGCAATTTTATTCGTTCGCAATTCGCCTCCCGATCTCGTCATGCTTGACATTGGTCTGCCGGGCATGGATGGTCTGGATGCCCTGCGTGAAATTAAATCTCAACATAATTTACCAGTCATCTTTTTAACCGGTCGCCGCCGCGAGCTGGATGAGGTCCTTGGCTTGGAATTAGGCGCCGACGATTACATCACCAAGCCTTTCGATGTCGATGTGGTATTGGCACACATCAAAGCGGTGCTCAGGCGCAGCGAAAAAAATCCTCAGCAAGAAAAGCTAAATCAAATGATCGTTGTGGGGGACTTGGAAATTGATTCCCAGGCTCATACTGCGATATGCGCCGGGCATGCCCTCGAACTATCTCCCCGAGAATTTGATCTGTTGTCCCTTCTGGCGACTCAGCCGGAAAAAGTATTTTCCACGGAAGAAATATTGGCACAGGTGTGGGGTGCAGAATTCGTGGGACAGCCTCAAGTTGTTTATGTCCATATTCGCTGGTTGCGCCAAAAGCTCGAAACGGATCCTGACCATCCCCGACGCATCCTGACCGTGCGAGGTATAGGTTATAAACTGGTTCCCCAACCAGCCAGGTAAAACCAGAATGTTCCGTTCTTTGCGAACTCGTCTTATTTTGAGTCATATCTTACCAGCTTTGCTGATCATTCCTTTGATGGGCGCGGCGATGGTGTATGTATTGGAAACGCGCCTTTTGCTTCCCACGGTCTACAGCAATTTAGCCAAGGAAGCAAAACTCATGGCTGCCATCACACGCAATGAGCCTGTGTTTTGGCGGAGCCGTGAGGCAGCTCAGGCACTAGTGAATGGTGCTGGTCCGTATTTAAATGGACGATTTTCCCTGGTCACTCTGGATGGACATACTCTGGCATCCAGCGACACTTCTCAAGCCACAGTAGGAGCACCATTGGTGGAATTGCCTGACATGACCAACGTTCGTCAGGGTCAAGTCGTTGAGTTGCGAAATGGACCACTGGCAGAGGCGATTGCCCCCGTCTATGATTTGCGTGGTCGAGAGATCGGTGTGATCCGGATGACGACACGGGTGGTATCTCTGTCCGATGAGATATTTCAAATGCGGTATCTGCTCGGGTCTATCTTGTTGATCGCTGTGCTGGCAGGGCTCGGACTTGGCTCCTATCTGGCAATCGGTATCAATCGCCCCATTCAGCATGTGACGCGTTCGATCCAGGCGTTGGCGCAAGGCGATTGGCAGGCGCACGTGGAAGAACAAGGACCCGATGAAATGCGCTTGTTGGCAGGGGAAGTCAATGCACTGGTGGATAAATTGCACAGTTTGGAAAACGCGCGGCGGCAGTTGTTAGCCAATCTCGTGCATGAGCTGGGACGTCCGCTGGGTGCCATTCGTTCTGCCATCCTTGCCTTGCTCCATGGCGCGGATAAAGATTCACAGCTCGCGAACGATTTACTGACTGGCATGGATGAAGAAACGGTCCGTTTGCAGCATCTGTTGGAAGACCTGGCAGGCTTGCACGATCAGGTCCTAGGGAAATTGGAGTTGAATCGCTCGCCGGTCCAACTCAACGACTGGCTGGTCAGTACCTTATCGCCATGGGAGGCGGCGGCTCGGCAAAAAGGATTAGCCTGGGAAATGAATCTTTCGCCAGATTTACCTGTTGTGAGGATTGACCCGGACCGCATGGCACAGGCGCTTGGCAACATTCTTAGCAACGCGATCAAGTTCACACCTTCAGGCGGCAAAGTATCCACAACGGTAAATTTTGAGGGTGGACAGCTATCCATTCAAGTCGCAGATACTGGACCAGGCATCCCTCTCGATGAGCAGGAAAAAATCTTTCAACCGTTCATTCGCGGAAGCCAGGGACGCCGCATCGTGGAAGGGATGGGGTTGGGGTTGAATATCGCCCGCGAGATTATCGTGGCGCACGGCGGGGATATCAAATTGGAGAGCACGCCTGGCGTAGGCAGTCGTTTCATTTTGCAATTTCCGGTGGAAGTCCAGGCTGGAGCGTAAGTCTTTGAAGTAACTGGAACTTTTCGTCTGAGCGTAGTGAAGCGCAGTCGACAACTGCGCCTGCGCGCAGTGCAGGCGAGGACATTTCAGCAATTACGCTTCGATTGAGTAGCACTCAGCGCGAAGTAACTTCCTGGCTTAAGGTAACCATAAGGTTCGCTTATTCTCCCGATAAAGTCAAAAATGGTTCTGGGGCGTATGATGCAGCCTGTATTGACATAAGGAGAGAATTATGAAAAAACGAATCGTTTCAGTTTCAATCATAGCTGTACTCGCAATGATGATCCTGACAGCTTGTGGAGGTGTGGGCTTGCCCAACATCGATCTTTCGCCGACTCAAGCGGCACCGAATCAGCCTGCTGCTTCCGCCCCGACACTGACTTCCCCGTTGCCGGCACAGCCAGTGGTACCCTCCGGGGCTTCCGGTGATTTGCTGGAAGCCTATCAGGGAACGTTAGAAAATATCTACAAAACGGTCAGTCCATCCGTCGTAAATATCCAGGTGGTGGAGCAGGTCGCTGCATCCGGGTCTGACTCGAATTCAATGCCTGGTTTCCCGTTCTTCAACCTGCCGCAGGGACAGGATCAGCAGCCTCAGCCACAGTTCCAGAGCGCACTCGGCTCCGGTTTCGTCTGGGATCAGGAAGGGCACATCGTGACCAATAATCATGTTGTCAATGGTGCCGATAAGATCGAAGTGACCTTCAGCGATGGGACGACTGTCCCTGCCACGTTAGTGGGCGCTGACCCAGATAGCGATCTAGCCGTGCTCAAAGTGGATGTGTCAGCAGACAAATTGCACCCCGTGCAAATGGCTGATTCCAAGTCCATTCAGGTCGGTCAATTGGCAATTGCCATTGGCAACCCCTTTGGTCTGGAAGGTTCCATGACCACCGGCATCATCAGTGCATTGGGACGGTCGCTTCCAGTGGATGAAACTTCTCTTCAATCTTATACAATTCCAGACATTATCCAGACCGATGCACCGATCAACCCTGGTAACTCTGGTGGTATCCTGGTCGATGCACAAGGACAGGTCTTGGGCGTGACCTCCGCAATTGAGTCGCCTGTGCGTGCCAATGCCGGAGTCGGTTTTGCGATCCCATCCGCCATCGTGAAGAACGTCGTGCCTGCTTTGATCAAGGACGGAAAGTACGTTCACTCCTGGCTGGGGATTAGTGGCACAAGTCTGATCCCCGATCTGGCGAAAGCGATGAACCTGGACCTCAGCCAGCGCGGTGCTTTGGTTGAAGAAGTGATGCCGAACAGTCCTGCCGAAAAAGCCGGATTGCGTGGCAGCAATCAGCAAACCACCATTGAGGGGCAGACTGTCAATGTTGGCGGCGATGTAATCACTGCGATCGATAATCAAAAAGTTCTTCAAATGGACGAACTTATCGCTTATTTGGCCGGCAGCACCAAAGTGGATCAAAAGGTCACCCTTACCATCCTTCGCGACGGCAAACAACAAAACCTGGATGTGACCCTGGCGGCTCGCCCCTCTGCAGAAGAGCAGGCGAACGCAAACCCGCAGGGTCAAGCTACGCAGGGAATCCGCCTTGGAATCCTGGGAATAACTGTTGATCAATCCATTGCCAGGGAAATGAATCTTTCAGATGGACAGCAAGGCGTACTCATCCAACAGGTTCAACCCGGCAGTTTGGCAGATACAGCCGGGTTACAAGGTGGTTCGAAGACCGTGACGATCAATGGACAGGATGTGGTGGTTGGTGGTGACATCATCACAGCCGTCAATGGTCAATCGATTGCCAGCGTTGATGAGTTGCGAGCCAGCCTCGAGCAACTCCCCTCCGATCACTCCTTGACTCTGACTATTCTCAGAGATGGGAAAGAGACTCAAGTTGAGGTTCAGCCGGGATTATAAAAGTTTGGCTTAAAAAACGTAGAGTAATTAACTTTGAGGGCGACCCTAGGGTCGCCCTCATTCGTTACAAATAAAGCAACAACAAATTTATCAGCGACCGAAAGCGGATTTCTCCACCTCGTCCACCTCGCTTGGCGTGGGTCTCGCGACGCGCCCCGCCGAGATGTGTTTTTAAGCTTCAATCTCATCTTTTGGCGAAAGTATAGGACTCAATTTCAAAATATTTCTATCCTTCATAGAACAGTGCTATAGATAGATCACCTGTTTCCTCTTCCCCATTTTTATATAGCTTTCCCGGTTGATACACATCGGTACTGCTCTTCCAAGCTGTGATACTGTTTTTGCCGGTACCGTTAGAGCTAATTTCAAGGTAATACATTTTCCCTTTGGAATTTTCGATGGGTTTAAAGTCGAAACTATAAAAAGCATTATCAACAATTGACTTACAATCAATTTTTCGTACGGCCAAAATGTTATTTCTGTCATCTGATAAGGTCAACGTAGCCTCACACTGATTCATTCTATCCCCAGTAGCCATTTGCACATTTACATCGAACAGATTGTCATGTTCAGCGACAAATGACTGTTTAATGGAAATTTTTCTATTAATATCTCCAACTTGTGTATCCACGGGTTCAATGACCAGTCCAGAAATCGTATAGGCGGTTGGATCAATTTTTCGAGCAATCTCCTTCGGCGCGAAAGCGCAGAACAGGGATGGAAGGACAAAAATAGCCACTCCAATATAAAAGCGCGCGCGTAAGTAATTATTCGAGGTATGAATATCTTCAACAACGTTCTGCTTTAGGGTGTTGGTCGACTGAAATAATTGAATCAATAAAGGGGAAAACAAGTAAACAAAGAATATGCCCATGAAAATATACGAAAACTGAGGTAAAAATAGCTGGCGATTGGATAAAGGGATATAGGTGAAAAAAGAACGAAAGATACCATGGCTCAACATACTGACGTCAACATTATTTTCCCACTGATTTACCACAATATAGATGAAGGAGAACATCCCTGCAATATCGATCAGATATGATTTCGATGTATCTTTTACAAACAGATACGACAGGGCAAAGAAAGGCACGATCATCAGCAACCATTGTGGGTGCCAAAACACAGTTGAGAACAGTGAAGCATAAGCAAGCAGGGAAATATTAACGGCTGTTTTGTACTGTTCAGAATCCAGATTTACCTCTTTAATATACGCATAAATACAAATCATCGTAATTAAGATGATTAAGTAGGGTGAACTGTTCACCGGTGACAGATTAAATTCTTCCAGGAACGATATTCTTCCACCGGCAACTGAGAAAAAATCACTCCGAAATGAAGCACTAGGATAGTAAATTACGATTTGTAATAATGTCGCGGCTAAGGCTACGGCCCCATACTTTAGGATGTGAACGATTCTTTTTTCGACGAGGAGAAGCAAAGGAATGAATATTACCAATGGAAACATTTTCAAGGAGATAGCCAATGAAAAAAAGAGGCTGAACTTAAAATAATCATGCTTAATATAAAAATAAAACCCCAGCATCGTAAAGAAGACCCCGATAATATCGTATTGACCAAAAATGAATGCTGCAAAAATTGCAATGGGTGATGTGGCAAAAATCACTGCGACATATTTCGCTTTTTGAGATTGTCCTGTGATGGCTTTCCCAATTAGAAAAATGACATATGTAGCAGCAAAGCAAAAAACAACGATCAGGAATTTCGTCCAGGCAAGCTCAACAATGCTGAGCGTGACACCGCTCACGGAAACATCATGCATTAAACCAAATATCTTTAGCGGGATATTCCATATTGCAAAAATAATATAGATGAACGGTAAATAGAAGGGATCCTCACCCGCAATAATTTTATTGTTGTAATCATAATAATCGGTAATGTGCCCGTTTAGGTAAGCATACGATGATGAGGATGTATGGAATAAATCTGTTTGTTGGAATAACAGATAACAACTCGTAACCACCAAAACATATAAAACAAAATCAAGAAAGCTTAAGTTGTCCGGCAGTATTCGTTTGAATTTGTCAGCTATCTTATTTATCACCGTAGTTTTCTCCGACGTCATTTTGGCTTTGTTCAGGATATTTATATCTGTGAGTAGAAAAATAGTTTCTGTAAAGCAAGCAATCTCCTCTTGAAACAGGGGATTGTGCAACATCCCTAATGAACTTTAACAATCAAAAGCGGTAAAAGCTAGTTGGCGAGAGCCAGGGCAAGACAACCATCGCCGAGCAGTCCAACATATCGAAGCAATTCAGTTGAGCCGTGATCGAATTGTTGCACGAAGAGTCTGACACGATTGCGTAGCTCCTTCCAGTCACTGGCTAACTGATGCATCTTGAGAACAGCTTGCCTCAACCAACGCCACAATTTCTCAATCGGATTTAGCCAGGGTGAATACGTTGGCAACCAGACAGGCTCAATATGCGGAAAATCTTTCAAAGCATTGAGCACATCAGGATGCTGATGAACAGACCAATTGTCCTGAGCCACATAGATTTTCTCAAACGCTGAATAGACGGTCGCAATTTTGTGGTACATGGCAATCAGCTGGCGGCGTCCAATAATGTAGTTGTCCAAATAATCGGTCTGACCCGAAAACGCATTCAGCACACCAATCATGCGCCACTGACAATTGTTGCCGCCTGCCCGCTCGGCAATGGGTGTTTCTGCTTCCCAGAGGGCAGAGGGGTCTGCCCAACGGTAATACCCCATTTCGTCCATGAATAAAAAGGCGGTTTTCTGGCGGTGAAGCACAGTTTGTTTCAAACAATCCAGTAAATGAGCTTTCTTGCCGACATACTCTGGATCTGGACTCCACATTTGCACCTTTGGAGATCGTAACTGTAGACCTAATCCTTGCAGGAAATACCATACGCCACTCAAGGTATAGTTTGCTAATCTCGGAAACGATGCGCGAATACTGCGCAAAATCCAACGGCTGGGGAGTGGTCCCCTGCCACTCGGCATAACTTCTCGACGGGCTTCTTCGCTGGGTCCTTGACGCAAGCCGCCTCCGTCTCGGACCACCTTGTTGGTGTTTCTCCAGTCCAGCCAGCTTTTCGGCTTCATAAGCATTGAGCCAATCATAGACAGTGTCTGGATTACGGGCCTTGAGCAATCCGTTTTGGGACACCCAATGGGCTGAATGTCCTTCCGCAATCTTCAAGATCGCAGAGCAGCGTTCCCGAACGTATGGACGAGGATCGTGATCTCGATGATCTATCAATTCGTGCTCTTCGATTGATTTCAAGGTCAAGCTACGTATTTTTCGAGACATCTTTGCCTCCTGTATAAGGTTTGAGACATCTCTCTATTCTATTACCGCTTTTGATCTTCAAATCCCTTTAGGGGAAGATGCCCGAAGGGCAGAAGAGGTTGTAACTCCCGCAGCGCGTTGACCTTCGCTATCATAATCCACCTTTAGTCAAGAAATCTTTAGCTGAGATTATTTCGGGCTCCTGCGCCTTGATAATTCTCAATTCTTGGCGCTTTTTCATAGCAGGGTCAATAATCAAAGGTTTCAGCACTTTCATCAATGTTTCTTGCGAATCGTAACTTACCGTGTTTAGAACCCAATTGTATTTCTTTTGCAAATCGACCATCATCGCAAAGGGATTTTCTCCTTCCTGAATAATCGGCACAAAAGGGATTTGATAATCTGGAACTGTCGCCTGCAATTCAAGTGGAGACGATTTTGGATTGGTTACATCTGCGATCACAAAGTACGACAGACCCGCCAGAGTTTTGATTGTTTCTGTGAAGTCTTTATCAGTC
>WNFU01008512.1_pt1 | contig 12623 bp, 8 predicted proteins | sample 5400121 | NCBI WGS metagenome assembly WNFU01 (sample SAMN13153360, study PRJNA577476) | soil metagenome | isolation source: 100 cm soil or saprolite under grassland replicate 1 | place: USA:California | collected 2016-06-15 | reverse complement strand
TCGGTCCCCGAGCGCCAGCGCGTGCTTCGCCTGCTCGTCAAGGAGGTGCTCATCGGCCCCGAGCGCGTGGTGATCCGACACCGCATCCCGGTCACAAACCCCGAACCCACCCCGGGTTATCTGTTGCGTGGGAGGAGTCTTGGCGCCCCCTTGCGGAGCGCATGACCGCGTGGTTGATCGACGCCCGCGACACGGTCGCCGCGAAGACCGCGGTGGCCAACCTGAAGGCGGCTCAGGCATGGCTCGAAGAAACGGCGACCGAGATCCGCAACGAGCGCTTCGCGCCCATCGCCGAGGAGGCGCTCGAGAACTGGCGGCTGCTCCGCCACGACTCCAACGTCGACGTGGAGCGGATCGTCTTTGCCGGTAAGGCGAACCTGCGGCGCGTCGACCTCGGCGTCACTGCAGACGGGGTGGGCAGCGCCGCGCTGGGGGTGATGAGCCAGGGGGAGCTCCACGCCCTTGCCCTCAGCCTGTTCCTGCCAAGGGCGATGCTGCCCGAGAGCCCGTTCCGCTTCGTGGTGATCGACGATCCAGTCCAGTCCATGGACCCGGCCCGGGTCGACGGCCTCGCGAGGGTGCTCGAACGCGCCGCCAGCAACCGGCAGGTGGTGGTATTCACCCACGACGACCGGCTCCCGGAGGCTGTCCGCCGGCTCGACATCGACGCGCGCGTGCTGGAGGTCTCTCGGGAACCGCGCTCTGTTGTCAGGCTGCGCCCCGCGCTCGACCCTGTCCGCCGGCACCTCGAGGACGCGATGGCGCTGGCCTCCACCGAGGATCTGCCCCGTGAGGTCGCGGTCCGGGTGGTTCCGGCGTTCTGCCGCCTCGCGATCGAGAGCGCTTGCACGGACGTTGCTCGACGGCCTCTCCTTGGTCGTGGCATCCGTCACGATGAGGTCGAGCGACGGCTGCTTGCGTCGAGGACGTTGTCCCGGCATGCCGCTCTCGCCCTGTTCGAGGATGCCGAGCGCGCCGGCGAGGTCCTGCGATACCTGCACAACCACTTCGGCGGCTGGGCCGCCGACACCTTCAAGGCGACCAACAAGGGCACCCACACGGGCATCGACGGCGACCTGCGCGGCCTGGTTGACCGGACCAATCGGCTCACGAAGAGGCTCCAGGCGCTGTGACCGCAGTCGCTCACTCGTCCACGGAGCTGCTTGGCTTGGCGGAACGGGTTCTGCACGAGGGCAGCACGAGCCTGGCCGCCTGTCGACGCCGCGCGGCCGCCGTTCTCGCCCGCCAAGCTCTGGAGGCCGCCCTCGTCGAGCTATGGACGGCGCGGGGTCTGACGCTCACTGCCTGCTCGACCAGAGCGCAGCTTGCGTGCCTTCGGACCTACCTGGGCGACGATCGGCTGGCCGCCGAGATCCAGCACACCTGGAGCGCCCTGACCAGCGTTTGCCACCATCACCCGTACGAGCTCGGTCCAACAGCTACCGAGCTACGCGCCTGGCTCGACACGACAGCCGTCGTCCTCCTTCGGCTCCACGAGATCTGTGGCGACCCGCAACCCTCACCGGCAAGCAACCGGGGATTCGCGACATGAATGGCGTGGTACCACGGGTTCGCGGCGACGCCTCCGAGCTGGCCGGCATCGAGGCTCGCACCTGCAGCCGCTGTGATGTGCCCGCTCTGCCGTTCGCTGCGATGGGCCCGGCCAGTCAGCGCGACCACGCGTCGAGGAGCGGGAAGCGCGTGACCATCTGCGACGAGGCGATACCGTCGTCTCCCGGATCGATCCGGCTCTGGCCGATAGGATGCTGACCTCGCACCGGACGAGGGGGACGTGCATGAGCAGACCGGCCAGGTCGAAGGGGACCGGGAAGCGGGAGGTCGACGACTATCGCCACGACGAGGCCCAGCGCCTCAACAACCCGGAGGCCGGTCTTGCCCGCTACGAGACCGAGAAGCCGCCGACCAGGCGGTACGAGTACGACCCGCGGATGGACCCGCAGCTCGTGTGGGCGGGCAAGGCCGAGCGCACCAGCTTCGAGGTCGACGCCGTCTCCATCCACGTCCACGAACGGCTCTCCACCGAGGCCATCGTCAAGAGCCTCCGCAAGGAACAGCCCCAGCTCGCCCTGTTCGGCGACCCTGAGCTGGATCGCGACCGAGAGGTCGAGTTCTACCAGCACGAGGTCGATTGGACGAACCGCCTGATCCTCGGCGACTCCCTGGTCGTGATGACCTCCCTGCTCGAACGCGAGCGCATGGCAGGGCAGGTCCAGTGCATTTACCTCGACCCACCCTACGGCATCAACTACAACTCCAACTTCCAGGCCCGGATCTCCAACCGTTCTCCACGAGATTCTGACGAAGCCCTCACCCGTGAGCCTGAACAGGTTCAGGCTTATCGCGATACCTGGACACTGAGGGAACACTCGTATCTCACATACCTGAGAGATCGGCTACTCGTAGCTCGAGAACTTCTAGCCGATTCAGGGTCAATCTTCGTTCAGATAGGGGAAGACAATCTTCACCGAATCCGGCTACTACTGGATGAAGTATTCGGTGCACACAATGCCATTGCGACAATTACAATTCAGAAGACGGGCGGGCTCGGCACTAGACTCCTAACGGTCATTAGTGACTACGTCGTGTGGTTCGCTAAAGATAAGGAGCGGGTGAAGTATCGGCAGCTTTACCGCCCTCGCGACGAGCGAACCCCGACCCTGAGCTCGAGAAATACGACAGAGTTGAGCAGCCAGATGGTAGCCGTCGCGCCTTGAGCCCAGAAGAAGCGAGTGACCCTTCGCTCCTTCCCCTTAAGGCACGTCGGTTCCAGCTTGTAAGTCTTACCTCGCAGGGATTCCGTAGGAACACGACCGTCAATTACACATTTGAAGGTATCACGTATCACCCTGGACCGAACGCCTGCTGGAAGACAACCGTAGAAGGTCTCGACCGGCTAGCGGAGCGACGACGCCTGCAGCCAACGAGTCGATCATTGCGATACGTTCGGTTCGCAGACGACTTGCCGGCACGAGCGCTCAACAACATATGGACTGACACGGGTGCAGGAATTGTCAGCGGCAAGCGCTATGTCGTTCAGACGCAACCGAAAATCATCGCGCGCTGTCTCCTAATGTCGAGCGATCCTGGCGATCTGGTCTTGGACCCAACTGGCGGCTCCGGCACAACTGCCTACGTAGCCGAGCAGTATGGACGACGTTGGATTACCTGCGACACTAGCCGTGTGGCACTTTCACTTGCACGAGAACGTCTACTCACAGCCACATTCCCTTTCTACGCCTTGCAGGAAAAGACAAGAGGCATAGACGGTGGGCTGGAGTATAGGAAGATCCATCGACTTACTCTACGATCCGCTGCGTACGACGAGCCGCCGGAAGAGGTGCAGTTGTACGACCAGCCCGAGGTCGACAACTCCAAGGTGCGCGTGTCTGGACCCTTCACCGTCGAGGCACTCTCACGCTATGCGATCAACCCGCTGCAGGACGGCGTGCCGCTCGACCCGGGCGAGCTGACGGCCACGGCGGACCACATCGACGCGCTGCTCGACGCCCTCAAGATCCGAGGGATTCCGGTGAAGGGCGGGCCGGACATTCGGATCGCCACGCTGTCGCGGCTGGCGGGGACGGACCCGCTGCACGCCGAGGGCACCACCGAGGACGGCACCCGGTTCGCGGTCAGCGTCGGGCCGCGGTACGGGCCGATCAGCCGCGGGCAGGTCGACGACGCGCTCGACAACGCCTACGGGTATGAGCTGGTCGTCTTCGCCGGGTTCACGGCAACGCCGGAGGTGCAGAGCTTCCTCGGCAAGGGCAGGGCGGGCCGCTACAAGGTCGTCCTGCTGGAGGCGAACGCCGACCTGCTCGTCGCCGACCTGCTGAAGAACACCAAGGCCAGCCAGACCTTCCGGCTGTTCGCGGCCCCCGACGTGGCAGCTCATCGTCACTCCGACGGCGGGGTGTACGTGGAGTTGCGAGGCGTGGACGTGTACGACGCCGGCAAGGGTGAGGCTACCGCCCGGACCCTCAACGACATCGCGACTTGGTTCCTCGACCACGACTACGACGGCGAGGTCTTCCACGTGAACCAGGCGTTCTTCCCCAAGACGAACGCCTGGGAAGCGCTGGCCCGGGCCCTGAAGGGGACACTCGACGAGGAGGCGCTGGCCAAGCTGGCCGAGTTCCAGTCCAACCCGTTCACGCCAGGCGAGCACCGCAGGGCGGCGGTGCGGGTGATCGACGACAGCGGCCAGACCAGTGAGGCGGTGGTGAGCCTTGACGTCTGACCAGGACGGTCGCCGCCTTTGGGTGGTTGCCTCGCCCGATACGATCGGCGATGACAAGAACTGCCGGACCGTCGGAGGTGTCCGTTCACGCCGATGAGCCCGCCCAAGCAGGCGCTCGACGAGACGCGCTTCGGCCGCGAGTACTACTCGCAGGCTGACGTCGCACGGCTCTTGGACGTCCCCGTGGGCACCGTGGGTAACTGGGTTCGGGGTTACCGCTACCCCGTAGGGGACCAGGTGCGCTCCGCCGGCCCGCTGATCGTCCCACCGAAGGGCGGCCGCTGGCTGTCCTTCGCCAATCTCGTCGAAGCACATACCGTCGCCGCCTTCCGCGCGAGCGGCGTGAGCATGCAGAAGATCCGGCCCGCCCTGGCCTACCTCGTCCGGCAGCTCGAGATCGAGCACCCGATGGCCAGCCGCCACCTGCTCACCGACGGGGCAGAACTCTTCTTCCGGTACCTCCGGACAGAGCACCAGAACGAGCTGGTGGCCTTGCTCAACGTGTCGCGAGGAGGCCAAGTCGTCTTCGACGAGGTGGTCGAGCGCTACCTGCGCCGGGTGGACTGGGCAGCCGACGACTACGCGGAGCGTCTCTGGCCGGCCGGTCGGGAGGAGGGGGTGGCGATCGACCCGAGGCGCGGGTTCGGGCAACCGATCATCGCCCGGCGGGGCGTCCGGGTTGAGGATGTCGTGCACCGGCTGCTGGCCGGCGAGCCGAAGGCAGTGGTGGCCGACGACTTCGGCCTGGCGCCGGCCGAGGTCGAGGCGGCAGAGCGGTTCAAGTCGCGCGTCCTTCCGCGGGCCGCTTGACGTTCTTCGTCGACCGCAGCCTCGGCCGGCGGGCGGTCCCCTCGGCCCTGCGGGACGCGGGCTTCGAGGTGGTGAGCCACGACGACGTGTTCGCCGCGGACACCGACGACGAGATCTGGCTGACCGAGGCTGGGGCACGGGGCTGGATCGTGCTTATGAAGGACGACCGGATTCGCTATCGTCCACGGGAGCGCGCCGCGCTGGAGGCTGCGCGGGTGCAGGCGTTCGCCCTCACGGTCGCGAACATGACCGGCGAGCAGCAGGCGTACCTGCTCGGAACCCATGCGGGCCGCATGGAGCGGTTCTGCGCCGAGCACCCTGGCCCATTCGTCGTCGGCGTGTACCGGGAGCGGCCGTTCCTGCGCCAGCTATATCCTCGGCGCGGTCTACGACGACGGCGAGGAAAGGGGAGGCAGCGAGGTGGCTGAGGGCCAGGTCGTCGATGCCAGTCCCATCATCAACGATCCCTACGTGGAACCCACCCGGCACTGGCACTTCGAGGAGGGTCACGCGCCGGTCATCCGGGAGGGCCGCCGGGCCAGCGGCTACCTGCCACCCGGCGGGGCGGACGGGCAGCTCTCGATCACCGGTGAGCTGGTCCAGATCGACCTGGTCAACGACATCCGTGAGCGGGTCCGACGCTGGCGGCAGGAGGGTTACCCGGGTTCGACCGCGGTCACCCACGACCTGCTCGACCGCTGGTTCGACGACGAGCGGGAACCCGGCCTGCGTCCCTTCTTCGCCCAGCAGGAGGCGCTGGAGACCCTCGTCTTCCTGACCGAGGCACCTGCCGACCGGCGGGTCGGGCTGGACATCCCCAAGGTCGAGGCCTACGAGCGCTGGGCGGTGAAGATGGCCACCGGGTCCGGCAAGACGCTGGTCATGGCAATGACCATCGCATGGTCGGTGCTGAACAAGGCGGCCAACACCCAGGACACCCGCTTCGCCGACGCGATCCTGGTGGTCTGCCCCAACCTCACCGTCAAGGAACGACTGGCAGGGCTCGACCCGCATCGCCCACAGAACGAGTACCGGTCGTTCGGGTTGATCCCTCCCAACCTGCAAGGTCTGATGGGCCAGGCCCGGGTGCTGGTCACCAACTGGCATGCGCTGACGCCCGAGACCGACCCCAAGCGGAGCGTCATGCGCCGCGGGCCGGAGAGCGATGCCGCCTTCTGCCGCCGCGTCATCGAGCCCAAGCTCGGCAAGAAGCGCCGCATCCTGATGCTGAACGACGAGGCCCACCACGCCTACCGGCACAAGCCCGACGCGGCAAAGCGTGGCGAGGAAGCCGAGGAGGCCGAGCGGGCGACGGTCTGGGTCGACGGCCTGGCCAGGATCCACCGCGACCGCGAAGTGCTCCGCTGCGTCGACTTCTCGGCCACGCCGATGTACGTGCCCGGCTCCGGTCACGAACCCTGGACGCCGTTCCCCTGGGTGGTGTCGGACTTCGCCCTGGTGGACGCCATCGAGTCCGGGTTGGTGAAGATCCCGCGCATCCCCACCGACGACAACGCCGGCGCCTCGGTGCCCAAGTACCGGAACCTGTGGGAGCACGTAAAGGCGAACCTTCCCCGAGGTCCCAAGGACGAGCCGGAGGCCGGCCACCCCTTGGTGGACTACCTCACCCAGGTCGACGGCCCGCTGAAGCAGCTCGCCGGCGAATGGCAGGAAACCTTCGAGCGGTGGCGCCAGGCCGGCCGGCACGTGCCCCCGGCGATGATCGTCATCTGCAACGACACGCGGATGGCGGAGGTGCTCGAGGATCACGTCGGCCGCAAGGGCGAAGCGGGGCCACAGCTTCAGAATCCCGCGAACGGCGAGCCCGCCCGGACCGTCCGCATCGACTCTAAGCTGCTCAGGGAGGCGGAGGCTCGCGACGACGCCGAGAACGCCAGCGCCGCCGAGGAACGCCTCCGGCGGATCGTGGCGACCGTCGGCAAGGAGGGCGAGCCCGGGCAGGGCGTCCGCTGCCTGGTGTCGGTCTCGATGCTGTCGGAGGGCTGGGACGCCCGGAACGTGACCCAGATACTCGGCCTCCGGGCGTTCACCAGCCAGCTCCTCTGCGAGCAGGTGGTCGGGCGCGGGCTGCGCCGATCCTCGTACGACGACCTGAGCGTGCCCGAGTACGTCGATGTCTACGGAGTGCCCTTCCAGCTCCTACCGTTCGCGAAGGCCGGGCCCACCCGCCCGATCGAGCCGCCCCGGACCACCTCGGTGGTCGCCCTCCGGGAACGCCGCCACCTGGAGATCACGTTTCCCCGGGTGGTCGCCATCGTCCACGAGGTGGGCATGACGCTCAACATCGACTGGGACACGATCCCGGGCCTTGCCGTCAAGCCCGAGCACGACCCGACCCGCACGCGGCTCACCGGCATCGGTGCCGGCGTGACCGACGAGCAGACCCACGAGTTCATGTGGCAGAGCTACCGACGCCAGAAGCTGCTCTTCGAGGTGGCGGCCAGGGTCATCCGCGGCCAGACCGAACTGGCGACGCTGTTCCGGCAGGCGCTGGCTGCGGTCGACCGCTTCGTCGAGACCAAGGTGGTCTACGGCAAGGGCGTCGACGAGCGCGAGCTGGACAACGAACTCTACAAGTCCATGATCGCCAACCGGCTGCTGGCGGCAATCCGCCCGGCGGAGGACGGCGACGGCAAGCTCCTGCCCGTGCTCGACCAGTTCCAGCCGGAAGGCTCGACCGAGACGGTGGCCTTCAGCACCGCCAAACCGGTCGAGCCCACCACGCGGTCGCACGTCAACTACGTCGTATGCGACTCCGAGCTGGAACGCCAGATCGCCCACGAGCTGGAAGCCGACGAGCGGGTCGAGGCCTACGTCAAGAACGACCACCTGTTCTGCGAGATCCCCTACCGCCACGAGGGCCGCACGCTCCGGTACATCCCGGACTTCCTCGTGCGGCTGCCCGCCGGCCGGCGCCTGCTGGTCGAGGGCAAGGGTCGTGAGCGGCTCAAGGACCAGGCCAAGCAGACCGCGGCGAGCCGCTGGGTGGCCGCGGTGAACGCCGACGGTCGCTGGGGGGTCTGGTCGCACGTCGTCGTCCGCCACCGGTCCGAGGTGCGACCGGCGATCTCCTCGGCTCTGAGCGCCGATCCGGCAACCGCCCGGGCGTAGGGCGACCAGGGCTACTGACCAGACCCGGTCACCCACCGCCCGGGTGGGGTGGGGACGGCCGCGCACGTGCTGAGGCTCACCCTCTTAGGATTCCCCCGGTCTCCCGACGAAGTTCGATAGAAGGCTCGTGAGTCTCCCCTCCCCTGCCAACGGTCTTGGCGAGCGTCGTGTCACCGGTCCCGATCAAGCGGTGGCGGCGTTCCGCTGCCTCGTCCATGGCGAAGCTGATCGTCCGTTGCTGGGTACGCTGGTCCTCGACCGTTGGCAGCGACTGTGCGGTGTCTACACGACGGCCGGCGGCGCCGAGGAGACCGCGGACTGGTTGCGTGACTCGGTCCTCCCCGCTTTCCACCACCCCGGCCCGAGGGCGGCCGTCCTGGTCATGAGCCGACCGGGCGGCTCCACGGTCCCGCGACCAGGCGAGACCGCCGCCTGGCGGGACGCGGCGGAACAGTGCCGCTCCCACGGCGTCGTCCTGCTCGATGTGCTCATCGTGAGCGGGCACCGGTGGCGCTCGCTCAGCGAGACTGACCCGCTGCCTGCGGGCCTCCCTCACCAAGCCACCACGACGTCGATGCCCTGATCGTCCACGCGACCAGCGAGGCGCTTCGCGATGACTAGCTTGACGACCCGCTCGTCCGGGACGTCGAAGAGGACGCCGGTCGGGTCAGAAAGCCTTGAACCCTGCCGCGCGGCTGGTGGTGGCCTCGGAGGCGGGAATATCCGGGGTAGGACCTACGCTGGGTGTTGTCGAACCCACCATGCCGCGAACCATCGGGAGCTGTTGTCATGGAGTACTGGACCCCTGCTTCTGCTCTGGTCGTCGCCGCCCATCCGGACGACATCGAGTTCGGCTGTGCCGGTACGGTCGCCCGCTGGGTCAGCGAGGGCGCGCATGTGACCTATGCGCTGCTCACCAACGGGGCGGCCGGGTCCAGCGACCCGCAGATGACGCGGGCGCGGCTGGCGGAGCTGCGGGAGGCCGAGCAGCGCGCGGCCGCCAAGGTGCTCGGGGTCGACCAGGTGGAGTTCCTCGGTTACGAGGACGGGCTGCTGGAGCCCAGCCTCGAGGTCCGCAAGCAGGTCGTGCGGTTGATCCGTCGGGTCCGGCCGGAGGTGGTGGTGACCACCGACCCGACCAGCCGCTACTTCGGGGAGCAGTACATCAACCACCCCGACCACCGCGCGGCCGGTGAGGTCACCCTGGCCGCGGTGATCCCGGGGTCCGACACCCGGCTCGCCTACCCGGAGTTGCTGGAGGAGGGGCTGGAGCCGGTCAAGCTCGTCGGGGTGTGGCTGATGATGGGCATGGACCCCAACCTGGTGGTCGACATCGGCGAGTTCATCGACAAGAAGCTGGACAGCCTGCGCTGCCACGTCAGCCAGATCGGCGAAGATCCCTCCGAGGAGGAAAAGGGGTTCGTGACCGGGATGGCCGAGTTCTCCGCGGCGAAGGAGCCGTTCCGCTACGGCGAGGCGTTCCGGGTGTTCCGCTTCGACCTGCCCTGGCGCCCGCCCCAGGCCGACGCGGAGGCGGAGGCGCCGCGCGCCGGCCACTAGTCGACCGACGCCAGTTCGAGTTCGGGCTTCGGCGTGATCGCGTGTGACGGCTGCACCCGCAGGATCCTGGCCACGGTGTCGGGCAGGTACCAGTTCCACGAGCCGAACAACGACACCAGCGACGGTACCAGCAGGGCCCGCACGATCGTCGCGTCCAGCAGGATGCCGAACCCCAGCCCGGTTGCCATCACCTTCAGGTCGGTGATCGGCCCGGACGCCAGCGCCACAAACGCCAGGAACAGGATCAGCGCGGCGCTGGTCACCAGCCGGCCGGTTCGTCCCATGCCCTGGATGACGGCACGGTCGGTCGAACCGGAGGCGTCGTAGTCCTCACGGATGCGGGCCAGGATGAACACCTCGTAGTCCATCGACAACCCAAACAGGAACGCGAAGACCATGAACGGAATCCAGAAGGTGATCGCTCCGGTCGCCGCGATGCCGAACACCGCTTCGGACCCGATGCCGTGCTGCCAGAACAGCACGATGAGCCCGTAGGTGGCGCCCAGCGACAGCAGGTTGAGCAGCACCGCCTTCAGCGGCAACAGCAATGACCGGAACGCCCGCACCAGCAGCACATAGGTGAGCAGCGAGATCAGCGTGAGCATCAGCGGGAAGTTGCCGTAGACCGCGTGCAGGAAGTCGGTCTGGGCCGCGCCGATGCCGGTGACACCGATGACGCCGGGTAGCTGCTCCGATCGGTCCCGTACCCGCCTGACGACGTCGACGCTCTTGGAGTTGACCGTTTCGCGGTCGGGCACGAGCACGACCACGGACCTGCCGTCGCGGTTGCTCGCCTGGTCGCTGGGCACCACGGCCCGTTGGATGCCGTCGACCTTCGCCAGCTCGGCAGCCGTCGACCTCGCCTGATCGGTCGACACCAGCACCTCGATCGGTGTCAGGTTGCCGGTCGTGACGCCGCCGCGCTTGAGCGTCTCCAGCGCCTCATACGCCGGCCCGCTCTTGGCGAGCGACTCGGTGGACGACATCCCGATCCTGACGCCGAGGAACGCCCCGACGAGCGCCAACAAGGCCGCGATCGCCAGGCCGGCCGCCAGCCAGCGGGCCCGCACGACCGTCGTGGTCCAGCCGGTCCAGGCCCTGCTTGCGACGTTCTCGCGGCGGATCCTCGGCCAGTCGACCCGCGGCCCGATGCGACTCAGGATGGCCGGGGTCAGGCTGACGGTGGTGGCGACGCTCGCGAGTGGGATCAGCGCGCCGCCGATGCCGATGCTGCGCATGAACGGCACCGGCAGCGCCACAAGCGCGAGCAGGCCGATCGCGACCGTCACACCGCTGACCAGCACGGTGTGCCCGGCGGTCTGCATCGCCGCCACCACGGCGTCGTGGTTGTCGTGGCCGCCAAGACGCTCTTCGCGCCATCGGGTCACCAGCAGCAGCGAGTAGTCGATGGCGACCCCCAACCCGATCAGCGCGATCAGGAACTGCACGATGGCCGAGAAGTCGCCCAGGTAGGTCAGCGGCAACAGCAGCGCGAACGTGGCCATGATCGAGGCCGCCGCCACCACCAGCGGCAGCAACGCCAGCAGCGACGCGAACACGAATGCCAGCACCGCGAGCGCCCCGACCCCGCCGAGGAGGGTCTCGGCGAGCACACCTGGACCCTCGGAGCCTGAGCCCACGGCAAGGGCGTCCTGGCCGGTGACGCCGACGGTGCTGCCGGCCGGTTTGGCTGCCTCCAGCGCCGCGCGGATCTGCTCGGTCGGGATCTGCGCCGTCGGCGACGGGTTGAAGCGGTAGAAGACCATCGCGTAGGAGGTGCGTCCGTCCTTGGTCCGGAACGCGGCGTCTCCGGTGTTGGCCTCATCCAGCACCCGCACCGACGGAACCTTCGTCGCCACGGCATCGAACGCGGCGGCGACCTCTGCCTGGTGACCGGTGACCGTCTGCCCAGCGGGATAGGTCACCGACACCAGATACGGCGCGGTGTAGCCACGGCGCGGTGTAGCCGCCGTTGCCGAACGTCTGCGTGATCTGCTGGGCGGTCTTGGTGCCGGGCTCACCCGGCAGCGACCAGTCGTAGGTCATGCGTTTGGAGACCTGGCCGGAGGCGACCCCCCCGACGACGACCACCAGCAGCCAGAACAGCAGCACCCAGCTGCGATGTGCCAGGACGAACTCAGCCCAGCGGCGCATACCTTCCATCTCCTCGAGCACGCAACTGCCCGTCCAGATGGCCGATGTCTAGGCCATCGACAACGGCTGACCCACGCACCTTGGGCGCGACGGCCGGAGCCCGGTGCCGCTCAGGCGGCCCAGGCGGATGCCACCTGCGTGGGTGGCGACCTTGAAGCGGTTCCAGACGACGGGCTGTCAAGGTGGCTGGACAAGTCCGACGACGTTGCCGTCCGCTTGCCCACCGAGAACTGGGTTCATCGGGCGCTCCTCACATTCGGTGTGTTACATCGGCTGGGTTTCGCTCGACACTGCTATGTCGGAACGCGACGGAAGAAGGTAACGGTGGACGAGCGCGACTGGCTGGCGGAACGGTTCCAGGCCCACCGCACCCATCTGCGGGCGGTGGCCTACCGGATGCTCGGCTCGCTCACGGAAGCGGACGACGCCGTCCAGGGAGCCTGGCTGCGGGTCAGCCGCGCCGACACCAGCGGCGTGGAGAACCTGGGCGGCTGGCTGACGACGCTGGTCGCGCGGGAGTGCCTGGACCTGCTGCGCGCGCGCACCTCGCGGCGGGAGGAACCTCTGGGCGTGCACCTGCCCGACCCGATCGTCAGCCGCCAGGACGGGGTCGACCCCGAGCAGCAGGCGCTGCTGGCCGAGGGGGTCGGGCTGGCGCTGCTGGTGGTGCTGGACACGCTGGCGCCCGCCGAGCGGCTGGCGTTCG
>WNFU01007725.1_pt1 | contig 12625 bp, 14 predicted proteins | sample 5400121 | NCBI WGS metagenome assembly WNFU01 (sample SAMN13153360, study PRJNA577476) | soil metagenome | isolation source: 100 cm soil or saprolite under grassland replicate 1 | place: USA:California | collected 2016-06-15 | reverse complement strand
TCGGGGCGTTGCGCGACGCCGGCTATCTCCCGGCCGCGGTGCGCAACTACCTCGCCCTGCTCGGCTGGGGTACCGAGGACGACACGACGCTGCTCTCCACCGAGGAGCTGGTGGAGCGCTTCCGGCTCGATCGCGTCGGCAGGTCCGCGGCGGTCTTCGACGAGCAGAAGCTGCGCTGGATGAACGGCCGCTTCATGCGCGACCTGCCGCTCGACGACTACGTCGCCGTCGTGGCCTCCTACCTGGGGCAACCCGCCGACGAACGCCTGACAGCCGGGTGCGAGATCGCCCAGGAGAAGGCCCAGACCCTGTCCGAGGTGTGGCCGCTGATCCGCTTCCTGTTAGAGGAACCGATCGCCGATCCGCAGGCGCAGCAGAAGGTGATGACGCCCGAGGCCCGGCCCCTGCTCGAGGCTGCGCTCGCAGCGCTGCGCGAGCTCGAACGGTTCGACGTTCCCGAGATCGAGGCTGCGCTGCGGTCCGTGGTCGATCGGGCCGGGGTCAAGCCCAAGCAGGTATTCCAGCCACTGCGTGTCGCGATCACGGGCACCACCGTCTCGCCGGGGATCTTCGAGTCGCTCGCGGCCCTGGGCCGGGAGGACGCGCTGGCACGGATCGAGCGCGCCATGGCGCGCATTTGACGCCTGGGCGCCGCTTCCGGTGCTAAAACATTTGGCCAGGGTGCCGATTAGGGGGGTGTGGCGAACGCGGCCCGATTCGCGGCCGCGTCGCTGCTCACCGATCCACGATGGCTCAGACGACCAAGAGCGCTCGATCGACCGCCGCCGCCGCGACGGGTGGTCGGACGATGGGCAGGGGCGGCCACCGCCTCGCCGAGGCGTTCGCCGCGGTCGAGACGCTGCCGGCGCTCACGGAGTCCCGCGGCCGCGTCGAGCGCCTCGTCTCGAAACCGGGCTCGTCGGTCGACGAGATCTGCGAGGCCGTCGAATCCGATGCCGGCCTGGCGATCGCGGTGCTGCGCGCGGCCGGCTCCGTGAACGGCAAGCCGACTCGACTCAGCGGCATCCCGGACGCGGTCGAGATCCTCACCCCGGCTGGGGTGGGCGCGGCGGCCGACGCGGTCGATACCTATGACCTCTTCGACTCGGGCGGCCCGTGGCAGGGCCAGCCGGAGCAATTCAGGCGCCATGCCCTCGCCACACGTCACGCGGCCGAGCGGATCGCCGACCTTGGCCGCCTGCCGGCCGCCGACGAGCTGGCGCTCGCCGCCCTGCTTCACGACGTCGGACGGCTCGTGCTGCTCCGCCTCTATCCGGGATACGCGGACCTGCTCGCGTCGGGCAAGACGCTGCAGGAGCGCGTCGTGGCGGAGCGCAAGGAGCTCGGGGTGGACCATGCCCTGGTCGGCGGCGTGCTGGTGCGCCGCTGGAGGCTCGCGCCCGGGATCGGCTCGGCGATCGAGCGCCACCACGCCGACGACGCGGATGGCGCGGCGGCGGCGATCGCGCTCGCCGACCTGATAGCCCATCACAGCCAGGGCGATGTGATCTCGCCCGAACGGCTCACCGAGCTCGGCTCACGATGCGGCCTCGAGGCGGATCGGGTCCGTGGCCTGATCTACGAGTTCCCGTACGTCCGCGGGCAGCGACGGCGCTCCTCGGAGCCCTGCCCGCTGTCCGGCCGCGAGCTCGACGCGCTGCGCGGGCTGGCCGACGGAAAGGTCTACAAGGAGATCGCCGAGGAGCTCTCGCTCTCGGCCAGCACCGTTCGGACCCACCTCCACAACGTCTATCGCAAGATCGGCGCCGTCGATCGCGCCCAGGCCGTGCTGATCGCGCGCGACAGAGGCTGGATCTAGTCAATCAGCGAGCTGCGTAGTCCGATCGCGACCGCATGTGCGCGGTCGCGCGCCTCGAGCCGCGCGAGGATCTGCTTGGTGTGAGTCTTGACGGTCTCACCGCTGAGCCCGAGCTGCCGGGCGACGCGCGCCGTCGAATGCCCGTTCGCGAACAGCTGCAGGATCTCGCGCTGGCGCCTGGTCAGCGCGCGACCGCCTCGCCGCCCGGGCGGCGTCGCCGAGTCGATGAACTCCTCGGCCTCGGCGGCGGCGTCGACAGCGCGGTTCAGCTCGGCGGGGGGCGAGCTGCGCGCCACGTAGGCGGTGGCCCCCGCGGCGATCGCCGCGCGGGCGACGTGGCGCTCGGGGCGGTCGCCGAAGGCGACGATGCCAAGTCCCGGCTGCGCCTTCGCGAGGGCGCGGATCGCCGCGGCGCCGGACAGCGATCCGGGGCCGCTCGCCGGCGGCACCCGCATCGCGACGATCGCGATGTCGAAATCGCCGACGTCCCTCAGGAGCTGGAGGGCGTCGTCCCCATCGCGCGCCTCCTCGATCTCGTAGCGCCCGTCGAGCAGATGGCGAAGCCCCAGCCGGACGATGGGCTGGCCGTCGATCACCAGGCAGCGCGTGTCGGTCAGGTCTCCTCCCCGTCCAGCACCGATCGGAATCGCTGATCGTAGCGGAGCAGCAGCGAGGCGAGAACGATCCCGATCAGGTCGATCCCGACGTCGAGCGGCCTGCCGTCGCGTCCCTCAACGAACGTCTGATGATATTCGTCGGTGATCCCGTAGATCAGCGCGATCAGCCCCGCGAGCGCCAGTGCCGAGGTGCCGGGCAGCAGGGGCCGCAGGGTCCAGAACCACAGCAGCGTCAACGCGGCGTAGATGACGACGTGCAGGAGCTTGCGCAGGATGTCATCGGCGAGGCCGAGCCCGGAATCGAGGTCGGGCTGAGCGGACAGCCAGAAGATCAGCGCCATCAGGGCGAGGGGCGCCGGGGAGCGGCGGAGTGTGGTTGCGATAGAAAGGATCGCCAGATGATCTCGGTCACGTCGAAATCGCGCTACGCGGTGCTCGCGCTGGCCGAGCTCGCGCGCTCCGGGGATGCGCCGGTCCCGATCGCGGCGATCGCGGAGCGCCGTGCGATGCCCGTCCAGTTCCTCGAGCAGCTGTTCTCGACGCTGCGTCGCGCCGGGCTGCTCGTAAGCCACCGCGGCGTCAAGGGCGGATACACCCTGGCGCGCTCGCCCGAGGAGATCACCGTGCTCGAGGTCGTGCAGGCGCTCGACGGCAAGGTGGGGGAGGAGGGCAAGGAGGCCGGCGGGATCTGGGCCGAGGGAGTCGACGCCCTGCGCGACGTCTTCTCTCGCACCACGATCGCCGACATCGCGGCGCGCGAGGCCGACGAGGCCGGCGGGCGCATGTACCACATCTGATGAGCGAGGCATACCAGGACTCGTTTGGAGGCCGGATCGGACGCATGCGTCACTTGCTGGTCGCGCGCGCCCGCGCCGCCGGCATCCGCGTGGGGCTGGTCGGCTACCGGCCACCGGTTGCTCCCAGCGTCGAGGGTTGGGGTGAGCTCTACGCGTCGGGCTACTACGACTACCTCGGCGGCCTCGGCGAGCTGGCGCGCTACAGCCTGCTCGACGGATACATCCGGCATCTGGGCGGGAGCCCCTCGATCCTCGACCTCGGCTGCGGGTCGGGCATCCTTCGCGAGCGAATCGCCGGTGCTGCGTTCGCACGCTACGTGGGAGTGGATCCGGCCGCCGCCGCGATCGAGACCGCGAAGCGGCTGGAGGACGACCGCACGAGCTTTCGCGTCGGCGATCCCGACGACCTCGACCTCGAGCCCTTCGACATTGTGGTCGCCAACGAGGTCTTCTACGGGGTTGCCGAACCTTCGAAGCTGATCGGTCGAGCTTTCGAGCTGCTGCGCCCCGGCGGCCATCTGCTGAGCTCGAACTTTCGCCATCCCGGCGATCGCGGGCTGCACCGGATGCTCGACGAGCGATTCGAGCTGCTCGACGCCGTCGAGGCGCGCAACCTGACGGGTCCGGGGCGGCGCAAGCGGCGCTGGCGGGTCACGTGCCACCGGCGCCCGGGCGAAGCGGCGCGCTGAGCAGCGCCGGTCAGCGGCGCAGGGTCCAGATCCCGGCGCGGTCGAGCAGCCGCTTCACTGGCCGCTCGGTGCCGAAGCGCGGGCGACCTCCATAGACCACCGGGTACAGGAGCTTGCGGGCAAGGCTGAGGTCGGACCTCGCCCGGTACTCGGAGAGGTCCCCAAAGAGCTTCGGGTGCGCGGCCCTGAGGCTGCGGTAGAGCTGGCGGTGACGCCGGCGGGCAGACTCGTTCACTCGTCCGGAATGGATCCGGTACTGGAACACCGGGATCCCGGCGCCGAGGTGCACGCCCTGGATCTCGCGCTCGGCGAGGGTCATCCACAGGTTCCAGTCCTCATATCCCTGCTGGGTCGGGTCCGCGGCTTGCCACCCATCGATCTGTTCGAGCACGGTGCGTCGGTACAGGGCGGTCCCCGGCATCTCGTTCGTGTAGGCGATCCGGAACGGATCGATGCGGTCGGGGACCGCCCGGATCAGCCGGGTTCGGCGACGGACCTCCTCGTAATCGCCGTAGCAGACGGCGGCGTCCGGATTTGCGTCGAGCTGACCGGCCATCATCGTCAGCGCGCCTGGGTGAACGAGGTCGTCGGCGTCGAGCGGGAACACGTACGGGGCCCGCGTCTCGCCAAGCCCGGTGTTGCGCGCCTCCGCGACACCCAGATTGCGCTCGTGGCGGATTACGGCATGGCCGTCGGAGTCCAGCATCTCGAGCACGCGTTGGGTCTCCGGGTCGGTGGAGCCGTCGTCGACGATCACCACCTCGATCGGCTCCGACGCCTCGATCGACGCCAGCGCCACCGGAAGGAACTCCCCGTCGTTGAAGCACGGGACTATGACCGCCGCCCGAGCTGCCACCCGGACACAATTACCATGCCTGGCCGTCCTGAGCGGATGGGCACCTGTCAGCCGCCTGGGGGATACTGCGCGCGCCGTGTTCGAGCAGGACGTCGAAACGCTGCGCGAGATGTACGAGAGCGACCTCGGCATCTCCCGCTGACCGTGGAGACCGGAGGGCGGCTGCGGATCGGGACCGAGGCCTCGGACGTCGTCGGCAAGACGCCGCTGGTCGCGCTTCGCCACCTCGGAGAGGGCCTCGCCAGCGAGATCGTCGCGAAGCTCGAGTACTTCAACCCGGGCGGCTCGGTCAAGGACAGGATCGGCGTCGCGATGATCGACGCCGCCGAGGCCGAGGGGCTGATCGAGCCCGGCCGCTCGGTGATCGTCGAGCCGACGAGCGGCAACACCGGCATCGCCCTGGCGATGGTCTGCGCGGCGCGCGGCTACCGGCTGGTGCTCACCCTCCCGGAGGGAATGACCCGCGAGCGCTCCGCGCTGCTTCGAATGTACGGCGCCGTGGTCCGCGAGACGCCGTCGATGGGGGGGATGAACGAGGCGGTCGAGCTGGCCCGCAAGATCGTCGAGCAGAGCAAGGACGCCTACATGCCGCAGCAGTTCACCAACCCTGCCAACCCCGACATACACCGCCGCACCACGGCCGAGGAGATCTGGTCGGACCTCGACGGCGAGGTCGACGCGCTGGTATGCGGCGTCGGCACGGGCGGGACGATCACCGGCGTCGGCCAGGTCCTCAAGGAGCGCCGCACCGGCGTGCACGTGGTCGCCGTCGAACCGGCGTCCTCGGCCGTGCTGTCGGGCGGCAAGACCGGTCCGCACAAGATCCAGGGGATCGGCGCGGGCTTCGTGCCCGAGGTGCTCGATCGCTCGGTGGTCGACGAGGTGATGACCGTCGAGGACGAGAGCGCGCTCGACATGGCGCGGCTCACCGCCACGCGGGAGGGCCTGCTCGTCGGGATATCGGCCGGTGCCGCGATCCACGCCGCGCTCGACGTCGGGTCGCGCAGCGAGATGGCCGGCAAGCGGATCGTCGTGATCGTTCCCGACGGGGGCGAGCGGTACATGTCGTTGCCTTTCTTCGCTCCCTGAGACGGTCAGCCGTCTGAGCCGTACCCTGTAGCCCATGTTCGGCCTCGGCACGCTGCGGCGCGTGATCGGCGAGATCGGCTGCGACGTCACGGCGGCGCGCGAGCGCGACCCCGCGGCGCGCAGCGCCGGAACGCTCGAGATCCTGACCAGCTGGGGCGGGGTGCAGGCGATCCTCGCCCACCGCGTGTCCCACGCCATGCACGAGGCGGAGGTCCCGATCCTGCCGATGATGGTCTCGTACGCGAGCCGCGCCGTCACAGGAGTCGAGATCCACCCCGCGGCGAAGATCGGCCGCGACTTCTTCATCGACCACGGCGCGGGCGTGGTGATCGGCGAGACCGCCGAGATCGGTGAGCGGGTGACGCTGTACCAGGGCGTGACGCTCGGCGGCACCGGCTTCGCGCGCGGCAAGCGCCATCCCACCGTCGAGGACAACGTCACGATCGGCTCGGGGGCCAAGCTCCTCGGCCCGATCACGGTCGGCCACGGCGCCAAGGTGGGCGCCAACACGGTTGTGATCGAGAACGTGCCGCCCGACTCGACGGTTGTCGGAAACCCCGGCCACCCGGTGCGCGTCGAGGGGCGCAAGGTCGAGGGTCCGGATACCGACTGGATCCACCTCCCCGACCCCGTCGCCGACGCGATCAAGGAGCTCTCGGAGCGGATCGTCGAGCTCGAGGGCCAGATCGCCGAGCTGTCCGGCGACGAGGCGCCCACACCCGAGGTCCGGGAGCTGCGCCCCAAGCGCGGTCCGTCGTCGGCGGGGGGCTAGGCGTACACTCGTCGCAGCGACTATCCCGGCAGGTTCGCCACCGGGGGTGGAGACGCGCCGGGGACTCCGGGAGGGAGCATGCCCCATCTACGCCTCAAGTGGCCGCGCCACACCACCGTGGTGGCCTATCTGTCCCTGTTCCTGGTCCTGAGCGGCGGTACCGCGCTCGCCTTCAAGCTCAAGGCCAACAGCGTCAAGTCGAAGCACATCGCGCCTGACGCCGTGACCGGTGAGGACGCGAACGAGGCCACCTTCGGCAAGGTGCCCTCGGCGCAGCATTCGGATACGGCCGATACCGCGACGACCGCTAATAGCGCCAGTACGGCCGAAACGGCTAACACGGCCAACTTCGCCAACAGCGTTGGCTCGGTCGGGCCGAACGAGATCCAAAACCCGACCCGCAGCATCAACCTGCCGTTGACGGCGTTCGTAAACCGAAGCGATCAGGCGCCGATCGACTTCACCGCCTCGAACGGCACCGCTCCGGATTTCGTTCAGACGTCCACGAACCTACAGCTCGAATGGGACGATGACGCGGACGGCGCGGGGGGAGATGTGGGGGACACCGACCTCGTGGCAACGACCTTCATGGTCCCGCTGGACTTCGCCTCCGATCCCACGATCGCGCCGCGCATCTCCAAGGACGGTCATTCCGGCGTGCAGGAATTCTTCAGCTGCAGTTCGCATATCGATGAACAGGCTGGAGGCGGTAACGGCCGGGCCACCACCGGCGTCGCGCCTACCACCTATGCATTTCCTGCTGGGAACGCAAGCGGGTATGCGCCCGGTGTTGCGGTGACCCTGTCGTGCAGCGTGGACGGCGGAGTTGGCGGGAACACGTTCGACGACCGAGTGCGGCTACTGAGCATCGAGTTCCGCTACACGGCCACTCAGTAGGGACCGCACCCGTGACTATGCTCGGGGAGTGACCACCGAGGAGGCGTTCGAAGGGCAGGCAGAGGCATCCGCTCCGCTCCGGGTCGGCGCCGACGCCGTCGAGCGCCTGCTCGCCGACCTCAACCCGCCCCAGCGCGAGGCCGTCACCCACGGCGAGGGGCCGCTGCTCGTCCTCGCCGGGGCCGGATCGGGAAAGACGCGGGTGCTGACCTACCGGATCGCCTACCTCGTCGCCACCGGAATGGCCCATCCGGGCGAGATCCTCGCGATCACCTTCACCAACAAGGCCGCCGACGAGATGCGCGAGCGCGTCCAGCGCCTGGTCGGCGGGGTCTCGCGCCTGATGTGGGTGATGACCTTCCACTCGGCCTGCGCGCGCATCCTGCGCCGCGAGGCGGAGCGGCTCGGCTACAAGCGCACGTTCACGATCTACGACGAGGCCGACTCGGTGCGGATGCTCAAGCGCTGCATGGGCGAGCTCGAGGTGGATCCCAAGCGCTTTCCGCCGCGCGCGATCAAGTCCCAGATCTCCGACGCCAAGAACCGCCTCATCGACTCGGTCGAGTACCGCGAGCAGCAGGGCTCGTTCTTCGAGCAGACCGTCGCCGACAGCTACGACCTCTACGAGCGCCGCATGCACGCCGCCAACGCGATGGACTTCGACGACCTGCTCGTCCGGACCGTCAACCTGTTCGAGCTCTTCGAGGACGTGCGCGACCGCTACCAGCGCGCCTTCCGCCACGTCCTCGTCGACGAGTACCAGGACACGAACCGCGCCCAGTACCGGCTGCTCCAGCTGCTGTGCGAGCAGCACCGCAACCTGTTCGTGGTCGGTGACGATTTCCAGAGTGTCTATTCGTTCAGGGGAGCGGACATCCGCAACATCCTCGAGTTCGAGCGCGACTTCTCCGACACCGAGGTGGTCAAGCTTGAGCAGAACTACCGCTCCACGCAGACGGTGCTCTCGGCCGCCAACGCGATCATGGCCAACAACCGCGGGCAGAAGGAGAAGCGGCTGTGGACCGACGTCGGCGAGGGAGTGCCGATCACGATCGCCGAGCTCGAGGACGAGCATGCCGAGGCGCGCTACGTGGCGGGCGAGATCGAGCGCCTGGCCACGGAGGAGGGCGTGGCGCGGACCGAGATCGCGACGTTCTACCGCACGAACGCGCAGAGCCGCGTCCTCGAGGACACCCTCGTGCGCTACGACGTCCCCTATCAGGTGATCGGCGGGACGAAGTTTTACGAGCGCGCCGAGATCAAGGACGCGGTCGCCTATCTCAACGTGCTCGTCAACCCCGACGACGCGATCTCTTTCGCGCGCATCGTCAACTCGCCGCGGCGCGGCATCGGCCAGACCACCCAGGCGCGGCTGCTCTCGCACGCCAACACGTCCGGCGCCAACCCGCTCGAGGTCGCCCAGCGGCCCGAGGACGTGCCGGGCCTCGGTGCGGCCGCGATCAAGGCCGTCTCTCGGTTCGCCGAGACGATCGCGAGCCTGCGCGAGCGCGCGGAGCGCGAGTCGCGCGTCGCCGAGTTGCTCGAGGCGGTGCTCTCGGAGACGGGCTACATCGACGCGCTCGAAGCGGAGCGCACCATCGAGGCCGAGGGCCGAGTCGAGAACCTCCGCGAGCTCGTCGGGGTGGCTGCCGAGTTCGACGCCAACCGCGCCCTCGAGGACGAGTCCGAGATCGCCCCGCTCGACGAGTTCCTGCAGCAGATCTCGCTGTTCACCGACCAGGATGCGATGCGCGCGGATGACGAGCTGGTCACCCTGATGACCCTTCACAACGCGAAGGGCCTCGAGTTCGGGGCCGTGTTCATGATCGGCTGCGAGGAGGGAGTCTTCCCGCACTCGCGCTCCATCGAGGAGGGCAACCTCGAGGAGGAGCGCAGGCTCTGCTACGTCGGCGCGACGCGCGCCAAGCAGCTGCTGTATCTGACCTCGGCGCGGCAGCGCAGCCTCTATGGAGCGCGCGGCTACAACCTGCCGTCGCGCTTCCTGGGCGAGATCCCCGACGAGCTCGCCGAGCGCCAGGTCGCGCAGACGCCGGGGTCGGGCTGGTCGCTGGGCGGCGGTGGCTTCGGCACCGGGGCCGCGACGGTCGCCCCGCGCGCCGCGATCGAGCTCGCGGTCGGCGACGACGTGATCCACGCCAGCTTCGGTGAGGGTGTTGTGACCGCCGTGGAGCCCGGCTCGGTCGTCGTGGTGCGGTTCGCCGGCGACGGCTCCGAGCGCAAGCTGATGGCGGACTACGCGCCGCTGCGCAAGGCGGGCTAGGCGGTGCGCCGGGGAGTTATCCGGTGACGGCGCGGGTCCTCGACGGAAAGGCCGTGGCCGCCGGCGTGCGCCGGCGCGTCGCCGCAGAGGTCGCCGAGCTCGCGCCGCGACTGGGGCGCGAGCCGGGCCTCGCGACGGTGCTGGTGGGCGACGATCCGGCGTCCGAGGTCTACGTTCGCAACAAGCGCCAGGCGTGCGAGGAGGCCGGGATGCGGCCGATCCACCATGACCTCCCCTCCGACGTGCCTCAGGGCCGTCTCCTCGCGCTGGTCGACGAGCTGAACGCCGACACCCAGGTCGACGGGATCCTGGTGCAGCTCCCGCTTCCCGACGCCATCGACCAGGATGCCGTCGTCGACCGCATCGCCGCCGCCAAGGACGTCGACGGCCTCACCGCGGCGAGCGCCGGCCTGCTCGCCCAGGGCAGGCCGCGGCTCGTCCCCTGCACGCCCGCCGGGGTCATGGAGCTGCTGCGTGAGGCCGACGCGACGATCGAGGGCGCCGAGGCCGTGATCGTCGGCCGCTCGATCCTCGTCGGTCGGCCGCTCTCCGCCTTGCTGCTGAACGCCAACGCGTCGGTCACGGTGTGCCATTCGCGCACCCGCGACCTCGCCGGGACCTGCCGCAGGGCGGACCTGCTCGTTGCGGCGGTTGGCAGCCCGAGCCTCGTCAAGGGCGATTGGGTGAAGCCGGGAGCGATCGTGATCGACGTCGGCATCAATCGCACAGGCGAGGGACTGGTCGGTGACGTCGAATTCGAGGCCGCGCGCGAGGTCGCCGCCGCGATCACCCCCGTTCCGGGCGGGGTCGGGCCGATGACGATCGCGATGCTGCTCGCCAACACGGTTGCGGCGGCGCGTGCCCGGGCCGGCTGATTTCACTGGCTGGTCCGCCCCGGCGCAGTGCGTCCGGCCGGGTCTTGGTGTTGAATAGGCGCGCAATCCACTTCCCACGACGGGAGGAGCGACATTGGACATCGGACAAGTTCCCAGGGGCGCGCTTATCGCCGGAATCTCCGGGGTCGCCCTGTTCATCATCATGTTCTTCAGCTGGTTCGGGGCCCCCGAGGCCAACATCGTGACCCCCGCCGGCGGGATCCAGATCGACCTGGGTGAGGTTCCGGGCGCCGACACGACGGCCAACGCGTGGCAGTCGTTCGACTTCATCGACATCGTTCTGCTCGTGACGGTGATCGTCGCCGTCGGGCTGGCGGTCATGAGCGCGATGGGGAGCAGCGTGAACCTCCCGGTCGCCGCCAGCGCGCTGACCGCGGGGCTCGGCATCCTCGCGACGCTGCTGGTCCTCTACCGGATCATCGACCCGCCCTCGGACGCCGATCGCGAGTTCGGGGTCTTCCTGGGGCTGATCGCCTGCGCGGGGATCGCGGTGGGCGGCTGGCTCTCGATGCAGGAGGAGGGCACGTCGTTCGGCGCCCAGGCCGACCGTTTCGGCGGTGGGCCCTCGGACCCGGGGGCGCCGCCACCTCCGCCGGCCGGGGGCACGGGCACTGGCGCCCCGCCGCCGCCCCCGCCTCCGTCGCAGGGACCGTAGGGCTGACGGCCGCGCCCGCCCGGGCGGCGGGCGCGGCCGCCTCCGGTCCCTCACCGAGATGGATGCAACCGAGCTGACCCGGGGCAAGCTGATCGCCGCGGCGTGTGGCATCGCGCTGTTCGTGGTCATGTTCTTCAGCTGGTTCGACACCTCGACCGTGGGGGGGACCGATTTCAGCGCTGCCGCCTACGCGGCCGGTGTCGACACGACGATCGACGCCTGGCAGGCGTTCGCGTTCATCGACGTCATCCTGCTGCTGACCGTGCTCGCCGCGGTCGGCGCGGTCGTGCTCAGTCTCGTCAGCCGCTCTCCCGCCCCGGTCGCTCCGGAGGCGGTCGTGTTCGGGCTCGCGGTCCTGTCGTCGCTGCTCGTGCTCTACCGGATCTTCAACCCCGTCCTCGACGGGGGTCGCAAGCTTGGCCTGTTCCTCGGCTTCCTGGCCGCGGCCGGTATCGCCGCGGGTGGCTGGCTCGCGATGCAGGAGACCGCGGCCGCGTCGCGCTCGCGCCGACGACCGGTCGCGCCGCCCCGCTCCTCGCCGTTCTGAGCAGGGGCGATCGGGTGGCCGCGGATCGATCGGCCGAGCCGCAGCGCCGGTCGCTGCTGCTTCCCGCCGTCGCCGGCGTCGCCCTGGTCGCCGCGATGTTCCTGCTGCCGTGGTTCGGGGCGAGTTCGGCGCTGGAGCGCTCCTTCGACGAGGCTCAGCAGATCCAGGATCAGTTCGGCGGGCCCGAGGTCGTGATGCCCGACGTCGAGGACAACGCGTGGCAGGCGTTCGAGTTCTCGCGCTTCGTCCTGCTGGCGGCGGGCCTGTGCGGGATCGCCCTGCCCTTCGTGCGTGGCTCGTCGCTTCCGACGCTGACCAGGTTGAGGTTCGCGGCGCTCGCCATGGCGCTGGGGGTCATCGCCGCGGCGCTCGCGCTCTACCACCTGGTCAACCCACCGGGCGACTCGTCGCGCGAGGTAGGCGTCTTCGCCGGACTCGTCGCGAGCGGCGGCGTGGCGCTGGGCGGCTGGGTCGCGCTCGAGCTCGAGGAGCGCCGGGGGCGCGGGTCGGGCGTCAGCCCGCGATCCGCTCCGCCAAGCGGCGCGAGATCCGCGACGAGCACGCGATCACGGTCATCATCGGATTGACGCCGATCGAGGTTGGAAACAGGCTCGCGTCGGCGACGTACAGCGCCTCCGTGCCGTGGATCGAGCCATCGGGGGCGGTTACGCCGGCACCGGGATCCGCCGACATCCGCGCCGTTCCCATCG
>WNFU01007721.1_pt1 | contig 12631 bp, 13 predicted proteins | sample 5400121 | NCBI WGS metagenome assembly WNFU01 (sample SAMN13153360, study PRJNA577476) | soil metagenome | isolation source: 100 cm soil or saprolite under grassland replicate 1 | place: USA:California | collected 2016-06-15 | reverse complement strand
GCCGGGCCAGCCGCCGACCGCCAGCCCCACCCCCTCACGCACGGAGCCATCCTGGCGCTTGGCCTGGTTGAGACGATGATAGGGCTCCTCCAGCTTCGCCAGACACTCGTGCAGGGCGATCCTTGGCCACGGCAGGTTGTTGGGTCGCAGGTCGCCTTCCTTGGCGGCGTTCTTCCGGCGCAGCTCCAGGCGGTCCATCCCCAGCTTTTGGGCCAGCATGTCCACCGTCGACTCGATGGCGAAGCTGGCCTGGATCGCGCCCGGCGCGCGATAGGCGCCGGCTGGGGTCTTGTTGGTCAGGACCTCGTACGAGCGGATGTCGAGATTGGGGAAGCTGTAAAACCCTCCCAGCAGCAGCGACGAGATCTGAACGGGCGACCCCGCGTAGGCGCCGGTGTCGTAGACGACGCGAGCCTGGAACGCGGTGATGCTGCCGTCTTTCTTCGCGCCCAGCTTCAGCTCGAACACAGCCGGCGGCGACGGGTTGGCGGCCAGAAAGTCATCGATCCGGGTGTACTCCAATCGGACCGGGCGACTGGTCTTGAGCGCGAGTGCCCCACACAGCGCCTCGAGCAGCATGAACTTGCCGCCGAACCCGCCCCCGATGGTCATCCCGACCACCTTGACCTTGCTGTTTGGCAGGCCGAGCGCGGCCGACACTTCGGCCCGGGTATAGAACAAGGCCTGGGTGCTCGTGTAGATGGTCAGTCCACCCAACGCGTCGACCGAGGCGAGCGTCACCTGCGGCTCGATGTAGGCTTGATGGACCATCGACGTGCGGTAGGTCTGCTCGACGACGACGTCGGCTTCACGGAAGCCGGCTTCCACGTCGCCGCGCTTGAAGTGCAGGTTCGTGGAGACGTTCGGCGGCAGCTCCTCTGTCGGCTCCTCCTCGCCGCCCGTGGCAGTGGCGTGCATCTGAGCCTCGGCGCTCGCCTCGACCGGCTTCTCACCCCGCGCCAGGGGGGCATCGGGCCGCATCGCCTCGAGCAGGTCGACGGCCGGGTCCTGTGGCTCATACTCAACTTCGACCAGCGAGACGGCGTCTTCCGCGGCGGCGGGGCTCTCGGCTAGGACCACCGCCACAGGGTGGCCGTGATAGAGGGCTCGATCGCGGGCCAGAAAATCACGCTTCCGCGACCCGGAATCGACCTCGACCAGTGGCAGGTCCGCGGCCGTGAGGACGGCCACCACGCCCGGTGCCTCGGGGGCGGCGCCCGGGTTGATTTTGACGATCCGGGCATTCGCGTACGGGCTCAAGACGAGCCGGGCATGGAGCAGGCCCGGCAGATTTAGGTCGGCGGCGTAGCGGGCCTGGCCTGTGATCTTCTCCGCTCCGTCGGTTCGGCGAGCCGAGACTCCGATGACGGCAAACTCTGGCATGGCGGGTACTCCTGAGCGATGGGTAGCGGCGCTGACTCGGGAATGAGGCGCCTAAGCGCGTCCGAGCCAGGCCAGTTAGATGATACCCGCTCGGGAGGCGTGCGCCGAGCAGTTGGGGGGATTGCCGGATCGTTACACTCTGTCCGAGCGGACTACGCGCATAGGGTGGAGACCGGCTATGATGCGCCGTAACCCCCGGTAACGCCCTCACCCCAGCCCCTCTCCCTGCCGCGGGAGAGGGGGAAGTGAGACGACCCCCCACAGAGGGCAGTGTGTCTCAGGCCACATGTAGACGCCTCGTTTGGTCCTGCGCCGCCGGGCTGCTAATCCTCAGCCTGGTCTTGTCGGCGTGCGCCCCGAGCGTCGGACCGGTGGGCGCGCCCACGGCCGCTCCGAAGCAGGCGCCGCAGCCCACATCTCAAGTGAAGCCGAGCGTGGTCGACTACAAGGCCGAGATCGAGCGACTCCATGAGGCGGCCAAAAAGGAGGGCACGCTCGGCCTGTACTCCTCGATGAATCTTGACGACGCGAAGGTCGTGCTGCCCGAGTTCGAGAAGGCGTTCCCGGGCGTCAAGGTGGACCACACCCGGGCGACCAGTGAAGTGCTCCAGCAGCGGCTGATCAGCGAGGTCAAGGGAGGCAAAGTGCTGGCCGATGTTCTCGACACCAACGCCGGCCAGTACTACCCGGTCCTGGAGGCCGGTTTTATGGAGGCCTACCCGATTCCCGCCGCGCAGGACTTGCCGCTCGAGCTTCGCGACGAGAATGGCCTCTAGAAGACCCTGCGGGTCACCACCGTTGTCATCGCCTACAACACGGAGCTGGTCAAAGACGGCGAGGCGCCCCAGAGGTTCGAAGAGCTTGCCGACCCCAAATGGAAGGGCAAGCTGATCATGGAAACGGCCGACCAGGAGATGTTCATCACACTGGCCAAGCAGAAGTTCGCCAGTGAAGAGCAGGGGGTGGAGGTGTTCCGGCGCATCGGGGCGAACGAGCCGGAAGCCCACGCCGGCCACACGCAGCTGGCCGACTTGCTCGCGGCCGGGCAGGGCGCCGTCTGCATGGGCTGCTATGGGCACCTCATCATCACGCTCAAGAACAAAGGCGCGCCCGTCGAGTTCTCCAAGACCGAGGGCGTGCTCAACAGCATTCTCGTCGGGCTGGTCAAGGGCGCGCCGCACCCGAACACGGCCAAGCTATACCTCAACTGGCTGATGAGTCCCGATGGGCAGAAGGTGCTGGGCGCGGCCGGCCGCGCACCGGCCCGACACGGGACGCCAATCGCGACGCCCCTCATACCTGACGGCATGAAATGGTACCCATCGCGGCCTGAGTACACGGCCGACTTCAACAAGTACGACGCGCTCTGGCGCGAGATCTTCAAGATCCGCGAGTAGCGACCATGTATGGGTGGCGAGGACGGGTTGGGATCGTCAACCCGTCACGGGGCGATGTGCTGATGTACGAGTACTATCAGGCCGCCCCAGACGGCGTGATCGTCGTTCCGGCCGCGCTGAACGTCCGCAAGCTCGTCGCGGAGCAGCTCGACCGCGTCCTGGAGGGGTATCAGACAGCCGTCGAAGACCTGGTCTACGAAGAGGTCGACGTGATCGTGCTGGGCGGCTCCCCGCCCGTAACGATGAAGGGGTACGGCTTCGAGCGTCAGTTCGTCGAGCGCGCTCAAAGGATCAGCACGGCGCCAGTCGTCGCCCTCATCCGCTGCGAGGTCGAGGCCCTCCAGGCGGTCGGCGCGCGGCGGATCGCCGTCGGCGCCCCGTACACCCAAGCGTTGACCGACAAGTTCGCCGCCTACTTTCGCGAAGCGGGCTTCGATGTCGTCGCGACGCGCTGCCTCGGAGTCGAGCGGAACGTCGAGATCGCCAAGCTGCCCCAGCACGCGTCCTACCGACTGGCACGCGAGCTCTTCCAGGAGGCCAGCGACGTCGACGCCATCCACCTCACCTGCCCGCGCTGGCCCACACTTGTCAATCTGGACCTGCTCGAGCAGGACCTGGGGCTTTCGGTTACCTCGAGCAGCCAGTCGGTCATTTACGGCACCCTGCGACGGCTCAACATCCGCGACGAGATCGTCGGCTTTGGCTCGCTGCTCGAGAAACTGGCCAGCGAGCCTCCGCTCGCCGCCACCCCGCGAAGCGCACTTGTTCCTTCGGCCGAGGCGCTGGCCGAGTCGGTGGTGTCGTGAGCTTCACCTCGTGGCGTGGGACGGTCGGCGTGATCAAGCCGACCTATCGACCCGGCTCGCTGGAAGAGTTCATCCGCTTGCTGCCGGACGGGATCGCCGTCATCCCGCTGTTTCTAGGCATCCGCCGCGGTACTATCCAGGAGTTCAGGGACACCCTCACGGCCGTCGAGCAGAAGGTAGGTGAGCTGGTCGAGATCGGAGTCGACCTCATCCATCCGGAGGGCGCGCCGCCGTTCATGCTGCTCGGTTACGCGGGCGAGCGCGAGCTGGTCGAGCGTTGGCAGCGCGACTACCGCCGCCCGGTTATCACTTCCGGCATGAGTCAGGCCGAAGCGATGCGAGCGCTCGGGATGCGCCGCATCGTCGGAGTGACCTACTTCAAGGGTGAGCTGAACGACGTCTTCGCGCAGTACTTCGTCGACGCCGGCTTCGACGTGCTGGCGATGGAGGGACTCGAGGTCGAGTTCGAGATGGTGGGACGGCTCTCATCGCGCGAGGTGTACGCCCACACCAAGGCCGCCGTGCTGCGGCAGGAGCGGGTCGACGGCGTCTATATGCTCGGGAGTGGTTGGCGGGTGCTGGACATCGTCGAGCTACTCGAGCAGGACCTCGAGCTACCGGTCGTGCACCCGGTCCCGGCCCGAGTCTGGGCCGTCCAGCAGCGCTTTCGCGTCCGCCAACGGGCCAAGGGCTTCGGACGACTGCTGGCCGAGCTGCCAGCCGTCGCGCGGTAAGGGCCGACGTGAACGACTGGTTCGGCGGCAAGGTGGCCGCCATCACGGGCGGGGGCAGCGGGATTGGCCGCGCGGTGTGCCTCAAGTTGGCCGAGGCCGGAACGGCCGTCGTGGTCGCCGACGTGGCCGCCGAGTCGGCCGAGAGCGTGGCGGCCGAGGCACGGGCGCTTGGCGCCGAAGCGCTGGCCGTACCCACCGATGTGTCGCGACCGGACGACGCGGATCAGCTGGTCCGCCGCGCCCTCGAGCGCTTCGAGGGGTTGGACTTCCTGGTCAACTCGGCCGGAAATAGCCACGTCGGGCCCGTCGTCGAGATGGCGGAAGAGGCGTGGAACGCGATCCTCGCCGTCCACCTGACCGGCACGTTCCTGTGCTGCCGCGCAGCGATCGATCCGCTGCTCGCGACCGGAGGTCGGATCGTCAGCCTGTCGTCGAGCTACGGTTTCAAGGGCCGCCCCAACGGGGCACACTACTCGGCGGCCAAGGCTGGTGTGGTGGGCCTGACGAAGGTGTTGGCGGCCGAGCTGGCGCCCAGAGTGAACGTGAACGCGATCGCGCCCGGGCCGATCGACACGCCGCGCTGGCGAGCCGGCCTGTCTGAGGCGGACTACGCCGCGAAGAAGTCCGCCCGCGTGGCCGACATCCCGCTGGCGAGGATGGGCCAGCCAGGAGACGTTGCCGACTCGGCGTTATTCCTGCTCGGACCGGGCTCGGCCTGGATTACCGGCCAGGTGCTCCACGTGCACGGCGGTGAGTTCATGCCATGAAACGAGTCGCGAGTCGCGAGTCACGAGTCACGGGTCGGCGCGCTGTAGGGGCACGGCATGCCGTGCCCTAACGCCGTGACGGTCGGTGAGGGCCGGGTGAGGGCATGAACGGGCGGCTAAGCGGCCGGGTGGCGTTGGTGACCGGAGCCGGGCAGGGCATTGGGCGGGGCGTGGCGCTGCGGTTCGGCACCGAAGGGGCGGCAGTGGCGGCTGTCGACGTCAAGGCCGAGACGGCTCGGCGCACGGCCGACGAGCTGGGAGCGGCTGGGGTGCGGGCCGTGGCTGTGCAAGCGGATGTGTCCAGCTCGGCCGACGTCGCGCGCGCGGTCGCGGCAGCGGAGTCCCAGCTTGGGCCGTTGGGCGTGCTGGCGAACGTGGCAGGCATCTACGGCCGCCACGCCCCCGTCCGAGACCAGGACCTCGAGAACTGGGAGCGAGTCCTGGCGGTCAACCTGAACGGCGCGTTCCTTTGCACGCGGGCGGTCCTGTCGGGCATGATCGAGCGCGGTTGGGGAAGGGTCGTCAACGTCGCCTCAGGCCAGGCCCTGCGGGGCCGCCCGGGCGTTGCGCCTTACGCCGCCTCGAAGGCCGCCCTGATCGGCTTCACCAAGGCCGTCGCGCTCGAGGTGGCCAGCAGTGGAGTGACCGTCAACGCCATCATGCCCGCGATAACCGACACGGCCATGCCGCGTCTGTACGGCTCCGAAGAGCGGCTCCGTGAGCGGGGCCGTCAGAACCCGATGGGCCGCATCGGCCAGCCCGAAGACATCGCCGCCGCGGCCACGTTTCTGGCCAGCTCCGACGCCGACTACATTACGGGCCAGACCATCGCCGTCAACGGCGGCATCATCATGCTGCCGTGAGGCCAAGCCGCCGATAGGATGTAAGCGTGAAGTTCGGGCTGCTCTATCTACCCACCTACCTGCCAGAGCTAGATGGGCCGCCGGCCGAGTTCTATGCCCACATGCTCGAGCAGATCGAGCTGGCCGACGCGCTCGGGTACGACTCCGTCTGGCTGACCGAGCACCACTTCGACCATTACGGCGGCACGATCCCAAACCCAGCCGTCTTCGGCGTGGCCGTCGCCCAGCGGACCCGTCGAATCAGGATCGGGAGCGCGGTGACGGTCCTGCCGTTCCACAATCCGCTACTGGTGGCCGAGGACTTCGCGATGCTGGACGTGCTCTCCAACGGCCGGCTCGACTTCGGGGTTGGGCGCGGCTCCGTTCAGGCAGAATACCGACAATTCGGGATCTCGAACGAGGCCTCTGCCGAGGTGATGGTCGAGGCAACGGAGCTGATCCTGCGGGCCTGGAGCGAGGACAGCTTCGAGCATCGCGGGCGGCACTTTGGCCACTCGCGCATCTCGCTCCTACCCCGCCCGGTCCAGAAGCCGCATCCGCCTGTCTGGGTGGGCGCTGCCCGAACGCCCGACACGTTCGAGTGGGCCGGGCGCAATGGTTTCCACCTGATGGTGCTGCCCTACATGTTTCCGCCCGAGTTCCTCCAGGAGCGGATTGGGATCTATCGCGATGCGCTGCGCGCTGCCGGGCACGACCCGGCCCGCATGGAGATCCTGGCCAAGTTCCACGTCTTCGTGGCCGACAACGCGGGTCAGGCGCGCGAGCTGGCGGCAGACGCGTATGAGGGCTATCAGCGCGTTGCCGCCGCGCGCACGGGGCGTGAGCGCGAGAACTACTGGCGGGCAGGGGCCGGGTACGACCAGCACGTCGGCGAGCTCAAGGTGATCGCCGGCAGCCCCGACGAGTGCATCGAGCGGATCCGCTACTGGCGCGATACGCTCGGGATCACCCACATCGGCGGTACATTCCACTTCGGCGGGCTCGATCAGCAGGCCACGCTCCGCTCGCTCCAGCTGTTCGCCCGTGAGGTCGCGCCGGCCTTCAGCGGCGCCGCGGTCGGCTAGTCCGGTGGCCCGCATCGTCCTCGGCGCCGCTACCCCGCACACTCCGATGCACCCCCAGCAGGTACTGGAGGAGGGACCCGGTTCCGAGACCGGCGCGCTGTACGCCAAGGTCGCGCGTGAGTTGGAAGCGGTCGCGGCGGACCTGATCGTCTTCTTCGACTCCGATCACTTCGTCAACTTCTTCTTCGACAACATGCCGGCCTTTTGCATTGGCATCGTCGACCAGGCCGAGGGGACGGACGAGGACCGCGTCCAGATGCCCTGGTACACCGTCAGGGTGCACGAGGCGTTCGCGCGGGCCCTACTGGGCTTCGCGCTGGAGCGGGAGTTCGACGTCGCCAGCAAGGAGGAGATGTCGCTCGACCACTCGATCCTGGTGCCGCTGCACTTCCTGACGCCGCGAATGCACGTGCCGATCGTGCCGGTCTACATTCGCGGCCTCGCGGCGCCGCTTCCGCTGGCCCGGCGCTGCCTGGCGCTGGGGCGAATGGTCCGCGAGTTCATCGACCGCTGGCCAGGCTCGGAGCGGGTAGCGGTGCTGGCCAGTGGGAGCTTCTCGCTGGAGGTGGGCGGTCCTCGAATGGGGCGGACCGATCACGACTGGCAGGCGACGGTGGTCGAGCTGCTGCGGGCCGACCGCATCGACGAACTGGTGCGGCACGCGACGACGGACCGGATGCTCTCGGCCGGGAACGTCTCGGGCGAGCTGCTGAACTGGATTGCGCTGGCCGGCGCGCTGGGAGGGGGCAAGCCGCTGTTCGTCGAGCAGCAGACCGGCCACGCCTACGCCGTCTGGCGCCCGGAGCAAGGATGAGCACGTACGCCGTCAACAAGGTCTGCCATCTGGTCGAGCGCGACTCGGCATTCCGCGAGCGGATGCGCCGGGACGTCGACGCGGCCCTGGCGGGCTTCAAGCTCGAGGCAGAGGAGCTGCAGGCGCTCAAGGCCGGCGACGTGGTCACCCTCTTCCGTCGAGGAGCCCACCCGTTCCTGCTCCAGAACCTGGGCCGCTACCGCCTGGTCGGCCTGGACCGCGAGAGCTACCGCCAGCGCATCACGAGCCTGGCCGACGATTAGCTCGGGTCAGCCTCTCTGACCTCGATCGAATCCCCCAGTCGAACCAAGCCGCCCTCGAGAATGTCCGCGCGCAGGCCGGCCCGGTGAATCAGTGGCTCGCTGACTCGCTTGCTCGTGAGCCGCTCGAGGTAGAGGCAGGGCTCGCAGATGCGCACGCCCTTGCAGAGCGCGTCGCCGATCCGGAACTGCTTGCCGATTAGGTCGAGCAGGCGAACACCGCGCGTGACGATGTTGCGGCGGCACTCGCTCGGCGCCAGCGCGATGCGGTGCTCCGCCGCGAGCGAGTCGAGCACCTCGTTCTCGATCAGCGTCAGCCCTCGGCCTCCGCCTGGCGATGGCGCGTTGGAGTAGTGACCCGTACCGGCGTAGTACCGATCACCGTCCAGTCCGCGCCCTGCCACCGCGCGCGTCTCCGACACCGGGCTCATCGGTCGCCCAGCGCTGTCCGCGATAAAGATGCCAACTACCACGCCATTCATCGTTCCTCGGTCGCTGATCAGTAACGAGACGGCATCTCTCGCGTGACAGGCTCCGGCGCCTTGGGCGGATCGGGCGGCCTGGTCAGACCCACCGGGACTATTCACGCAGTACAGCCGCCGGTGCGAGCGCTACCTAGCCTTGTCCGAGACGAGTTTCACGATGATGGTGTTGATGAGGGCCATGTCGTCCTTGTCGCCAGCGGTGACCGGACTGTGCGTGAGGTCGGTGTCGGTGGAGACGAACACGATCGTCTGGCCGAACCGAGCAAGCCGCAGGACCATCAAGTTCTTGTCCCTGCCGGCCTCTTGGGATACCAGGACCCCGTCATAGGCTTCGTTCGCGCCGAAGCTGTTTTCGACGGCGGTCGCCGCGAAGCCACCAAGGCCGCCCCGCTTCTGAGCAAACGCTTGGAGCGCGGTGTAAGCCGACTGGAACTCGCCGCGTTCGTCCTTGCCGCTCACGACGTTGGAGGCGCCCACGTTGATCGTGACCTCATTCGTGCCAACGGTTGGCACGGCGACGAAGCGCGAGCCGTCGTCGAACCGGTCATAGAGCGGCCCGTCCTCGAGTAGGTCGAGCTCGTCGATCTGCGGTGCGCCGAGCACGACGAGCGGCCTTGACCTCATCGAGCGACGGGATCGCGTCTGAGGCGTCGTCGAGGGTTGCGCTGATGACATTGACCGCGTGGCAGCTGAGCTATGCCAGGGGCGCGCCGCTCCGCTGGACAGCCTCGCGGACCAGGGCCACGTGACGCCGTGCCGCCCGTTCGAGGGCCTCCGGATCGCGCCTCTCCAGGGCGGCGAGGATCTCCTGGTGCTCGGCGAAGGAGGCGTCCTTGCGGCCGGGGACAAGGATAGAGCCGAATTGATACCGCAGCAGTGGGTACTGCAGGGAGCCGAGGACGCGTTTCAGGACCTCGTTGCCCGCCGCGTCCAGGATGATCTGGTGGAACTGATGATTCAGCTGGGCGTAGCGTCGGACGTCGTCGACGGCGAAGGCTTCCTTCATCTCGCCGACCACGTCCAGCAAGGCCCCGATGTCCTGTGGGGTAGCCTTCTCAGCCGCCAGCGCCGCGGCAAGCCCCTCCAGGACCTCACGGACCTCCAGGATTGCGGCCGCCTCTTCGAGGCTGAAGGCGCGGACCCGGGCTCCCCGGTTGACCTCGACCTCGACTAAGCCCTCGTGGTAGAGCCGAATCAGCGCGGCTCGGAGCGTGGCGCGGCTGACGCCCAGGGCCTGGGTCACCTCCGCTTCGATGAGCCGCTGATTGGGCATGTAGACGCCATTCATAATGGCGTCCTTCAGTCGCTGGTATGCGTACTCCAGTTGGCCGCGCGCGGGCGCCTCTGAAGTCCGATGGCTCGGGGTTGTGGACACCTGCCCAGTATCGGCCATGGAGGGGATCTCGCTCTCCAGGGTTCTTGCGCAGGTACCGCTCGCGTGACACCTGCCCCCGGTCGGGCAGCCACAACCACGCTCCGACAGGGGACCGGCGCCGGACCTCGGCATTCTACACCGTCGAGCCGCCTCTAATTGACAGACCAATGCCCCTATGAGCTCGGCCGGCGATGGTACAATCACGCCGAGCTAGGCGTCGCCGAGGGATCCGTCCGGCGGAGGCCGCGGCGAGCTTGCCAGCACGCCGCCGATGGGGTGGAGATGGCAGTTCAGCCTACCCGATACCGGTTCACGACCGCGGACTACCACCGGATGGGCGACGCCGGGATCCTGGGCGAGGACGACCGGGTCGAGTTGATCGAGGGGGAGATCCTGGAGATGAGCCCGATCGGCCGCAAGCACGTCTCCAGCGTCATTCGCCTCACCGGTATCCTTTCTCGCCTCGTCGCGGACGCGGCCCTGGTCAGCGTCCAAAACCCGGTCCAACTGAGCGACCAGAGCGAGCCGCAGCCGGATGTGGCGCTCCTGCGGCCACGCCCGGACGTCTACGCCGACCTCGAGGTCACCGCCGCGGACGTTCTGTTGATCATCGAGGTCGCCGACAGCTCGGAGGCGTACGACCGTCAGACCAAGGCGCCACTGTACGCCCGGAGCGGGATCCCGGAATTGTGGATCGTCGATCTGATCCGCGACCACGTCGCGCTCTATCGCCACCCGACGAACGACGGCTTTGGCACCACCCGCGTCACGCGACGGGGCGAGTCGATCAGCCCGCTGGCCTTCCCCGGCTTGACCATCGCCGTCAACGACATCCTCGGGTGAGGCCGGGCCGCGCGCGCGGGTAGCCGATCAGAGGCAAGTGAAGGAGGCACCGGTTCCCGGCATCCGCTTCGAAGCCACATGAGACAGCCGCCGGCCGGCTGGGCACGTCGGGTCCGGCGGCTAGGTCCTCTTCTGGCTAAAAACTGCCCGCCAGCGCGACTCCCCGCTCCAGGCCGGGGTACGACCAGACCGGCCTCGGCATCAGCCAGCGGAACCCCTGTTGTAGGAGCGTCTCGACGTTCTTAGCGTCGACGTGCGGGTGGCCACAGGGAATGTTGTGGGCCTTGCAGATCGACAGGATGTCTGCGATCGCGGCGGCGACCTTCGGATGCTCGTACTGCCGAGGGAAGCCGAGGTCCTGCGAGAGGTCGCCTTCTCCGATCAGCACCACCCCGATGCCGGGCACCTCCGCCAGGATCTTCGGCAGGTTCTTAATAGCGCGCACCTCTTCGCACATGACGACGACCAGGACCTCGCCCTCGGGATCGAGCGGCCATACATCGGCCCGGGCATAGTACTCCTGCTGCGTCAGGCCCCAGTACCGAGCGGCTGTGGCGGGGGTGTCGCCGCGCTGGCCGGCTGGCTCGTAGCGAGGCGATCCTTCGGGGCGCGGATAGCGGCACGCGGCGACCGCGTTGCGCGCGTCCTCGACGGTGCTGACGTGCGGCCAGATGACGCCGTAGACGCCCGCGTCGAGGACCTGCTTGGCGAGCCACTGGTTCAGCTCGCCGCCGTTGGGTGGAATCCGAACGAACGGCGTCACCCCGGGCGCGATGCTCCCGGTCTCGGCGATCTGGCGGCGGGTGAGCATGTACTGCAGGCAGTCCCGCAGGAGCCGAATGTCATAGGGGTTGTGCTCCATCTCGAAGACCACGCCGTCATAGCCCGACTCGCTCAGCGCGACGGCGTTTCCGACCTCGGCCGTCATGAACGTGACGAAGGTCGGTTGGCCCTGCTCCAGGGCCCGGATGGCGCCGTTCAGACGCGATATCTCCATCATCCACCCCCTCTTGCTGCCCGGTTGACTCCGAGGCGCCCCATGGATAGCATGTCGGCCGGTGCTCCGACAAAATGTTCGACAGTCACGGCCGGGCTGGGGCCGCGGAGAGGTGTGACACCGGTGGATGCTCCCCTGGTCCTGCGCACGGCCATCGGCTCCTACGGGCACACTGAGCCGCTCAAGGACGGGACGGTTCGGTCCGACCGCCTGCGGCTCGAGCATGTCGAGGTCGAGCCGGTCAATCGGGCGTTCCGCCGGATGATCCGTGACTCGGAGTTCGACGTCTGTGAGATGGCGATCACGACGCATGTCGTCGCCCGCTCCTTCGACAAGCCGATCACAGCGCTGCCGATCGTGCTCTACCGCGGCTTCCCCCACGGCGCCATCGCCTGCCGGACGGACGGGCCGTTACGGATGGTGTCTGACCTGGCCGGGCGCCGGATCGGGGTTCGAGCCTACTCGCAGACGACGGGGGTCTGGGCCCGCGGAATCGTTGCGCGCGACTATGGGATCGATCTGGATCGGCTGACCTGGATCGTTCTCGAGGGTTCCCACGTCGAGGAATACCAGGACCCGCCAAACGTCGAGCGCGCCGCGGCGGGCAGAGATCTGCGCGACATGCTGCTGTCGGGCGAGATCGACGCGGCCGTCGGACTCGGCCAGCTTGATTCGCCACGAGTCGAGACACTGATTCCCGACCCGGAAGCGGCGGCGGCCTCCTGGTACGGGCGGAAGGGCGTCTATCCGATCAATCACCTTGTGGTGGTCCGGAGCGAGCTGCTCGAGGCCCATCCCTGGCTCGCGGATGAGCTGGTGTCCATGTTCACCGCGGCCAAGGAT
>WNFU01016797.1_pt1 | contig 12635 bp, 6 predicted proteins | sample 5400121 | NCBI WGS metagenome assembly WNFU01 (sample SAMN13153360, study PRJNA577476) | soil metagenome | isolation source: 100 cm soil or saprolite under grassland replicate 1 | place: USA:California | collected 2016-06-15 | reverse complement strand
CGTCTTCCAAAGGAAATTTTCGCAGCTCCACCATGATCTTTTGAATGCGGAAAGTGTTCAGTAAGTGCGTTGCCAGCCGATCGGCCAGTGTCTCGATCAAATTTGTCGATTGGTCTCGCACAAAATTCTTCGTTTCCTCAGCAACGATCGAATAATTGACCGTGTTGTCGATCTTGTCCGCCATATCGCGCTGCTCGTAATCTGGCCAGAAAGAAATGCTGACGGTCAATCGCTGCGGGGTGGCCCGTTCTTTCTCTGGAACTCCGATGCGCGCGAAGATTTCGAGCTGCTCGATATGAATCCGATCGGAAAGCGGATTTGGTTCGTTAGGCACCGGCGAATCTTAACCACGAATGGACACGAATAAACACGAATAAGAGAGCAAGGCAGGTCTCTAGAAGACAAGCTAAACAACTTCTCGTGTCGCGTCACCCGAGATTTTGCCCCAACTTTTCGCAAACTCTGATTACTTGGATCATGGACTCTTTAGCTCGCAGAGTTTTTGGAAGCGCGGATCATTCCGAAGCGGATCGAACATCGGATCGAGCCGCAGTAGCGCAGGAGTGAGCGGTACGTTTTCAGGCAGTGGGCCGGCGTACGGTATCGAGAGTAGTTTCTGTAAAGCGGCGATGGCTCGGTCGGGTTCCCCCATTTGCGCCGCCACTCGGGCGAGGATGTCCATCGGAACGGGACCAACTAGCGCGTCTTTCTCGACCTGAAGCGTAGCCATGGCCCGTTCCGTGAGACCCAATGCGGCGGCCTTATCACCGAGGCCCACGTCGGTCAGCGCTAGAATTCGGATGAGACTATAATTTTCCGGCTGTTCTTTGAGGAAAGACTCTAGTTCGCTGCGTGCTTGTCGCCAACTTCCCTGGGCGGCGGCATGGTCGCCGGCAACTTCTTGCGCCCAGCCTAACCAAAAACGCAGGCGACCATTGATGTAACCCAACGCTGGGTCAGGCTTGGCCAATATCTCCTTTAGCCGAGCGATGATTTGTGCAGGACGGCGCTCCAGGGTGGCTTGGTAAACTTGTGCTTCCAAGGCCTGGGTGTCGTCGGCGGCTGGGCGGAGCGGAGCAAGGAGTGCTGAAGCTCGCGAGAGGTCGCCCTCCGCTTGTGCGATAGCCGCCTTCGTTGCGAGCGTATCCACGTCGCCCGGTGTGATGTTAAGAACCTGATCAAGCTTTCGCAGTGCTTCCGGGAAACGACGAAGAGAGATATAGGAAATCGCGTGCTGGGTGAGCAGGGAAACATTGCGCGGGTCAAGCCGCTCCGCTTCGTTGAAGTACGACTCGCTCTCGTCCCACTGACCCCGCCTCCGTGCGACATAAGCGAGCAATTGAGAAATCCGGCTGCTATTCGGTAGGAACTGACGTGCTTGCCCAAAGTAACGCACTGCGGTGTCATAATCCTTCAGACAAGCGTAGTGGTAGTGGCCTTTGGCCAAGATGGCCTCGCCGAGATTGGGGTGAAGAGTGAGCGCGGTTTCGGCTGCCTGCCGCGCCTCTTCACGCAGAGCGAGCGTTGGTTGAAGAGTCTCTGTGAGGTAGCCACGCGCATCAATATATGAGAGCAGCGCCCAACTAAGCGCGAACTTCGGGTCCAAGCGCACTGCCTCCTTAAAATATTTCTGTGCGCCAAGGGCGTTGGCGGCTGTGTTTTCGGTTTTCAATGCATAAGCCAGCCCACGCAAGTAGGCATCGTGAGCTTCAACATTGTCTGTCGGTTTGGCGGCGATGACTTGCTCTTCCTGACCGGTGAGTTTCGCTTGCAGCTGATCGGCGATGACTTTGGCGACGTCAGTCTCGACCGAAAAGATGTCGGTCAGTTTGCGATCAAAGGTGTCAGCCCAAAGCTGGGAATCATTGGTCGCCTTGATCAACCGGACATTGACGCGCACGGCATCGCCGCTCTTTTGCACGCTCCCTTCCACGATGTGGGCGACGCCAAGTTCTCTGGCGATCGCAGGCAGGTTTTCCGGCGCGCTTTTGTAATGCTGGGTGGATGTGCGCGAGGTGACCTTCAGATCGGCGATCTTGGATAAGCGCATCAGAATCTCGTCTTTAATCCCGTCCGCAAAGTAGGCGTTGGCTACGTCGCCGCTCAAATTCTCGAAGGGAAGAATGGCGATGCTCTTCTCGGGAATCAAAACAGGGCCCTTGCTACCCGTCCCCTCGGGAGGAGTCGATGGCGTCATCCTCAGTGCGACTCGCTGGAAAAAGGTCAAAGAACTAATCACCATAGCTAGGGCAGCGACTACTAAAGCAAGTACCAGCAGGGACCTTGGCCACCGGTTCGGGCTAACTGGGCGAACTACGTCCGATTCTTGCTTCCATCTTCTTCGTCGCTTGAGTTTCTCAGGGACCTGCGGGTTGCCGAGATCGTCCTTGTGGAGGTTAAACAAGTGCAGGCGTAATCCGTGCTTCACCTCGCACTCGCCCAGATCATGCAAGTACGGCTGCCAATGGCGGTATTGCGCTAAATCTTCCGCGACATGCGCGGACAAAAGAATGTGTCCGGCATCGCCGCAATCCAATACCCGCTGGCCGACATTGATTCCTGTCCCTGCCACGTTCGGTTTGTCGTTAACATCCTTGACTCGATTGACCGGACCGCTGTGAATACCCATCCGCACCTGAATAGGCGAATGATCTTTCAACGCTCTGCTAATCTCAAGGGCACATCGCACAGGCTCTTCCGGACTACGGTAAAACAGGAGCGCCATCCCATCGCCCATCGGCACGCGGATGAGTTTGCCGGCTGCGTCCGCGGCACGAAAAGATTCCGTTTCGTGCGCGATCTGCTTCAGTTCCTGCAGCAGCTCAATCTCGTCATCGACGAGCAATTTCGAATAACCCACCACGTCGATTAAGAGAACGTACGCGATTCGGAGCTGGAGATCAGGCGTCGGTTCCGCGGACCTGTCTTCCTCAGTTTGCGCCAGCTCTGTCTCGAGCGATTCCAATGTGGAAATGACCGGAGTGAGCGGCGTCCGAAGTTCGTGCGCATGGAAATGATCTTTGGTCCGGCTGGCGGTTTCCACGACTGCTTTTTGTTGCTGAAGCTCTTCCTCAACGCGCCGGCGTTCGGCCATGCCGGCGGAAACCGCCATCGCCGTAATCGTCAGCACCGCCATCCACCATTGCAGGGTGAGAAGCGACTGATTTTCCGTTTCCATGACGAATGAGCCGAAGCCATGCAGCGTCCCCCACACCGCAATCGCGGACAGGATGAAAATTCCCGTAGCAGTTTCGCGTTGCGTAAAGCGGAAGGCAGTCCAAATCACAACCGATCCGCAAATGAAAGCGATTGGATAATTTCGGGCGGAAATTTCAAGCCATCCGCCAAATGCCACCCCACTCAACACCACCAGCAACAGGAGGAGGGCGCCGACTTCTGCAGCTTCCTTTTTATTCCAACGCCGTTTTGAGGCAACACTCCAGAGGAGAACCAGCGGAGCGAAAACAAGATCGCCAGTTGCATCGCCCAGCCACCATGTCAGCCAAATCGCGCCGTAGTTTGCCCAATCGGCAAAGCCGGCAAGCGCAAGACTGGTCAGGCCGAAAACGGGGCTAATGATGGTGCTAATCGCTGCGGAGAGCGCAAATTTAAAAACGCCTTGCGGACGATCAAAGACATTTGTGCCGCCGGCGAACCGATTCACCAGGCACGCTCCGACCAGCGCCTCGAGCGTGTTGCCGGTGGCGATGGCCAATGACGTGGCGACATTTCCCGCGGTCGTCACGTTGACCAGAAATGCACCGACAAAAATGGCCGGCCATGCCCGATAACCGAGCAAGAGCAATGCGGCAAGCGCGATTCCCGCCGGTGGCCACACCGGCGATGCACTCGCGTGCAACGACGCCAGCATCAAACCGAGTTTTCCGGCGATGAAGTAGATGACTGTTAAGATGCCGATGAGCGGCAGCCCAGAGAAACGTCGCGATTGCATCGCCCAACTGCCTTTACGGTCTACGTCCGGCGGCTCCAAGTTCGCATCGGAACATGTCGGCTGAGGAATTCCAGCTCGAAATCGCACACTGTTTGTCCATCGACATTATGGGATCGCAGCCGCGAGTAGCTTTCATCTTTCCGGAGCAATGTAATCAGCGTTGATCCATCCTGTGTAGCCATTCATGCTCGTCACTTTCTGCCAATCGACGGGCGACGGCGGACGATTACTACGCACGCGGCCCTCGTCCACGAACACGCGATCCCTCTGGTGTAGCATTGCAACGATTGCAGATCTGGCGCTGGGTTCGAAGCGGATATGGAACCCCCTGCTGCCAGGAGCTACGACCGCGTAGACGGGACGATTATCCCAATGGGTTTGGACCGGCGGCGGAGCTCGTGTCGCGGGGCGAGGCGCTGTCTCTGGGAACTCATCCGAGCGGTTGTTCTGACTTCTTGTGATCTTCTGCATCTCACCGAATACCTCGTTCAACGTCGAACCTACCGAGGTGGGTCCGCGATCCGGCGCTGTGGCGTGGAAATCGTACGGAAATAGCACTCTCTTTTCTGAGGTCTTTCTGCTTACCAGGAACTTTATCTCAGGCCCTGATGCGTAGGGCTCACTTGCGTTCTCCGGAAATAACGGAACGAAGTTCGCGAAAAAGTTAAACTCCTTTTTTTGGTCTGCCGATTTCACGGATACCACTAACGCGTTGGCCTCCTTGGCTCCGCTACGGCGTGCCGAGGGACTGCGCGTTCCATCCTCGCGCACAAAAGAGGATCATCGAGGAGCCTGACTGCGAGTTCAGCGAGGCCAGATTAGGATGCCCGCTTGCTTCCGCCGATCGAGAACATTCGGTGTTTCGCACGATCTGATTCAACTCTTGCAATAATTCAATCTGCTCGTTGACGAGCAATTTTGAATAACCCACTGCGTCGATTAACAGCAGATGCGCAATCTCGAGTAGGAGATCCGGCGTCGGTTCCGAGGGTGTTTCTTGGGCGTTCACCCTTTAAATACGTTTGTGATGGTCGAAGACAAACACCTATATGCCGCTACTTCCTAATGTCCGGAGCTTCCTACTTCGGCGCAAGCGAGGCGACAATCTCGTCAAAGCGCGGATCGCCGCGCAGCGGGTCCCAGCCTACTTCGCTGTGCGGCAGCCGCAGGTGACTTGATCGGCTCCTCATCCTCATCGTCGAGCAGACCAAGGCCGGTCTCCAGAAGATAAGCCGGGCAAACTCCCCAATTGGCTGAAGGCTCTTAAAATTCGTGGCGATTCGTGTAATTCGTGTCTTCACGGCTGCTTTTCCTCGCAGAGTTTTTTGAAAGCGGGATCCGAGCGCAAGGGATCCCACGTGGGATCGAGTTTTAAAAGTGCCGACGTAACAGGCGCTGGAGCGTAAAGAATTGTGCCACTGTATGGCGTTTGCAACAGCCGTCCGAGAGTTGAGATCGCGCCGCTATGTTCGCCGAAGATCGTCTGAATTAACGCGAGGAGTTCTTCACTGCTAGGTCCATACACCTGATCTTTAGTGCTCGGTAAGAGCATAATTGCACGTTCCGCTTCCCTAAGGGCCGCGTCCTTGTCCCCAAGTAGGGCGTTAGCAAGGGATAGCTCTTGCGCAAACGCGAAGTTATCGGGTTGATTTCTGCAGAGTGGCTTGAGCATATTGCGCGCCTGTTCAGCGGTAGCCTTCGCCCCAGCGGTATCGCCTGCAAGGCGCTGCGCCGAAGCCAGCAGCAGCTGATTAATGGCTTTCTCAAACTCAGAACCAAAGTGGAATTGAGCCTGTCGGGCTTGCAGCAATTGGACGGCCTCACCGAGATTCCGTTCAAGGCTTAACTGCAAGATTCTGGCTGCGAACGGATAAGAAGGCGACTGCACATCTATTTTCGATAAAATTTCAGCGGCTTCTGGCAGGTTGCCCTCCGCCTGATACATGGTGGCCTTTACCGCCATCAGATCGGGATCGTTTGGGAGGATGTCCAGCGCTCGATCGTAAAATTTTCGGGCCATTGGGAATTGTCGAAGGCTGGCGTAAGTAAATCCCAGACCGCTCACTAACTCCGCGTTGCGCGGATCCAAGGCGAGCGCTTGCTCGAGGTAGGCAATGCTTTTATCCCAGTTTCCCAGACGTCGGGCAACAGCGGCGAGGGCCTCCGGAACTTCGCTGCTGCCTGGTAAGATTTTGCTGACGAGCTCAAACGTGGTTTTGGCAAGCCCGTAATCACGCAGCACATAACATTGATACCAACCTAAAGCGAGCTGGGTGTCGGGCGAGTTCGGTTGAAGTTTCTGTGCAGTGTCTAGAGCTCGCTTGGCTGCATCAGGGGATGTGGAATCGCCAGCGAAAAAGTAGGAACGCGCCTCCGCACCAGAAAGCCGCGCCCAACCCAGCGCAAACTTGGGGTCAAGCTGCACGGCGCGCTCATAGAAACCGATGGCTTTTCGCAGGACATCGTTCGAGTAGCCGCTGTGTGCTTCCAAAGCCAGGCCGCGCAGATACGCATCGTAAGCCTCGGGATTGTCTGTCGGTTTGGCGGCGAGGATTTGCTCTTCCTGACCAGTGATGTGCGCTCGTAACTGGTCGGCGATCGCTTTGGCCACCTCACTCTCGACGGAAAAGATATCGGTCAGTTTGCGATCAAAGGTATCAGCCCAAAGATGGGAATCATTGGCAGCTTTGATCAGCTGCACGTTTACGCGCACGGCGCCGCCGCTCTTCTGCACGCTGCCTTCCAGGATGTGGGCGACGCCAAGCTGCTTTGCAACCTCAGGCAGATTTTCAGGCGCGCTTTTGTAATGCTGCGTGGATGTGCGCGAGATCACCTTTAGATCGGCGATCTTGGATAAGCGCATTAGAATCTCGTCCTGGATACCCTCGGCGAAGTAAGCGTTGGCTTTGTCTTCGCTCCGGTTTTCGAAGGGAAGCACCGCGATGCTTTTGTCCGGAATAGGAAGTCCTACGTCGGCGGCTGTCTCCGAAGAGGAGCGTGCAACCGCCGGTGAACCTCGTCGGTAAAAGATTGAAAAGCTGATCGCCAAAGCCACAGCTGAAAGGAGCTCTCCTTCTTCCGCGCCTGAGCTTCTCGGGAACCTGCGGATTGCCGAGACCATCCTTGTAAAGGTTAAACAAGTGCAGGCGCAGCCCGTACTTGACTTCGCATTCACCGAGATCATGCAAGCACGGTTGCCAATGGCGGTATTGGCACAAGTCCTCCACCACGTGCGCAGACAAAAGAATATGCCCAGCATCGCCGCAATCCAGCACTCGCTGCGCAACATTGATTCCCGAACCGGCTACGTTCGTTTTCTCGTTAACATCAATGACTCGGCTAACCGGACCGCTGTGAACTCCCATCCGCAGCCGGATGCTCGGGTGATCTTGCAATGCTCGGCTAATCTCGAGCGCACACCGGGCCGGTTGTTCCGGGCTGTGGAAGAAAACCAGCGCCATCCCATCGCCGGTCGGCACCCGGATAAGTTCGCCCCTTGCTTCCGCCTTCCGAAAGCATTCGGTGCTCCGCACGAGTTGCTTCAACTCTTGCAGCAATTCGATCTGCTCGTTCACGAGCAGCTTTGAATAACCGACCACGTCGATTAACAGCAGATGTGCAATCTCGAGCTGGAGATCGGGCGTCGGTTCCGCGGAAGCGTCTTGCGCGTTCACCCTTTAGTACTAAGGATTCTAACGGCGGTGGTTGCGGTTGGTCGAGAGCAAATGGGCGTTCGCGCAGAAGAGAACGCGCATCCAAATGAATGCTCGTTTCCCGCTAATTTACGAGCCCCTGCCTACAGTCCCAAGTTGAAACGTTCGCAGATTTGCGCGGATAAGACCCGGGCCGAATGCCGCCAGATTAAGAATGATCATGATGAGCGCGAAGAGATACATCCCCATGGTGAGACCAATCCCGAGGTGCATCGCACAAATGCCAATCGACCAAAGTTTCGTGTCTTGGTGTTCCAGATAAAAAATGGATATCCGATTTCCAACAGCGAAATAAAGATTCGCGCGACTGGGAAGAGGTACTTCCACGTTATGAAAATCTCAGGATCGATGATGTTAAAAGGCGGGCGGATGGGAGCGCGCCACACATTCGAGCCGTCCCAGTACCCGCTGCCCAAACATTTCGTCAAGGGCTGAAATCACGAGATGCGTGCCGAGACAACCACGTCACCGATCCCCGAGGTAGGATTCTCGCAGGGGGTTGCGCCGATCCACAATCCAGCGACCAAGGAGATTGCCGGGTCCACGGAATTGGTAACCGGTGCCCGCTATCCAACAGACCACTCCATGCCTACGACGTTGACTAAATATCGGCGGAAACGTTAACTTTGGGGAGACACGCAATGGCAGCTCGGCCCAAGGCAAGAACATCAAAACATATTGTGCATGCATCTCGAAAAAAGCGGCCTGCAGCCGATGCGCCGCGGCCGCGGCTTTCACATTACAAGAAACGAAGCATTTGGTTCCAAGCGCGTGCCAGTTGGCCCTTTCGAGAAGCACGAGTGCGCAAACTGGTGAGCGAGCGAAGCCGGGTGCACAAAACCCTGCCGGCGCCGGACAGGGTCGTGTGGGAACCCATTGGCCCGACGAATATTGGTGGACGAATGACGAGCCTTGTTTGCCACCCACAGAAGGCAGATTGGATCTGGGCGGGCGCAGCCGCTGGAGGCGTTTGGAAGAGCAAAAATGCCGGCAGAACGTGGTCCTCTCTTTGGCGAGACCAGGAAAGCTTAAACGTAGGTTCCCTTGCGATCAACCCAAACAATCCGGCAGTGATTTATTGTGGTACGGGTGAAGCCAATCTCTCCGGAGATTCCTATGCTGGTGTCGGGATCTATCGGACAATGGACGGTGGTGATACCTGGACTTTGCTAGCGCCGTCTCATGAGGCAAGAATTCCGACTCGCATCGGTGTGATCGCAATTGATCCCCACGATTGCAAACACTTGTGTATCGGCGGAGTCGGCGCCAGCGAATGCAGTCCGCTGCCCAAAGATTTTGGTGGGATGTATATCTCTTCGGACGGCGGACTTCACTGGCACCGAGAAACCTTTTTTTCGAAAAAAAACTATTGGTGTCATTCTATTGTTTTCCATCCCACTACACCCGGGATGATCTTCGCTACAGTCACAGAGCATGGCGCACGAAGCGGCATATGGTTTTCGGAAGATGGCGGCCGGCGCTGGACTCAATTGACGAATGATTTGCCTGATCCTGAGAATTTTGGCCGCACCAGTCTAGCGGTAAGTCCGTCGGATCCGGACATCATTTATGCTTTCGCGGAGTGTGCGGACAGCAAGCGGAGCGACCTATTGCTGGGGGTCTTCCGCAGCGTCGATGGCGGGAAGACCTGGGAGGAGATCGGCGGCAATCATTTCGTTAAGGAAGTCCAGATTTCTTACGGCAACACAATCGTGGTTCATCCCAAGAATCCCGATCACGTCCTTTGCGGCGGCGTCGATCTGCATCTCACCATTAACGGCGGCAAAACTTGGAGGAAAGTAACGCGTTGGGATGCCAGACGCGGGGAACCCAATTACGCTCATGCCGATCATCATCACCTTGTTATGCCGGTTGGCGCGGAAGGCCGCGTTTATGATCCAAACGATGGCGGGCTCGACGTGAGCGACGACGGGGGGTTCACTTGGTCAAACCACAGCAAAGGTTTGGCAATCACTATGTACTACGATATGGACGTCGCCCAGAACGACGGACGCCGTTTCGGAGGTGGCACACAAGACAACGGAACACTGGAGACCGCTCGTGGCCAAAGCGACCGCCACCGCGAGATTTTGGATGGTGATGGCGGTTGGATAGTTTACGATCCCGGCGATGCCAGGCACAAATACGCCTCGTGTAATAATATGAGCATTTCGCGCTGGCGCGCAGGCGGGAAGCGCAAGGCCAATGTATCGCCGCCCGTTTCGAAAGCTGAAGCGGAGTCAGTTTGGATGGCTTACATTGCAACGGATCCTCGCGACCCGAGGACTGTTTTCACCGGCTCAAAACGAGTCTGGTGCACAAAGAATGACGGGAAGACTTGGAGACCAGTGTCAGTAGATCTTGATGACAGTCCGATCACGGCGATAGAGATTGCTCCATCAGATTCAAAGCGGATCTATGTCGGTACGGAGAACGGTGGCGTCTTCCGCAGTTTAAATGGTGGAAAAACGTGGAGCGCAAATCTCGCGGGCGCGATACTACCTGGGCACATGATCACGCGAATTGACTCCACGGCGAAGCTCGGAGCTGACGTTCTTTTCGCGACAATAGGAAACTTTGGACATTCCCATGTCTTTTGTTCCAAAGATGGTGGCAGGACTTGGGAAGATGTGGATAACGGACAACTGCCTGATGTGCCTCATCACGCAGTCGTGATCCGGCCTGATGCACCCAAGACAGTCTACGTTGGGAATGACGCCGGAGTCTTTGTTACACTGAATTCCGGCAAGACGTGGATGAACATCACCGCGAATTTGCCGAACGTGATGGTGGTTGACTTGGTTCTCCACGAAAAAGATGCAACTCTGAGCGCGGCGACTTACGGAAGAAGTCTTTGGCGGACGTCGATTTAGCTGGCGACCCGGTTTACACCTAGTGCTCGTTGGCGCCCCAGCTGTTCGAACAAAGCTAAACTAGCCCGGTTCGTGGTTAACTTACAGCCGCTTTACTGCCGCGCGGAACGAGGCTTAAGATCATCAACGATTCTCGCGAACCGCGCGTCGCCACGAAGCCCATCCCACGCAGGATCGAGCTTGAGCTGACCGTAATCGGGACCACCAGGGGTCTTCGCGAGAAACGTTAGCCTTTCTATTGCGGCATCGTTATTCCCGAGCCAGGCGTCGATCATCGCCAGCTTCGTAATGACGCGGGCACCATCGACAGCGTCCTCGCTTATAGGCCGCAATTCGGCGGCACGGCGTCCTTCGGCAAGCGCTTCCCTCTTGCGTGCAAGCCCCGCGTCGATCAGTCCGAGGAATGCCAGCAAGTCACCATCATTGGGGCGATCGCGCAGTTTCGCCTTTGTTTTCACCCGCGCCGCAGAGAAGGCGTCGCGGGCTTTTGGCGCGTCGCCGCTGGCTCGTGCAGCCAAGGCTTGGAACCAATCCCGCGGTACTAGTGAACCTGTACCGTCGACGAGCTCCTCGAGTTTCGATGCCGCGAGGATCTTTGCCGCTGACGCAGCGTCGCGTTCATACCACGCGAGGTTAAGCCGTGTCGACGTCGCAGCGCCGTCTGGGTCGTAGCCGCCAGGCAAAGAGCTTAGCAGGTTGCGCGCGGCTTTCGTGTTGCCCTTTTCCAATTCAACCGCCGCACGCAATATCTGGTAGTACGCTGTCGAGTCTGGGTTTGCGGCGATTGCACGATCGAACAAAGATTCTTCATCGTCGTATCTGCGTAGCAGATCGTACAGAACAGCAAGCTCAGCCAGAATCGCTGAATTTCGGGGATCCAGCTCGGCTGCTTTTTCAAGATTTTTGACCGCGTCTTCCCACCGACCCTGGCGCCGATCGATCCATCCTGTAATTGAATAAACGTCCGCGCTATTCGGTAGCATCTTGTGTGCGATCGCAAGCTCCGCACGGGCGCGCGCGTAGTCGCGATCGCCTTCATAATAAACCCACGCTTGGGCAAGATGGGCTTCGCCCGACTCAGGAGCGAGCGCGAGTGCTCTTTGTGCCATGGTTCTGGCCTGCGCCAGTCGACCCGGTGTGTGATCGAAACCGAACCAATACAGCTCGACGTTGGCCTGCGTCGCCCAGCAATACGCACGCGCAAAATTCACGTCCCGCGATATCGCTTCGTCGAGCAATCGAAGTGCTCTAAGCAAAGTCTCCTTCCAGTCCGGCGTCTCGTGCCACGTGTTGATCAACTGCTTAGCTTGAAGATAAAGATCGAACGCTTCGAGATCCCGCGTTGGTCGCACATCAATGGCCGCTTTCTCCCGAGGGGAGAGCCTGGATTTGAGCTGAGAAACGATTTGTTCAGCAATCTCACTTTGAATTGCGAACACGTCCGCCAGATCGCGGTCATAGCTCTGCCCCCACAGCTGCTGCTCACTGCGCGCATCAATCAATTGCGCGTTGACGCGCACGCGATTACCAGCGCGCTGAACACTTCCTTCCACCACATGCGCCACGCCCAGTTGCTGGCCGATCTTGCGCAAATTCCGCGCCACTTCGCTCTTGTATTGCATTGTCGAGGCGCGGCTGATCACTTTCAGGTCAGCGATCCTGGCGAGGTCTGTCAGAATTTCATCCTGTACGCCATCTGCGAAGTAAGCATTCTCTTTCTCGTTACTTGAATTCTCGAAGGGAAGAACAGCAATGCTCTTCTCGGGAATCGCAGCCAGCGCGCCCGCAGATTTTTCATCGGGAGCAGGTACTCTCGTTGTCGCCGTCGGTGGCGCTGGATTGAAAAAGATCAGGGAACTGATAACCAGGGCGCCCGCCGAAACGAGAAAAGCAATTGCAAGCGCAGCCTTGGGCCAACGGGGAGAACTAATTGGACGGACACTAACGGCGGAGGCGGGTCTCCTTCTTCCGCGCCTGAGCTTCTCGGGAACCTGCGGATTGCCGAGACCATCCTTGTAAAGGTTAAACAAGTGCAGGCGCAGCCCGTACTTGACTTCGCATTCACCGAGATCATGCAAGCACGGTTGCCAATGGCGG
>WNFU01011019.1_pt1 | contig 12635 bp, 9 predicted proteins | sample 5400121 | NCBI WGS metagenome assembly WNFU01 (sample SAMN13153360, study PRJNA577476) | soil metagenome | isolation source: 100 cm soil or saprolite under grassland replicate 1 | place: USA:California | collected 2016-06-15 | reverse complement strand
CCAGAGTGACGGCGAGAAAAAACTGTAGTCCGGCGTGAGATCGACTCCGCTGAGATGCAAGTGCGCGCTCGATCGCGAGAAGCCCCAGGGCCATGAACACAAACTCGGTCATGGGGATCGGCAGATGTTTGATGGCCGCTTCCCCGGCCAGGTTCCAATAACTTCGAGCGATGCGCCAGAACCACCATGAACGGCAGCACCGGTATCCAGAACCTCACGTCCTGATACGGCCACATAAGCATCAAGGCGGCATACGCGAACACATAGACTTCGACCGTGCTCACCGCGTAGCTTCTCACGGCGAAGCCCGCACCGACCATGATTGACGCGACTGCGCCAATGCTCGACATCAGGATCAATCCCGCACCGCCGGTAAACGCGAGGCGCGAGTAAGGCACGTTGAGGACCAGCTCGCCGGCGTCGCGCAGACGCGCGAGCGCGGCCGCAGGAAGCCAGGCGCGGAACCCAACGTGCTCGGCGGTAAAGGAAAAATACGATGTCCTCAGGAGCAGGCCTGCGCCGATCGCTCCAACCACCAGAAGTATTGCGATCAACTTGGACGCGGTTGGGAGCCGCCGGCGCAGGCCTGGCGTGTGCCACGCCGACCAGAGCAGCGCCGGAAAGAGCGCCACGCCGCCAGAGTGACGGCGAGAAAAAACTGTAGTCCGGCGTGAGATCGACTCCGCTGAGATGCAAGTGCGCGCTCGATCGCGAGAAGCCCCAGGGCCATGAACACAAACTCGGTCATGGGGATCGGCAGATGTTTGATGGCCGCGAAGCTCAATAACGTAAGGAGGATCGCGTTGATGGCCGCTTCCCCGGCCAGGTTCCAATAACTTCGAGCGATGCGCCAGAACGTCGATAAGCCAACGGCGAACGCGATCACGTTCAACGCCACAAATCCGGACGAACAGGCGACGCCGGCACTGGACAGCCCCCAGACAACGAGAGGGTACGCGATGGGCAGGAGTGTCTTCCGGCCTTCTTCAGTAAAACCTCTTCCCTCGTGCGCTGATTGCGCCATCGACAGCAGCGTCGTTGCATCGGTGTTGAGTCGCAGCGGTGAGGCAATCTGCACCAGGTTAATGAGCGAGAGCGCAATGATTGCCGCGATTTTGAGCTGAACCCTGGTGTTCCCGTAGACGACAGCGGCGCTCGGGCCGCGTTGCTGCTCCTCAATGACTGGATCCGTGCACGCCAGACTCTCCAAAGGACCCAAGAGGCCGATGCTCCGTCGCACGAGGGAGAACGACTTCATGCTTTGACTGCCGCCAGTATCGGCCGCGGAAACCGTCGCGACTGCAGCAGGCCCCACTTCGCGAAACGAAAGGCGACGGCCGTGCCGAGGCAGCCAAATCCATATCGGACGCTTCGTCGAAAGTTGATGGACGAGGCCTCGGGGGCATAACTCGTCGGACACGAAATTTCGCCGATGCCGTAGCCCAGCCAGGCCACTTGGGCGAGCACTTCGTTGTCGAACACGAAGTCGTCTGAATTCCCCTCCAACGGCAGTTGCTCCAGCAGATTTCGCGAGAAAGCGCGATAGCCGGTATGAAACTCCGAAACCTTGGTGCCCAGGAGGACATTGCCGGCGAGGGTCAACCCGCGATTCGCGATGTACCGCCAAATCGGCATGCCGCCCTTGAGGGCCTGACCGCCGAGAATTCTCGATCCGAGAACACACGGATACAACCGGCTCGCGACGAGGCCCGCCATCGCAGGAATCAGTTTAGGCGTGTATTGATAATCCGGATGGACCATCACGACGATGTCGGCGCCGTGCTCCAGGGCTAGCCGGTAACAGGTCTTCTGATTTGCGCCGTATCCGCGATTCGCGGGATGCGCGTGCGCCACGACCTTCTCCAGCCCGCGCGCAAGCTCGAACGTCGCGTCGTGGCTGGCATCGTCGACGACGATCACCAGGTCGACCGCTTCCTGCTCCACGACCTCTCGCCAGGTTTTCTGAATGGTGCGCTCCGCGTTGTACGCGGGCATCACGACGACGACTTTCTGGCCATTGATCATGAGCGACATCTCCCCGAGTCGGACCGCGTCGTTCGGCGCGTCCACAGCACGAGCGGAGGAGCCAGGTCATCCCGTCGCGAAAAGCCGGCTTCGAGACGACAGGTCAGCGTCGCGACGAACGAACGATTCGCCGCATGATCGAGAAATCTGGCATCGTCGAACGTCGTCGACGCGGGATCGAATTCGATCAACGTCAAGCGAGAATCGTCGAGCGCGCGCCAGAGCTCGTCGGAATGTCGCTCGATGTAATAGGAGCTTTGAACGTCGGTATTCAGCAGCGGCCAGTTTGGATATCGCCGCGAAAGCCAGTAGAGTCGCGTCCCCTGGCTGAAGGAGATGAAATGCTCATCGGGCTTGACCAGCGCCTGCAACGAGTCACACAGCGCCTGCTCCTCACTGTATGAGCGGACATCGAAGAAACGGCGCAGCGCAGATGGCCGGTAAAGTACGCCGCTGATCACAATGGCGGCTGCGACAATGGCGACGACGGCGACCGACGAACGGAGCCGCCAAGCACGCCGCGCGTCGATCCAGCGCTCGAACACGACGGCTGCATAGATCAGAACAAATGCTGTTCCGAGAAATGCGTAGTGACTCGACTGCGTCTTGAGCAACGGGACGAGGGCGCAGCTGCCGAACGAGAGGAGCAGCCAGACGTTCTTATCGCGATAGAGCCGTCCACGGACTCGCGGATCGAGCGAAACGGCACCCGCCAGGGCAATGACGACGATTACCCAGAGGAGCTTTGTATAGAGCTTGGCAACCCATTCGGTGTTGGCCGGATAGTGCAGCAAGGGAAATACGAACGACCATTCCAGAAAGGCTTCGAGGCGGCCGGACGACCAGAAATACAGCGCCTGCGCTGCAACGGTAAACGCGACACCGACAGTTACGTAGAGGGCGCTTTGCAGCGGCCCGCGCGACTTCGTTGCAGATGCCTGCCAAACCAGCCAGCAGAAGATCGCGATCAAATAGAACGCTGCGACAGCCTTGAAGGCGACTCCCACGCCGATCCAGACACCAGCGAGAAGCCAGGGCGCCCGTGCGCGCTCCGCTTTGGGGCCGCTTACCGCGGCAAAAGCGAGAAGGCCGCTCAGGTACACAAATCCTGTGGGCTCCAGATAGTTCAACTCTGAAAACAGCGCGTTCGCCGCCACGAGCAACGCCGCTGTGCGCGCGCCAATCGTTCCGAGTCCTCGTGCAGTCGCGACGAGGTACGTGGCGACCACGACCATGAGGACAGTTGCGGTGACCAGCAGCGCGACGCCGGCGTGGGTCGCCGCCGCCGGCGCATGCAGATACGCGGCGACGAGACCGTACAGCGCCCATGATTTCGATGGGACAAATGTGTAAAACGGGACGCCGTCGTTGAGCGACTGGCCGATGATGAGGTATTCGAACGCGTCGTAGCCGTAACCTGAGTTGTAGATGAACAAATACACCGGCACCATCGCCAGCGCCGCAGCGACGGTCGCCAATTGACGCGACGCCGCGAGTCTGACTGCGTCGATGTGAGACCGCGTCGGCTGCGAAAGATCTTGCGCGACGAAATCCGCGACTGGAGCGCGGCTAACCACTTGAAAGCGCCTTTGCGGCTGGGGGCGGCGCGGAATTCCCGAAGACAAGAATCCAGGACGCGCTCGTTTGCAACGTCTCTTCCCGCCACTCCTGAATCGACGTGAACGAGTTCTCGATGGCCGACAGCTTTCCGTTGGTTCTCAACTGCTGCGGCAAAACGAGCACGACGCCTTCCGCAGGACGGCCGTCGAACCGAGCGCGTGACAGCTCGTCGATCGAAATGAAGTCCGCGTGCCGAATCACAAACCGGTAGTCGAGAAATGCGAGACCGAGATCCGGAGAGGGCAGATACAAGACACTCTGCGGCCGAACACGGCTCCTGATTTCTGCGACGATGTTGGCGACGTTGCCGCCGGCGCCTACCGAGTCGTAGCGAATGCCGAAAGGACCAACCAGCGATTGCGATTGATGCGCGCGAAAAATGCCCTTGTCGACGAGGGCGGCGCCGCCGTACAGGGCAGGGACGATCAACCACGCAACGAATGCGGCCCACCCCGTGGCGCGCGCTCGAACTGCTCTCATCGCCATCAGACGGTAAAGAGTTGCCAGCGCAAACGGGAGCACCATCAGCGATTCGATTCGTAGATATCGCGCGAAGATCAGCGGACTGCGCGATTCGGCGGAGACGAAGGCGAGAAGCAAACCTGAGGTGACAAGACAGACGGGCGCCAGGACACTGAAGACGTCGCGATAGGTGTCTGGCGCGGGCGCCGACGCGAGTTCGCGCGCCCTTTTCCAAACCCATACGAGTACCGGCAGCGACGCAACGGCGTACAAGATCTCGAAATGGCCGTCGGTGAGGATCGGCTTCGAAGGATCCTGAAAAAGCCACCGCAGCAGCGAGTCCCAGTCCGTTGCCGCAAACAGCGAGCCTCCAAGAGGCCAGAGGACAGTCCAGGACAAATGCAGGTGGACGTCAGGATTGAACGTGGTCGTGCCGCTCGGAAAACCAAGCAGGTGGATGCTGTAGGCGCTCGCTGACCCACAGGCTGCATAGATTGCCCAGGTGCGCAGTGCAATCCATCTCCTGAGCACGAACATCGTCCACACGAGCCCGATGCCGAGGATCAGAAAGGCTCCGTTGAACTTCACGAGGAACAGCCAGGGCGTCAGAAGACCCGCGGCCGCCGTCCAGTGAGAACTCGTAGAACGGCGAAGCGCGACGATATTGATCAAGACGACGTACGGCGCGATTGCCCACAGCAGGAACTCCCCACCTGAATAGATGTAGGCGTCGGCGTGGCTGAAACGGAGCAGGAGTAAGAGCCCGACCGAGAATGCCGCGAGCGGCGTCGGGCCGAGAACAATCGCGAAGATTGCTCCCCAGCCGAGTGCACCGGCAATCCAACCGCTGACGAACGTGGCGCGCAGCGCGTTGCCCCAGTCCAAACCGGCAGCGCGGAAGGCGAGCGGCACGAGTTGATAAGAGGGGGGCCACCACGACACCCGCCCGAAATGATCGCGACTGAGATCGCTCGGATCGGCTTCCCGCATTTCCATCGGGCTTGGCGACCGCGAAGACAGGAATTGTTCCGCGGCGACGATGCCCCACCCTGGATCCGAGTTCACGCCCGGACGCGCTGAGATCACGGAGGCAAGCGTCAGTGCCGGCACGAGGGCCAGCAGCAGCCATACCGCGCGCGGGAGCGTGAGCAATGTTTGAAGTTTTGACAGACGAGAGTCCAAGTTTGTGGCCGTGCCGCCACCGCTGGCAGCGAAGCTAGACAGGCTTCATTTCGTCGACGGGTCGTTCCGCTGCAGGCGCTGTTCGCGCAGTGACACGTGCCGGCTCTCGCGCCGGGTGCGTCGAACGCAATTCGTCAAGATTGATGTCGACCAGCAGCCGATACCAGAACGCCTGCAGGACGTGGAAGATGAATCCGTCCTTGCCGTCGAGGAAGCCGAGTCTGAGGAAGTACCGATAGCCGAAATACAGGCAAGGCCGCACGTAGAGCGGAAGGCGAGCCCAAAGTTGCTTCAGCCATCGTGTGCGTGCGTCGGGAGACTCGAATATCGACCGAAAGCCGACGCTCGCCGGGGTCACGGCAGCTTCGAATTCCTGTTGCGCCTGCAGCGCGGCGTACCGGTTGTGCTTTGCAGTCCAGACCGCGATTGCCGCTTCGTTCTGATTGTCTTCGATGAGGTCCCCACCGAGCTTGCCGGTCGCGCCTGATACGACGAAGTGATGGTCGACGAGATCATCCGCGTCTACCGAGGCGTGCTGAAGGCGAAAGATCTTGAGCAGATATTTCGGGTAATAACCGCCGTGGCGAATCCATTTGCCACGGAAGATTTGCCGCCGCGCCACAAAGTAGCCGTTCATCCCCCCACGGCTGGTCCCTGGAGAAATTGCGGCTTGAATCTCGTCTCGGAGCTCCGGCGTGACACGCTGATCCGCATCGAGCCCGAGCACCCAGTCCGTGGCGATGGGCAGATGACGGAGCGCCCAGTCCCATTGACGCGCGTGGGTTTCAAACGGGTGCGTCACGATCCGCGCGTCACTCGCGCGTGCAATCGCCAACGTTCCGTCCACGCTGCCGGAGTCGACGACGAAGACGTCCTGAGCCCAGGCGGAAACGGTGTCAAGGCAGGCCGGGAGATTACGCTCCTCGTTGAACGTCAGAATCACCACCGTGATCGGCAGACGCATCACGCCGCGACTCCGGTTGCTTCGAGCCACGCGTTCAGCGCGACAAGCGTCCACGGCCGCGACCAGGTCATCTCAGGATCGCCCGACACAAAACCGCGCCACATTCGCCGCACCACGTCGCCGTTCACGACGCTTCGTCCATCCAGTGCATCCGATCCGAGATGGTCTTCGCAGAAGGATCGCAGCGGCCCGCGCATCCACGATTCGAAGGGCAGCACGAAGCCTTGCTTCGGCCGGTTCACGCATTCGGCCGGAATCATGCCGTCAAGGCTGTCGACGAGAAGCGGCTTGGGTCCTGCGGCGACGCCTTTTTCTGCCTCAGACAAGCACATCAGGTATTCGACGAGATGGTGGTCGAGCAGCGGCACTCGGACTTCAAGGGCGTGCCGCATGCTCATTTGATCCGTATCCCGCAGCAATACGTCATGCATGTACGTGCGGGCTTCCGCGTACGAGACCAGCGCCATTGTGTCGAGATCCGGACGCCGCGCGACGGCTTCGTCAAGCAAGCTGACGTAGGGGTCGAGCTGGACCTCGCCAGCAGCGTACGCGGAGGGATCGAGGAGCTGGCGGCGCTGCTCCTCCGAAAACATCTGGCGCAGAATCGGAAACGTTCGAGCGATTGTGCCGTCCGTTTCGGCAAGCGCCGCCGCCTTCGATGTGGCGGGCGATCGACTACCGACCGCCCGGATGGCAGCTCCGGCAAAACGCCGCATCGATTCAGGAGACTGCCGCCAGGCCTTCGCGTAAGTCGACAAACGCCCGAGCCGCTCGAACGACGGATAGCCGCCAAAGAACTCGTCACCGCCAAGTCCGGACAACGCGACCTTTACACCTGCCTGCCTCACCGCATGGGACACGATAAACGTGTTTATGCCGTCGCCGCTCGGATGATCGACGTGCGTCAAGGCGTTCCGCAGGTGATCGATGATTTCGGCTTCAGTCAGAACGATCTCGGTATGTTCGGCGCCGCACGCTCGTGCGGCGGCTCTGGCGTACGGGGCCTCGTCGAATCTTGTGCCGGGACAGGTCACCGCGAACGTCTTGGGAGTTTGCCCGCTGTGACGCACGAGCGCCGCGACGGCAGTCGAATCGATACCGCCGGACAGAAACACACCGACCGGCACGTCGCTCACAAGATGCAAAGACGCCGATTCGCGCAGCAGATGCTTGACGCGTTCGCGCACCTCACCCGCTTGTCTCGCGCCCCTCTCGCGTGAAGCTCTGGACGGCAACAGGTCCCAGTAGACGCGCCGCTCGAAGCGCGACCGCGTTGCAGTGGCGAGCTCTCCCGCGGCCATCGATTGAACACCCGCGACAAGGGTGCGCGGCGGCGGCACCGATTGATACGTGAGGTACTGATTCAGGGCGACAACGTCGAGTCGTCGCGCGACGAGGCCTGACGCGAGAAGCGCGCGAATCTCGGACGCGAACAGCACACCGCTCGTAGTGCGGTAGAAGTACAGCGGCTTGATGCCGAGCCGGTCGCGGACGAGCAGCAGCGCGTTCGAGCGGGCATCCCAGATTGCAAACGCGAACATCCCGCGCAACCGATCGACAACGCCCTCGCCCCACTGCTCGTAGCCTTGGAGGATCACTTCGGTGTCCGACTCCGACCGAAATTGACGACCCGTTGATTCCAGCTGTGAGCGGAGCTCGCGAAAGTTGTAAATCTCGCCGTTGTACGTGATGGCGACGGGCTGTCGCTCGCTCAGCATCGGCTGTGCGGCACGCTCCGACAAATCGATGATCGCGAGCCGTCGATGGCCAAACGCGCCGATCGGCGTCCGGCCGGAAGCCGCTGCCAAGGGATGCCGCGGGCAACGCAGAACACCCTGCCCATCCGGACCCCTGTGAGCGAGCGCGTCCGTCATCGCGGCGACAACCGCCGACGGATCCCAATCATCAGGCGGTTCCCAACACACGGCGCCAGCAATGCCACACATGTTTGTCAGCGAAGGCGAAAAGCGAGCGTTGCCGTTGTTGAGATCACGCTAGGAGCCTAGACCGCACGGGAATCGAGCTCGACGATCGTCTCGCGTTCAGACGGGCCGGCCGTCGATCGCGAGCAGTTTCCCAGAACATCGTTGTAAAGCGATACCAGCTGATTGCCTATTGCGCTCCACCGAAATCGCCGCGCAAATCCACGCCCATGTTCTCCGCGCGTCTTACGCTCCGCCGGGTCGTCCATCGCCGCGCGGAGACAGCTGGCGAGAACCGTTTCCTCTCGCGTTGTCACCCACCCGGCATTGGCCGCGGCAATGTCGCCCTGTAGATTCACGCCTTCGGAGACGATCACCGGTACGCCACAGGCCATGGCCTCCGCAACGGACAAACCAAAGTTCTCCTGATGCGACGCGAGCGCAAAGATGCTGGCGTTTCGAAGCAGCGCCAGCTTCTGATCGCCCTGGATCCATCCAAGAAACGCAATCGACGCAATCGCCGGGCCGAGAGCCGCCATCCGGCGGAGCGCCGTTACGTACGCGGGGGCGCCGTCGCCGGCGATTAGCAGCCGCCATTCGGCGTATCGACCAGCATCGACGTTGCGGTGAAACGCGCGAATCAGGATGTCCACTCCTTTTTTTTCATCGAGTCGGCCAAGCGACAACACGTACGGCGAACTGTCTGGCTTCCGTCGTTGCTCGAACAGCTCGTCATCGATGCCCAGCGGAATGACAACCCCTCGCGGCAATTCCGCGACTGCGCTCTGAGCCAGCTTCATCTCCTCGCTGCTCGTGTAATGCATGGCGGCGGCGCAGGACAGGAGCTTCTGTCCTCCCAACTGCATCAGCAGTCTCTTTCGAAGCGGCTTGCGGCTCAGACTCCAGGGATCGAGCGTGCCGAGCGGCCGCACGATATACGGCACACCTGCCTTGCGGCAGGCGCGGCCGGCGGCCAGACACGTGTGCGACAGGACCGCATGGATATGAACAACGTCAAACTCGCGGACGTGCCCGTCGAGCCAGCTCGCGAAGCCCGCCGCGTATTTGAAGGCCTCGTTCCCGTAGCGCCGGAAAAAGACGACGTGCACGTCGTCCATGGATTGAAGCTCGTGAGATACGACCGGGAGCCGCCCTTCACCGTCGGCGTCGGTTGTCGCGACGACCGCCTCGACTCCTGCAATGCGCAACGCGCGGCACATGCCGAGCGTTGCTGCGCTCGGACCGCCGTACCTCGGCGCGACTGCGGGAACAACGTGCAGGACTTTAGGCGACACGTTCGTCTGCGGAAACAACACCCGACCCCGTCGCGCGTGCGCGGAGCGAGGTCTCGAGCAACGGCAACAGCCTGCGCTTGAAGCTGTCGTAGGTGAACTGCTGCTGCAGCCGGCGGTATCCTTCCGCTCCGAACTGAAGGCGCATGCGGTCGTCCGTCAGGAGACGAACGATGGAGGCGACAAGCGTCGACCCCTCCTGTTGATCCACAAGAAAACCCGTCACGCCATCCTGAATCACTTCGCCGGCGGCGTCATGCACCGAGCCGATACACGGCAGACCGTGCGCCATGGCTTCGAGATAGACGAGGCCAAAACCCTCGCCGCGGCTCGGCATCGCGAATACGGCAGCGTTGCGGTAGAGCTGACGAAGCGCGTCTTGCTGTACGAAGCCGGTGAATTGTACATGCCCCTGCAGGCCCTTGGCGGCCGCCTTCGACTGCAATCGGGGACGATCGTCGCCATCGCCAGCGAAAACCAATCGAGCGTCCGGCACGGATTGCAGGACGGCAGGCCAGACGTCGAGCAGTTGATCGTGTCCCTTGTATCGTTCGAGCGTCGACATTCTGCCAACTGTAATGACGACTGGCAACGCCGGCGTCCCACGCCGGTCGTGGGGTGACAACATCGTCGCATGGTGTGACGCGCACGGAAGCGCCAGTGCGCATTCAGCGATAGGTCCGAGCCCCGGGTTGTTATCGCTCACTCGTTGTGCGGTAAATCGTGAGATTGCAATGCGAAGGTCCGCTTGGGCGAGCATCCGGCGCTCGAGACGGGGCAGCGGTTTCCATGCCTCGATGCCGTACAGAAACACCGCGTAGGGACGCCTGCACCACCGCGGAACGAGCGCTTGAGCCTTTACAAGTGACACGTGACAGAACAGAAGCGACGAACAGCGGCCGAAGATCTGGGCCGCGGCCGTTCGTCCACAGAATCTGGCTCGCTCGGCGGTCACCTGCTGGACGAGCCGCGACACAGCCGCGATTCCGCCGCCGTCTTCGCGAAGAGTGATCGATGCGAGCGCAGGTCCGTTTGGCATCAGATCTCGGACGCTTTGGCCGTGGCGTGAGTCCAGGGCGTCGGCCGAAGCGCCGGCGCCATATGCAACGCGAGCCGCTGCGCGATGAACGCAACGGCAAATGCAGCACCGGCACTCGAGGTTACCTCGACGAAGGAGCCGCCGACGTTGAGCAGTGCCAATCCCGGTAGATACCAGAGCGTGAAGCCGCTGAAATCGCCGTCATTCAGCCGGGCGTACGCCGATCGATCGACGAGCACAATCAGAGCGCCGATGAGAAAGAACCCGACGACAACGCCGGTCGTGCCGAAGTTCACGTAACATTCGAGCACCTGCCCGATACCGACGGCAGTATTCGCGTCGAACCGAAACCCGGTGTACGTCGTGACGAGGTCGCCGCTTCCCGCCGTCACCGGTTTGTCCGGCCACAGCGCACGCGGCACGAATCCGAGCATCGCATCTTTCAATGTTTCGCCGTTCGCGAGTGTGGCAACGCCGCTGCGCACCTGGCTGACTGCGGCGCCGGTCAGGTAATCTTGGTTGAGCCGCGACTCGATGCGAGAAAGATGTTCAACGTTGTACACGTCGAACCACTCGGTCGCCGCCAGGGTGTCGGTCAGTCGCGCGAGCCGCTCGCTGATGTCACCCCCTGACCAGACGACCGCACGAATGTCCCTTCGATCGCGCATGTACGTCACGTAGCCGGACAGACCGAAATAGCTCAGGAGGACAGCAATCGCCATGACGCGCCAGCGGGGACGATAGAAGCTGGCGAAAAAGGCGAACACCGTCAATGCGGCGGCAAAGCCGTAACCAAGAAATCCCTGCGCGATCACGGTGACTAGGGGGAACACGCTCGTGGAGGCAAACCAGCGCCACATGCGCAGCGACTTGCCTTGATGCCACGCGTTCCAGCACTTCAGTCCGACGCCGACGACCGTCAGCAGCGACCCGGTGTTCACCAGGGCATTGACCGTGGGAAGCGTGCTGCCAAACCTTGTGAGCACGGCGTACATGACCATCCCTGAAATCACGTAGCCGTTCAGAAAAACATCCGGCACCATCTTGTGCGGCGATCTCTCACCAGTGGCATGAGCGATGGTGCTGAATCGCAGGCAAAACGCCATGCATTCGGCGCCCACGGCGAATGCCATCATCGCGAAGGTGCTTTGAATGAGACCGTCGGCGGTCAAATCAGGAAACCGACTCTCGTACCATGGCAGCAGTGACAGCAGTGCCGTGAGCCAGTGGAGCGCGCCGAAGCTCAGTACGTAGGTGAATAGCAACCCGACAGAGCCGGAACGCCACTGACGCGCGACGACATACGTCGCGACGATGATCCATACCCAGACCCACGTTTCCAAATTCGGCTCACTCATCAGCGATCCACCGGTGTGGGAAGCGTCAGGGCATGCGTCGTGTCGGCTCTGGTCTCGGTGACGAACTCCACCGCTTGCAGAGTGCCGGCAACCGCCGCGCGGCAGTCATAACACGCAATGCGCTCGGCGATTGCCGCGGCGCGCGCTTCGTGATGGGTGCGCAGGCTGCGCATCATGCCGTCCATTGCCGTCGTAAGAGCGTCGATGTCACCCATCCGAAAGGAAATGCCCGTGTACGAATCGTCAATGAGATCGTCTCGACATCCCACTGTGTGGCTGACGATGGCCGGCCGTCCGCACGCCATCGCCTCGTTGACGACAAGACCCCACGTCTCGCTCGTCGACGGCAGCACCACACAGTCGCTGGCGGCGTAACACGCCGGCAGCGCACGCTGGTTCTTGAATCCTGCGAACGTCACGGGGGCACCCATCTCCACCGCATGACGTTTCAGCGGTTCAGCGAGCGATCCCGATCCCACCACGAGGCCGCGAACGTTTGCACCGCGGCGGTGCAGATGGGCGAGGGCATTCACGAAATCGCCCGGCCGCTTGTGCTCGACGAGTTTGCCGACAAATGCAAACACCGTTGTCTCCGGAGACGCACCGGCGTGAGCGCGGAGCGCAGCCGCCGAGCCATCCGCGACGGCGCGCGCGGCACCTGCGGCAAAGCGTTGGTTATCGCCGAAGTGCGGCGCAAAGAACAGGCGGCTGCGGGAAACGCCGTAGTGACAGAGGTACTGCTGGTTCGCCCTGCCAACACAGAGGTGCGCG
>WNFU01007712.1_pt1 | contig 12640 bp, 15 predicted proteins | sample 5400121 | NCBI WGS metagenome assembly WNFU01 (sample SAMN13153360, study PRJNA577476) | soil metagenome | isolation source: 100 cm soil or saprolite under grassland replicate 1 | place: USA:California | collected 2016-06-15 | reverse complement strand
CGGGCGGCAAGTCACCGAGCGCTTCGTGCAGTCTCTCGCCGTTGTAGAAGCCGATCCAGTGGAGCGTCTCGTGCTCGGCGCGCTCGTAGCTGGGGTAGCGGCGCCCGTCGACGAGCTCGGACTTGAAGGTCGCGACCCACGCCTCGGCCATCGCGTTGTCGTAGGCGTCACCCTTCGAGCCGACCGAGGGTGCGGCGCCGAGCTCGTCGAGTCGGTCGGTGTAGCGGATGCTGGTGTACTGCGAGCCTCTGTCGCTGTGCGCGATCAGCCCCTCACCCGGTCGCCGCAGCCCGTTTGCCATCTCGAGCGCGTCGAGCACCAAGTCGGTGCGCATGTGAGTGGCGAGCTGCCAGCCGACGATCACCCGGCTGTAGCAGTCGAGCACGAAGGCGAGGTAGAGGAAGCCGTTCCAGGTCCTGAGGTAGCTGATGTCGCACACCCACTTCTCGTTCGGGGCGATGGCGCCGAAGTCGCGCTGCAGCAGATCGCGGGCACGCTCGACCGCCGCCTCGTCCGGGATCGTTGTCCGGCGCTTGCGGCCGCGCAGCTTGCCTTCGATCCCGTGCGCTCGCATGACGCGAGCGACGTGGTCGCGGCCGACCTCGACGCCCCGCCGGCGCAGCTCCTTCCAGGTCTTCCGGGCGCCGTACGCTCGCCGGTAGCCGCTGCGGGCGGCCTCGATCTCGGCGAGCAGCTCCAGGTCGGCGAGCTCGCGGCGGGACGGCTTCCGGGATCTGCGCGCGTAGTGCGTGCTCACCGGCACGCCGATCGCACGGCAGATCGGCTCGACCCCGAAGGCATCCCGCCGCTCCTCCACATAGGCGGTCACCTTCGCCGGGTCGGGTCGAGCTCCGTCGCGAAATAGACGGACGCGTCCTTCAAGATCGCGTTCGCGCGCTTGAGCTCCGCGTTCTCCTTGCGGAGCCGCTTCAACTCATCGCGCTCGTTCGTCGTCAGCAGCTCAGGCCGACGGCCCTGGTCCGCCTCAGCCTGCCGCACCCACTGGCGCAACGCCTCCTTGTGGATGCCCAGGTCGCGAGCGACGTGTGCGATCGGGCGATCCGACTCGAAGTAGAAGCGGACAGCGCGCTCGCGCAACTCATCGGGGTACTTCCTCGGTCTCGACATCGCTGGAGCATCTCCTTCCCCCAGGACAGAGCCTGACGTCGGAGCCTCCAAGAAACCCAGGGTCCTTCACGGAGCTCCCAGTAAAGCGCGTTGTCTAGGTCGACGGCGATCCCAAAGGCGTCGACGTCGTATGCAATGCGCCGGCACTTCCAGTCGAGCACACAGTACGACGCCTCCTCAGCCGTCGGCACAAGTTCCTGGAGTCGCGGGAAGAGCTCAGGTACCACGGCCGCCTCGCGAGACAGCGTGCTCGCGTCGTAGACGAACCGGAGCCTCGCCTCCACCTCGGAGCGAGCGAGTGTCGGCACCTCTCGAACAATATGACGAACGTCGTATGGACACAAAGCCTCCGAGCAGCGAGCGTAGGCCACGGATCGACCGATACGAGCCAGGCAGACCAATAAAAGGGGAGGCCGATGAAGACTCAACTGACCCGCGTCGTCGCCGTCGTCGGGACCACGACCGTGGCCGTTGCAGCGGCCGCAGCGATCGCACTCGGAAGCCCGGGCTCCGCCGTCGTAACGACGATCCTGGGGCACCGCGCGACGCTCGCCGAGAGCGTCCAGGTGAACGACGACCGGATCAAATTCCAGACGAAGGATCCTGCGGACTTTCAGGTGCAGACGCTCACCTTCCAGCCACGCGGTTTCTCGGGCTGGCATTACCATCCCGGCGTCGTGATGGTGATCGTCGAGTCCGGCCACGTTACGACGCATGACGAGAACTGCCAGACGAGGACGTACGGCCCGCACGAGGTGTTCGTCGAGAGCGGGACCGAGCCCGGCATGGTCAGCAACGAGAGCGATACGGAGCCCGCGGTCACCTATGCGACGCTGGTGGCCCCCGCCGGAAGCCCGTTCCGCATTGAGACCGATCCGCCGCCCTGCGCGTAGGAGAAGAGGCACTACGGGCTGACGGGGCGGGGATGCGAGAGCCCCTCGCTGACCAGATCGAGTCGCTTGGCGACGTGCAGGTGCAGGACATCACCTTCACCAGCATGCCGACGGACACCGAGGACGACCTGACGGTGACCGTGTACTACCACCGTCAGCGGCGTCGACGGTAGCGAGGTTCGGGGGACATTCGCGGACGCTGGCCCAGCCGAAGGCTCTACTGCTCGACGACGCGTGTGCGCCGGATCATCCACGCAAGCGCGGTCCCGATCGCTGCGACGGCGGCCCCCGCAGCAAGGAGGACCAGTAGCCACGGCCGCCGTCCGCTGTTCATAACGACAAACGATCCGACGACTGGCCCTCCCGGCAGGAGCTCGCGTCCGGCCGATCCTGACGCGCAGCGCGGGCAATGGAGGAACGTCGTGTAATCGCCCGCGGCCACTTCCGGCACCTTGAAATGAAGGTATCCATTGCCTTCGTCGTCGATCCGAAGGCGACCGATGTAGACCAGGCGCGTGTCCTTTGGCGAAGTGATTGCGGATGCCTCGTCCGCCGGGGCGAAGAACACGCGGACTGAAGATGTCGACATGTTGTGAAGCGCGCCTCTCCCGCCCGTCTGGACGAAGACCGAATCGCCGGGCTTCGCTTGCGTCCCGCTGAACATGAGGAAGAGCGCGCCGCTCGCACTTGTCGCCGAGATAGCTGTCGCGACAAATGCCACCGCGAAGGTGAACAGGGCTCGGCTCATTGGACTCTTTCGCGCTCGCTGAGTCTTACTACCAACTGCGCCCGGCTGCCGTTCCGCCTCGCGTCCGTCATCCGCCCCTCGCGCGGTTCGCCTGGTCAACGCCTCCCATGAGCCTGTCGTGGGCCGAGCGCTCCTCGGGGGTCATTCGCGCACACTGGCCCAACCAGAGGTACGGACGTCTGACCCCACAAACCCTGCGGGCAGCGGCGATCTTGCGATCCGCGAGAATGGCCGCGTGGCGCTTCAACGCATGGACAACGTCGGCATCGTGGTGGAGTCGCTTGATGCCGCTATCTCTTTTTTCGCCGAGCTGGGCCTCGAACTCGAGGGGCGAGCCATGATCGAAGGAGACTGGTCAGGGCGCGTCACTGGACTGCGCGACCAGCGCGTCGAAAGCGCCATGATGCGTATGCCGGACGGCCACGGCAGGATCGAACTCTCGCGCTTTCTCACGCCGCCTCCGGTCGCCGATCACCGGAACGCGCCGGTGAACTCCCTCGGCTACCTCCGCGTCATGTTCGCGGTGGACGACCTCGACGATACGCTGGCCCGGCTCCGCGAGCACGGCGCGCAGCTCGTCGACGAAGTGGTCCAGTACGAAGACGTGTATCGGCTCTGCTACGTCCGAGGCCCCGAGGGCATTCTCATCGGGCTGGCCGAGCAAATCGGCTGACGCCGAAACGCGGCCGGGCATCATTCGCTAACACTCGCGCATGTGACGGTTCGCTCGCCCGGCTCCACTTGATGAGGCCTTGGACCGGCCCGGCCAACACCCGCGACGAAGCCGGCCGACGCCGTGTTCCACATCTACTCGGCGTACGCGCGGGATCGATCCCCCCAGCGCGGGCGACAGCGACCTCGTCTCCAGGGACCCAGACGCCCGGCCATCGTTCTACGCTCGGCCGCGTGGACGAGTTCGTTCCGCGCGACTTCGAAGTCCCTCGGCGGCTCGAGACGCCGCAGTTCGTGCTCGAGCCGCTCGACCCCGAGTACAGCGACCAGGACTACGAAGCGTGGACGTCGTCGCGGGAGCACATCCACGCGACGCCCGGATGGGAGGACAGCAGCTGGCCGCGGGAGATGACGCCGGACGAGAACCGGGCAGACCTGCAGCGCCATGCCGACGACTTCCGCAGCCGGACGGGGTTCACGTACACGGTGCTCGATCCGGCGAGCCGCGACGTGATCGGGTGCGTCTACATCTACCCGCTGCCCGACAGCGACTACGGCGCCGAGGCGCTCTCCTGGGTACGGGCGAGCCACGCGCAGCTGGACACCCCGCTCTGGCGCGCCGTGACTGAGTGGCTCGCGTCCGACTGGCCGTTCCGGAGCGTCAAGTACGCCCCGCGCGGGTTCGCAGTACTTGACGTTTCTTGCGGAACAGGAAGTCGACCACCCCTCTTCGAGCAACAGTTTTCGGCTATCTGAGCCGTTTTCGACGCTGCCCCATTTGCCACGCGTTGCCACCGGTTGCAACCGCTCGGCTCCATAAACGCTCCACCCTGAAGCCTGTAAGCCGCGGCGTAACCGAGTTTGTGGCGTCGCAAGGTGGTCGCAAGGTGACGGCGGGCGAACGTGTTGTGCTTCTGTCACATGACGAACTCGTACCCTCGCTTTGCGACGAGCGCGCTCAGGCGCTCCATCTCTGCAGGGTCGGGTGGCTCGGGGGGCGGGGGGAGGGTGCGACTCGGTGCGGGCTCGCTCGTGTCTCTGATCAGATCTTCGAGGCCGCCGGGAACCGTGATGAAGAGCATGCGGCAGCCGTCGTTCCCGACCATGTAGCGGTGAGGGATGTCGCGCGGGCCGAAGAGGTAGTCGCCGGCGTGCGCCTCGATCACGTTGCCGCCGACCTCGAAGGTGACGTCGCCCTCGAGGATCCAGAAGCCTTCGTCGTCGCGGCGATGGACGTGCAGTGGCACCTCGAGCCCGGGCGGGGCGGTGATCTCGACGATCGTCAGCTGGCCGGCGGTGTCTTCCGCGGTTGTCTTGATCACGGCGAGGTTGCCGAAAAACCAGTAGGCCTCGCCCTCGTCGCTGCCGACGGCGATCGGCTTGAGGCCTTGGGCAGATGTTGTTGCGTCTGTCATTGCTCCTCCCTTTTGGTTGCGTGGTCGAGCGAGAGGAGCGCGATCGCATATCGCCAGGCGCGGTCGTCGTGGCGGCGGGCGACACTGATGCCCTTGGCCGTGAGGACGAGCGCCGTGTCGCCTGCCTGAAGCACTCGCGGCTGTGCGGCGAGGTAGGTCACGCCGCGCCTCCACGTCTGTGTCGCCCAGCTCGCGATCTCGCGTGCGCCGCGCGCCTCGCCCGCCGCGGCGTCCACCAGGAGAGCCTCGCTCTCGAACAGGGCGGCGACTGCTTGGCGATCGCGGACGACAAATGCGTCCTCGAGCAGGGCGTCGAGCTCCTCCGGTGTTCGCGCTCCCGTTTTCATGGCTGCCGACGGTACGCGAGGAGGGGAGGCGCGCCTATTCCAGAAATGTGGTGGTTCCTCTCGCTCGCGCTGGTCGTAGCATCCATGCATGGCGAGCTACGCAAAGGACCGCGCACGCGACCGGATCGCCGAGCTCGCCGGCCGGGGTCACGACCTCGTCACCTTCTGGCGGGAAGCCACCGACGTGATGGCTCGTGTAGTGCCCCACTACTTGACGCCGTGCTGGTACACGCTCGACCCCGCCTCGCTGCTTGTTACGAGCCACTTCCACGAAGGGCTCGATGAGCTGCCGCCGGAATGGCTCGCGCACGAGTACTACGAGGACGACGTCAACAAACTCGCAGACGTGGCGCGCTCGGGGCGCGGCGTCTCGACGCTGCACGAGGCGACGGGCGGTGATCCCGCGAGCAGCCCGCGCTGGCACTTCAACATGACGATGGGCGGCGACCAAGAGCTGATCGCCGCCTTGCGTACGCCGGCGCGTGAGGCGTGGGGCGCGCTTGGCCTCTACCGCGAGCCAGGCGCGCCGCTGTTCGCCCGCGACGAGCTCGAGCTCGTCCGCTCGCTCGCACCGTTCCTGGCGCAGGGCGCACGGCGCGCGTTGCTCGTCGGCGAGGCGAGCGATCCCGAAGGGCCGGAGTCGCCGGGCCTCGTTGTCCTCACTGACCACTGGAGCGTCGACTCGGCCACACCCGGCGTGGAGCGCTGGCTGTCCGAGCTTCCGGACGGCGAGTGGGATGCCGGGCGGCTGCCCGCTGCCGTCTACGCAGTCGCGGGTCGCGCACTGCGCACAGCCGACGGACCGAATGCTCCGGGCGAGGTGGCGGTCGCGCGCGTCCTGTCGCGCTCGGGCACGTGGGTCGTGCTCCACGGGGCGGCGCTCGTCGCCGACGGCGCGCGCCGGGTCGCGGTGATCGTCGAGCCGGCGCACCCGGCCCGGATCTCGCCGCTGCTCATGTCGGCGTACGGGCTTACGCAGCGAGAACAGGAGGTAACGCGACTGGTGTTGCAGGGCGAGTCGACCGCCGAGATCGCAGAGCATCTCGTCGTCTCGCCCCATACCGTCCAGCAGCACCTTAAGCGGGTCTTCGAGAAGACGGGCGTGCGCAGCCGCCGCGACCTCGTTGGGAAGGTGTCTTCACGTACTACGAGCCGCGGGTGCGGGATAACGAGCGGCGGATGCTTGTGAACCAGCCGCTACGCGGCGGTCCGTACTGGGGCTGATCCGTCTCAGTCGGGCCACAGACACGCCGCGTGGTTGAGGAGCTTCACGCTTGCTGTCAGCGTCGCTGCGTCAAGTCCTTACCTGTGTTGGGACTCGCTGCGGCGTGGTTGGTTGGGGTTGAGAGTGCGGCTCCCTCGTGATCGTCTTGTTGCCGGCCCGGAGCCGGTGTCAAGGTGGAGCACCCGGCTGGACGTACGACCTTGACGCCCCGGCGAGGACCGGCGCACACTTCGTGCCGAGGAGGGAGCCGCACTCGTCGTGGGGTCAGCGCACGGGTGTCACCCCCGGCGTGAGCGTGGTGGCGGTCTTCGTGCGCGCGGGGCGCCCAGCCTTACCTCGGTGCTCGGACTCCTGGGTCCGGCGACAAGATGATTGATGGGGTGTTGGTTCCCCGCGGAGTGGTGCTTGCGGCCGCTCGGGACCTCCTCGAGCTCCAGGTCTTGAACGACCCGCGTGCTCTAGCACGCTTGTGCCGAGGGGGGTCCCAGCACATTTCATCTGTGGGCCTTCGGGTTCGCCGGAGCCAGCGAGGCGACCCCCTCCCTTTCCTGGAGGGAGTGATCGACTCTCACTGACTGCGGCGCCTATGTCAGCTTCGCGGCAACCGCTCGTCGCAACGCACGGCAATGGATTTCGCCTTTTTGGGCCGTTTGCCCGGCTCTCGCATTTGCCATCGGTTGCCAGCGGTTGCGACCGCTCTGCTCCACAAACGCTCCATCCCTTTGGGCGCGGGCAGAGCTCAAGTGTTGCCTACTGCAACAAGAGCCTCGATCGATGTCAAGGCCGGTCGAATTCGAACCCCCGTGGCGCCGGTTGAAATTGGACCCTCTGGTGAGAGTGAGGGGCGTCCGGAGCGGGTCGTAGGATCTCGCGGCGATGGCGGCTGCCGCGACGACGATCAGCATCGAGAGGGCGCTGAACGACTTCCTGGCCGAGCAGCGGGGGCGGCTGGCTGACTCGAGCTTCCGTCAGTACCTGCAGGTCGTTGACTTGCTCCGTTCGAGCTTGAACAACTACGCCCACGACGGGTTGAGCGAGCGGGAGCGGCGGCTGTTCACGGAGGCGTATGACGCGGGTGACGAGCAGGCGTTCTGTCATCTGTTCGGTCCGGAGAAGATCCCGGAGCATCTCGGTTCGTTCCTCGGCTACTTCATGGTGCGCAAGGTGTTTGCCGGCCGCGAGTTGCTGCGCGCGTCGGGGACGGTGACGAGGCGGCTTGTCGAGTGGCTTGAGCGGGAGGGCTTCATTGAGGCCGCGGTCGCGACCGCGGCGGTCGAGCGGGCGAAGGTCGCGGCGCGCGACCTGCCGCGCGCTGACAGGCTCGAGGAGCTGCTTGCCGGTCTGACCGACGCCGATCTGGCTGTCGGCCTCGACCAGCTCGCCGACGATTGCTTCGTTGAGGACTTCCTGCCGATCGAGCGTGTCGAGCCGGGCGCGCTCTGGTTCGAGCGCGGGATCGGACCGGTCGCGGTGCCGAAGGCGGCGAGCGAGCTGGCCGAGGTCGGCTGGGAGGTGAACGTCGTGCTGGCTCGCACCGCGAGCGGCTGGCGGCTGCTCGAGGTCGGCTGCGTCTACCCGTAGGCCGGGCGGCGACGCGGCGGGAGGCGTGCTGCTGGCAGCCTGATGGGTTGGTCGGCGTGGTTTTCGGTGGTGGCCGCTCGAATCAACGGGTTGAGAGGCGTTCTGTGGCCCTGCGAGCGGTCGGCGCGACTGATTGCCTAGCCGGTTTCGGGCTCGCGGGCGGGTGGGCGGCCGCCGAGGTCGCGGTCGCGGAGGCGGTAGCTGTCGCCTTTGAGGCTGAGGATTTCGGCGTGGTGGACGAGCCGGTCGATCATCGCGGCGGCGACGGTCTCGTCGCCGAAGATCTCGCCCCAGGCGGAGAAGGGCTTGTTGCTGGTGACGATTAGCGATGCGCGTTCGTAGCGGCTGGAGACGAGCGAGAACATCAGGTTGGCCGCTTGCGCGTCGAAGGGGATGTAGCCGACCTCGTCAACCACGAGCAGCGGCGTCCAGAGCAGCTTGCGCAGCTCGTCGTCGAGGCGGCCTTGCCGTTGCGCGTCGCCGAGGCGGGCGACCCACTCGGTCGCGGTCGCGAAGGCGACGCGCTGGCCGGCAAGGCAGGCGCGGATCCCGAGCGCGATCGCGAGGTGGGTCTTGCCGGTGCCGGGCGGGCCGAGCAGCACGACGTTGTCGCGGGCGGTGAGGAAGTCGAGCTGGCCGAGGTGCAGGACGAGCGTCTTCTGGACGGAGCGTTGGAAGCTGAAGTCGAACTCCTCGAGTGTTTTGCGGGCGGGGAAGCGGGCCTGCTTGATCCGGCTCTCGCCGCCGTGCGCGTCGCGGGAGGCGACCTCGGTCTGCAGCAGCGCTTCGGTGAAGCGTTCGTAGCTCCATTCCTCGGAGCGCGCCCGCTCGGCCAGCTTGGGCAGCGCCCGCGCCGCCGCCGGCGCCTTCAACGTGCGGAAGAGATGCGCGAGCTCGGCCCGCGCGGTCATGCCGGGATCAGCGCGTCGTAGCGGGCGAGCGGCCGCAGCTCGACCTCCGGCTCGGGCGGGGCGCCGCGCAACTCGCGCAGCGCGCGCGCGTGCTCGAGCGCGGTGATCGTGCGGTGGCGCGCGAACGAGCGGACGTGTCGGCACGCAAGCTCGTCGCTGTCGAGCGCGACGGCGACGATCTCCCGCTGCGAAACGCGCAGCTCGACGCGGCGGCCGACCAGGCGCGGGTCGAGCGAGTAGTCGTTGCTGTCGACGCGCACGTACGGGTCGGGCGGCACGCGCGTGACCAGGCGCCGGTCGACGTCGGGCAGCCGCTCGGGCAGCGGCCGCATCACCGTCAGCTCTTCGGCGAGCCTGTCCGCCGGGCGGCAGCGCAGCGTGCGGTGGAAGCGCAGGTTGGCGCGCCCGTCGAACCAGCGATCGAGCTGCTCCTGGAAGTCGAGCTCGTTGGCGAACGAACGGCCGGGCTCGAAGCTCGTTTCCATGTAGCCCTGCAGCCGCTCGACGACACCCTTCGACTGCGGATCGTGGGGCTCGAGGAAACGCCAGCCGACCCGCAGCTCGCCGCACAGGGCCGCGAACGGCTCGGTGGGGCGGCCCGCGCCGGCGTGCAGCGCGCCCTCGCGGTCCCAGACCAGCGTCTCCGGCAATCCGCCCAGCTTCGCCAGGCAATCCCCGATCCCGTACACGAGGTCGGGCGCCTCCTTCGAGAACACCAGCGTGCCGGCGCCGGCGCGCGAGTAGGGCAGACAGCCAACAACGACATAGCCGCGCCGCGTCTGGCCGCTGCCGACCGGGATCTCGCGCGACGGCTGCCAGAGATCGAACTGGCAGAGCACACCGGGCCGGTAGGAGGTGCGCTGGAAGGTGCGCTGGCGCTGGAAGAGAGGTCGCACCTCGCGCAGGTAGTCGTCGAGGATCGTCTTGCCGCCCGCGTAGCCCTGCTCCTCCAGCAGCTCGCGGATCCGCGTGCCGGGCAGCCGCGCATCGGAGCGCAGGAGCCGATCGATCTCCTCGCGGAATGGGTCGAGCTTCGACGGCCGCACCGGCCGCCGATAGCGCGGCGGCTCGCCCGAACGCAACGCGCGCCGGATCGTGTTGCGGCTGTGACCGCTGCGCCGAACGACCTCCTTGATCGACAGCCGCCCCACGAAATACATGCGGCGGATCTCCGCCCACTGCTCCACCCCGACCACGACCTCCCCCTCGCTCGACTACAAGCGAGGCTTGAGACCCAACCGGACGGCACCAGCGGCGCCGCCAGAGGGGTCAGATTTCGACCGGCGTCAGGGGGTCAGTATTGAACCGGCGTCGATACCCTCGATCTCGCTCTCGCCACGGGAAACTTGGGTTTGCGGCAGGAAGTCAGGACGGGAGGGCGACGGTCGATCCGTGGATTTACGCATCGCGGCATCGAGATACGGCTGAAGCTCGACACCTCGTCACGATCGGCCCGGATCGGCGAGGATTCGTCTGATGCGGTGCGCGTTGCGGGAGGTGCGCGATGAGGATCTGGCGGTGCTGTTCGAGCAGTGGGCAGATCCGGTCGCCGCGCACATGGCTGCCTTCACGGCACGCGATCACATGGACCGAGACGCATTCGAGCGCCGCTGGTCTCGGCTAAGAGCCGACGAGACCGTGATTGCCCGAGTCATCGTCGTCGACGGCGAAGTCGCCGGATCGATTGGGTCGTGGGGCGACCCCGACGAGCGCGAGGTCACGTACTGGATCGGCCGGTCCTACTGGGGCAAGGGGATCGCGACCGGCGCCCTCAAGGCGTTCTTGACTGTCGATCGGTCGCGCCCGCTCCACGCACGCGTTGCCTACGACAACGTCGCGTCGCGCCGCGTCCTCGAGAAGTGCGGCTTTCGCGTCGTCGCGACTGAACGAGGCTTCGCTGAAGCACGTTCGGGCGAAATCGAGGAATTCGTGCTGCGGCTTGAGGAGTCCGGTTCCGCTTGAGGTGACGCAGCTTCGCCGGGCCCGTACTCGACGCGCCGCCCGGCGTCGATCGATGGTAGCTCACCCGTGCGGTCGGCGGCATCGCACTCGCCCACAACCTCGAGCTCATGGCGGCACTGGGCTGAGAAGCGGAGATCAGAAACACACCACCAAGCAACGCCCGGCTGGAGCGCGATCGACTGAGAGCGTCAGCCGTTTTCCGGGGGAAGTAGCTAGACTCGCTGTCGAGTCCTTGCGAGCCTACGGGTCGCGGGGCTCGTCCTTCTTTGCGGAGCAAGGGAAGCGACCCCCTCCCTTTCTAGGTGGGGGTGCACCCTTACCATGGCATTCCTGCGGCAACCGGTCGCAACCCACGGCAACGCTTTTCGCCTATTTGGGCCGTTTTCGCGGCCGCTCCATTTGCCACCGGTTGCCACCGGTTGCGACCGCTCGGTTCTTTCTGAAGAAGGGCGGCTTGTCAAGTTCGGCTGACCGGGGACGCGGAGCGCGTCGCGGGCCAGCGGAGCGGTGTCAGTGTCTCTTCTCTGGCGCACCTCCTCTGATGCTCCCGGACGGTTGGATGCTCATCTCTTTCTTGGCCTTAGGGTGCACACCGTGTCGATGGGAGCTGTTCCGGCTGCTCAATTCCATAAGGGGCCGTCAGGCGGCCAAAGCCAAGCGGGAGCTTGCCGGGACAGAGGTGCCCCTGGTGGTTCGCGGGGCGGGGTTGAAGGGTTGGTTGCGGGAGAGCATGTGCCAGGCGGCGATCAGGATCTTGCGTGCGACCGCGGCCTTGGCGGAGTTGTGGTTGCGGGAGCGGCCGCTGACGTCGCGGTAGAGGTCGTGCCAGGGGTTCGTTTCGCGCCAGGCCTGCTGGGCGGCCTCGACCGCCGCCCAGCCGAGCAGCCGTGAGCCGGACTTGGTGAGCGGGCCGCTGCGCGGCCGAGCTTGACCCGACTGGTGGACGCGTGGGGCGAGCCGACCGTAGGAGACGAGCTTCTCCGGACCGGCGAAGCGGCCGATCTCACCGATCTCGACCGCGATCGTCAAGGCGAGTAGCTCGGCGACGCCGGGGATCGTGTCGAGCAGCACCGCGCGCGGGTCGGCGTGGGCGAACGGTCTCAGCTCGGCGTCCAGCGGCGCGATCCGCGCGTCGAGGAACTCGATCAGCGCCAGACACTCGCTGACCGAGCGGCGCCAGACCTCCGGCACGCCGGCGCGTTCGAGTAGCGCCATCCCGTCCGCCCGGCGCAGGCGCGCGAGCGAGACGCGGACGCCCCACTGTGTCTGCAGACCGGCGATGCGCGCTTTCGCGCTCGTGCGCAGCCGGACCAGATGCATCCGCCGCCGCAGCCGCTCCCGTAGCGCCCGCTCATCGAGCGAAGGGAGCCACAACGCCGGCACCAGCTGACGGCGGGAGAGCTCGGCGAGCAGGCGTGCGTCGACCTTGTCGGTCTTCGCCGCCAGCGGCGCGACCGTCTTCACCTTGCGCGCATCGGCGACCTCCACCTGCCAGCCGCAGGCGACGAGCTGGTCGCGCACCCAGAGCGCGCCGCTCATCATCTCCAGGCAGGCCGTCACCTCATCGCCCAGTTCGAGCACGAGCCGCGCGAGCCCGTCCCGGTCAGCGGCGATCCGGCCCTCGCCGGCGAGCTCGCCGCCGGGAGCCAGCACGCACCACTGCGCCGTCCGATACGCCCAATCGAGTCCGACATACTTCACCTCGGGCCTCCTTCCCGATGGGATTCGTCACCGGAGAGTGTCTCCGGCGAGGAGGCC
>WNFU01028274.1_pt1 | contig 12644 bp, 8 predicted proteins | sample 5400121 | NCBI WGS metagenome assembly WNFU01 (sample SAMN13153360, study PRJNA577476) | soil metagenome | isolation source: 100 cm soil or saprolite under grassland replicate 1 | place: USA:California | collected 2016-06-15 | reverse complement strand
CAAAAATAACGTCTCCAGGTCGCCCTTCTGGGGCACGCCCGTCTATTTTTATCTGGTATTCATGGCGATCAAGATTCCATTACTTGTGCTGGCGTCGTTTCTGGTGGGATTGGTCGTATCGGTTAAGCGTTGGCGGCATCCCGGGTACGCCTTTGTCCTCTTTAATTTTCTGCTGTGGATCGTTCCTTATTCATTAATGGGCTCGAAGTGGTTGCGCTACACGCTTTCACTGATGCCTTTCGTGTATATGCTGGCGGCGATTGGAGTGGTGGAATTGATTAGGTTTGCAAACCGGCGCTTGAATGCTTCTCAACAAACCCGCGTGGTCGTGGCGGCATTGGTCATTGCAATTTTTGTTGGCGCGCCCGCGTGGATCGCCTATTCGGCCGGTCCTCACTATGCGCTCTACACAAACGCTCTAGCCGCGGACAAGGTCGGGTATTTCTTTCCGCACGATGAATTTTATGACGATGGATTGCGCGAAGCGATTAAGTTTGTCTGCGACACAGCCCCATCAGGCGCACTCATCGCCGACGAAACACCTGGCGTCACGCATTATTATCTCGAGCAGTTTCAACGTACCGACCTAAATTCGAAAGCGATATCAGTGCCGGATTTCGATGTTACAAAGACTTCCGGCCCAGCTTATTTCATTGTTCAACGAGGTCGAACATACTTCGAGAATCGCGCTAAGCTTGCCTTCATTCGAGCTAATTTTAAGAAGGTTGATGAGGTTTCCATTAACGGCATGTCGGCGGCTGAAGTGTTTGTGAATCAACCAAAGTAGTGTCCAACGTCCAAAGTTAAAGGCCCCTCTGGCGAAGCTCGCCTTGGACTTTGGTCATTGGACCTGGATAGTGAAATTTATGAAGCTGAAAAGAAAAACGTTCCTGGCGGCGCTCCTCGTTGTGACGGTCCTGACGCTGACGAGCTTTCCACTCGCCGGCGGTACCTCAGCAACCCGCGTCCATATTGTAGTTCTCGGCACAACCGATTTACACGGCAACCTCTTTCCGGTCGACTACTATACCAACAAGGCCGACAACCGCGGTTTGGCTAAGATCAGCACGCTCATCAAACAGATGCGCCAGGAAAACAAAAACGTTCTCCTCATCGATTCGGGCGATACCATTCAGGGAACTCCACTCGAGTATTTCCATAACAAAAAGAATAATCAGCCACCGGATCCAATGATGCTTGGGATGAACTCGCTCAACTACGATGCCATGACCGTTGGCAATCATGAATACAACTTTGGTCTGAACGTGTTGGAGAAAGCTCGCGGTGAGGCGCAGTTTCCCTGGCTGTCTGCCAACACCTACAATAAAGGAACGAACGAAACCCACTACAAGCCTTACATCATCAAAGAAATTGTAGGCGTGCGCATCGGAGTTTTGGGTCTAACCACCCCGGGAATTCCAAACTGGGAAAACGCGCCAAACTATGCGGGACTCGATTTTCGCGAACCCTTGAGCGAGGCGCAGAAGTGGGTGCCGGTGCTGCGCGGAAAAGAGCACGTGGACGTGGTTGTAATTGCGATGCACATGGGCCTCGAGCAGGATTTGCGAACAGGCGAGATTAATCCCGGACAAGTGCCGAATGAAAACCGGGCCGTCGCGATTGCTAAACAAGTGCCCGGTATCGATCTCATCTTCATGGGCCATACGCATCGTGATGTGCCCTCAGTGATCATCAACGGTGTCCAGTTGATCCAGGCAAACTACTGGGGCCGACACCTTGCTCGCGTGGATTTGTATCTGGAAAACGATGGCGTGCATTGGCGAGTGTTTGCGCTTCTGGCGCACACAATTGCCATGGACGATCGTGTCACTCCCGATCAGGAACTATTGAAAATTGTCGAACCTTACGATCGCGAGACGCAGGCCTGGCTGTCGCGCGCTATAGGCGAATCTGGCGCAGATTTGACGGCGGCGGAGGCGCGCTTCCGCGACACAGCGATTCTGGATCTGATCCAACGAGTGCAGCTGGAAGCGGGCAAGGCTGATGTGTCGATGGCCGCAGTCTTCAACCCCGAAGCGCGCATAGCCAGAGGGCCGGTAACAGTACGCGACATTGCTGGACTTTACGTTTACGAGAACACTCTCGTTGTTTTGGAAGTAACCGGGCAGCAGTTAAAGGACGCACTTGAGCATTCAGCGAAATACTTTCGCCCCTATGAACCGGGGAAGTCTCCGGCCGAGCTGGTAGTCGAAAAAATTCCTGCTTATAACTTCGACATTGCGGAAGGCGTGACCTATGTGCTCGATATCGCCAAACCAATTGGCCAGCGAATAGAAAATCTCGAATTCCAGGGGAAGCCGTTGTCGCCAACGCAAAAGCTTCGGCTGGCTACGAACAACTACCGTGTTAATGGCGGCGGTGGATACACGATGTACAAAGGTGCGCCGGTAGTTTATCGGTCAAGTGAACAGATTCGCGAGTTGATCATCGACTGGGTGGAACGCCACCATACTATTCCGACTGAGCCGACAAAGAACTGGCGAATAGTTCCGTAGTGATCGGGGCATAGCCCGACGATAAGGCAGGGGCGGCAGGAAGTCTTTGCAGAGAACGGCCTATTGCTTCCTTCAAGGCAAAAACCAAAACGGCAACCCGGGGCGTTGGGTTGCCGTTCTGGTTTTCTAACAACTGGAGAGCGGAGAGACTCGCCAGCCGTTGCGCGGGGTAATCGACTCTAGCGAATTGAAGCTATTACTTCTACCGTTTCATAAGTGTTCTTCGCTGTCGCGCTCGCCGCTGAAATGCTGGCAAGCTCGCGTTCGATAGCGCGCTCTTCCTGCGACTTCAGCAGTTGACGGCCACTGCGGTCGGCGCCATTCCAAACTTCAGCAAGAAAATAGCGCTCGCCATATCGATGAAACACCAGGCGGGCATGCGACTTATTCTTCGTCCGTTCAGTTGCTTCACTCAGGCGCACGGCTGAAGACTTGCCATCAGCACTTCGAATCATCAACGCATCGCCCGCGGTGGTCACCGTTCGCACACTATACTCGCCGGCCGGCAGCGTTTTGTAGCCAACACTGAACTCAAACGGAATGTCCGCCACTACACTATTGACCGACTGTGGATTAGCCGAGGCGACAGCGGTCGCCAGCGCGAGCACTACGATGAGCATCAACATCGTGAATCCCTTTAGAAGTTCCTTGTTCATGTTTCCTCCTCTTGCTTTCTGGGCATCGGTCGATGTTCGCTCGACCGCAAACTTTGTAGTAAGCCAGTGAACCCTGCGGGATTCCTTCTTACCGGTAGCAGCTCAACCCGTTTTCAAATCTTCCCGGGAGCCACCCGGGGTTCATTGCCATTTGCGTGCCGCGATTTTTCAACTCGCGATCGCGAAGCGTTTGTGTGTTCCTGAGACTGTAAACAACGTGCAGTGGGCTGATTCGTGTTTAGAAAGATCGCTGGCAAGGATGGAGGAATCAGACCGAACGGCTATCCTTTCAGATAGAGCCAATATCTGTTTAGATAGAAATAACCTTCAAAGCGGAATTGCCGTGGCTAATCAAACCGAGATCACTACCCACAACTCGCGCCAGGCCCAGTATCTCCGGTCGTCCATTAACGTCGACATGCAAGAAGTCTTTCTTGAGAGGCAGAAGAGCCTCGTCGGCTCAAAAACCAGAACGGCAACCCGGGGGCGTTGGGTTGCCGTTCTGGTTTCTAACAGCCGGTCGGAGAGCGGGGAGCTCGCCAACCGTTGCGCGGGAAGTGTTCCGGTGCTTTAGCGAAGCGCCGCTAATACCTCGATGGTTTCATAACTGCTCTGGGCCTGCTGGCTTTTCGATCGAGTGCTCGCCAGCTCGCGCTCGATGGCGCGTTCTTGCCGCGACTTCAATAATTGGCGACCCGTATTATCACTACCACTCCAAACCTCGGCGAGAAAATAGCGCTGACCGTAGCGATGAAATACCAGGCGTGCGTGGGTCTTGTTTTTGTTTTGCTCGATCGGATTCGTGAAGCGCATGGCTGAGCTCTTCGCATCGTTGCTTTGGATCATCAGAACGTTGCCCTGAGAGTTCGCGGTCTTTACCGCATACTGGCCTGACGGCATGGACTGATCTCCGACACTAAATTCGAAGGGAATGTCTGCAACGATCCTGTCTGACGACTGGGCCTTTGCTGCAACGGCAGACGCGAACGCAAGCACAACGATGAGCATCAACATCGTGAATCCCTTAAGAAGTTCCTTTTTCATGTTTCCTCCTCTTGCTTTCTGGGCATCGGTCGAAGCTGTCTCGACCGCAAACTTTGTAGTAAGCCAGTGAACCCTGCGGGATTCCTTCTTACCGGTAGCAGCTCAACCCGTTTTCAAATCTTTCCGGGAGCTGCTTCAGTCCATTGCCATTTGTGTGCCGCGGTTTTCCAGTTCGCGATCAGCAAGCGCTTCTTTGTGCCCGGTGCCGTAAACATCGTGCAATTTACGCATTGGTGCTTGAAAGATTGCTGGCAAGGTTGGCTGGAAAGAAACTGAAGGCCTATCCTTTTAGATAGCACCGATATCTGTTTAGATAGAATCTTGTAACGACTCTTTGTTTGCTTGAGTCGTCAATGATCAGGTCAGTAGTAATGAACAGCCCGCAAAATAGCAGCTTGTGTTAAAGGCAGCCAGCGGGAGCAATCGCCCAGGGTATTGCCGCCAAACGGAGCTACGCGTAAACTTGGTTGCTCAACTTAAAGCTCACGCAACACTGATGAAACCGCGACTCAGCATCGGACGCGACACCACGGCTACGCTTTGTATCGCCGACGCGTCTGTTTCTCGCCGCCATTCACAGATTGAAAAAGAAGATGAGCAATTTGTAATTCTCGATCTCGAAAGTCTCAACGGTACGTTTATCAATGACGTGCCAGTGAAACGGCGCCGCCTCGAACATGGCGATCGAGTTCGCATCGGGGATTCGCAGTTTCTCTTCCTGCTGCATGACGGGGACGTTCATTCGAAGTCCAGCGAAGTTCGCTTTGACGACGGACAGATGGTCAGTGGATCTACGTTGCAGTTCAGATTCAATGATGCGCTTTACCTGATGGCCCGCGACTTGAGCGCGCTGATGAAAGTGAGTACGACAATCAATGCTATTCGCGGGGTTGAAGAACTTCAGAAGACGTTGCTGGAATTGCTATTCGAAGTGGTGCCGGCTGAGCGCGGAGCAATCCTCCTCACCGATCCGGGGCCTCAGGGAGATCCTTTGGAGTTTGCTTCCGTTTTTGGATTGGACCGCCGGCGAGGACAAGACGAATCGATCAAGGTCAGCCGCTCGGTGACAAAGAGGGTTTTACAGCACGGCGAATCATTGCTGATCAATAACCAGACGGAAAGCACGGACTTTGAATCAGCGGATAGTTTGATTGCCGATCGTCCCGGATCAATTCTGTGCGTCCCGCTTATCATGTTGGAACGCACGCTGGGAGTGATCTATCTCGACACGAAAGAACCGGAGGCCGTTTTTGATAAGGACCACCTACAACTCGTATCGGCCATCTCCGCTATCACGGCCGTGGCGATCGAAAACGCGCGTCACATCGAGTGGCTCGTTAGCGAAAACCAAAGGCTGATTGCCGACTTTAATATCGAGCACAACATGGTCGGCGAAAGCCAGGCGATGCGCAACGTCCTGCAATTCGTTTCCAAAGTCGCGCCCACCCATTCGACCGTTTTGCTCTCCGGCGAGAGCGGCACGGGGAAGGAGTTGGTGGCGCGCGCCATCCATCAGAACAGCAAACGTGCAGATAGACCTTTCATGGCGGTCAACTGCGCCGCCCTTGCCGAGTCGCTACTCGAAAGTGAGCTCTTTGGTCACGAGAAGGGATCATTTACCGGCGCCCTGGCAATGAAGAAAGGTCGCCTCGAGATTGCCGATGGCGGCACGGTGTTTCTCGACGAAATCGGCGAGCTCTCGCTTGCCCTGCAAGTGAAACTGTTGCGCGTGTTGCAGGAGCGCGATTTTGAGCGCGTCGGCGGCACCCGCACCATCAAAGTCGACATTCGGCTCATTACCGCTACCAATAAGAATCTGGAGGATGCGGCGGCAGCAGGCACATTTCGCCAGGATCTTTACTACCGTCTGAATGTGGTGGGTTTGGAAATGCCACCGCTAAGGGAGCGGCAGGAAGATATTCCGCTGCTGGCGAATTATTTCGCCGCGAAGTATGGCGAGAAATGCAATCGACGCATCACCGGAATCTCAACGGAAGCGCAGGCTCGTTTGCTTGGTTACGACTGGCCCGGAAATGTACGCGAACTGGAAAACGCGATCGAGCGCGCGGTGGTGTTAGGTAATACCGATCGTATTTTGCTCGAAGACTTGCCCGAATCAATTATTGAATCCGAGCCTGCTGCAACCGCGCCCGGAACGAAATATCACGAAGCAGTAGCGCAAACAAAGAAGCAGATCATTCTCAATGCGATGCAGCAGGCGAAGGGTAGTTATACTGACGCCGCGAAACTTCTCGGCGTGCATCCAAATTATCTGCACCGCCTGGTCCGCAATCTAAATCTGAAAGACCAATTGAAGAAGTAGCTTTCTCGCTCGGACTCTAAAGAGGTTTTTCGATCAGCGTAGCGCAAACCTGAAATTCTCTTCTGAATCTCATTCACACGGCGGCTCCCGAGACTGTGTGGAAGGTCCAAAGTAACCACTGCCCACTTCTTCGACGCGTAGCGTCGGTATGAATTTAGCCCGGCGTTTCAACGCCGGGTCAGCGTAACCGTTCGCCCTCGTCGCGTCAGCGACGGCTGATAGTCGCGCATTTCAGGCGTCGCTAGCGCGACGCGAACATCCTGTCAAACCCATACCCGGCGTTGAAACGCCGGGCTAAATTCATACCGACGCTACGCGTCGAAAACCCATCGCCAAAACTGTCGCGGAGTTTTCACACGGTCTCTTCAGCCCGGTGTGTCGCACCTTTGGGACTTGGTTTTAGAAGTTGACTAATAGAGTCGTCGGCAAGTCGGCGGAAGTCTCTGTACCACGTACCCGCGTTACCGAACGGTTCAGGAGCCGCCAAATAGATAAACTCATCTGCGATTGCCTCGATTACCCGGCGGCCATCCAGGGACGTGACCGGAACTGCCGCTGTGATGCGTACAGGATTAAGAGTGCGCACGGCGCCGATCGCCCCTTGCATGGTCAGACCCGTGCGAATTCCGCAGTCGACAATGAGGACTGGCTTTCCTGCGAGGTCGGTAGGAGGACATTCGCCGCGGCAAACTTGTGTCCGTCGCCTGAGCTGGTTAAGAGCATCTTCCATAAAATAATCGAAGGGCGTCTGAGGCTTTGCAGGACGTGGCCCTACTTCGTCGTCGACTACGAGAGTGCCGGCCGCGTTTACCGCCAGTGCCTGCGATCTTGGACCACGCGGCGCAAGCAGACGTCGAATAATAACCAGGTCAAGCGACGCTTCAAGATGCTTCGCGACTTCTACAGCGACCGGTACGCCCGCCGATACAATTCCCAGCACAATCACGTCGTGACTAATGCCGGCGCGCGGAAACGTCGCGGCGAGTTCGCCGCCGGCGCTGCTTAGGTTTGGAAATGGCGCGATGTTACCGGTCACGTCGATTATTGTTAGTGGCGGCTTGCTAACGACCCACTTCCTAAAAGCCGGCGGCTCCCCTTTGCCTTAACACAAGAATTCTTGCATTAAGTATAGCGTTACACGACGGTTTGAGTGTATAAGACTCCTACCACGTTCACCCTGGAGAGGGCGGTGCCGATCGTTGAGGCGGTGGCGCCCTTTCCGCTTTGGGCATCTGATTAATCATCAAACATTTGAGTAATGCAAAAACACGATGGTGATGAAGAAGCTTTCTGTGCTCTTACGTTGCGTCCAGCGACATCAGAGGACGAACCGTTTCTGCGGAATCTCTTCGCTACCACGCGCGCGGATGAACTTAGCCGACCAACCTCTGATCCCTTACCTGACTTCCGCAAGACTAAAGCAGCCCTCAGTTCCGACCTCAACTCATTCTGATTTTTAGGTTTTGCACAAAGTTACTGCGGCTAACTCGTGCGCTGCGCGAACTGATTGCGTGACCTTCTCCGGGAACGCCCTGATGCGGGACATCCAATTACCTCAAAACTTCGCACATTCTCAGAGTTCGTCTTTCTGGTTTTCCTCCCAGATAAAAGTGCGGCTGTAGAAAAGCTAAGTTTGCCCCCCGGCTCGCTTCGCGAACGCGTCTGCTTATCTCTTCCATCTCCATCGTACGAGTTTCGGCGCCAGTGGCCCGCTTGCTCTTAGCTTTAACCATTAGTGCTGTCCTGTTAAGCGCGTCGCTCATTTTCAAACTTATACCAAGCGACCTTCGCCGACACTTCAACCCCCGTGAGCATTGCCAGTTTCGGAACTGCGGTCCCGGAAGATTTCAACACGTTAGTTTCGAGCAGCACGTCAAGCACGACGCCGACTGGGTGGGGATTTTCCGAGTCCGGTACAAATGCCAACACTAGCTATACGGCCGGAACCGGTTCAAGCACGACCGGTGACACATACAGCTTCGGAGCAATCAGTAATACTGAGCGCGCGTTCGGTGGCTTACGGAGTGGTTCGCTGATCCCGATTATCGGGGCAAGCTTCACTAACAACACAGGCGGCACAATTACTTCGTTAACAATCTCCTACACGGGTGAGCAATGGCGAGAAGGCGTCACAAATAGAGGAGCCGCGGACAGGCTCGACTTTCAAATAAGCACGGACGTTACGAGTTTAGCATCAGGTACATATACTGATGTTAATGCGCTCGATTTTTCCAGCCCAAACACCACTGCTGCCGCCGGAGCCCTGGACGGTAACGCGATCGGCAATCGTACTCCGATCAGCTCCACTATAACTGGTCTGAGCATTGCCAACGGGGCAACGTTCTTCATTCGCTGGACTGACTTTGACATATCGAGCTCGGATGACGGTCTGGCGGTTGACGACTTTTCACTCACCGCAAATGGCAACCCTGGCGACACCGTGCCCATGGTTAACAGCACCACGCCCGCAAACGGCGCCACAAATGTTGCCGCTGACGCGAACATCAGCATCACTTTCAGTGAGAACGGCAGCAACGATCTTTCTTATGCTGCGTTTGACCTTGACGGGTTCAGCCGTCAACGGCGATGAGAGACTTGGTGTGGTTAAGGAATTCTGCCGGTAAGGCAGAGCCTTACCGAACTGTGCGGCGGCAGAGCCGCAGGCGTGGGTTGAGCGACACAACTTAGGGTTAGCCTTTCCTACACCCCGCTCAACCGGCGCGCGCTCTACCAGGCATTCTCAAACTCCCAGATTACATCACTTAGAAAAGTTTTCTCGCATTGCCTCTTTCCAATGCACCACTCAATCAACCAGCGCGGCTCAGCCGCCGCACAGTGCGGAAAGGCTCTGCCTTTCAGTAGCGCCACTCTTTTGGAATTATTGCGACGGCGAGACCACTTTAGCGGACGCTTGCAGTGCCTTGTCCCACGATCTTGAAACGCCCGTCGATGAGAAGTTGGTATGGTATGCCGTTGACCAATTCTCCAAAGACAATCTGCTGGAGAAGGAGATCGAACTTCCGGCCTTCATCATTCCTGGAATGAACAGACGCCAGATGGTGCGCACACTCGGATTGGCCGCAGTCGTGGCCGTGCCGCTGGTAACTTCGATAGTAGCGCCCACGCCTGTCCAGGCCGCAACTTGCCTCCCACCGGGTGCGCCATGCACTACCGCCGCGCAATGCTGTAGCGGTTTATGCCCAGGCGCACCTAATGGAACTTGCGCCGGATAAGTCTACCGTCTTAAAGCTGCCGTCGTGAATACTGGGGCAGTGCAGTTTCTGCTTGACGCGGTCAATCAGAACTGAAACCTCAACGCCCTACTTCTTTTTGCGCAGGTCATTCAATATGGAATACTTTGGCTGCCTCAGACGCGATCCCCTACTTTGCTTTACTTTGGCGCACTGTCATCGGCGGACCTTGATCAGGTTGCCGAACCACCACGTCCGGATGACTAGTTGCCGTCAAAATCGGAGGCGGTGGCGGGTTAGCCACCAACACCTCGAGAGCCGCATCTATCACTTCGTTAATCCGTGAGACAAATATGATCTGCAGTTCCTTGCGGACGTCCTCAGGTAAATCTTCGATATCGGCTTCGTTGCGAGAAGGAAGCATGATGCGACGAATTCCCGCGCGATGGGCCGCCAATATTTTCTCTTTCAAACCTCCCACCGGAAACACCAAACCAGAAAGAGTAATCTCGCCAGTCATCGCGGTGTCGGGACGCACCCGGCGTCCCGTATAAAGCGACGCCAGCGCCGCAGTGATAGTCACGCCGGCGCTGGGCCCGTCCTTTGGAATTGCACCAGCCGGTACGTGGAGGTGAACGCCGTAGTCTTTGAACATTTCCGAACCGATTCCAAATTCGTTCGCGTGCGACCAGAGATATGATTGCGCGGCTCGTGCGGATTCCTGCATCACCTCGCCCAGTTGTCCGGTGATCGTCAGACCTCTTCCGCCCGGCAGCAGCGTCGCTTCAATGAAAAGCACTTCACCGCCCATTTCTGTCCAGGCCATACCGGTCGCCACGCCCGCAGGCAGTTCTTTCCGGGCTTGCTCCGGATAGAACCTCGGCGCGCCAAGATAGTCATGAATATCATCGGCATCAACGTTGATCGTTTCCACTTCGCCCTGTGCGATCTTTAGAGCCACCTTGCGAGCAACCCTGCCGACGTTTCGTTCCAACTGACGCACGCCGGCCTCGCGTGTGTAGCGTGTAGAGATCAGTTCCACCGCAGCGTCGCTAATTGCGAGTTGTGCCGGCTTCAGTCCATTCTCTTCTATTTGCCGCGGGATCAGATAGCGCTTCGCAATTTGCAGCTTCTCCATGTCGCTGTAGCCGGCAAGGTTAATAACTTCCATGCGATCACGCAGCGGCGGCGGAATCGGACCAAGCTGATTGGCGGTGGCAATGAAAAAAACGCGCGAAAGATCAAACGGGAGATCGAGGTAATGGTCGCGGAAAGAATTGTTCTGTTGCGGATCGAGAATTTCGAGCAGAGCCGAAGACGGATCGCCGCGATAGTCGTTGCCAAGCTTGTCAATCTCATCAAGCATCAGCACCGGGTTGTTAACTCCGGCGCGGCGGATCGATTGAATCACACGTCCTGGCATGGAGCCGATATACGTGCGCCGGTGGCCGCGCAGCTCAGCCTCGTCGCGCATGCCCCCAAGCGACATACGCTCAAATTGTCGGCCCAGTGCCCGGGCAATGGAACGACCGAGCGAAGTCTTGCCAACTCCCGGTGGCCCAACGAAGCACAGGATGGGACTCTTCGTGTCAGGGCGCAGCTTGATGACGGCGAGAAATTCAAGAATCCTTTCCTTAACATCTTCGAGACCGTAGTGGTCCTCATCAAGAATTCTGCGGGCTTCGTTGAGGTCTAGTTTATCTTCCGATGACTTTAGCCACGGCAACTCCAGCACGTATTCAAGATACGTTCGAATAACGTGGTAATCGGGTGCAGCCGCGGGAAGCTTCTCCAAACGCTTCAGCTCGCGCTCGGCTTCAGTCCTCACTTCATCCGGCAACTCGGCTTTGTCCAGGCGCTCGCGTAACATGTCAGCCTCGGCGCGTTCGCCGCCTTCATCTTCGCCGAGCTCTTTTTGAATGGCTTTCATCTGCTGGCGCAGAATGTAATCGCGCTGAGATTTGTCCATCTCCGACTGCGCTTCCGTCGCAATCTTCGAACGCAGTTGAATGATTTCCAGTTCGCGAGCGAGATACGTGTGGGCCAGCAGCAGGAGTTCATCGGCCGTATCGGCTTCGAGCATTTTCTGCTCCTGCTCCACGCCCAGGTTGAGTATCGAGCCGAGAAAATAGGCGAGGCGGACGGGCTCGACGGACCCGAGCATTGCAACCCGAACTTCCGGCGGAACACCCGGCAACAGTGCCAGCGCCTCCTGAACCATTGCCTGAACGTTTCGCTTCGTCGCTTCTACTTCTTCCGGGTCCTTTATCTGAACATCGGGAAGAATCTGCACCACCGCGCGTAGATAAGGATCCTCCTGCTTCCATTCCATTATCTTAATGCGATCGGTGCCCTGCGCGATGATGTGCATCGTGTCTCCGATGCGTTCCATTCGCTTGATCATCGTGAGTGTGCCGACCTGATAAAGGTCAGCGGCGCCGGCATCTTGAGTAGAGTTGGTAACGTCCGGACGAACTGTGATACATACGAGCAATTTTTCTTCTGTCGCCAGCGCTGCTTCAACCGCCGCAACTGATCGCGGCCGGCCTACCGCCAGCGGCACGACCGTCTCCGGAAAGAGCGTCGTGTTCTGCAAAGCCAGCACAGCAATCTCGAATGGTTCACCGGGTGGGCGTACTACTGCCGGCGACCCTGCCGTCGCTGCGTTCTGCTCCGGACTCTTAACCTCCGGTGGCGCCTCTGCTTTTTCCAGTATCTCTGACATAGTTCTCTTAGCTCCAATGCTCCCTTACCTTCGTTGTTTCGCTAGCCGGATTCATTTGCAATGCAGCGTCACGATCAAAAAACCATCGCGGTAATCATGCGCGAGCGACGCTTCCTCGATGGGGCAGGGAAACTGGATTGTCTTCTCAAAGCGACTGTAAGTGATCTCCATCTGTTGATAGCTGTATCC
>WNFU01007710.1_pt1 | contig 12645 bp, 9 predicted proteins | sample 5400121 | NCBI WGS metagenome assembly WNFU01 (sample SAMN13153360, study PRJNA577476) | soil metagenome | isolation source: 100 cm soil or saprolite under grassland replicate 1 | place: USA:California | collected 2016-06-15 | reverse complement strand
GCAGGCCCGTGTAGAACAGAACGAGGTTGTCCTCGACGCGGTGGCGGACGTGCTCGTCGAGCGGCACCGGGATCACGGCAACGCTCTCGTCGGCCTGGAACTCGAAGGCCGTAAGACCCCCGATCGCGGCGATGTACTGGTCCTGCTTGCCGATCGGCTCCCCGAGGCGGTCGATCTCGATCTTGCACGCGCGCGCGGCGATCCGCTCGTTCGGCTCGATCTCGTGCCGGTACGCGTGCAGCGCCTTGAGCACCCCGACGGTGAACGCGCCCGACGAGCCCAGCCCGGTGCCGGCGGGGATGTCGGCCATCGAGGAGATCTCGACGGACGATGTGACGCCCGTTTCGAGCAGACACTCGCGCAGGAGCGGGTGCTTGGCATCCTGCGGTGCGTCGATCCGCTCGACCTGTGAGTACTTCAGGAGGATGTCGTCGTCGAAGTTCTGGTTCACCGCGATGTACACGTACTTCGAGATCGCCGCCGCGATGAGGAAGCCCTTCCCAGCCGTTCGGTAGTAGCCGGGCAGGTCGGTGCCACCGCCTCCCAACGAGATGCGCAACGGGGTGCGAGTGATGATCATCGTGCGTAGGCGTCGTCGACGACCTGGAAGGCCGCGATGGCGTCGTCGATGTCGGCGCCGACCGCGGGGCGACCGTCGAGGTCTGCGACCACGTCCTCGAGCTCCGCGGTCCAGGAGCGGTCAGCCTGCGGCCACTCCCAGGTGGTGGTCATCGGCGGGCCCATCTCGGGAATCATCTCGTAGCTGGTGAGGCGCTCCGTGCCGTACGAACCGCCCAACCCACTGATCTCGAGCTTGGCGGTCCGCAGCGCGACCTCGAGCGAGAAGAGATTCTTCCACTCCGTCCACGACGCGTGGAGCCACGCCAGCGCGCCCTTCTCGCTGCGGAGGGCGAGGTAGGCGTTGTCCTCCACCTCGATCGGCCAGAAATCCGTGCGGAGCTCCGCGAACGCGAGCTCGATCTCGCCGGTGAGGTAACGAACCAGGTCGATCAGGTGCAGGCCTTGGTCGACGAGCTCGCCGCCGCCGGAGGCGACGCGCTGCGTTCGCCATTCCTGCTCGTATCCGACGCGCCCGCCGTGGCCGTAGCGACCTCGGATGCCGAAGACGGGCCCGTACCGTCCGGAGCTGACGAGCTCGTGCGTCCGCAGCAGGGCCGGATGGAAGCGATGGTTGAACCCCACCCGGGCCCGGCAGTGAGACCGCGCCGCCGCGTCCCGGATGCCGACGAGTGCGTCGAGGGAGTCGGCGCCGGGTTTCTCGACCAGGACGTGCCGGCCTCGTTCCAGGGCCGCCACGCTGACCGGAGCGAGCGCGTCATTGGAGGTGGCGACAACAACGAGGGAGACACCGGGCGCTTCGATTGCGCCCTGGAGCGTCTCCGAAGCCACCGCCCCCCGGATCGAACCGGCCAGCGCGCGGGCCCGCTCCGGGCTGGCGTCGAACACCGCCCGGCATTCGACTCCCTCGGGAAGTCCTTCGGCGCGCTTCGTGCCGATTCGGCCGGCGCCGACGATGGCCACTCCGAGACTCATCGACATGCCCCTGGGCTCGCGCCTAGTCGGAGTTGGACACGGTCACCGACTCCCATTTCGCGGCGTTCGCCGCGAGCTTGGGATGCGAGACGATGAGGTGCCACATGACGGCTTGGAGCCCTTCGGTCTGGGGCGTCACGAGCCCGGCCTCGACGGTCGGGATGACGATGCACGCGGCCGCGAAGCGCGCCAGCGCCCCACCGTCGCGACCGACGATGCCTGTGACGCGCGCTCCGCGCTCTCTCGCCAGCCGCATCGCCTCGACGAGATTGACGCTGATGTGGCGCTCGACGTCGCCACCGCCGACCGAGAACACGAATACGCAATCGTCTTCGCGAAGGCGGGACGCGCGGAGCCAGTCCGCGTATGACGCGGCCCAACCCTCGTCGTTGATCCGGGCCGTGAGCTCGGAGACGTTGTCCGTGACGGCGTACGACTCGATGTCACAGAGCTTGCGGAAGTCGCAGGCGGCGTGGGAAGCATGCCCCGCGCCTCCCCCCGAGCCACAGAGGAACAGCCGGCCGCCCCGCGTCCGGGTCTCGGCCAGCACGTCGACCACGGCCTCGACCTGTGCGCGATCGAGCCGTTCGAGCACCGCAACGGTGTCGCGCAGGAAGCTCTCGCTGAAGGTGGTCATGGTCACAACTCCCGAACCGGAGCGATGGTAGTCGTCACGCCGGTCGGCGCCCTTTTCGAGCCTCGAGCTCCGCTCGGTTCTTCAGCAGGTAGTCGACGGTGCGCTCGACTGCCTCTCGGATCGTGAAGCGCGGCGTCCATCCGGTCCGCCGGATCCGCGCGGTGTCCAGGAAGATGAACGGGTTGTCGCCGATCCAGCCGCGAGACCCTCCCGAATAGCTGCGGCGGGGACTGACTCCCATCCGATCGCAGATCCATCCCGCCGACTCGTCGACCGTGCAGTAGTCGTCCACACCGAGGTTGAAGACCTCGAAGCCGTCCGCACGCCCCACCCGCCCGACGATCGCGTCGACACAATCGCTCACCTCGAGGTAGCTCTTGCGCTGGCTGCCGTCCCCGAGGATGTGCAGCTCTTCCGGGTGGGTGACGAGCTGATCCACGAAATCGATGACGTGGCCGTGCGCGTACGCGCGTCCCAGGATCGAGACGAAGCGGTAGACCGTGGCATTGAGGCCGTACCCCTCGACGTACGCCGCGATGAACCCCTCGGCCGCGAGCTTCGAGGCGCCATAGAGCGAGGTCTGCCGGGGAAAAGGGGCGTCTTCCGGAGTCGGGATCACGTCGGATTCGCCGTAGACGGATCCCGTCGACGAGAACACGAGCTCCGCGACCTCGGCGCGCCGGACGGCTTCGAGCACGTTGTGGGTGCCGAGGACGTTCTGCTCGAGATCGCGGGCCGGATGCTCGAGCCCGAACCTCACATCCGCGTTGGCGGCAAGGTGGACGACGACATCGGCGCCGCGAAAGGCGTCGTGCAGCTCGTCGGGCTGAGCCACGATGTCGCACACGGCGAGCTGCACCTGTGGTGCCGCGAGAACGTCCTCGATGTTCTCCGGACGACCGCTCTCGAGATTGTCGACGACGAGCACCTCGTCGCCGCGGTGCGCGAGGCTCCGAACGACGTTCGAGCCGATGAAGCCGGCGCCCCCCGTCACTACGATTTTCATCCGCCGTCCCAACTCGTCGAATCAGGCCACCAACTTAGGCGGGCGCGCTGTGCATGGCGCCTCCTCGTCGTTCGCGTCGGGTGGCTGCTTGCGAGGATGTGTGCAGCGGATCAGCGATCCACCGATCTGGAGATGCGGTAGGCGGCGAGCGGTCCCACGCTGTCGGTCTGCGCGAGGCAGGGTCGTGTCAGCGGCGCAGGGCTGACGATGGTGCCGACACCGAGTCGCGCCAGGCGCGGGTCACACGGGTCGACCGTGACGTAGATCGTGTCACCCGAGCCCTTGATCCGCGGCTTGCTCCCTGCCGGCCCGGGACTCCATTGTGCGTTGTTGTAGCTGTCCCAGACGTGTCGGTACCTGTTCTTCGGATCGAGAACATGCCACGCGGCCTTGTTCGGGTAGAGATTCACACCGGATACGAGCTCGACACCGCTCACCGTCAGGCCACCCCGCGCCGTGACATCTCCGCCCCAGAAATTGAGCACGGCTCCGGTACGAGGCCGATCATGCAGGGTGCGTCCGAGCTGGGCGCCCGGGCTCTCGAGCAGTGCGTCGAGCCCGTGTTGGAGTGGGTTGATCGCCGCGGCGCTGGCTGCAAACAGCGCGACGAGCAGCCAGAGCCCGACGCGTGTCCCGCGCAGTGCGAGGGCGACGCCGATGGTGCTGGCGGCGGCGAGGAACAACACCTGCCAGCGAGGCGCGAGCTCGCCGTCGATCCTGATCTTCGCTCCCGCCCACAACGTCGGGACAGCAAACGCCAGCGCGCCCGTGACGACCGGGACGAGGCGCTTCTTCGCCGATCTCCGCTGCTCTTCGAAGTAGAGGCCCAGGGCCAGCGCGCTCGCGATCGCCAGCGGGAGCAGCAGACGATCGGGCCTCACCCGGTCGAGGAGCACGAGCCGACCCACCGCCGCAGGTATCGGAAGGGCGTACCACGCCAAGAGCACCGCCGACGCGCCGAGGACTCCGAGCACGACGACCCGGCTCCGCCACGGTCGCCACGGAACCCTGCGGTCCACGAAGACCGCGACGGCGACGGCGAAGATCGTGAACAGACTCGCCGATGCTTCTGATTGGTTCAGGCCGTTGATCGATACCACCACGGCCGATCGCGTCGACTCGATCAGGTCGAACGGCGCGCCGAACAGAATGGCGAGGTGCCCGGTTCCTCCTTCGCTTCGTCGAATTCCCGGATACACACTGTTGGCGATCGCATTGAGTGCGTCCCGGTGAGCAAGAAAGAACGCGACGAGGAGCGCCAGAGCCACGGCCAATGCGACTCCGAAGACAACGAGGACGCGCAGCCACCACTCGCGGCGCCGCTCGGGCGGCGGGAACGACCGGGCGATGGCCGCGATCGTCGCCACGCCGACGAGGAAGACCGTCGGGATCACAGTGGACGGGTACAGAACGATGACGAGACACGCCCCGAGCCAGCCGGCCAGCGCGGCCAAGCCGATCTGCGCGTAGCGCGATCTCACCCGGGCGGCGGCCACGAACGCAGCGCCCGCCAGGGTGGCGTACCCGATGGTCCCGGTCCACGAGCTGGTCCACCACTGGACGAACGGGCTCCACGCAACGATCAGCGCCACCATCGCCGCGGTCAGGGGTCGGACCCCCAGCGCGAGCGCGAGGACGTAGACACCGATCGCGGGCAGCGCGAAGAAGGACATCCACCACTCGAGCGCAAAGGCCCGCTCGAGACCGAACACACGGTACGGAAGGGTGTGTGGTCTGAGCAGCGTTTCCCAGCCTCGGGTCGGAAGGTCCGAGACCACCGCCATGTCGTGTTCGCCGACACCGATCCGGTCGCGGTCCGGGAGATCGAGTGCCGTCTGCCGGGCCACCAACGGCGTGCGGACCCACCATTCGTCGGACCGAAGATCCCGCGCCCGTCCTGCTATGAGCCCCCCATCTCCAGTCGGTCCCGCGTACAGCGACGCCGAGGACCCACTCAGCCCGAGTCCTCCGAGCACGAACACGACGAGCGCGACAAGGAGTGGAAAGAGCAGTGCCACAGGAACGCCGAACGCGCGCCGACTTCGATGCGTCTTCTCGTCAACCGCGACGGCCGCGTCACTCGAGAGAACCAGTTCGCTCGACGCAACGTCGGTTCGAGACCGTGTCACGCTCGCGTGGAGCTCGTCACCGCTCACCGGTCCGGAAGACTAAGGCACGCCACGACGCGAAGGGCACGACCGCCGCACGGACAGGTGCCCCTCTAGGATGCCCGTCCCGTGACGGGTCGCGTCTTGTCGTCGTTGCGGTCGGCCGTGGAGTGGCTTGGGTCGAGCCCTCGGCGCGTCTGGTGGACGAGCTTCGTGCTCGTAGCGTTGCTCAGCGGGCTGTGGGGGCTCGCGAACCCGCCGTTTGCCGCCCCCGACGAGCCCGCCCACGTGATCCGAGCGTTCTCGCTCGACCACGGCGAGCTCACGGGCAAACCACCGAGCAAGCGTCAAGCCAGGGAACTCGGACTCACAGCTCGCGGTGACTATCTCATCGTGCGCGCGCCGGCTGCGTTCCGCGACAGTGGCTCGAGCGTCATGCATTGCTTGGCCCACAGGCCGTTCCGCTCTGCCGCGTGTGTGCGCTACTCCACGTCGAGCCGGGATGTCGATGCCGGGACCTACGTCGCCCGCCATCCACCCGTGTACTACGGCATCGTCGGCGCGGTCACGTGGCTGGCTCCGCCGGGATCGATAACGGTCTACCTCATGCGATTCGTCGGCACCCTCATCATGGGCGCGTTCATCGCGACCGCGATCACCGCACTGCAGCGGTCGGCTGCGCCGAAGGTTCTCGTGGTCGGTCTGGCAGTTGCAATCACGCCGATGGTGCTGTTCGTCAGCAGCACGGTGAACCCGAGCTCTCCCGAGATCACCGCATCGATCGCGTTCTGGGTCTGCGGCCTCGTGCTGCTATCACGAGCGCACGAGCACGTCGATGACCGACTGGTCACCGCGGTCGGCATCGCCGGGTGCGTCCTCGTGCTCAGCCGCCAGCTCGGACCGCTCTGGCTGGCGCTGATCGCCTTGGTGATGCTGGGAATGGGCAACCGGGTCGCGCTGCACAACCTTGCTCGGTCGCGCCGGGCCCGCATCTGGGCCATCGCCGTGGGAGCATCGTTCGTCACCCAGCTGGGTTGGGACCTCCTCGCCAAACCTCTCGACGTCTCGCGTTCAGGCCATGCGCACGCTCACCTGGCTACGGCCGAGATCCTCCGAATCACGACTGGTCAAGCCTTCTTCCGGTATTGGGAGATGATCGGCTGGTTCGGCTGGCTCGATACCCCCGCACCCGCGCTCACCTGGGTCCCGTGGACCTTCGCGCTCGCGTTCCTCGTCCTCGTCGCCGTACTGTGGACGACGCGACGACAGGTCGCTGTCCTCCTCTCTCTCATCGCGGCCACGATCGTCGTGCCCATCGCCATCGAGAGCGCGACCTTCTCCGACGCCGGAGCGGCGACCTGGCAGGGCCGTTACACGTTGCCGCTCGCAGTCGGCGTACCCATCCTCGCCGCTTTCGCTCTCTCATCGTCCGAGCGCGGTCGACAGTTGGCGACGCGTCGACTCTTGTTGAGCATCGGCGCCGTGCTCGGCCTTGCACAGATCATGGCGTTCGCACAAAACCTCCGGCGCTACACCGTCGGTCACTACGGCGATGTCCAGTTCTGGTCACACGCAAGGTGGTCACCGCCCTTGCCGCCCATCGTCGTCACCATCGCGTTCATCATGGGCGTTGCGGCGTTCATGTGGTGGTTGCTCTGGGTCGTGCCGACAGAACGCGATCGGCGGACGAGGGCCCAGCGAAGCGACGAACGCGATGCCTCGTCTGAGAAGCAAGAGATCATGGCCTAGCCAGGAAGCGGCGGGCGACGGACCAATACCTAGCGAGCAGCAGGTCCAGCGGTTTGAGCCACTCGGGAAGCGCGAAGTTCCCTGCGTCGAGCAGACTCGTCGCGAACAGATGCGCCAGCTGAGCGTCCGTCACGAGCCGCTCACTCTGCAGCTGCCGCCGCCGCTGCGCGATCCACCGGCGGTTTCGGAGCAGCCAGACCCACCCAGCCAGCTTCTTGCCGATGCTTCGCGTCGCGACTGACCCGACGAGCGACGCCAGCTCCACGGCGATGAACGGCAACGCGAGAACGAAGAGGGTTCGGGCCTCGTACGCCGTCAGCACGAAGAGCAGACGATTGCGCTCCGACAGATAGAGCTTGCTCGGCTCGCGCCCGAACTCGTACCGATGCACTGCGACGGCGCCGGGGACATTGACCAACTCGAGACCCCGGTGCCAGCACCTGCGACACAGCTCGACGTCCTCGTGGTACGCGAAGTAGCGAGGCTCGAAGCCACCCAGCTCGTTCCAGAGCGAACGGCGAAGCACCATCGCCGCGCCCATGACGCTCGTGATGGGGCGAGGCGCGCGGCGTTTCGATGCCCGCTCCCCGAAGCTCCCACACCAGCTGAAGCCGAGGAAGTGGACTTCGTTGCCGTCGGAATTGAGCCGATCGGGGTCCTCGGACAGCCGAATGCTCGGCTGAGCGATGGCGATCTCCGGCTTCGCTGCAAACGAGACGAGCTCCGCCAACGCGTCGGGCTCCACGATCAGGTCACCGTTGATCAGAGCGAGGAATTCGCCCGACGACGCCGCCGCGCCCGCGTTGCATCCACCGGCAAAACCCAGGTTCTTGCCGGGCCGGACCACGGTGACGCCCGGCGTCGGTGCAAGGCGGTCCACGGCACCGTCGGTACAACCGTTGTCGACGAGGACGACCTCGACGTCGACGCCTTGCGAGTCGAGCAACGCGTGGACGGAACGCTCGAGCCACGGCTCGTCCCGGTAGCCGAGAACCACGGCCGACACGGCGGGCGCGGCGGTGCCCCGCGCATCCGATTCCGAGGGCACGTCAGCGCCGATTGATGCCGAGGATGCTCAGGAAGAAGCTGGCGAGCATGGTCTCGAGCCCGACGATCATGAAGGTGGCCGCAGGTACGACGAGTCGAATCGTCGACGACGTGCTGAGCGCGCCGAACGACCGGCCTCGCCAGAACCAGATGGTGTAGATGGAGAGTCCGAGTCCGGCGAGAAAGAGAACGAGCCCCACGACGAGTCCGATCTCGAGCGTCACGATTCGGAAGATCCGCTCCATGTTCTTGTTCGGCGGGAGCAGCCCTTCACTTGCTGCGAACGCGCGAGCGAAGACGGAGAACGTCACCGCTTGGAACCCGATGATCACAGCGACCGCGCAGTAGACGAAGGCGTTGACATCGAGCCCGGTGCTACCGATGTGCAGTGGGCCTGGGAGAAGGGCAATGCCGAGCGCGGTGCCGGCGAGCATGAGCGCGAGCCCGGGGTAGAGGAACAGCCAGCGGGGGCTGTAGAGAAGGAGGAACCGGAGGTGTCGCCAGCCGTCTCGCCACGGCCGGAGATGCGGCGCGCGTGTTCGTCCGTCGGGAGACAACGTGACGGGCACCTCGACGATCTGGAGCTTGGCCAGCGTTGCGCGGACGACCATCTCGCTCGCGAACTCCATGCCTGCGGTCTTGAGGCCGAGCGACAGGATGCTCGACCGGCGAAAGCCCCGCATGCCGCAGTGGAAGTCGCGGCTCGGGCTCCGGAAGAACAGGCGGCCGAGTTTCGTGAGCGCCGGGTTCCCCAGGTACCGGTTCAGCTTCGGCATCGCGCCGGGCTTGATGCCGCCGAGAAAACGGTTCCCCATGACGAGATCCGCGCCGCCACGCAGGGCATCGACGAAGGGACCGAGCTCGCTGAGGTCGTAGCTGTCGTCGGCGTCGGCCATGACCACGAACTCCGACCGGGCGGCGGCGATCCCTCCCATCAGCGCGCTTCCGTACCCCTTGGCCGGGATGTCGACGACGTGGGCGCCGAGCCGACGTGCGATCTCCTGTGAGCCGTCGGTGCTGCCGTTGTCGGCCACGACGACCTCGCCGTCGATCCCCAGGTCCTTCATGCATTGCTGCGCTTTGGCGACGCAGGTCGCCAACGTCTCCGACTCGTTGAGACACGGGAGTACGACGCTCAGGCCGGAGGTCTGCTCGGTTTCGGAGGTGGGCACGACCTCGACGTTCTTCACCGCCATGACCGGGCAATTCTACGAACCTCCGGCCTGCTGCGGGCATTGCCGCCCTCTAGGATCGCCCCTTCGTGCGCACGGGTTCGTTCGTGTCGTGGTTCCGGCGGATTCTCGAGGGATTTGCGTCGACGCCTTGGCGCGTGTGGTGGACGAGCTTCGTGCTCGTGACGCTGCTGTGCGTGCTGTGGGCTGTCGCCGACCCGCTCTTCGCGGGGCCGGATGAGCCGGCGCACGTCATCAAGGCCGTGGCGCTCGACCACGGCGAGCTCACCGGAAAACAGCCAACCGGACCGCTCGACAGCAAGCAGTTCCAGACCGTGGAGCAAGTCACGTTCGACGTGCGTGTGCCGGAGATCTATGGGTCGGTGGGCGTGGTCCCGTGCTTCGCGCACCACGGAGACCTGCTGCCGCCGTGCCTCAAGTTCCGGGGGTCGACCAAGGACGCTGACGTGCCCACGTACACGGCTCGGAATCCGCCCGCCTACTACGCGGTGGTCGGCATCGCGTCTCGCGTGCACCGGGCAGGCGCAGCGACCGTGTACCTGATGCGGTTGATCACCGCTGCGATCACCGGAGCGTTCGTTGCGACGGCCATGACCGCGCTCCGCCGATCGGCGGCACCGCGGCTCGTCGCAGTCGGCCTGCTGGTCGCGGTCACACCTGTCGTCCTCTTCCTCAGCGGAACGGTGAATCCCAACGCGCCGGAGATCGCATCGGCGATCGCGCTCTGGGTCTGCGGCCTCGCCTTGGTGTCGCGCTCCACAGAACGCGTCGACAATCGACTCGTAACCGCCACCGGCATCTCGGCCGGTGTGCTGACGCTGTGCCGCCAGGTCGGCCCGCTCTGGCTCGGACTGATCGGGCTGATCATCGCGGCTGTGGCGAACCGGGACGCGCTGCGAAATCTTGCCCGGTCGAGCTGGGCCCGATGCTGGGCCGTCGTCGTCGCTGCCGCCGCCGTCGCTCAGCTCACGTGGGACGGAGTGGTCCAGCCTGTCGAGGCCACTCGTGTCGAGCACTCCTTGTTCCATGGACCCATACTCGACGTGCTGGAGGACTCGGCCGGCGGCCTGTGGGTGTCGTACCGCGAGATGATCGACTCCTTCGGTTGGCTCGACACCCGGGCGCCGCGTGTGACGCTCGTGCTTTGGACCGCAGCCATCGCGCTGCTGCTCTTCGTCGCGATCGCCTGGGCGACGCGACGCCAGGTCATGGCGCTCGGCGCGCTCTTGGTCGCCGTCGTCGTCGTCCCCATCGTGCTGGAAGCGACGTTCTACCGCCATGCGGGCAGCCTGTGGCAGGGTCGGTACTCCCTCGCCCTCGCTGTCGGGGTCCCGATCGTCGCGGCCAGCTGTCTTGCAACCAGTGGACGCGGGCGCCAACTCGCCTCCCCCAGGCTGTTGTGGACGGTCGGAATCGCCTTGGGCCTGGGCCACGTGCTCGCCTTCGCCAACGACCTGCGGCGGTACACCGCCGGGTACAGCCGCGAGATCCAGTACTGGAAGGCTCCGCAATGGCTGCCTCCGCTGATGACGCCGTTGCTGCTCACCATTGCCTACGGCGCGGTGATCGTCGCCTTCGTCTGGTGGGTGCTCGTCGCCGTTCCGACGGCGGCGGAGCGCGGCGACGCCGGGCGTACGGCTACGGCGGGGGCGGAGGTAGAACGCCCGCAGCCGGTGTCGCGAACTGCCCCCGGTACAACCTGATGTCTTCCTTGTTGTGGTTGGGGTCGTTCACGTTGTAGACGGCCGTCCATCCTGCACCGGGCAGGTCGACAACCCGGGCGTCGTACGCGACCTGGGTCGAAGGGCTCAGGAACGCGGCGGTCGCGACAACGCCCTGGTAATCCCAAGGGCCCTCCGGGCTGTCCGAGATCCACGCGCGGATGCGGGTGTCCAGCACGTTGCTGAGCGAGCTCGCGAGGTACTTGTTCCCGTAGTGGTACACGCTGAGCTGCGCGAGCGGCGCCTTGATGTCATCTTGGTTCTGCTGGGGCGTGCCCTGGAACGTCATCGGCTGCGCCAGTGCGAACATTGGATTCCACGCGGCCAGGCCGGAAAGCCCCGTGTAGTACTCCCACGCGCCGGAGTTCGTCACCTGCGCGAACGGCGCGCGGGCCACCCACACGTCGCCCGGACCGAGGCTCGATCGCCTTGTCGCGCCGTACATGTACACGGTGCCGCCGACGTCGACGGTGCGGATCCCCCACGGGATGGCATCGCCGCCGTAGAGAGCCGGAGAGTTCTGGACCGGGAGGTTCGTCGCGCTTTGGAATGTCATGTCCGGCAGGTTGTACCGCGCGACCGTGGTGCCGAGAATCGTCCAGTCGAAGCCGGCCGGGCCGTTTGCGGGCTCGACGCGGTACGCGAAGACGAGCAGCGTGTTCCCCTCGATCTCCGTCGAACCGGGCCAGTACCACTGGCCTGCGGGTGCCGGGATGAGGTCGGACCACGCCCACGCCTGCCCGCCCAGCTTCGGCGTCAGGCAGCTCGTGTCCTGTAGCACCAGGCTGTTGTGGACGGTGCCCGAGTCAGGCGCGGAGTTGTCGTCGTTGACCGAACCCGTGCCGGTGTCGCTCATCCACCAGGCCGTGCGACCGTCGGGCGCGGGCAACTGCACCGGAACGTAGCCGTCGGCGTGGATCCATCCGGTGTTGCCGTGCGCGAGGCGTGGAAGTCGTTTTGATACGCCGACGCGCTCGTGTACGACATGCCGCACACCTGCGTCGCCAGGGGCTGCGGAGGGGGTCCGACGGGGAGGCAACCGGCACTGACGACGATCGCCGCGGCCACGACGAGGATCAGGTGCTTCTTTCCCAGCCCACCCACAAGAACCCTCAGGACTAGCGGCGAAGTTCGCGGCACACTAGCCGCAAACACCCGAGGTACCGATGCATCTGGAACCGGAGCGCTTCGCCCCCGGGCGGTAGCCTCCTTCGGCGTGAAAGGCGTGATCCTGGCCGGTGGGACCGGCAGCCGGCTCGACCCGCTGACCCGCATCACCAACAAGCACTTGCTTCCGGTGTACGACCGGCCGATGGTCACGTACGCGATCGAGTCCCTGGTGCGGGCGGGGGTGACCGAGCTGATGCTCGTCACGGGGGGAACGCACGCGGGCGAGTTCCTGCGCCTGCTCGGGAACGGCCACGAGTGGGGGCTCGATCGGCTCCTCTACGCCTACCAGGAGCGTCCCGGCGGTATTGCGGAGGCGCTCGGACTCGCCGAGCGCTTCGCCGACGGCGACAAGGTCGTCGTCGTGCTCGCCGACAACGTGTTCGAGCGGTCGATCGCGCAGTCCGTCGAGCGCTTCCACCAGCAGGACACGGGGGCGCGCGTGCTCCTCGCCGAGCTCGGC
>WNFU01009699.1_pt1 | contig 12650 bp, 8 predicted proteins | sample 5400121 | NCBI WGS metagenome assembly WNFU01 (sample SAMN13153360, study PRJNA577476) | soil metagenome | isolation source: 100 cm soil or saprolite under grassland replicate 1 | place: USA:California | collected 2016-06-15 | reverse complement strand
GACGGGTTAAGTGAACTCCAAGGAACGGGAACTGCGGGTCTGGCACCGGGTAAATCAGATTGCGAACGAGGTATTGGCGTTCCGGTTTGATTTTATAGTATTCGCCGCGGAAGGGGACAATGCGGACTTCGCGTCGTTCCCCCGCCAACTCGCTGATACGGTCGCAATGGAGCCCGGCGCAGTTCACCAAAAACTCCGCCTCGAACGCTCCGGTCGTCGTCTCCAGGAACCATCCGTGTGAACCGGACCTCAACGCCGTCACCTTCGCGCGGGTCAGGACGCGCCCGTTTTGAGTGGTGATCTTGTTTAACAAAACCTCGCAGACCTTCGGATAGTCCACGATGCCTTCCTGCGGCACGCGAAGCCCGGCCACGCCGCCCACGTGGGGTTCGATTTCCCGCATCTGTTCCCGGTCCAGCAATTCCAGACCTCGCAAGCCGTTCTTTTGTCCACGTTCAAACAACGCGTGGAGACGGGGCAACTCCGTCTCATCGGCGGCGACGACCAGTTTGCCACAAACCTCGTGGGGGACACCGTTTTCGCGGCAGAAGGCAACCATCTCCTGAATGCCCGACACGGCCAGGCGGGCCTTGGCCGAATCCGGCTTGTAGTACAGGCCGCAGTGCAGTACTCCGCTGTTATTGCCGCTCTGGTGGCGTGCAACGGATGCCTCCTTTTCCAGGACCGTGATGCTGGCGTCGGGAAGTCGCCGCCCAAGCTTATAGGCCGTCGCCAGGCCGACAATGCCGCCGCCCACGATGATGATGCGGTGAGAACCCATGCTCTGATCCGGACAGCGATGTTGCCGATCAGCAGGGCCTGCGGTCAAGGGCCGCCCTCACGAGGGGTGTGAGCCAAAGTGGCGGTCGGCAGGTTAGCGGACCGCGAGTCGCCGCCGTCTCCGACCCGCACCGGCTGCTCCAAGCCGGGCGCGTTGGGCCGACTCAAGAAGTTGTAGCAGCCGACGTGAGGAGGCTCTGATCTGCTCCGTCGATAAAATGTGAGCCTCCTTACGTCGGCTGCTACTTGTTTGAATCAGCCTTGCGCCGGGCGTGCCGGCAAGTTTTGTTGTTGGACTGGCGAACCTTTTTTGTATCTTCGGAGCGCGTACAGCGACACAGCGGAATTCCATCACCATGGCTGACAGCACGACTTCGAGCGCGCCCAAGAACTCCGGCGGCTTTATCGCTTTACTCGCTTGCCTCCTGGCCGTGTTGGGGGTGCTGTTTCACCGCAGCTTCCGACCGGAGCTGGTGCTCTTTGCGAATGACGGGCCCTTGGGCGCGCAGATGGCGCAGGCCGACCATGCCTGGAACAATCTCCTGGGTTGCTGGCAGCACTTGAACTGGGTGGGCAGCCGGCATCCGGGTGGACTTCTGGGCACCGGGTATCTGTTGCTGGCGCTCCTTGGGCCGCTGGCGTATTCCAAATTTTCAGTTCCCATCTCGCTGCTGATCCTGGGTTCCAGCGCCTGGCTCTGCTTTCGAAACCACGGGTTCAAGCCGACTGTCTGCGTCCTGGGCGGGCTGGCTGCCGCGCTGAATATGAACGCGTTCTCCGTCGGGTGTTGGGGGTTGCCCGTGTGGACACTTTCTCGCGCTTCGTTCTTTCTCGCTTTGGCGGCGCTGCCCGCCATCTCGATCCACCGATTCTGGATGCGCGCTGTGCTGGCTGGCGTGGCGATCGGCATGTGCGTGACAGACGGCTTTGACGTAGGCGCGATTTACAGCCTCTACTTCGGCCTGTTTGTCGCCTTCCGCGCCCTGGTGGGAAAGGGCCCTGTCATCTCCAAGACCGGCCAAGGGGCGGCGGCAGTTGCAGTGGTTGCTGTGTGCGCCGCGCTGGTGGCGGCGCAGGCACTGAGCATTTTGATCGGCACGCAAGTCAAAGGAATCGTCGGCATGGACCAGGACGAAAAGAGCCGGCAAGAGCGTTGGGCGGCCGCGACCGCTTCCAGTCTCGCGAAGGCCGAGGCGTTGCGCCTGGTGATTCCGGGCCTGTTTGGTTACCGGATACCCGAGCTGTACGGCGAGCCGCCGCCGGCAGGTCAAGGCGCCAATTATTGGGGCACCATGGGGCAGCCGGCCGGGGCGAACCCGGCGGTGCGCCATTCCGGCAACGGCGAGTATGCCGGCGTAGTGGTGACTCTGGTCGCCCTGTGGGCGTGCGTGCAATCGTTCCGCAAAAGGAACAACCCGTTCACCGAAGACGAGCGCAGGGCGGTCTGGTTCTGGGGTGGCGCGGCCATGCTCTCGTTGCTTCTGGCCTTTGGCCGGCATGCGCCGCTTTATCGATTGTTCTATGCCCTGCCGTATTTCTCCACGATTCGCAACCCATTCAAATTCCTCCATCCGTTGCATGCCATTTTGCCGATCCTGTTCGCTTACGGTCTGCAAGGACTCTTTCGCCTCTACCTCTCGAAGGCGAGCGCGGCAGGGCAATCCCTCAGGGACCAAATCAGCGGCTGGTGGAAAACCGCTCCGGGCTGGGACCGCAGATGGACGCTCGGCTGCATCGTGGCAACGGGCGCCAGCCTGATCGGTTGGCTCATCTACGCGTCTTCCAAGAGCGAACTGATCCGGCACCTGCAGGCGGTCGGGTTCCCGGAGGGGCAGTTTCCAGGCCTGGCCGCCGCCATCGCGGGATTCAGCATTGCCGAAGTGGGAACGTTCATCGTGTTCCTCGTCCTCTCCATCGCGCTGGTCACGCTGATCGTGAGCGGAGTTTTTTCAGGGGCGCGGGCGACGTGGGCCGGCTTCGCGACCGGCCTGCTGCTGGTGGTCGATCTCGCCCGCGCGGACATCCCGTGGATGGTTTACTACAACTACAAGGATAAATACGCAACGAACCCGATCATCGAACGACTCCGTGAGAGCTCGTACGAGCGCCGCGTCAGCACGGAACTGATGCCTTTGTCACGAGCGTTTCTGCTGCCCGGCAATGCCAGCCAACTCTATTACGGTGAATGGCTGCAGCATCATTTCCAATATTACCGAATCCAGGCCCTGGACATCATCCAGTTGCCGCGCGAGCCGGAATTTGACAAGGCCTTCATGGTCGCGCTGCGACCGAGCCCCCAGGCCATCTATGCGCTCTTCAAAATCCTCGGCTTGATCGATCCGCGAATGAATCTGCCGACCCCGCCCGCAAACGATGGCACGGCCTTCCGCTGCGGACGGGTCTGGCAACTGACTAACACACGATATTTACTGGGCGGAACAAATCTGCTGAATGAAATGTTGAACTCCCTGATCGATCCAGGCCAACAGCGCTTTCGAACGGTCGCCCGTTTCAATCTCGCGGCCAAACCGGGAGTCGCCGAGGCGACACGCCTCGACCAGCTTACGGCGGTCGCCGATCCCAATGGGCCGTTTGCGTTGTTCGAGTTCGCCGCGGCCTTGCCTCGTGCCAGCTTGGTCACCCGCTGGGAAGTCAGCACGAACGATCAGGGAACGCTCCAGCGCCTCGCCAGCGCGGAATTTGACCCCGCCCAAATGGTCATCGTTACGGGCCAAATGCCGAACTCGGCCGCCGCGACCAGCACAAACCAGTCGGCGGGCACGGTCGTGATTGACCACTACGAGCCCAAAGTGGTGCGCCTGACCGCGGACGCCGTGACGCATTCCGTGCTTTTATTGAACGACCGGCACGATCCCAACTGGGCGGTCTTCATCGATGGAAGGCCGGAATCGCTGCTCCGCTGCAATTATCTAATGCGCGGTGTTTACCTCGCGCCCGGCAAGCATGTCGTGGAGTTCCGCTTTCAGCCGCCACTGACGGCATTCTGCATCAGCCTCGCCTCGCTGGTGGCCGGCGTACTGCTTTGTGGTTATCTGGTTGTTACAAAGAAATCACCGCCGCCCACCGAACCTCCGCCTCCAGCCGCAAATCAACCAACGGCAACCGTGGATCGAAAACTCAAGTCAGCGGCCTCCGGCAAAAGCGGAGGCGCAAAATGATGAATGGTTGGAAGCCAGACTATGAGCCATCAGGAGTCGTACCGTCATAACGAGGCATACGCGGAGTTCCTCGCCCATTGGGACGCCGGCTTTTACGCGAAATACGCGGACACACTGCGCCCGCCCAAGCCCGCAGCGCGAGTGCTCGACGTCGGTTGCGGCGCCGGCCAAGTCGTCGGACGATTGACCCAGGCGGGCTTCGAAGCGTATGGCGTCGATGTCTCCGAACCGAACATCGCTCGCGCCCGCAAATTCAGCGAGCGTTGCCAGATGTATGACGGCAAGCACCTCCCCTTCCCCGACCGCCACTTCACCTGCGTGGGCGCGTTGAACGTCCTCGAACATGTCGAGGAGCCGGAAGCGTTCATCCGGGAACTGGTGCGCGTCACCGAGCCGGGCGGCCGTGTCGTGGTCTCCAGTCCGAATTTTTTTCGCGTCATCGGGTTTCGCGATTACCACCCGAAAATGCGCGGGCTGACAAACAAGTGGAAGAATTGGCGCCGCTTGCGACATAAACGCGGCCAGATGAAAGCCAATCCCGCATCCGTCCGCTTCGACCGCATGACGCCGGTTGTGAAAGAGCCGTTCACGCCCGACGATGACGCCATCGTGGCCACCAATGCCCTGGAGATAAAGTTCTTCCTCGAACGCTCCGGCTGCGCTGTGGAGAGTGTCGCGTGCACCGACCGCTATGTCACAAAGCCGGTCGATTTTCTGCTTAACCTCACGCCGCTGCGCTCTTTGATGTTCAACGCATTCGTCGTGGCGCGGCGCATTCGCTGAGTGGCGCCGGCCGCAAGCCAGGGCCGGTTCAAGTACGGAGCGCAGCCAGCCATGTCCGCGTGTTCTTCCGGCCTCAGGTCCGATTCGCGCGGACAAGGCTGTCCGCGCTCCTGTTCGGGACACACTTCGATCGAATTTCTGAACGGCCTTGAGGTTAGAACGAGCTACAGTCCAGTCGGATGATCAACAAAAGTCCATGGGAGGTCGAACTTCCGCGCCAAGCAGGAGGCGAGCGCCTTGACGCCGAACGTCTCCGTCGCGTAATGCCCGCCGTAAAGCACGTTCAGGCCCAGTTCCTCCGCCAACGCGTAGGTCCAATGAGGCCCTTCCCCGGTAACGAACGTATCGACACCCTCTTTGGCGGCCAGCTTCAATTCCGCGCCAGCGCCGCCCGTTACGACTCCGATGCGCTGGCAGACAGGCGGTCCAGCCGGAATGAGTATGGGTTCGCGCCCGACTGCCTTCCGCAACCGCTTTTGGAGTTCGGCGCGATCCAAGGCCGTCGTGGTTCGCAGCCCAATGAGCTGCCCCTTCGCGGAGAAGAACGGCTTCCGTCTTTTCAATCCCAGCGCAGCGCAGAGGCGAGCGTTGTTGCCGATTCGAGGATGAGCGTCGAGTGGCAAATGCGAACTGTAAACAGCAACGTCATGCTCCAGCAACAGCCGCAGCAATTCGTATCGCTTGCCGGTCCACGGGTGAGTTGGGGCCCAGAACAGGCCGTGATGAACAACCATCAAATCGGCTTTTGCTGCCAGAGCCAGCTGCAACGTCGCCAGGCTGGCGTCAACCGCAGCAGCGATGCGCGTGACCCCGCCGCGGTTTTCTACTTGCAATCCATTGACCGCGCCCTCCCAGTCACTGAACTGATTTGCGCGCAGAAGCCGGTCGCAATAGCGAACGATGCCGGAGAGGGAAGCTTTCGCCATGCGACGATGAAAACAGAGCCGGCCCGCAAAGCAAAGCGCGGATTGTCTTCGGAGTGCTGCGCCGCTCCTGTTGCTCTGTAAAATTTCTTTATCACCTATTGAATTCTTTTCTGGCGTCCTTATAGTGCGCTGGTTTTTGAAAACGTTGAATGAGTGACCTGTCAATCGGCTCCAAGCCCTGGGACATCCAGGCGGCACGCAGCCTGTACAACATCGATCGCTGGGGCGCGCGCTATTTTGACGTGAATGAAGCCGGGCACGTAGTGGCCCGGCCACTGGAAGAAGCAGGCGCCAGCGTCGATTTGACCGACGTGGTCGAAGAGGCCAAGGGACGCGGCCTGAAATTCCCGCTGCTCATCCGGTTTCAGGACATCCTCCGCCATCGCGTCCAGTCGATCAACGAGGCTTTTCGCGCTTCGATCACCGAATTCAATTACCAGGGAAAATATCGCGGCGTGTTTCCGATCAAGGTCAATCAATTGCGCGAAGTCGTGGAGGAAATCCTGGATGCCGGCAAGCCCTACAACTTCGGGCTGGAGGTCGGCAGCAAGCCCGAGTTGTTCGACGGGCTGGCGCTCCAACCCGAGCCGGACAGCCTGATCATTTGCAACGGCTACAAGGATCCGAACTTCATCCGGATGGCTCTGATGGGCATCAAGCTGGGCAAAACCGTCATCATGGTGGTCGAGAAACTCGAGGAACTCAAACAGATCATCACCGTCTCGCGCCAGTTCGGCGTCCAGCCGCTCATCGGTGTCCGCTGCCGACTGCTCAGCAAAGGCGCCGGCAAATGGGCCGAGAGCGCCGGTGAAAACGCGAAGTTCGGACTCAGCACGGTCGAACTGCTCGCGGCGACCGACCTGCTCAAAGCGGAAAACCTGACGCACAGCTTCAAACTGCTTCACTTCCACATCGGCTCGCAGGTCCCGGACATCCTCACCGTCAAAAAGGCGGTCCAGGAGGCCGCGCGATTCTACGCGAAGCTGTACAAGATGGGTTTCCCGATCCAATACATCGACGTCGGCGGCGGCCTGGGCGTCGATTACGATGGCAGCCGTTCGGCGTTCGACAGCTCCACCAATTACACGCTCCAGGAATACACGAATGACGTCGTGTATTACATCGCCGACGTTTGCAATGCGGAGAAGGTCCCGCATCCGGACATCGTCAGTGAAAGCGGCCGCGCGATCGTCGCTCACCACAGCGTGCTGATTGTGGAGGTGTTCGGCGCCATCGGCAAAGTGCGGGCGGACGCCAACATCACTTACGGTGAGACCGAACATCCGCTGGTACGGGAACTCCTCGACATTCGACGAAACCTCTGCAAGCTGAACAAACTGGAGGCCTATCACGACGCGCTGGAGCGGCGCGAAGACGCCCACAACATGTTCACGCTTGGCTTGCTCGAGTTGCCGGAAAAAGCCAGGATCGAGCATCTCTATTGGGAGATCAGCCAACAGGTGGTGCAAAGTTTTCGCGGGCAGGCTTATATTCCCGAGGAGATTCGCAAGCTGGAGGACAGCCTCGGCGATCAATACCTGTGCAACTTCTCCGTGTTCCAGTCGCTGCTCGACCATTGGGCGCTCGGCCAGTTGTTCCCCATCATGCCCATCAACCGGCTCAATGAACAACCGACCCGCGAAGCCACGCTGGTGGACATCACGTGCGATTCGGACGGTCAAATCAACAAGTTCATCGACCTGCGTGACGTGCGCGACACCCTGCCGCTTCATCAGTTGAACGGGAACGGCAACGGCCAGGTCGAGCCGTACTATCTCGGCTTCTTTCTGATGGGCGCTTATCAGGACATCATGGGCGACCTGCACAACCTCTTCGGCCGCGTGAACGAAGTACACGTCTTCCTCGATCCCGACGAGCCGGCCGGCTACTATGTGGAGGAAGTGATTGAAGGCAATACGATCATGCAGGCGCTCGCCGCGGTGCAATACGACGAAAACGAGTTGAAACGCCAGATGAAGGCGCAGATGGACGCCGCGATCAAGTCCGACAAATTAAAACCTTCCGAGGCCATGCGCCTCCTGGACGATTACGAACGCGGCCTCAAGGAATACACCTACCTGACGTTCTGAGGGGCGATCCGCTCATGTCCGAAACCGCGCCCAAGACCGAGTTGATGCGTTCGCTCGGCCGGCTGGTGCGAGGCCTCTCCGCGCTTTTTTGGGGGCTGCCCATCTCGCTGGTGGTCTGCGTTCAGACGGCGAACACCAACTGGCTCAACTCGTTCGAACCGTATGGACTGATCGCGCCGCTCGCGACGACTTCACTCCTTTTCTACGCTCTCTGGTTGATGGGCGATTTCCAGAAGCAGGAACGCGTCTGGCTGCGCGCGTTGGACCGCGCGAAGCTGGTGGCACTCGTCAACATCGGACTGTCTCCCTTTCTTCATTGGTACCAGCGCATGCCCGAACAACCCTTTTTTTTCTACGCGATTTCGGTCATGGCCTTGTCCGCTCTGCTCTTCCTTTTCAACCTGAACCAGGTATTGGGCCGGCTGGCGGCGATGCTGCCGGATGAGACTCTCCGGGTTGAGATCAAGTTGTTCACCTCCCTCAACAGCGTATTGCTGATCCTGATTCCCGCCATGCTGGCGGCGCTCCTCGCGCTCGGCCAGTTCGCGTCGCTTCCCGAATACGTGCGCCTGCTGCTGCAAGCGCTCGAGCCGGTCAGCCAGTGGTTGCTGCTCTTCCTCATTCTTTTGCCCACTTCGATAACGATGTCGCTTATTTGGAAAGTCAAGGAGGCCATCCTTGCCAGTGTGTTCGGGCCAGGTTGATGGGCCAGGTGCTGCTACGACATCATCGTCCACCAAAGGCGTGCGGAGGTCCCCGAGGGGAGAGAAGACACGGTCTGCCCCCAGGATCTGACCCCCACCAGGTTACCTCGAGATCCTGCGAAGAATCAACCAACCCCAAAGTGGAAACAGGCAGACCAATTGAGCGGTAAAGCCGCCGCTTACGATAAGGATTTGGTGGAATTCATATTGAGACAGGTAGCCGGCCGACCCCAGTATGTATGGGGAGAAAGGCACCGAGGCCAAAAAAATACAACACCTCGAATGCAAAGAAACGGTTCGCCTGGCCCAGAACGATTCAAAACGGGAAGCTGATCTTCCGGGTCATCCGCTGCTGCTCGTCGATGGGCACCAGGCCGGTTTGCACCTTCGTCCACCCGTTTTCGCGCAGGGAACGCCAACCAAACCGGCGGGCAACTTCCCGCAACTGTCCCGCCTTCACACCGGGACTGATCACGTCGGCAATTTCGTCATTGACCAGGAAGAATTCGTACAGGGCCACGCGCCCACGGTGTCCCTTGCTGTTGCATTCGACACACCCGCCGCCCTTCCAGGCTTTCACCTCGCCGGTCGCAATGTTTAATGCGCGTGAGATTTCTTCACGGATGTCGTCGGCAATGGCGTGGTCCGCCTCGAGGCAATGGCGGCAAATCCGGCGGACGAGACGTTGGGCCACGCTGCAGACCAGCGACGAGGCGATGAGGAACGGCTCGATCTTCATGTCCGCCAGGCGGGTGATTGCGCTGACGCTGTCGTTGGTGTGAAGGGTCGAGAAGACCAGGTGCCCGGTTTGAGCAGCGCGCACGGCAATTTCCGCCGTTTCCGAGTCGCGGATCTCGCCCACCAGCACCACGTCCGGATCGTGCCGCAGAATCGACCGCAATCCGCTGGAGAACGTGAGGCCGATGTCCTCGCGGACCTGGATTTGCGCAACGCCTTCAAGTTGGTATTCCACCGGGTCTTCCAGCGTGATCACCTTTCGCGACTCGTCATTGGCGTGGGCCAGGGCCGCATAGAGGGTCGTGGTTTTCCCGCTGCCGGTCGGCCCGGTAATGAGAACCATGCCCTGCGGCAACTGCGTCAGTTGGGCGAACAGCGCCTCCTGTGGCGGCTCCATGCCAAGCTGGCCGAGGTCGAGGAACAGGCTTTGATGGCCGAGGATGCGCAGGCAGACGCCCTCGCCGTGCTTGGTTGGGATGATCGAAACACGCAGGTCGTACTCTTCCCTTTCCGTCTTCATCGCGATGCGGCCATCGTGCGGCAGCCGCTTCTCGGCAATGTTCAGTCCCGCCATGATCTTCAAGCGGGAAACGATCGCGCCGTAAACGTGGCGCAAACCGACGGGAAGCGGAACCGTCTGCATCAATCCGTCGATTCGATAGCGCAACCGGATGGAGGAAGCGAACGGCTCGATGTGAATGTCCGTCGCCTGCAGTCGCAACGCCTCGGCCAGAATCTGCTCCACGAACGCCGCGATGGTGGCATCCACGGCGGTGTCCGTCTCCACGGACCGGACATCAAAGACGATCTCTTCACTTACATCCGGCCGGCCGCGGTCCTCGCGCAGTTTTTGAATGGTTTCAGCGCCCAGACCGAAGTGGGACTTGAGAAAGGCGTGGATGGCGCTGGGAGTGGTCAGAACAATTTTCGCGCGCTTACCCAGGAGCAGACGCAGGTTGCCTTGCTCGATCGTTCGCGGCGGTTCACTGAACGCGAGCGTCAGGAGGTCGCCTTCGATTGCGACCGGCACCGTGTGGTAATGGAAGATCACCTTCACCGGCACCTGGTCGAGCAGGTTCTGGTTCAGATTCAGCGCGCTCAAATCGACGAACTCCAGTCGATTGAGCGCGGCCAACGCCCGGAAGGTATCCTCCTCGGAAGCGTAGTTCAGGTCCACAATGGCCCGATGCTGCGAAATGCCGAGCCGCCTCTGCCGGCGTCTCGCCTGTTCGAGTTGCTTCTCCGTCAGCTTGCCCTGTTCGAACAACAAGTCGCCGACATCCTTCTTCTCGGGTTCACCGTTCATGGTCACTGCACCGGAACCTCGACTTCCTTGCGGGCGTTGAATTCGAGGACGTTGGTCTGCGCCGTCGAATTCGTGAGCGTCACGCTTCGCAGCGCAATATTCATCACCACCAGATCGGCCACGACCTTCGATCCGGCCGGTCCGACGACCAATTTGTCATCCACGTTCAGGAACCCAGTTGCGCCAGCGTCGTCGGGGCAAAAAGCGAATCGATTCCGGCGACGGGGATCGATGGCTTCGCGTTGGGCGGGCGGCGAATGGGTTTCGGCAGGTCCGGCAGCGAACCGCCGAGGTTCATCACGGCAAACGCCAGCAGCGCGCTCAGCCCGCCGAGCAGCAAAACGGCCAGCCATCGATCTCGTTCCAATGAGTTCACGGAATTTCGTTGGTTGGAGCCGCCGAATCGTCGCGATACACAAATCCACACACCCGCAATTCCACGCCCACTTCATCGGCCTTTTCCGGCGCCTGCTTGCGCACCATAAGCCGGTCGATGAAGAGCGCCGGCCGGGTCGGAAACGATTCCGGCAAACCGAACGGCTTGAGCTCCTCGGCTCGCAGCGGCAAGCACAGCAGCAATCGGGAAATCGCTTCCATCGACCCGACCAATTCAATTCGAACCGGAATCTCGTCGAGGAACTCGCGCCCGTCATTTTGCGACTGGTGGGGTTCGATTCCCGGAAGGGTCATCGACTTTACCGCGCCGATCTTGCAGGAAATTGCCGCCGACAACAGTTTGTTGACCATCGCCAACTGCGCCCACAGCAGTTCCGGCCGCCAACGGTCGGCGGTGTGTTCCGGGAATCCGGCCAGGACCGCCGGCTCCAACACGACCTGCTGTTGTTTGGCCAGCCGCACGAGTTCTTCGATGCGCAATTGGCGCTCGTTCTGAAAGTCGATGAGCTGAAACGGCTCCTTCAATTTGGCTCGAACGGGCGGGTCCAGTTCGACCCGGCCAGCCACCTTTTGAGTGGTGCTCTCGAGCAGGGCGAGCGACCGCTCCACCTGCCGCAGGTTCTCCGCGATCTGCGGCAGGTTTTCCGGGTCAACGACGCCGTTCTCCTGTGCGGCGGTCAGCAAACTATGCCAGGCATTGGTCAGCGGCCCATCCAACGCATCGACCACCCTCGACAACGGTCGATAAATAAGCAGGGAGTACAGGCAGAAGACAATACCCACCAGGATGAGTGTCCACTGACAGACGCGCTGTTGTTTTAGACCGGACATGCAGCTCAGGGTGTTTTGGCGGGTGTGGACGAAGGCGTGGGACGTTCCGGGGACCGCCCGGAGGAACGCGGGAGCGGGCGGAAGTCCGGCCCGAGTGGCGATGGGGACCTCCGCTCCGAGAGTTTCTGGGCGACCCGGAATTCGTTCTCCGCCAGCTCCAGGTCGAGCGCAGCGGTTCGGTCCGGGACAACCAGCTTGGAATCCACCAGGTTCCTTCGCCGGTCGGCGGAAAGGGCATCGACGTTCCGGAACAGCGCGTACCGCTTGAGATCATTCACGATCTGGCTCAAGTGGCGACGCATCGCTTCCGGCTCTTCCGGTACGCACAGCTCCGCCACAAATCCATACTTCGGCGACGGCAGATTGGTCACCAGACCGAAGGGCAGAGGCGGGTTCGTCTGGCCGGGTGTGCGGGCGGTGAAGTAGCTCTGTTGGTCAGCCAACAGGATGCACCAGAAGTTTTGATTGCTTCGGACCTGGCGAAGCGCGGAGAGCGTCTTCAACGTGTCCCACGTCTGGCGCTGGCGCTGGAGGATCGGCCGGAGTGTTTCGTATTGTTGGAAGAGCAATCCCGTCAGGGCTTCGGTCGAGCGGGCTTTTTCCAGGGCCGCCTGGGTTTCGGCAAGCAGCGTCTTTTTTTGACGGAACAGTCGCAACTGCTGCCACGTGCCAAAGGCAAGCACCAGCGCCACGAATACCAGCAGCAGCGCGCCGGCGGAGTGAAGCACTTCCAGGCTCCGGTGTTTCTTCCAGACCGCTCGCAATTCCGCAGGGAGCAGTGAAGCGGACTGCGGATTCTTGCCCAGGGCCTGCAGGGCCACGCCGAAAGCCACGCCAGATCGCTCTGGCGACGGCGGTCCGTCGATCGGATCCGCGTCGGGGCGCCACAAGCTGAAGCGCGCGGGCCCCAAGCGATT
>WNFU01007705.1_pt1 | contig 12654 bp, 13 predicted proteins | sample 5400121 | NCBI WGS metagenome assembly WNFU01 (sample SAMN13153360, study PRJNA577476) | soil metagenome | isolation source: 100 cm soil or saprolite under grassland replicate 1 | place: USA:California | collected 2016-06-15 | reverse complement strand
TGGCGGTCCGTGCCAGCCGTGCGAGCCGCTCGGCGGCGGCCAGGCGCTCGGCGGGTGTGCGGGCGAGGTCGCGTGCGAGCTGGTCGCGGCGGGCGGCGCCGAAGGCATCCGCACCGTACGCGGGGACCACCTCGCGGACGACTGCGGGGGAAGTCGTGCCCAGGTAGGTGCGAATGGCGGCGACGATGACGCGGCTCCGCGATTGGTCGAGCTGCCTGGCGCGCCGATCGAGCTCAGAGAGCACGTTTTTGGGCAGCGTGATGGCGATGCGAGCGTACGGCACGGCTCCTCCACAGTATTACTGAGTATTACTCAGTATAACAGAGAAGCAGGCCCTTCGCTACCCGCATTTCTTCAAGAAGAAGCAGGTCCTTCGCGCCTGTCGGCGCTCAGGATGACAAGCGGCTCGCTTTTGAGAAAAAGAGCGGGCTAGCCCTCCACGATCTCAGCGAACAATTGCGGCAGGCCGATCTCGAGTGGAGGGACGTCGGGACTTGGACGCCAGGCGAGGGTCGCACTCAAGACTTCCGGCCGCGGTTCCCTTGGGCGCCAGCACTCGACAACGCGAGCCGCGACGTCCACGATCCAGTAGTCCGGGACACCGACGCGCTGGAACAGTTGCCGCTTCACCGTTCGATCGGCGCGCGCGGTGCCGGGCGACAGGACCTCGACGGCCAGGAGCAGGCGTTTGATGTCGGACCAGCGCTCGGGTCGGCGCCCCTCCACTCGCGGCGCGACGAAGATGTCGGGCTGTACGAGGTGTTCCTCCTCGAACTCGATGTCCGCCGGCGAGGCCAGCGCGTAACCGAGGCCGTGAGCGTCGACGTAAGGCACCAGGCGCAGGAGCAAGCGCGCGACCGCTTGCTGATGGTCGAAGCTCGGTGCCGGCGTCACGAACAGCTCCCCGGCGACCACCTCGTACCGGTTGCCGTCTTCGGGGAGCGCCCGGACCATGGCGGGCGTCCAACGCTGTGCTGCTTGCGGCATGCCCATAAGGTGCTCGGCTCGGCGGGGGGGGAGCAAGGGGACACGCCGCGAGGATACCATGCCGGTAGCCGAGCCCGGTATCGGATTCACGCGCGATCGCACAAACAAAACGCGGGGGTGAACGAAGAGGGCGAGTCCCCAATTCAGCCCTGGTTCGCCTTCCACGCCCCGTACAACACCTCTACTTCATCCAGGAACCCGCCGTGGCGCGGCTGCCAGCCGAGCAGGCGGACCGCTTTCCCCGAGTCCACGTGCTGGTTCACGGCGAGCGCGTCCGCGAAATCGCCCATGGTTTTCCGGGCCTCGGCGAGGGGCAGGGGGCGGATCTCGCCCTTGTAGCCCGCCGCCCGGGCGGCCGCGGTCGCGAGCTCGAGCACCGTGAAGCGGGACCGATCGGTCACATTGAAGATTTCGCCCGCCAGGCCGCTCTCGGCGGCGCGCACGTAGGCGTCGGCCAGGTCGTCCACGTGGACCATGGTCCAGCGCTGCCGTCCGTCGCCGACCACGGCAGCCTCACCCCCTGACCCCCTCTCCACAAGTGGAGAGGGGGAACGCATGGCAGCCGCCGGCTCGGCGAACCACCGCGCCGTCAGCCCTCCCGCGCCGCCGTAGACGCAGCCGGGGCGGATGACCAGGCCGCGCACGCCGCCGGCCCGCAGCACCAGCTGTTCGTGGGCGGGCCGCCAGGCGACGAGCTTGATGGGGTTCAGGGGTGTGGTTTCGTCCACCATGCGCTCGCCGGTGTCGCCGTACACCCAGGCGCCGCTCGTGAAGACGAGCGTCTTGGGCTGCGCGCCGCGCCCAGCGGCGTCGAGCAGGGTGTCGATGGTGAGCTTGTTCTTGGCCACGCCGTCAGCGGAGTAGTCGAAGGCGGTGTGGATCAGGACGGAGCATTGGGCGGCGACATCGGCGTAGGTCTTGGTGTCGGCGAGGTCACCGATGACGGGTTCGATTTCGTGGCGGGTGAGGCGAGCGGCTTTGGCGTCACTCCTGGCGAGGCCAAAGACGCGGTGGCCGTGGCGCCGCAGCGCGGTGGCGACGGCGAAGCCGATGTAGCCGGTGGCGCCGGTGACGAAGACCTGCATGGGAACAGAACGATGCTCCGGGAGGCGCTGTTCCGGGCGCTGCTTACGGGCCGACCGGCGCTGTTACGTCATAAATGGGATGCAGCTCCCATAATGCGCTAAGCGACGAATTGCAGCGGCCGTGCTGGCTCGCGTGCTTGCCCGTTGAACTCCGCTTCTGGTGATAGCCATCGAAAAAGGCAGCTCCCGTGAATGTCACCTCGACCGGGGCATCCAAGTCACCGTTTGCGGCCAGATGTGTGGTATCGACTAGCCCAGCGAGCTGGTCACGCGCCTGGCGGTAGGTATTGCCGTACGCGGGCGCGGGGATCTCGACGATGATGCAGGACGCCGGGACGGGCGTGTACTCCTCTTCTGTGATTTCGACGTGCCAGTCGCCGTCTGCTTCATGCAGCTTGATGCGCCGCACGAACGCATTGACCGCGTAGACATTCCGTTCTCGCCCGATGCGATGCGCGCACTTGTCTTTTGCGGTGATATTCCGTGGCGTCCAGGTCAGCATGTCTGAGACATCGACGGCGGTGGGTGGATGCGTCGCAAACGACGTGTCCACCTTCTCACTCCAGCGGTAGTGCGGTTCGATGCAGGTTTGTGCGTGGGCGGTGCCGAGCGCCAATGCGGCGAGTGCCGGGACGAGCGCCGGCGGGCGAGGCGTCATGGGGGTGCGCTCCTTAGGGCCCTCGCATCATGGTGCGCACGTGCTGCGCGTCCTGCTTGGACAGCACGTCGAGCCGGTGCAGCGCCGTGTACGCCTGGACCGTCTGGCCGGCCAGCAACGCGAGCGGCGAGCCCGTGGCCGTGTCCCTCCGGAGCAGGAACGTGCCCTCCTGGCCGGCCGCGAATCTCGGCGTGCCGACGAAGGCGACGTCGCGCGAGCCCGGGAAGCGGTCGACGACGCGCTCTCCCGCGGTCGCACCCTTGAGCGCCTCGTCCACGTGAATGATCGCTTCCTGCCAGTTGGGGTCGTGCTCGGTGAAGCGCTTGGGCCGCGCCGGCGCGCCGGGGGGGCGCCGAGATCGCCGAGCTGATGGTGTGCGGGCGAGCGCCCGGAGCCCTTCGCTGCGCTCAGGGCAGGCTCCTTCGCTGCGCTCAGGGCGGGTCATGCTGGGGCCGTTCAAGGCCAAGGGCGCGCTGGAGCTGCCACGCAGCCAGGTTGCGCCGGCGCGTGGGTGGGGTGCTGGTCTCGAAACTACGGCTTTCGCGATGCGGGGCCGTCGTTTTTTCGTGAGACGCACCTCTTTGGCGCCGAGGTGCTTAGCCACGCGGCGCGCGGCTTGGACCTCGGTGGCCCTGGCCCCAGCCGAACGATAAGGCCTAGCAATCGAAGCGTTCGGAGCGGGCGGTGCGAGGTTGTGACGGAGTTCCTCAGCCTTGGCGCGGATGACGGCGACACACTGTTGAAGACTGCGATGACTGTTGGCCCGCAAAAGAAAACCCCTTCCGAAGATTTTCTCTCTCCGTGAAGGGTGTTGTACCGCCGGGGGATTATCCGCCTCGTACGCGGAGAAAGTCAAGACCTGTGTGAATCTCCGAAGCGGTCCCCCCTGCAGGGACCCCGATTGCGTAATTGTGCCCCTATTGGGCAGTGCAATGTTGTTCGGCATGGCGAATGAAGCGCTAGATTGGACAAGGCGTCGGCAGCACCCACCCCGTATACAGGATCACGCGTGGCGATCGAATCAACCTTCGACGTAGAGTTCGTTTCTCGCCTCGCGCTGCGCGAGAAGCAGATTCAGCAGATCTACCGACCCATCATTGCTGTGCACAAGTGGTTTGCCCGGCGACCCGGGACCCTCTTCCGGGCACTAATTCTTTCGGAGTTCGTAGAGGGGGTGCTCTCAGAGATCTACTATTCTGGCCACGATCTGAGCGACCACGTCATAGCCGATCCCTTCATGGGCGGTGGGACCCCCCTCATTGAGGCGAACCGACTTGGGTGCGGTGTCATTGGCATTGACATCAACCCCATGAGCCGCTGGATCGTTCAGCGAGAGATCGAGCACCTCGACGTGCCAAAGTACCGAGCTGCGGCCAGTAGCCTGGTGGCAGCTCTAGACAAGAATGTCGGCAGCTTATACCGCACTCGCTGTACGATCTGTGGATCGCTTGACGCAAGGGCAAAGTATTTCCTCTCGGTGAATGTTCAGCAATGCGCTCACTGTGGAGAAGAAATCGCACTCTTTCCAGGCTATCTCATCGCCGAAAATGTCCGGCACCCCAAGAATGTCCTTCTGTGTAGACACTGCGGAACGCTATCAGAAGTCGAGTCCCTTAAGGCTGTTGGTAAGTGTTCTCAGTGTCGCAAGCCGCTTTCTGTGAATGGACCAGCTTCGCGAAACCGCTGTAGATGCTCGTCTTGCGGAGAGGAGAACCGATACCCAGATCCCAAGGGAGGCCCTCCTCGGTTCCGCATGTTTGCTATTGAGTATCACTGCTTGAAGTGTCGCCCCTCTCACAAGGGACGATTCTTTAAGACGCCGGATTCCGAGGATCTCCAGCGGTATGCGGACGCCGAGGGCCGCATCGCCGGGATGACGCTCAGTCACGTTCCGTCCGACGAGATTCCTCCGGGCGATGAGTCGACTCGGCTTCATCGCTGGGGGTATCTCCGCTACCGTGACACGTTCAATGCTCGACAGCTTCTTGGCTTGGAGTTGAGTTGCGCACTCATTCGGAACGTCGAGAACGAGCGGGTTCGCAACGCGCTAGCTACAAATCTCTCCGACCTCGTCAGATACCAGAACATGCTTTGCCGGTACGATACGATGGCACTGAAGTCCCTCGACGTCTTCTCGTTGCATGGATTTCCGGCCGGCCTCGTACGGTGTGAGTCCAATCTTCTCGGCATCCAAGGCGAGAGTGGGGTCAACGTTGGGAGCGGCGGCTGGTTCAACATCATCGATAAGTACGGGAAGGCTAAGGAGTACTGTGATCGGCCGTTCGAAGTCATTCACGGTAGCAAAGGGAAGCGGCAAGTTCTCATCGCCGGCGAATGGATCGGCGACTCCAGACCCAGCGACACGAGCAACCGTCGCGTCGAACTCTATTGTCGAAATGCTTCCGAAATCAATTTGAAGAGCGAGTCGCTTGACGGTGTCTTCACCGATCCTCCGTACTTCGGCAGCGTTCAGTACGCAGAGCTGATGGATTACTGCTACGTCTGGCTTCGAAAACTTGCCGGGCAGAGTGTGGAGGGGTTCGAGCGACCGTCGACGAGGGACGCTGGCGAGCTGACGGGCAACGAATCGATGGAGAGAGACCTCACGCACTTTGCTGAAGGTCTGGCGGCCGTCTTTCGGAACCTTGGTCGTGCTCTCAAACCAGGCGCGCCGTTCGTCTTCACCTATCACCACAACGAGGAAGAGGCCTACTATCCCATAGCTATGGCCATCCTAGATGCGGGCCTCGCGTGCACTGCGTCATTGCCTTGTCCCGCGGAAATGGGTGCCTCCATTCACATCAACGGAACCGGTTCTTCTGTGGTTGATACAGTGTTTGTCTGCCGCTCGACAGGGAAAGTGCCGCGAACATGGGTCGCGGCTTCGTCTGCTGAGGTTGCTGGGCTCGTGAGCTTGGATGTGGCAAGATTGGCAGCAGCAGGGGTGAAGGTCACTCCCGGAGACATCAGATGCATGGTATACGGTCACTTGGCGAGGCTCTCCGTTTGGAAGCTGAGACCTTCGTGGCAGTCTGAGGCGGACACTCCTTCAAAGATGGACCAGATCGCCAAGTGCATGTCCGGTTTCGGTGGTTTGGAAGGGATCCTTCAGCATTTGGAGAGCGACCAGGGCGAGCCGGTCTTCTCGCAAGCTGACTTGTTCCGTGAGTCCCGGGCTGCCTACGAGGTCGGTGCCGATGCGATTGCCTTTTGAGCAACCGTTCGAAGTTGTGGCGGCAGACCTTGACCACTACGTGGATCAGGTGTTCGAGTCGCTGGCGTCGGACTTCCTAGTAATGCCCAAAGGGGCGGGGTTTGTGGAGTTTCCGGTGTTCGAAGGGGGCTACGAGGCGCTGAAGCAGGCGACGGGCGGGTTCACGAAATGGGAAGGTGAGATCGTGTTGCGTGTGGTCGAGCGGACGCCGATCTCACTGGTGGTTCTCCGGACGATGCTGGGCTTTACTCCTCCGGAATGGGCCTACGAAACAAGTGTTCGGACCGGTGTTGACGTGGCACAAGGGTATGTCCGTAGCCTGGACAGAGACGTGCGGTTGGAGCCCTTGAAGCCCTTGGAGATTTCTGATCTCTCCAAGGAGCGGCTCGCAGCTCTTGTGGAGACCGCTTGCGCCCCTGCTCGTCGAAGGAGCTCCGCAAGTTCCAGAGGACAAGATCCATCGCCTTGACAAGGTTGACACAAAACTCGGCGCTCAGAGCCTTCTGACCGCTGCCCAGCTGGGCGTGCCGTATTCGATGCTTCTGTACGAGCGCTACCTTGGGCGGCCGTTCGCTGGTCATCGCGATTCTGTGAGCGAGCTAGTCGGCGGGGGCCTGGAGACTGCAATCGAAGATGTCCTGTCGGCTGCGGGGGTTAGCTTTCGAAAGACAGGAAGGGCCGAGAAACTGCCAGGTTTCGATCAAGCTCCCGATTTCGTTATTCCGAGCGAACACAACCCTAAGGTCGTTATCGAGGCTAAGATCGCGGAGGACGACGGGACCGCGAGAGACAAGGTTACCCGTGTGCAGCATCTTGGTTCATTGAGCCTCAAGGGGAGCAAGGGGGGGAATCCAAGATTCGAGGTCGTGGCTTGCATTGGCGGCCGTGGCTTTCGTATTCGGCGTGAAGACATGAAGAAGCTCCTTCTCGCCACGCGGGGGAAGGTATTCACAGTCCAAAGTCTCGATCGTCTCGTGGCCTGCACGGGCATACTAGGCTTCAAGACAAAGTAGCGACGGCCACTTGCACCAGGTGTCTCGTGGACGGCGGTAGGTGTCCGTGTCGAGTTGCTCTATCGCATCTACATTCAGGGCACCCTGCTTCGAATGCTTGCAAGCGCCTCGTGCAATCGCACCATCGCAAGCGTGTCCATCTTGCAATACTTGAGCAGACTCTCTCTGTGTGTCAAGCAGTCAGTGGTCGAGTACTTCCCAACCCTCATCAAGGCGAACAACCCAGCGGCATCGTCTCGACGGCCGCGAGCTTCCGCCGCAGGACACGGACGAGGAAGTTCCCACTCCCGCACGCCGGCTCCAAGAAGCGGGAGTCAACGCGCTCCGTTTCGTCCTTGACGAGGTCGAGCATCGCCTCGACCATCCACGGAGGAGTGAACACCTCCCCGTGGTCGGCGACGCGTTGTTTTGACTTGAACAGGCTCATGGAGCGAACGCAGAGCAGAACGGTAGCCAATTCGTAATCGGTCTTTGCACATCTCCGAAAAGGTCCAGTGCGATCTGCTTGTCGCAATGATGAGTCTTGATCGTTTCAATTGACTCCCTCGTCGACTGCCGCTCATGGACGAATAGCGGCAACTTCGGTACATCGAATGACAGCCGCTCGGCCTTGCCAGCCCAGTTCAGGAAGGGCTTCGACAGCTCCGTGAGCTTGGCACCCGGTGCCTTGGCCTGTTCGATGGTCTCAGCTTCAAGGATCTGTGAGATCAACTGCTCCCCGCGCTCGCGTGTCGGGTTCTGACCATCCCAGTCGAGGGCAGGAGAGAACGAGCTCTCGTAGCGATAGGTCTTGGGCGGTTTCTTTCTTGACTTGATGCTGCACACCGATATCCGGGCGGGCCGGAGACTCGGCTGTGAGGTGCTGGTAGTTCTCGGTGCTAGCGATTGGCGCTTTCTTCTTCTTTTTTCGGGCCATTCCCACCTCGGCTGAGCGAATGGAGAGTCTCGCAATCACCTGTTGTGTCAATCCCCGGTCGGAGCGGCTAGGGTGTTTGGCGGCACTGAGGGCGTCGAATGCGGCGCTAGTGGAGAAGCTCAGCGCAGGGTGTGACAGCGGTTCAAGGCGCTTGTCCTCTAACCAACTTCATAGAGAGGCCGTAACGTTACTGCGCTCCGTTCCAATCAGGGGCGGTGAAAATGACGGACCGGTGTTTTCACCGTCCCTTCTCCCTAGGTGAAGTTTTACCTTCGGTCGCCTGCTCAGGAAGGAGTGTCTCAGGACTCCGCTAGCGTCGGTCCAGATGACATCGACCATCGGTTGGATTGAGTTATCGCCTTCCTCGCTGCGCAAATTGCGGCGCGACCTTGAGTCTCAATCGGAAGGTGTTCTGGACGAAATGGGCGTGGGCGCTATCCACACGGGCTACGCCGATCGGTTCTTCCCGGGGACATCGGTCCTGCACAAACGGCCTCGCTATTTGTTTTTCACCTGCTGGAACTATCTCAAGCTGAACCGGCTTGATCCCGCGCTGCCATCAGCGGAACGCAAGCTGGTTGCCGAGAAGTGGGTGCGGGATCAGCTCATCAAGACAAGACAGCGGGGCATCATCGGCGCCATTGAAGAACACCCGGCGCAACCTGTGGATTTCGTGTATTGGACAGCCCTCAGAACGTGGGGCTTTTACCGTGGTGTCGATCGCTCGACGCTGATCCGAAAGTGGGATGCTGTGCGGCCTACGCGACTTGTGATTCGCGAAGTCGCCGATTCCGAGCGAGTGATCGAGCAGCCTCAAGCCGCTTTCTTTGTCAAAGCGCCGCCGCATTACTGGCTTCGCCCGCGCCCCAACGAAGCGCTTACCTTCGATCTTGAGCGCAATGAAGCGGAGTTCTTACAAGCGCGCCTGATTTCGCTTCCTCCTTGCATTTTGTCCGCCGCCGCGGCAGCGGCGTACCGAATCCGAGCCGATGGATCGACGCTATGGGACGATGAACTCATACGTGAGGCCGCCGAGCGGCGCGGTGACATGGATGCGCTGGAGCGCTCGCGATTGGCTTCGACGATAGCCCTGATCGTCCGAGCGACCTACGCGGCGCTCGTGGAGCGGCGCTGCAATGAAACGCGGTCAGCCCAACGCAGTGACCATTACCGATCGATACTCCTCCAGGCTGTCGACGAGCGACAGAGAGCCGATGTTGGGGCTCTCGAGCTGGGTTTGCTTGATCAAGACCTGCTGGGGCTGAGTCGACCACTTCTCTCCTTGCTTAGGCACGTGCAGCTGCGTGTGTCGCGCATCCGTCGACCTTCTGACGCGGATCGTCTCCTGCTTGATGAGACGACAATGACCATGTGCTGCGCCGAGGAGGTGCGCCGCAAAGGCTATCGCCGCGCCCGTCTCCCGGACACCGCGCTCGGCGCCGAGCACCGCGCGGGATTCGATGAAGAGACCCTCAATGTGACAGGCCTTGAGTACCGGTGGAGTGTGTTCAGCGGCAGCCGCCAATCGATTCAAGTGCAGTCCAGCCCGGCCGCCACGAAGGTCACAACCACGCCCGAAACGGGCGAGTACACCACCCCAACCACGCTCAACCTCGAGCGCAAGAACAGCTATACCCTCCACTTCGAGAAGGAGGGCTACAGCCCCGCGACGTTCCAAATTCAGAATCACACGCGGGGCGGGATCGTGGTCCTGGATGTCCTGCTCACGGGCCTCGTGGGCGTCGTGGTGGATGCGGCGACGGGGCCGTGGAATGGCTTATCGCCTGAAGCTGCCACCGTCAGGTCTAACGAAGATCGCGGCAGTCCCGGGCCCCCGACACGATCAACGTCGGGATCCGCGTGCGTAAAGAAGGCGGCGAGAACCGCGTCGACATCGACGCAAGCGCGCCGGGCGTTGGGATGCGCGTCGAACCGCAGCCGGATCGCTAATCTCGAGACTCCTCGATGGCTCCCCCTCTCCAGAATGGAGAGGGGGCCAGGGGGGGGTGAGGACACCGATGTCACACCTCTCCACGAGTCTTCGGTCATGAACCTACTGGAGGAGTTTTGCCACCCCGAACACAAGACCCACCGTTGTGGTCGCTTGCGCGACCCAGAAGCCAGTGCCCTCTGCCGTGCGCTCCTTCCTGAACTCGTGGCGCAGCCGCACGACCGGCGCGATCGTCCATATCATCACGGGCAAGGGAAAGGGATCCGCAAACGGCCCGGTGCTGCGCGGGCTCGTGAAGTCACTGTTGCAAGGCGAGTTGCGCTCGCTGGTGGCGCGCGGGATCTCGACGACAGCGAGGACGGCTACAAGGTTCAGGTCCAATGAACCGACAGCTGCAGGGAGCAGAATTCTGGGTCGGCGATAACGTTACCGCCCGTGATTCGATTCGAAATGGTGATTTGGTCTTTTTCGAGCGCACCGGGCGACACGAGCTCGTGATCCATCGCGTGCCTGAAGAGTCTACGCATATCGGCGCGGTTTACCGTGCGGAGGGAAGCCCAGAGGAAGGAACCGTGCACTTCGTGTTGATCGAGTGCCGTTCGTGAGTGCGACGTATCACTTCCGTCCCTGGGAAGGCGCACTCTATCGCAGCGCCGGCTTGGGAGGGGTGCGCATTCTCGTCCTTGGTGAGTCCCATTACGAATGGGGTAGTCGGCCAGTTCAATGTCCTGAAGAGACCGAGCTAACAGAGTTCTGTGTTCGCGAGTATCAGCGAAAGAAGAAACACCAATTCTGGACGCGCGTCACCAACATGCTCATCGGCGACGGTCGGACCGACGTAGCAATTTGGGATCGCGTCGCCTACTACAACTTTGTGCAGACTCTATTAGACAAACATCAGCGACCCACGGAAGCAATGTGGAAAGACTCCGTGGAGCCCTTCCAACGCGTCGTTCAGCAACTCGAACCGCACTGCATTCTTGCCTTGGGAAAGTCGCTTTGGGCACACATACCGGAAGGCATCTACAGCTCCCAGCTGATTACATCAACTGGCGAATCGCGGCCGATTCGTTGGTTTAGGATTTCGAGCGCGAAGAGAGCGCCTAGCACCTTCGTCAATCACCCACGGTCGAGGCAGTTCACCACTACACGCTGGCGCCCTGTTGTTCAGGCACTCCTCCGTGCAGCCAACAGCTCAGCAAATGACTAAAACCGAGCGCTGGCTCAACCTCCTCGCCTTCCTCCTCGACCGCCACTACCCGGCGTCGCGCGAGGAGATTCTGAGCCAGGTCTCCGACTACAAAGAGGATTGGGTCGACGGGGACGCCAAGACTCGCGAATCGGTGCGGCGCAAATTCGAGCGCGACAAAGCAGACCTGAAAGATCTGGGCGTCGTGCTCGAGCCCCTGAAGGAAAAAGTCTTCGCCAACCACTCAGATCAGGAAGTCGAGGCCTATCAACTAAAGGCGCGTGATTTCTATCTCCCGTACCTGAAAGCAAAGGGCGTGAGGCCCTATTTCCTCGATGAAGTCCCGCTGACCGCCGCTGAATTGCCCGTGCTGCGGCGCGCCGCGGAGCGCATCGCCGCGCTGGCAGACTCGCCGCTGGGCAAAGCAGCGCAATCGGCGGTTCGCAAGCTGGCGTTCGATCTTCCCGAGCTGCAGGTCGGCGGCGAGGAACGCGCCTTCTCGAGCGGCGCCGCCGTCGACGCGCCCTTCGCAGTCTTGCGAGAGGCGGTCGAACAACGTCGCGCGGTGCAATGCCGCTACTACGGCATTCGACGTGACACCGAGGAGAAACGGGTCATCGAGCCGTACGGCCTGATGCTCTCCTGGGGCCATTGGTACTGCGTCGCGCGCGCGCGCGAGCGCAACGCGCTGCGCGTCTTCCGCCTCGACCGGATGCAGGATTGCTCGCTGCTGGAAGGGGAGAAGGCCGAGTTTACCGTGCCGCGCGACTTCAAGATCGGCAGCTATCTGAACCGCGCGCCGTGGGAATTGTCCGAAGACAAGCCGGTCACGGTGCGCGTCCGCATCAACTTCCCGCAGTCACGTTGGGTCATCGGCGAGCGCTTGGGCAAGGTCGTGAAAGCGGTGACCGACGACGCAGGCACGGAGTTCGAATTCGCCGTCCGCGCCATGGATGCGTTCGTGCGCTGGTTGTTGCCGCTCGGCAAACAGGTGCAGGTGATCTCTCCGCCGTCCATCAGGAAACTCCTGGAGGATGCGCGGGCGCAGCTCCGCGCCGTCTATCGTTAGCGATGCCTGACACCGCCATCGCTCAAGTGCAGCGACTCGTCGAGCTCATCGCCTGGCTGTCACAGAGCGACACCGCGGCGACCATTCCCTACAAGACTGCGGCGAAGCAGCTGGGCGTGCCGGAAGCAACGATCCGCAAGGATCTCGACGTGCTGCTCGAGCTGTCCGCCGAGCACAAGGATTGGCTCGCCAGTCTGCGCGTCGCGCTGGTTGCCGATGCCTTCATTGTCCACAGCCTGGGCGCCTTCCGCCGGCCCATTCAGCTCACGGCGGAAGAGGGCTTGGTGCTCCTGCTCGGCCTCGGCGCCGTGCCCGGGGGTCGCAGCGTCGCCACCAAGTTCACGAACGGTGGGCGCCGGCGGCGCTTGCCGGAAGCCGTCGAATCGGCCTATGCGATCGGGGCGGCCCCGAGCGCCGAGCTCGATGGCGTGTTGGCTGTCGCACGTCAGGCGCGGGACGAGCAGCAGAAGCTCGACATCCTGTACTGCGGATCGGACGGTGAGCCCTCGGCGCGTATCGTGCATGTCCATCAGATTGTCGAAAGCGTGGGGCGGTGGTATGTGATCGCGTGG
>WNFU01007703.1_pt1 | contig 12655 bp, 11 predicted proteins | sample 5400121 | NCBI WGS metagenome assembly WNFU01 (sample SAMN13153360, study PRJNA577476) | soil metagenome | isolation source: 100 cm soil or saprolite under grassland replicate 1 | place: USA:California | collected 2016-06-15 | reverse complement strand
CCTCCAAGTTGTGCTGCTGATGGACGGTGTATTAAATATGAAAGTTCCCCATTTCGAGCCTTGTTACAAAACTGTAACAGGAAACGAAATAAAACCTTTAGAATTGAGTTCAACCAAGAAGAATGAAAACTCTTAAGATCGCCAATTTTCTAGTTAGCTTGCTTCTGGTCATCGCGAGCGGTTGCTCTTTCCAGAGCAATACACATCCAAGAGTTGGGTTGGCGTTGATTGCGGAGGGCTTCACGTCGCCAGTCGCCTTGATATCTCCCAACGATGGAAGTCACCGTCTTTTTGTAGTGGATCAAACCGGGCTGATCTGGATCCTCTTCAACGGGGAGCGACTCGAAAAGCCGTTTCTCGACTTGCGCGAGCGTGTCGTCAAGTTGAATTCCTTTTACGATGAGCGCGGGCTTTTAGGTCTCGCGTTTCATCCAGAGTTCGTGAAGAATGGTCGCTTCTATGTTTCTTATAGCGCTCCTCTTCGGGCTGGCTTATCGCCGGAGGAATGGGATCACACCACTTACATCTCCGAATTCACCGTTTCAGCAGATGATCCCAATCTGGCCAATCCAGACTCGGAACGAGTGCTGCTGGCTATGGACAAACCCGGCTACAACTACGAAGCTGGTCACATTGCATTTGGTCCGGATGGATATTTATATATTGCCACCGGAGACAGTGTGCAAGACCCGGCGACCGAATCAGGGAAGTACGCACAGGATACCTCCTCCCTCCTTGGAAAAATCCTGCGAATCGATGTCAATGGGACGGCGGATACCGGACAAAATTACGTAGTTCCGGCGGACAACCCGTTCGTCTCAGGGGAAGGATTACCCGAGATCTTTGCGTACGGGTTTCGCAATCCCTATCGCTTTTCGTTTGATGTGTCAGATTCTGGAAAGCCTAGACTCTTCGTTGCGGATGTGGGTCAGGCAATGATGGAAGAAGTGGATCTCGTTGAGGCAGGTGGAAATTATGGTTGGCCCCTCCGCGAGGGAAAGACTTGTTTCAACGCCCAGGATTGGAGTCAGCCGCTTGAAAGCTGCTCCACAAACAGGTTGTCTGATCCAATCCTTTCTTACGCGCATCAAGGGGATTTATCGGCGATCATCGGTGGGATGGTCTATCGCGGCAAAGCCATCCCTGAGCTGGCTGGTAAATACATTTTTGGCGACTGGGGAAAAGGAAATGGTCATTTATTCGTTGCGAATCCCCCAACTTTCGGGGTAGGCTCATGGAAGTTTATTGAAATGGAAGTTTCAGGTAATCCATCGGAAATTGGACAATTGTTGGGAATTGGACAGGACGAAAGCGGAGAATTGTATCTGCTCACCAGAGCACCTGGAGTCGGCGCAACAGGAGATAGCGGTTCAGTGTATAAAATTACTCCATAATCAATAAACCTTGCGAAGGTTGTTTTCGGGCTCTCTGGTCGCTTTCTCATAACCTTCGCAAGGTTTTCTCGACTAGCGGGAACCTGATCTGCTCCAACGGTGTACAACTTATAAATGCCGTAATGGCAATTTGATTTCACGAAAAGGAGTGTTTAGAAATGAATAAGACTAAAAAATCCATTTTGTTTCTCCTTCTGGTCATCGCCTTGCTGGCTATCTCCACCTTTGTAGTGTTTGCAAAGGAACTTGGCATGTTGACCATCAGTGGTCCCGGCATCAAAGGTGATTTAACACTGAACGATCCAAAAGCCATGATGAACTTGGAACAAAACGGTTTCTTCGATGAGGCGACCCTCTCCAAGCCGCCAAAGAACCTCAACCTGGAGGCGGGGTACACGGTCACGGCTCACTTGAACCTGGATGGCAAAGTTGTTCCCTTTGTGCAGATGGTTTACTATCCTACCAACGAGGGACAAGCTGGTTATGTCCATTACATCGGCAGGCTCGATGGGGAAACGCTCAAAACCGTGGATGAATGGCATCTCATGCGCCTGGATGCCGATAAAGCGTTCCGTAACTTAATGGCTGCGAATAACGTCACACTTCAATCTGCGCTCATTACTGCTCCGGCAGCTGCTGCACCAGCTGTGGATGTGGAACCTGTCACTGTTCCTGCTGCTTCGCCTGCGCCCATTCAGACGCCTTATGTGATCGCTGGATTAGTGGCAGGGATCATTGCTCTGTTGGGAACTGCACTTGTCCTGAGACGTCGAGGCGTTCCCAATCCAACTACATAATCATTACTCACTACAAAATAAAATATAAGATGCCCTCTCTATGTGGAGAGGGCATCTTAGCTTAATGAAGAGTTTTTCTTCTAAAGTTATTTTGACGACAAAACTTCTTCGATGGGCGTATCGTTGATGAAGACAGCCACGTCGCTCACAGTAGAGAATTGCAATGCAGTCTGTTTGATTTGCGCCTCGAAACGCGGTGCATCACAAACGCCTCCTAGCATCACCGTTCCGGTGAGATGAACGGTTGCTTTGCCCTGCTCAATGGTGACTCCTGCAACCTGAAGATCTGATTGATACAAGGCATTGTAAAACCCTGATTCACCATAAAACTGCTTTTTCGCTGAAAGCAATTTTTCTAAGGCAGCTCTCAAGACACCCTGCGTGGGAGGGATAGTCACTGTCACAGGGATGGCGCTATCACCACAGCCAACTAACGGCCCAGACTGACCATTGTCTTCGAGCGCGATTAAGAATATTTTGACTGTTTGCTTGGCTGATGTGGTAGGGCTTGATGAAACTTGTGTTGCAGTTGGCAAGACAAGTGTTGCTGAAGGGATCTCAATTGTGGCTGTCGGATTGATTTGTTCGGTTGGCAAGATGATCGCTGGTGCGGTATTCGTAGGAAAGGGAGAGCTTTCTGTTGCAACCATCGTTGGTATTGGACTGGATAGAGGCGCAACGCTAATCTCAAACCTTCCGCAGGCAGTAAGAAAGAGTAAGACAGGGAATAGAAGGAGTTTATTTGCTTGCATGCGACCTCCATTCTGGAAGTTAGTCTTTTTATATTGTAAGGGACCTATGTCACAGGGATGTTTCAGTGAGGTCACAATACTGTAACAATACTATATTGATCTTTACATAGAAAACTCAGGGCTAAAGTACAAATAGCTCTTGAACCTTCGAGATGGTTCATTGCTCATGAAGATCGTGGAAAACGATAGGAATCTTCAAGCGTTCCTCTTTGATAGGTAATTGGCATGGTTACACTTCTCCTTTTGCATCATCAAGCAATTGATCCCTTTTCAATCCACATGGGATATTCATTCTGCAAGCTTATCTTCAAGACTAGGAGGATTGCCTTTTCTTACTAGAAATCCGGAAGAACGCTTTTGTTCCCTTATGTTAATAAATCATCAAAGTGGAGTAAAATACACCTCAGCTTATTTTCCCCGCCGCAGTTCGGCGGGTACCTAGACTCTAAGGAGATATTCATGTTCCACACCATCATCATCGTTGGCAATGTCGGCAAGGACCCCGAAATGCGCTACACACCTTCCGGTCAGGCTGTGACATCTTTCTCGGTGGCCACCAATCGTCAATACACCACAGGCAGTGGCGAACAAGTAAAAGAAACCGTGTGGTTTCGCGTCACTACCTGGGGCAAGCAGGCGGAAATTTGCAATCAATATCTTAGGAAGGGCTCGAAAGTTTTGATCGAAGGGCGACTCACCCCTGATAAAGCCACCGGCGGACCACGTATTTGGAACAAGCAGGATGGTTCCACAGGCGCCTCGTTCGAAGTGACAGCGGGCACCGTTCGTTTCCTGTCTTCACGTGGCGAAGGCCCTGGAGAGGGCCCGATGATTGGTGGCATGGAAGGGGCAGAGATCCCGGCCGAAGATGATATCCCGTTTTAGTTCAAATTCCTTATGAGTCTAACAGGTCTCCACGTCCGGACCTGTTAGACTCGTATTCTCGTTTGACTCCAGGACTGTTTTTATGACTAATCCTGCACAACAAACTGGGCCAAAAATCAACGTTCCTGAGGGAATGGAACCTGCCTACGCCAACCTGGCGCGCATCTCTCATTCCCCTGCGGATATCGTGATCGATTTTGCCCATATCCTGCCCGGTGAAACGAGCGCGAATATTCGCTCACGGGTGGTGATGACTCCGCTTAGCGCAAAGCTTCTTCTCCATGCGCTCACTGAAAATATTGCGCGTTATGAAGCTGCATTCGGAGAGATCCGCATGCCTAGTAACAGTTCTTTGGCTGAGAATCTCTTCCGGCCCCCTCACCCTCCCGAGCCGCCGAAAGAGTAACTGTTCCACGATCGCTTTCATTTATAGGTCAAAGTGAATTATGTACAAACTTGAAGACATAGCCGAGCGTATCCGCCAAAACTTCGATGTCCGTACTGCCAAACGAGATGAGGCGCTTAGACTGGCGCGTCAGCTTACGCGTGCTTGCTCCGTGTCCATTCGCGCCGTTCACAGAGATGATCAGGAAGCGATGGACGCAAATTTGAGTGAAGCCCATGGTCTGGCAGATAAACTGCGTAACGAACTCAAGGACTTCCCGGATCTGTTCTATGCAGGCTACACCCAGGATGCCCTTAAAGAATTTGTTGAAGCAAACGTAACCTGTGCGTTGATCCAAAATAAGGCTCTTCAGACGCCTGAGGAGTTGGGTGTTATAGACGCAACGTATCTCAATGGATTGGCGGAAGTGGTTGGTGAACTGCGCCGACGCACACTCGATATTTTGCGCTCCGGTTATTCGCAAGAAGCAGAACGTTTGCTTGGTCATATGGATGAAATCTATTCCGTGCTGGTGACCATAGACTATCCCGACGCAATCACAAACGGTCTCCGTCGGCAGACCGACCTGGTGCGCGGCATCATTGAGAAGACGCGTGGCGATGTGACGCTCAGCTTGCGCGGGCAGAATTTAACGGAAGCGATCAGGAATTTGAGCATCCAATTAAACGCTGGCCAAATCACGGCGGAGGATGGAGGCGGGTTATCCATCCCCCTGAATGAGGATGAGTAAGGATGGCACGTGCGGGGCATAAATATCCATTAGTTGTTTATCGGCACATGCTAAATCGCTGGTGGCCAGCCATGATCGCGATCGGTCTTGGGATGTTCGCTTTGGCATACAGCGAATACATCGCGCCTCTCGGCAAATTTCTTCCATGGCGCTGGCAACTCTTTGCAGGCATTGGCGGGCTGGCTATTCTGATTGGTGTTTTCTTTTGGATTATCCGATACTTTGCTTATGTACAGCCTCTCCGCAATTATCTAAAACTTGTTACCCCATTTATGCGGCTTAATATTTCCTATAAGCGATTTAAAAAGACGACCGCGACCGAGATGCGATATATTTTTGCTTATAAAAGTATGTCTGGTTGGGTGCGTGACATTTTTTCGCCGCTCGCCAATAAGACCGCGCTCGTTATTGATTTGAATGGGTATCCTATCTCACCTGTTTTACTGCGATTGTTCCTTTCCAGGTTTTTTTTCAAAGATAAAACGCCTCATCTCGTCATTCTAGTACAGGATTGGATGCGCTTCAGCTCAGAACTGGAGAGTATGCGTTCGGGGATCGATCCAAATCCGCCGGCACAAAAGCGGTCAAAGAATTCTATTCTTTCGCGATTGCCAGAAAAATAAGCAGTGGGAAATTGCTGAAGAGAAAGTTTTTCGTAGATACAATTCTTGTTTGTGAAAAAAGTCACCAAATATCCGTTACATTTTACGATGGCTGGAAATCGATACCTGAGATATTATGAATATGGAGACGGAACAAAGACACCTCCAAATGCTCCTCACTGTCTCCTCCTTTGGCGAAAGCCTCCGCTGACCTCAGCGGAGGCATTTTTTAACGGGGATTTGGAATGACTATGATTTTTGTTTCTTCGGTATTGGAACAAGATCGGAAACGACTGGCAGAACAATAAAAAAGGAACTGCCTTTCCCCACCGTTGATTCTACCCAGATTCTCCCCTGATGATTTTCCACGATGTTCTTGACAATGGCAAGACCAAGCCCGGAACCTTCTACATCTGAATTAATGTTCGTGCCTCGATAGAATTTATCGAAGATATGAGGTTGGTCTGTCGTGGGAATCCCTGGTCCCTGATCGGTCACTTTTAAGATGATCTGGTTTTCCTCAAAATGAATGGAAATGTGTATTTCTCCCTTGGGATAGGAATATTTGATCGCATTCCCGATAACATTATCCAACACCTGGCGGAGACGAATAGGATTGGCACGGATTGCCGGTAACGCTGGAGCGATACTTATGTGCACAGTGATGTTTTTGGACTTAATCTGTCCTTGCAACATGTCAATGGTATAACGCAGGATTCCTTCTAATTGCACAAACTCGCGACGAGTATCCATGCCCGCCTCAATCTTGCCAAGATCGAGCAAATCATTGATCAGCGAGGTAATATGTTGAATACTATCCTGGATACGTCCCAGGAAATCATGCTGGTTTTCATTTAGCGGACCGGCGCGATCGACAAGCTCCGCATAACCAATGACAGAGGTCAGAGGCGAGCGCAGATCATGCGAAACCGTATTCACGAATTCGGTTCGAATACGATCCACTTCTTTGAGATAAGTAATATCCTGCATAGTAAGAGCATACCCCACTCCATGAATCGCTACGAATTGAGCATTACCCACCCTTCCATCCGGGAAACTGACTTCATGATATTGAAACGGATCATTTGAGTCTACACGTGTGATCAGACTCAGCACATCTGGATGCGTAATGACATCAGATACAGGTTTGCCAATTGCAGCCTGTGCACTGATCCCAAAAGCCCGGCACATCGCTGGGTTCACCAGGATAATGGCGTTTTCTGGATTGAGAATCATCACACTGTCATGAATATTATTAAATACCAATTCCAGGCGCGTCCGTTCCGCTTCGGAGATCTGAGTGCGCTTTTGCAGGGAGGCCGTTGTCCGGTTAACTTCCTTGCGAAGCCAATCGCCCACACGATGGGCGTTCCTAAGACTGTTTTCAACCGCATCAACGATATCATCTGTGCTGAGTGGCGGCGATAAATAGGCGCTCAACCCCAAGCGGAAAAGTCCCTTAACCAGTTCAGGCTTTATCTTTTCGGTATATACAAGAACAGGTAAAGTCGGGAAGCGATCTTGCAATTCTTTGGCGATTTTTATGCCATCATACCCACCGAATTTCTCTCCAATCAACAAAAGTCCGGGGACAGATTCCTGCAATATTTTCCCCAATGACTGTGTATCTGTAGCAATCGCGGTTTCATACTTAACAGCCCGCAAAACGCGATCCATTAAGTTCAAAATAGAAGATTCTTCCAATGCTAGCAGGATCAGGTCGGGTTTCGGCATAGAGTGCGATGAAGGAATTTTACTTCTTTTTTAATGTAGTGGATACACGAGGCGTGGTCTTTTCAGTAACACGCGCTAATCGCTGAAGGGCCGCGCGGGTCGATTGTAACGCCTGGCGCTGAATATCCGTAAGATTGCCAGCTTTCCCTGCCAATAAAAGCTCTATGGGATAAGCCGCGGACTTTAATTCCTCGGCAACAGAATTTCTAACCGCTTCAAGAAGTGCATTCTGTCGCTTCTCCCCTTCGACAGCCGCCTGAGCCCAGCTATTCAAGGCATAAAACAAGCGGGCATTGACAAGAGAAATGGAGGCATAATCTGACACCGCTTCAAGTAATATCTGCTCTGTCTTTTCAAACGGCCGGGCATCTTTGCGAACAACAACCAGCATCCCGATAATTTCCTTTTGAACTTTAATCGGCACCGCGCAGGCAGCCCCGCCCAAATTGGCAATTCTGAATTTCAATAACGGCTCACCTGAAATGGATAATGTTTCACCGGAAAGTGCCACCAGTCCGCTGATGCCATCATCCAGGGGCTTGTTTAGTTTCTTTGCCCAAACATCAGGCAGGCCACGCTGTGACATCAGAAGAAACTGTTTGCTAGACTCGTCCCGGATAAGCAACCAGACGATATTTGCATCCGAGATCTGCAAAGCCCCATCCACAATTTTCTGAAATAAAATTCGTTGATCAGAGATAGAAACGACTGCCTTGCCAATATTGACAATAGCTGTCAGCTCACGCACCTTACGATGGAACTCCTGATTCACTTCCGTTAGTTTCAAATCAAGTTGCTGGCGGTCGCGCGCTTCATGGACATGCTCTAATGCACGTTCGACTACTGAAAGCACTTCTGCATCCCGAGCGGGCCACAACAAATAATCCGCTGCGCCGAGACGAAACGCTTGGATGATTTCCTGTTCCTGCCCTTTATTGGCGATCACCAGTAAGGGCGTATTCACGCCTTGAGCAGCAAGCGCGACAAGCAAATCTTTGGCGCTTAAGCCGGGAAGATTCAAATCCGCGATGATTAGGTCGGGAGGCGTCAAAAGCGCCTGCTTAACCGCAGAAGTAGAGTCAGCCACTACATCCACATAATAACCTGTCGGGATGAGGGTCTGGCGAGCGATCAAATCACTGATTTTTGGGTTATTTTCAACAAGTAGAATGCGATCCCCAGCAGAAGCCATAAATTATCTCTCTAGAGGATAGTTCTTTTCTCATTTTCATTGTAACACTCTTTTTATTTTGACTGTCTTGGTACTCTTTTATGTTATGCTACTAATACGATCTCCTGGATTTCCCACTGGTAACGCCAAATATGAAGCAAGGATTAAAAATGAGAAATAAATTTGATGTCCGTGAATTGCTTCCTGTTTTAAGTATTGGTTTGGTGGATGGGGTAATCGTCATTCCGCTCATCACTTCATTTGCAGTCCTGATTTTTTCAGGCGAACTGGCAACTTTTGCTACAATGGGGATTGGAATGGTGCTCTTTGGCGGGTTGATCCTTCAATTAATGATTGGCCTGACCAACTCAGCCCCTGGAATGATTGGTGCTCCCCAGGATAGTCCAGCCGCCATTTTAGGATTGACTGCCGCAGCGATCGTAGTGAGTATGAAAGATGCCCCAATAGAAGCAAAATTTATTACGGTCGTAGTAACCATTATTTTGACATCTATTATTTCAGGATTATTCTTTTTATTCATCGGTGGTTTTAAGTTGAGCCGCTTTGTTCGTTTTATTCCCTATCCAGTCGTGGGAGGCTTCATCGCCGGTACAGGTCTGCTATTGATACAGGGTGGGTTGGGCATAATGCTTGGTAGCGCGCCCAGCCTGGCAAACCTGGATATCCTCTTCAAAGTTGAAAAGCTATTGTTATGGATTCCTGGCATTCTTTTCGGCACGCTGGTGTTGATTGCTTCACGCCGCTTCAACCATTTTCTTACTTACCCGGCATTGCTGGTTGGAACGATCGCTGTCTTCTATATTTTGATGCGGATCAGTGGATTTAGCCTCAATGAGATGCGTGAGATGGGATGGTTGCTCGGACCGTTTCCACAAGGCGCGCTGTGGAAGCCGCTGGACTTGTCGCTTCTTGTGCAAGTGGATTGGAATGTAATTCTCAGTCAATCGAGCAATATTGCCGCAATAGCGGTCATTAGTCTTGTTTCCCTCTTACTTAATGCGAGCGCACTGGAACTGATCGCACAAAAAGATGTGGATTTGAACCGTGAGCTAATCTCTACTGGCATTGCCAATATCGCCGGCGGATTGGGTGGCAGTTCGGTAGGCTATCACATGCTGGGCGTTTCATCTTTATCATTTCGCATGGGAATTTCTAATCGTTTGGTATCGGTGTTCGCCGCGTCTGTGACGGGACTAACCCTATTATTTGGAGCTTCCTTGCTCTCGCTGATTCCGAAACTGATCGCGGGTGGATTGATATTCTTTGTAGGTCTATCCTTTCTCACGGAATGGCTGTATGACGCCTGGTTCCAATTGCCTCGCATTGATTATCTCTTGGTCTGGGTGATTCTCGTTGTGGTGGCAGTAGCAGGATTCCTGGCAGGAGTAGGAACAGGGATCGTTATTGCGGTGGTACTGTTTGTAGTAAATTACAGCCGCATTGATATTATCAAGGATGCGCTAACTGGAACCTCCTACCAAAGCAGTACAGAACGGCCATTTGAGCACAGGCAATTGATCAGGCGCGTGGGAGAGCAGATCCAAATCCTGCGCCTGCATGGGTTCATTTTCTTTGGGACCTCCCAAAGTTTGGTCAATCGTATCAATGACCGCATCAAAGATTCTGAACGTGAGAAGCTCCATTATCTCATTCTTGACTTTCAGCATGTCAGCGCAATGGATTCGTCTGCTGTATTTAGTTTTATCCGCCTCAGGCAACTCGCGGACAATCATAAATTCCATTTGATCCTCACGGATCTGAATGAAGAAACGAAGCACAAACTAGCCCGAGCTGGGCTTAACGAACAAGACGAATGGATACACTTTTTCCAAAGCCTGGACCATGGAATGGAATGGTGTGAATCAAAGCTGCTTCTCGAAGAGGGAGGTTCTACGATTCTTCGAGCTGGCACACTACACGCGCAATTACGGAAAATGCTTCCGACCAAAGAGCATATAAATAGATTTATGACGTATCTTGAAAAAGAGGAAGTTCAGCAGTATCACATCGTAATCAACAAAGGTGATCAGCCGGATTCCATGTATTTTATCGATTCAGGCGAATTGACAACACGATTGGAAATATCAAAGGGGAAATTTATCCGCTTGAGGAGTCAGAGTGGAGGAACGATGGTTGGTGAAATGGGATTGTTTCTCAAGCAGTCGCGAACGGCAACTGTCGTAGCGAATGAGTCAAGTGTTCTGTATAAGTTGTCTTTGAATGAATACAACAGGATGATGCAGAATGACCCCGAACTTGCCTTCCATCTCCATCAATGGATTGGGCGAGTGCTGTCCGTACGCCTCGCTGAAAACAATCATACGCTCGAGGCGTTACTGAGTTAATAGATAAGCCTTGCGAAGGTTAGGACTAAGAATAAAATTCAAGGAATGAAAGCCTTCGCAAGGCGCACGTTTAATACAAACTAAAGTTCAAACACTGGACGTGATTGACCGGTGATCATGCCGCGATGATTTGTGACAGGTTTTACCGGTCCAAACGGATCCAGAGCCTGCTTCTGTTTTGAAGAAAGCGCTCCCAGTTGATGCAGAATCTCAAGCGTCACCGCAGGGCGGACGCGAACGCTGTGAACCAGATCAAGCGACGTACGGGCGGCGTCACCATCAGAAACCTTCAGGGCGATCCCAACTCCAGGGGAATCAGGCTCCAAAACACCAGGCAGGAGACCGATGAGCTGATATCCCTCTGCACCGCGCTTACAGACAATTTTCCCCTCTCCTACTCTCATTAATTGCTCGTCAAATTCTCCATAGGCGCTGACCATTTCAGGGTGGGTCATCATCGCCGAGGTGATCTTCCAGCATGCAGAGGCGCGTGCCTCAGAAAGTTGGCGCGGGTCACAGAGCGTAGCCATGGCAAGCGCCGCGTTATAAAGCGGGACGGCAAAGTTAGGTGCGGAACAACCGTCAGTGCCAAGCTCAACCTCTTTCATCGGAAGCAAGCACATCTCGGCGAAAGAAGAGAGGATGTCCTGTTGGATGGGGTGATTAATATCCAGGTAATTTTCCAGCGGGAGCACGCGCATTTTGGCGTGTGCCAGCATCGCCGTATGTTTCCCGGAACAATTATTTTGGTTCAGGGTCGGCTGTCTATTATTGACAATGAGGGACTTGAATGCATCCACATCGCCCGGCATGTGAACGCCGCATTGAAGAGCACTTTCCTCCACACCGATCTTCTTTTGAATCCCCTCAACCATTTGCACATGCAGGTCACTGCCCTCGTGCGAAGCGCATGAGATCGAAAGTTCGCGCGGCGTAAATCCAAAATATTCCACGCCGCCGCGCTCGACAAAGGGGAGTGCCTGAAACGGTTTAGCACTCGAGCGCAAAAAGGCGACCGCTTTCGGGTCGCCATAAGAAGAAATCAGCTTGCCATTTGAATCCACCACTGCGATGGAACCATAATGAATGGACTCTACAATATTGCCCCGCGTGACTTCAAAGAGAGGCTGAGCTGTCATTGCTCATCCAGGACGTAACGTGAAGCTGTATGATAGTGACGCGCAAAGTAATGATTCAGCCCATAACGCAGGCGATGAGAATATTGTTTTTGGCGTGCCGAAGGAACTTTGAAATCCTTGAGGATTTGATCAGCCAATTTATCAATGGCAGGCGCAGGCGATTTTTTACTTCCAAGTTTTTCCACTTTATCATAGATGCGTTTGAGAATATCCGTTTGATTGCGAACCACTTGCGCTGTGACAACACCGCCACGCCCACTGACGATCGTAAAGCCTTTGTATTCAGGCTCCTGTAATATCTTTAGCGTTTCGATCCACTCGGGCAGGTGGGCATACGCCAGGAAAGGAGGCTGAGACTTCGTCACTGCATCGCCGACAAAGACTACCTTTTCGTCGGGCAGAATAAGCCAGATCGCGCCGGAGGCAGGACCAGGGCGACTCTCCAGCAGGATAGGCGAATCACTCCAATGTAATGTCATTTTTTCCACAAAGGAGATTTCTGGAGGAGCCCAACGGACACTGCCCAAACCGGGAATGGCTTCCCAGTTCGCGCCCGTTTCATCGCCCTGTGCCTTGAAAGTATTTGGACGATTCCGAAAGGCCTCCGCGGTTTTTTCGTGCGCGATGACCGTGCAGTCCATGGCGCGGACTCCCAAAGTGCGGTCGGGATGCGCATCCA
>WNFU01011905.1_pt1 | contig 12662 bp, 6 predicted proteins | sample 5400121 | NCBI WGS metagenome assembly WNFU01 (sample SAMN13153360, study PRJNA577476) | soil metagenome | isolation source: 100 cm soil or saprolite under grassland replicate 1 | place: USA:California | collected 2016-06-15 | reverse complement strand
ATGAAATTTTCGCACGCCAGGTAGCGGCATTTGGTCAGCCGGGAGATGCGCTCATTTGCCTGACGACTTCGGGCAAGTCGAAAAATGTCCTGCGCGCGCTGGAGGAAGCGAAAGCGCGCAACCTGAAAACGATCGCGCTTGTTGGCCGCGACGGCGGATCAACTATCGGCATGGCCGATGTTGATCTTCTGGTGCGCAGCGATTCCACCGCGCGAGTTCAGGAAGCGCACCAGCTTCTGCTCCACGTTTTGTGCGAGACGATTGAGTCACGTCTCGAAAAGACGGAATGCTAATTGTGTAGACGCTTCGCTGTGCAAAGCGCTGCGGTGAGGACCTAAACAGGCAGGTCGTTGCGTCGCCCACAGGGCGACGGCTACAGGATCACTCCGATTTCTTCAGCAGCCGCTCGCGTTCTCGATTGAGTTGCCGCCGCTCGCTCGGCGTTAAACTCCCAATCCCGAACTTGGAGATTTTATCGAGAATCGGATCGATCGATGAATAAACATCGTCCGATTCCGTCCGGTCACTGCCGGGTCGCGGTCGCGGCTTTGGAAGCACGTGATACTTCGGCCTGGGGCGAATGCGTTCTTTCAAGGTATTCCACCACGCGAGTTCCGGCCCCGCCCCGCGAAATTCAATAAAAAGGAACGCAGCGCCGATGCTTGCCCAGACCACGACCAGGTCGCTCCACGCGTGATAGGCGAGAAGTTGGAACGTGTAAACCCCGACAAGAATAAGTGCGATCCATTTTGCCATGATCCGGAGAAACAACTCGACACGGGGATAGATCGTGGCGAAAGCAACAAAGATTCCAAAGTGCAACGCTGGCGAACCGGCGAGGGCGGAATGCTGCCAAAGGCCCCAGATCGTGAGCAGCGCCGCGGGCGTGATCAATAAAACGAGGTAGAGCGCAATGTAGGCGCGCCGCCCGACAAAACGTTCCACTTCCCGCCCGAAGACGAACAGGAAATACATCTCGATCGCGAACCACAGCAGCCCGGAGGGGAAATGCACAAAGGCGTAGGTGCCGAGTCGCCATATCTGCAGGCCATTCCAAATGCGTGCGCTGTCGAAAACAAAATAATTGAGCGTACCACCTAGGCCGGGAATTGCCGTCAGGATACAGGCCAGCACCGCACACACGACATGCACCCCCACCAGCATCGTGGTCACATCGACGGGATAGCGGCCCATCCACGCAACCGGCCGATAGTCATCGGAGGTGGTGACCCCGAACATGCTTTCAATTAATGCCGCGCACTGCTCCTGTGCAAGCGAAACGAGGAAGCGATCACGAATAACCACCACCGGACACGAACAAACTGGCAACGACTTTCATGGCTTCTTCCAATTCGTGTTTATTCGTATCCATTCGTGGTTAAGATGGACATCTTCGATTTATGAAAAACATCGCGCCCGCCATATTCTCGCCAAATGGGATCGGTGACGCAATGCCGCAGAACCAGTCGGTGCTTGATTGGGTGCGCGAAATCGCCGCCCTCACACAACCGGAAAACATTTTCTGGTGCGACGGCTCGGAGCGGGAAAATGAGTTCCTGATCGAGGAATCGCTCAAACAAAATGTGCTGATCGAGTTGAACCAGAAGAAGGTTCCGCGCTCGTATTTGCATCGCTCAAACCCGAACGACGTCGCGAGAGTCGAGCAATTCACGTTCGTCTGCACGCCGACGAAAGAAGAAGCCGGTCCAACCAACAATTGGTCTGAGCCGAAAGAAACGTACGCAAAACTTCGCGGCCTGTTGAAAGGCGCGATGCGCGGGCGCACCCTGTTTGTCATTCCTTACATCATGGGGCCGCCGGATTCGCCGCTAACGAAAGTCGGCTTCGAGATCACAGATTCAAAATATGTCGTGCTTAACATGCGGATCATGACGCGTATGGGCGAGGTCGCCGTGAAGCGCCTCGGGGACGATCCAAACGCGGAGTGGAACCGCGGCGTGCATTCATTGCTGGATGTGAATCCCGAGCGCCGCTTCATCTGCCATTTTCCGCAGGACAACGCGATCATCTCCGTTGGCTCCGGCTACGGTGGCAACGTTTTGCTGAGCAAAAAATGTCTCGCTTTGCGAATCGGTTCGTATCTGGCGCGCACCCAAGGCTGGATGGCCGAGCACATGTTGATCCTCGGAGTCGAGTCGCCCGAAGGAAAGAAGCACTATGTGGCGGCGGCCTTTCCGAGCGCGTGCGGCAAAACAAATTTCGCGATGCTGATTCCACCGAAACATTTCAAAGGCTGGAAGGTCACGACCGTCGGCGACGACATCGCCTGGATGCAGATTCGCGACGGCCAGCTGTATGCGGTCAACCCGGAGAACGGTTACTTCGGCGTCGTGCCCGGCACGAATTACAAATCGAATCCGAACGCGATGAAATCGATCGCGCACGACACAATTTACACAAATGTTGCCCTCACCGATGACGGCGACGTATGGTGGGAGGGTAAAGACGGTAAACCGCTCGCGCATGCGTTTGACTGGCGCGGGAATGATTGGACGCCGGACTCAAAGGAAAAGGCCGCGCATCCAAACAGCCGGTTTACCACCCCGATGCGCAACAACCCGGCGCTGGACCCCGATGTGGAAAAAGGCGAAGGCGTCCCGATCAGCGCCATTATTTTCGGCGGCCGCCGCAGCGATACGGTCCCACTGGTTTATCAGGCGTTCGATTGGAATCATGGCGTTTACTTGGGCGCGACCATGGCGTCAGAAACAACCGCGGCCGCTACTGGCGCCGTTGGCCAGGTACGTCGCGATCCGATGGCGATGCTGCCGTTCTGCGGCTACAACATCGGCGACTACTTCCAGCACTGGCTCGACATTGGAAAACGCCTGACTGATCCACCGCGCATTTTTGGCGTGAACTGGTTTCGCAAAGGTGTGAAGGGCCAATTTCTCTGGCGGGGTTTCGGCGAAAACATGCGCGTCCTCAAATGGATCATCGATCGCTGCGAAGGCACCGGCGGCGGACTCAAATCGCCGATCGGTTGGTTGCTGAGCCCGCACGATCTCGATCTCGCCGAGCTCGATATCGATCACAAATGTGTCGCCGAAATTCTCGGAGTCGATCACGAAGAATGGGCGAAAGAATTGGCCGAGCACAAAAAGTTCTTCGATTCGCTGGGCGGCGTTGTGCCCGACGAGCTTCTCAAGCAGCGCGAACGAGTCGCCGCCCGGTTTAAGGAATAAACATCCCGTCATCCCGAGCGGAGCGAGGGAGCTTTCACAGGGTGATTGATCACGCTCACTATGCGGCGTGCCGCAAACTTCGTGGGCGAGATCCCTCACTTCGTTCGGGATGACGTACGTTTTGAGCCAAAGAGATTTGCGAACTGCTTGACTGGCAGCGAATATTTCCAGTGGGTTCGAAGATTGGGAAAAAGGAAGCCATTGCCGCGCCAGCGCGGAATGATTGCGTCGAAATCCGTGGGGCGCGCCAGAACAATCTCAAGGGCATCGATGTTGATCTGCCGCTGGGGAAACTGACCGTCGTCACTGGCCCCAGTGGCAGCGGTAAATCATCGCTCGCCTTCGAGACAATTTATGCCGAAGGCCAGCGGCGTTACGTCGAGACATTCAGTCCGTACATGCGGCAGTTCCTCGACCGCATGGACAAGCCGCGTGTGGACGACATCCGCGGCATTCCGCCCGCAATTGCGATCGAGCAGTCCAACCCTGTCAAGACATCGCGTTCGACCATCGGCACAATGACAGAGATCAATGACTATTTGAAGTTGTTGTGGCCGCGCGTCGCGAAAGCATTTTGTCCAAGCTGCGGCCGCGAGATCCGCCTGGAAACCGCGCAGTCGATCGCAGACCAAATTTTCCGTCATTTCGAAGGTAGGGGCGGTTCACCGAACCGCCCGCGGGCGATTGGGGTCAATCGCCCCTACCTCGCCAGCGAGAACGTTGTGCTGATCACGTTCTGGGTTTCTGTTCCTCCAAAAACTGAGCCGCGGGAATTTTTCGATTTCCTCCAACAGCAGGGTTACTTGCGCGTCTGGATCGACAACCAAATCGTGCGCGTGGATGCCGATCCAAAAGTCAAACGACTCGGCGCCCGTGTCCAAGTCATTCAGGATCGCATCGCGATCACCGAGGAAAACCGCGCGCGATTCGTCGAAGCCATCGAAACGGCGCTGCGTTTTGGAAAAGGGAAAGTAAATGTCATTGCAACCGTAGAGGCAGAGGTGTCGCCTGCGACCTCGGAGACTGCGGCCGCCACGGCCGCCACTACGGTTCTTCCCTTCTCGACCGGCTGGCATTGTGCCTGGTGTGATTTGGATATTCGTCCGCCGACGCCGGGGCTTTTCAGTTTCAACAATCCGCTTGGGGCATGTCCGGAATGCCGCGGCTTTGGTCGGACGATCGCGATCGACCTCAACAAGGCGATTCCCGATCGCCGGCTGACCATCAAACAAGGCGTGGTGCGCGTTTTTCGCGGCGCAGAGTTTGGCGAATCGCAGAAGGACTTGCTCCGGGCGTGCGCCCGCAAAGAAATCGACATCAAGGTTCCCTTCGAAGAACTGCCCAAGGTGGATCAGGATTTCGTGATCGAAGGCGAAAAACGCTCGGGCGAATACACCGAAGAAGATTACGAACACGATCGCTGGTACGGCGTGCGCGGCTTCTTTCGCTGGCTTGAAAGCAAGACTTACAAGATGCATGTGCGCGTTTTGCTGAGTCGCTATCGCGCCTACGTCACGTGTCCAAAATGCAACGGCGGACGATATCAGCCGGACGTGCTCAATTACAAGATTGTAGCAGCGGTCTATGACCGCCGAGACGGCGCTCGCAAAGCGCCGCTACAGGTGACGCTTCCAGAATTCCAAGCGCTTTCAATTTCCGATGCACGCGATTTTCTGCGCGCGATTGACATTTCACTTACCGACAAGACCGCCCAGATGTTGCGCGATGAAATCTGCTCGCGCCTGAACTATCTTTGCGAAGTCGGCGTCGGTTATCTCACACTCCATCGCTCGACGCGCACGTTGAGCGGGGGCGAAGTCCAACGCGTGAATTTGACAACCTGCTTGGGCGCATCGCTGGTAAACACGCTCTTCGTGATGGACGAACCAAGCATCGGGCTTCACCCGCGCGATGTTGGCCAGCTTGTTCGCGTGATGCACAATTTGCGCGACAAAGGCAACACGCTACTGGTGGTCGAGCACGAGGAACAGATCATTCGCGCGGCCGATAATTTGATCGATCTCGGCCCGGGCCGTGGCGAACAAGGCGGTGAATTGGTGTGGAACGGACCAATAGAAAATTTTGTAGGGCAGGCGCTGCGCCTGCCAAACCCGAGGGGTGCAAGCGATGCGCTTGCCTTACAACACCGTTCGCTCACGCGTGACTACCTCACTGGGACGAAGTCCATTCCGATCCCGAAATCGCGCCGTAAATCGACTTCATCGATCAAGATCACTGGTGCGGAGCAGCACAACCTCAAGAACATCGACCTCGATCTACCACTCGGTGTGTTCGCGTGCGTGACCGGCGTGTCCGGTTCCGGCAAATCCACGCTCATTCACGATGTGCTTTACCGGAATCTCTTGCGTGCGAGGGGACAATCGTCAGACCAGAAGCCGGGCGCATGCAAATCAGTGATCGGCGCAGATCGGATCGGTAACGTCATGATGGTTGATCAGGCGCTGCTGGCGCGCACGCCGCGATCAACTCCCATTATCTATCTCGGTCTGTTTGATCGCGTACGTGAATTGTTCGCGACGCAGCCGGAAGCGATGGCACAGGGACTCACCGCAGGCGCGTTCTCGTTCAATTCCGGCAGCGGGCGCTGCGAACGTTGCTCGGGCACAGGCTATGAAAAGATCGAGATGCAATTTTTGAGCGATCTTTACGTGCGTTGTGCGGAGTGCGAAGGGAAAAGATTTCAGCCACACGTTCTAAAGGTTCAGCTGCAAGGTCGATCGATTCACGACGTTTTGGAGTTGACGGTTAACGAAGCGATTCAGTTCTTCGCGCAGATCGGCGAGGAGAGCGCGGCGGAAATTTCTGCCGGACTGAAGGTGCTCGAGGAAGTCGGGCTCGGTTACCTGCGGCTCGGTCAACCGTTGAACACCCTCTCTGGCGGTGAATCGCAGCGTCTAAAATTGGTCGGGCACTTGGCAGCCGCAGGAAATGCCGAACGCCCAACGCCAAACGTCGAACGCCCAAATGGTCGAGCACTTGGCAATTTATTTATTTTCGATGAGCCGACTACGGGACTGCATTTCGATGATGTGGCGATGCTGCTGCGATTATTTCAGCGGCTCGTTGATCGCGGACACTCGATCGTGGTCATCGAACACAACTTGGAAGTCATTAAGTGCGCTGATTGGATCATCGATCTCGGCCCGGAAGCTGGCGACGCAGGAGGCGAAGTTGTGGCGACCGGAACACCGGAACAAATCGCGCGCGTCGAGCATTCACACACCGGGAAATTTCTACGCAATGTCATCTCGAGCGGAGCGAAGCGAAGTCGAGGGATCCCGTGGCGGAACCGAGAAGGTAGTCCTGCGGGATCCATCGACTTCGCTCGGGATGACGGCGGTGAATTAGCGCGCGCCGCTGAAGAAACACCTCGATTTCGAATTCATGTCCGCAACGGCGCTATCCACGTTCACGGAGCACGAGAGCACAATCTCAAGGACATCGACGTCAAAATCCCGCGGGAGCAGCTGGTCGTGATCACCGGCTTGAGCGGGTCCGGCAAATCGACGCTGGCGTTCGACATCTTATTCGCCGAAGGACAACGCCGCTTTCTCGACAGCATGTCGCCGTATGCGCGGCAATTCGTCGAGCAGCTCGAAAAACCCGATGTTGATTTGGTCAGCGGATTGCCGCCGAGCGTGGCAATTGAACAACGCGTCACGCGCGGTGGAGGCAAATCGACGGTTGCGACCGTAACCGAAGTTTACCATTTCCTTCGGCTGTTGTTCGCGAAAACCGGGACGCAATTTTGTCCCGACTGTGATTTACCGGTCACAAAACAGAGCGTGGCATCGATTGTAAAACAGATCGAAGCGGCCGAGAAGCGCGGACCGCTGAAGGTTCTCGCGCCGCTGGTGAAAGCGCGCAAAGGTTTTCATACCGATGTCGCGCGCTGGGCGGAACGCCAGGGATTCGACACGCTCTATGTCGATGGCCGCCCGCTTCCGGTCGCTAAATTTCAAAAACTGGAACGTTTTAAAGAGCACACCATCGACGTGGTCGTCGGCGTGATTGATCGGAAGCGAATCGCGAACGCACGCGACGTTGCCAGGCGTGCACTGGAGATCGGACGCGGCACTGCGCGCCTGCTCGATTCAAAAAAACGGCTGACCGTGATGAGCACCGAGATGAGCTGCCCCGGTTGTGGCCGAGCGTTTGAGGAACTCGATCCGCGTTTGTTTTCATTTAATTCGCCTCACGGCGCGTGCGAAGAATGCGGCGGGTTCGGCGAAATTTGGGATCAGGATTTCCAAACGGCCGCGAGCCGTGACGGCGAATCGGTTCTTGAAAGCGAACTGGCCGCTGAACGCGAATCGGAGTGGATCGAGGAAGGCGAAGCACGCGAATGCCCGAGTTGTCACGGCTCGCGCTTAAATTCCGTTGCCCGTCACGTGCGTGTACAAGGTTATACCATCGATCAATTCACAAATCTTTCGGCCACCGAAGCTGCGCGCACGATCGACCGGTTGAGATTCAAAGGTACGCATCAAACAATCGCAGCCGGTCTTGTCCCAGAAATTCAACAGCGGTTGCGTTTCATGCAAACGGTCGGGCTCGGTTATCTGGCGCTCGGGCGTTCCGCAAAGACACTGAGCGGCGGCGAGTCACAGCGAATCCGACTCGCAGCGCAGCTTGGCTCAAACTTGCGCGGCGTCCTTTACGTGCTGGACGAGCCGACCATCGGTTTGCATCCACGCGACAACCTGCGCTTGCTCGAAACGCTCACCGCGCTGCGGAACAAAGGCAATTCGCTCATCGTGGTCGAGCACGATGAGGAGACAATTCAGCGTGCGGATCACATTGTTGATCTGGGGCCGCGCGCTGGGATTCATGGCGGCGAAGTCGTGGCAACTGGAACGCTGCGCGACATCGAGAAGAACCCAAATTCCGAGACCGCCCGCTGCCTCAAAACGCCGTTGCGTCATCCCATCCGTGGATCGCGCCGATTACTGAGCAACGTCGAAGACTGGATCGAAATCAGAGGCGCGTGCGCGAATAATTTGAAAGGCATCGATGTTCATTTCCCGGTCGGCAGGCTTTCGGTGATCACGGGAATTTCCGGCAGCGGCAAATCCACATTGATGCACGACGTCATTTGGCCTGCGATGCGCGATCAGCTCGAAGAGAGGAAACGCGCGGGGAATGGCGATCTATTCAAACTTGTTAGCGGCGCGCAAGAGATCGAAGCCGTTTACGAAGTCGATCAATCGCCCATCGGTAAAACGTCACGCTCGACGCCGGGCACCTACGTGAAAGTGTTCGATGAAATTCGAAATCTCTACGCGCAACTGCCTGTCTCGCGTGTGCGTGGGTATTCGGCGAGCCGATTCTCGTTCAATGCGGAAGGCGGCCGTTGCCAGACGTGCAAGGGTCAGGGCGTGATCAAACTGGAGATGAATTTTCTACCACGCAGTTATGTGCCGTGTGAAGATTGCCGCGGCCGGCGTTACAACCCGCAAACGCTGGAGGTTCTCTACAACGAAAAATCCATCGGCGACTTGATGGAGATGACAATCGAAGAAGCGGCGCAATTTTTTTCGGCGCATCCGAAAATCGCGCGGCCGCTTTCGCTGCTGGTGGATACCGGACTTGGTTACCTCAAGCTGGGGCAACCGAGCCCGACGTTGAGCGGCGGCGAAGCGCAGCGGCTCAAGCTGGTGACGCAATTGAAACGCGGAGTCAGCCGTGCCGCGAACGAGCGGATCCGAAAAATGCGCAAGCCGGGTTCTACACTGTATTTACTGGAAGAGCCGACCATTGGCCTGCACATGGCCGACATTGAGCTGCTTCTCAACGTGCTGCATCGGCTCGTGGACGAAGGCAACACCGTGATTGTGATCGAGCATAATCTCAGCGTGATCGGAGAAGCCGATTACATTGTCGATCTTGGCCCTGAGGCAGGTGACGCTGGCGGCGAAGTGGTCGCCTGCGGAACGCCGGAGCAAGTCGCAAAGAACCGCGTCAGCCGTACCGCGCCGTTTTTGCGAAAGGTGTTGAAGAGATCGCGCGCTCTGTAGCGTACCGCGCCGTTTTTGCGAAAGGTGTTGAAGAGATCGCGCGCTCTGTAGCCGTCGCCCTGTGGGCGACGAGGCACGCTTCGCGCAGCGAAGCGGCTACAGTTTGATTGCGCAAATTGAGAACGTCGCGGACAATCGCCACCACACCGAATGCTCGCCTACTACCTGCACAGCCTCGATCCGATCATTTTTCGGATTTACGACAATGTCGGGCCGCGATGGTATGGGTTGGCTTATGTGCTCGCTTTCATCTCCAGCTATCTCGTTTTCCTTTGGTTGGCCAAACGCGGGTATGCCGATCTGGCTCCGCAACGGGTAGGCGATTTCATCACCGGCTGCGCGCTCTTTGGCGTGATCGTTGGCGGACGCCTCGGCTACGTTTTCTTCTATAAACCAGAAATGTTGCGCGAGCCGCTGTCGATCTTGCGCGTCTGGGAGGGCGGCATGTCCAGCCACGGCGGGATGCTTGGCCTGTTGCTGTTCACCTTTTCCTACGCGCACCGGCACAAAATCTCGTGGACGAACCTCGGCGACAATCTGGTCGTTACTGCGCCGATCGGTTTGTTCTTCGGGCGCTGCGCTAATTTCATCAACGGCGAGCTTTATGGACGGATCACGAATGTTGCCTGGGCAATGCAATTCCCAAAGGAACTGCTCGATCACCCGCAGGAAGCCGATCGTGCAATTGCGGCGTGCGCGCAGATTGATCGGTCGCTCACGACGCCGGACGCGATTATCGGTGCGGTGCATACTCAGCCACAAGTAGCAACCGCGTTGCGCTCAATTCTTTCACCGCGCCATCCGTCGCAGATTTACGAGGCATTTTTCGAAGGAATCGTTTTGTTCCTCATTTTGTGGTTTGTGCGGACGCGCACCCGCCAGACGAATGGAGTTCTTACCGGACTGTTTTTCATCTGCTACGCGGTTTTCCGGATTGTGATCGAAAATTTCCGCGAACCCGACGCCGAGTTGATTGGCCCGTTCACGCGCGGCCAATTCTTTTCATTCTTTCTTATTGCCATCGGCGTCGCATTTGTTGCCGCTGCGAAATCGCGACCGACCTTTCCGAGGAAGACGACGGTAAAATAAAATTCGTGCTTTGGGATTCGAATCTTTCTTTCGTTTCCGCGAAACGGCGTTATTACTTATGCCGGTGACGCGGGAATGCTCGTTCCGGAAATCGTAGCGGCCGGCGGCGGTCTCCTGTTTGCTTTCGATCACGCGACGATCGCAGGCAAGCTCGTTCTCACTCTTCTGGCGGTCGTGTCGATTTTCAGTTGGTCAATCATGATCACGAAACTGCGCGTGATCCGTTTCGCCCGAAAACAGAACGCACGTTTTCTTGCCGCGTTCCGGCAAGATCGGCAACCACTGCGCTTGTTCGAGAAAAACGCGCGGTTTCCAGGCTCGCCGGTTTTTAATGTGTATCGCGCCGGGTGCGAGGAAATGACCTTTCATCTGCTCGGCTCGCCGGAAGTGGATGATACGTTTCGTGCGCGCCTCGAAATCGCCGACAAAATTTCACCGGCACAAATGGGAGCGGTGAACGCGGCAATGGAACGCGCCGTCGGCGAGACCGCGCTTTCACTGGAGTCCCAAATGATTTTACTCGCCACTGCTGTGAGCGGCTCGCCGTTTCTCGGGTTGCTCGGCACGGTTTGGGGCGTGATGGACGCGTTCACCGGCGTTGCCGAAGCCGGCTCGCCGAACCTGGTCGCGATGGCGCCCGGCGTGTCTGGCGCGCTTATCACTACGGTCACCGCACTTTGCGTCGCTATCCCGGCGATGTTCGGTTACAACTTTCTCGTCACCAGCATTCGCGGCATCATCGTGGAAATGGACAACTTCGCTGCTGAGCTCGCATCCGAGTTCGAGCATAAGTATGTCGATCACGGCTCGCGCGAGGCCGCATTGCGGAGATGAGCACGCCTCTGTTATTGAGCGTTGAGCGTTGGAAGTTGAGCGTTGGGGGTTTTTCAATCGCGCTATGCAACGTCCAACGCTCAACGTTCAACGCCCAACGTCCAATGGGGAACAGATGAGACGCTACTCCCAGCGCCAGAGTCTTTCCACCCTGAGCGAGATCAATGTCACGCCGCTACTCGATCTCGCGTTTGTGCTGCTCATCATTTTCATGATCACCACGCCGCTGCTCGAAAGCAGCATGAACCTGGTGATCCCATCCAGCAGCGCGAAGAATCCGCCGATCAATAAGTCACAAGTGCAAACCGTCTCGATTGATCGCGCCGAGACGATCCGTTTTAGTAATCAGGTAGTCGATTTGGGAACACTCACGGTACAACTGAGCGAGTTGAAACAGAAGAATCCGGATGTCGCCATCGTGATTCGACCCGATCGCCAATTGCCCGTGCAAAAATTAATTGGGCTAATGGATGCTCTGCAACGGGCGGGAATCACCAAGCTCGGCATCGCCACCAGGGCTGAACCAAAATAAATGGCGAAGACTGGCCGTTTTTGGCGAAACGTTGTCCTAATTGCTCTCGCGCACGTTGCGCTAATCGCGGGGCTCATTCGCTGGAGTCTGGCAGCCAGGGCCTCGTCAAGTCCGGAGAGCATCGTTTGGTTAGCTAACGCTCAAGGTCTCGCGACTGGCGGATCGGAAAACGACGCGCCGCCATCAGCGAAGCGTGCGACTCCTCCGGCTGAAGCGAAACCGTCGAAAGATAATGAAGCGGACTCGGACAAACCTGTCGTAACGACAGCCAAAAGCGAAATCGAATTGCCGTCGCCGACTCCCAAGCCGACACCTGCAACGACGCCCGCTCCGAAGCCAACAGCAACTCCCACACCGAAACCGAAGACAACGCCAAAACCAATCCCAAAACCATCTCCAAAGAAAACGCTATTAACGAAGGTGTCTCCTAAACCATCGCCGAAAACGAAACCGAGCGCGGCGAAAGCGAGTGAAAAGTCAGAGAAAAATGAGAAGAAGGCGCTGGCAAAAAATGGGTCTGAGTCTCAGAGCGACAGCGGAAAAACAGGTTCAACGGGCAAAGGCGGCGGTGCAGGCGGTGGAAACAGCGCGTCGGAGTTTGGTTGGTATGGCAACATGCTGCACGATCGTTTTTACAGTGCATGGGTCCAGCCGACGACTAACATCGCCACTGGCACCAAGATCTCGACTCTAGTCAAAGTCCGCATCGAGAAGGACGGGCGCGTTTCCAAATTCGAAATCATTAAGCCATCCGAGAACGTCGTCGTAAATGAATCAGTAGCCGCGGTTGCGAAACAAGTCACCGAGGTTGATCCGCCGCCAGCTGGTCTAATCAAAGGCGATCATTACGACGTAAAAATTAATTTCGAATTGAATACCGAGGAGGGAGCGCCGAAATGATAACGATCTTCGCAGCGCGAAAAATTGGCCGCTTTTACAAAAGCGAGCGCGTCGTCGGCGATA
>WNFU01014696.1_pt1 | contig 12663 bp, 13 predicted proteins | sample 5400121 | NCBI WGS metagenome assembly WNFU01 (sample SAMN13153360, study PRJNA577476) | soil metagenome | isolation source: 100 cm soil or saprolite under grassland replicate 1 | place: USA:California | collected 2016-06-15 | reverse complement strand
CGGTGCGGGTTGTGATCGCAGACGATCATCGCTTGATGATCGAAGGGACCAAACAAGCCCTGGCAAAGGCGGGCGGATTCGAGGTCGTGGGCGAGGCATCGAACGGTGCGCAGGTCCTGCCGCTCGTCAGGCGCCTCAAGCCCGATCTCGTGCTGCTCGACCTGCGCATGCCGCAGATGGACGGCCTGACCTGCCTGGCGAAGATCCGCAAGGAGTTTCCCGACATGAAGGTCGCGATCCTCTCGGTCTCCCAGGAACCGGATCTGATTCAGAGCGCCCTCAAGCGGGGCGCGAACGCCTACATCGTGAAGACCGTGGATCCCGACGATCTCGCAGCAGCACTGCGACAGACGGTCGAGGGGACGGTCTTCACCACCGCGGGCGTCTCGGACGACCCTGGAGAGCGCGCGGCGAAGCAGGCGGGCCTGACCGAGCGCGAGCTCGTGATCGTGCGCGCCGTTGCCCGAGGTCTGTCGAACGAGGCGATCGCCAAGGAGCTCTGGGTGGCCGAGCAGACCGTCAAGTTCCACCTCACGAACATCTATCGCAAGCTCGAGGTTTCGAACCGCACCGAGGCGGCTCGCTACGCATTCGAGCAGGGCCTGGTCGAGCACGGCACGTCCGGTTAGGCGAGCGCAGGCTCCTCGGCCGCGATCGCTTCCGGCCCGCGCGTAAGTAGATACGCGCTGCAGGCCGAAATCGCGACGAACATCACCGCAACGAGCACGCGGTAGTCGAGAACGCTCACGAGGAGGGCGCCGAGCGCGATCCCGATCGTCTGCGGCGTGCCCACCATCGTATTGGCCGCCGAGGCGACACGGCCCTGCAGCCGCTGCGGCGTCCGTAGCTGGATCGACGTCGAGAAGCCGACGATGAACCACGAGAGGGCGAAGCCGGCAACGATGATCCCGGCACAGACAATCGGGAGACTCGAGGACGCGAAGCTCGCATCTCCAATCGCGAAGAGCGCCATGCCCAAGCCGACCAGGCGTACGTCGCCGAAGCGACGGAGGGCACGTCCGGCGGTCACGCCGCCGACGACGGCTCCCAAACCTTGCAGCGACTCCAGAACCCCGAGGAACGAGGGCGGCCGGTGCAGACCGAACTCGACGACAGCGAAGAAGAGCGTCTCGGAAAACCCGACGACCAGCACGCACGCTGCGGTCGCGAGGATGATCTGCCTCAAAGGCAGCGTGGCGAAGACATGCCGTACGCCCGCCGACAGCTCACTGAGGAAATGCTGCTCTTCGCGCTCGAGTCGCGTCTCGGGCGTGCGTACGAAGAGGAGCGCCACCGCAAGGCCGACGAACGTGAGACCGTCCGCGACCGCAACGATCCGGCCGCTGGAGGCGGCATAGAGACCTGCGCCTAAAAGAGGCGCGAGCAAGCGGAGCCCTTCGCGCATGGTCGAGAAGGCAGCGTTCGCATCGCCGAGTAGTTCGCGCGGCAGCATCACGGTGAGAAACGCCGACCGCGCCGAGCCGAGAATTGCTCCCGCCGCGCCGTAGAGACCGGCGACGACGTAGATCAACCACAAGTCTCCACGGTCGTGCACGAAGAGCAGCAGGAGCACGGCAGCGGCCATGGCGCAGTTGACGCCGATGAGCAGAGGCTTCTTGCGCACGCGATCGATGACGAGGCCCGCGAAGGGGGCGAAAAGCGAAGGCAGCACGAGCACGAAGAACACGAGCCCGGCAGCCGAGTTGCTGTGCGTGAGGTCCTTGGCCCAGATACCGAGGACCAGGAACATCGCGGAGTCCCCGAGCATCGACAGACTCGAGCCGATGAGGAAGACGCGCGCGTCCCGAATGCGGAAGAGCGCTCGCATCAGACGTGCGACGGCGGGAGCGTGGCCGCTTCCGCATCCGCGAGGATCACGTCGAGTGGCTGTTCGTCGAACGGCTCCGGCATCTCACGGACGGAGCGAACCGGCGAGAACAGCACAGGCAGGAAGGGCAGGCAGCAGCCGACGCCGCCGATGATCAGCGTCTGCTTGAGGCCGATCTGCGAAGCCAGCGCGCCACCCGTGATCGATCCCAGCGGGATCGTCCCCCAGACGATGAAGCGCATCACCGAGTTCATCCGGCCCTGGATGCGCTCCGGCGTGATCGCCTGACGCAGGCTGACCTGCGCGATGTTGTAGACGACGTTCGTGAAGCCGCCGACGATGAGCGCAGGGACGATCACGGCGAGCGCCGCGTGCCCGTGAGGCGCGAACGGGAGGAGCAAGAACATGGGACCGCCGATGACGGACGAGAAAATGATCGTGCGGCCGACGCCGAGCCAGCCCGAAATCCGGTTCGCGGTGAACGCAGCCAGCAGCGCGCCGAGGTTGCCGATCGTGAACGCAAGGCCGATCGCCAGCGGACTCAGATGCAGCTCCCGGCGGGCGAACACGAGCAGGACGGCGAACGTGACCGAACCGAAGAAGTTGAAGAGGGCCGTGCACGCGGCGATGTTCTTCAGGTACGGGTGGCGCAGGACGTAGCTGAGGCCTTCCCGCAGCTCGATGCGCATCTTGCGTCGCGGCGATCGCTCTTTGAGTGACGTCTCCGGCTTGCGGATCCCGAGAATGAAGAGGGCGGAGGCGAGAAAGCTGATCGCGTCGATCAGAATCGCCGGCGGCGCCTTCAAAAAACCGATGAGGACGCCTGCGAGCCCCGGCCCGCCCGTTTGCGCCGCCGAGCGGCTGATCTCGAGCTTCGCGTTGCCGTCGATGATCTCCGTCCGCTCTACGAGCGCTGGGAGATACGACTGGTAGGCGATGTCGAAGAAGACGGTCGCGATCCCGACCAGGAAGCCGACGCCGAACAGCTGCCAGATCGTCAGCGCGTCGAAGAAGTAGGCGATCGGAATTGATGCAAGCAGCCCGGCGCGCGCAAGATCACCGGCGATCAGGATCGGACGTCGCGGCAGGCGATCCACCCACACACCGGCGGGCAGGCTGACGAGCAGGAACGGGAGGAACTCAACCGTGGTCAGCGCGGCGACTTCGAATGCGCTCGCGTGGAGCACGTCGATCGCAGCGAGCGGCAGCGCCAGCTGGCTGATCTGCGTCCCGAACTGACTGACGGTCTCCGCAGACCAGAGCTTCAGAAAATTGGACTGCCGCCAGAGACCCCCTTCTGGCCAGAGCTTCACGGCCGCTCGGTCAGCTCCGGCGCCGCGAGGGCTCGCTCGATGCGGACGTCGCCGCTGACCGTCTTCACGAACAACTCGACCAGCGGCGCATCCTCGGCCTGAGGCACCTGCGCCGGAGCATCGGAAAGCTCGAACTCCGAGCTTGTCGAACCGCTCACGGTGTTCGCGTCTACATAGACGCGAGCGCCGGCCCGAACGCCGACCATGACATCGCCGGAGATCGCCTTCAGCTCCATTCGACCCCGCCGCACCGCCTCGAAGCGCTGGTCGCCGGAGACCGTGTTGGTGCTGATCGACCCGCCCGCGTCGCGCACGTGAACGTCGCCGGAGACGAGCTGAGCGCGAATGTCGCCGTGGACCGCGCCTGCGTGCAGATCGCCGGAAACCGATTGGACGTCGAGGGAGGACGCCACCTCGTCGATGTGAACCTCGCCGCTCGCCGTCTTGATGCGCGTAGCGCCTTTCGCTTTCTCGACCTGCAGGTCGCCGGATGCCGTCTTGAGATCGACGGCGCCGTACTCGCCGCGGGCGCGGACGTCGGCGGACTTCGTCCGGGCTTCCAGGTCTGCACCATGCGGACATGTGATCCGCAGGCGCACGTCAGGGCCGCCGAAGCGAATGTCGGGCCCCTGGCTGATCGAGATGAAGATGCCGTGGCGTGCCTTCGCCTCGACGATGACCTCGTGGCCGTCGCCGCGCCGGACCAGCTCGATGCGAGAGTTCTCGACGAGATCTCGGATCGCGTCGTTGTTCGCGACGGCCTCGAGCTCCACGTGCGTCTCGTCCGTGTTCCCCGTCTCGATCTCGATCTCCCCGGCGGGAATCTCGAGGTTCAGGCGCAGGGGCCCGGGAGTGGAATAGGTCTCGCTGCGCATCAGATGATGAAGCGGCCCGCGTCGAAGTGCTTGACGTCGCCGAGGATCTGATCTCGGGCGTGGACTGTCTTTTCGAAGCGGACACACACCGGTTTGTCGTCGCGAAGCTTGTCGGCCTCGCGGCGCGGGATGAGTGCGAGCGCCAGTCCGAATGGGAGAGGAAGCACGTGCATCGTCGCTCCTTTCAGCTTTGGCCGTAGCCGGTCATGCGGCGGCCACCAGGTTGGTTGCGCCGCTTGGGGTCCGCACTGCGCGTGATCTGCTGCAGCAGCCACGTGTTCGCCGACACGCCTGACTCTTGAGCGGCTGCGTCGACGATCGCCTTCAACGTCTCGGGCAGCCGAAGCGTGATCCGCGCGGTGAGGTCTTCCAGGCCCGACGGCGGAGGCGCGCCGGGATCGGGGACATAGACGAGCTCGGGCTCGCCGGCGGCGACGCGGACTTCCACGTGTCCGTCCGGGAGCTGATTCGTGAGCTCCGCGGCGGCCTCGCCGAGGGCATCCGTCAACCGGAGTCGGAGGGAAGACTCCAGGGCTGCGGCAATCCGGCGGGCGGCTTCAGCCACCGCCTCGTCGCCGATCCCGGCGACGTTGGCCAGATCCTGTTGAAGTGCCTCGACATAGGCCGCCACGTTCATGGACGGCACTATGACATCACGGTGATGTCATATCAAGTCATATTTGGTGTCACCACAGCGTCAATCTGACGCAAACTGCGCAATTTCCGGAGAATTTCGTCCCCGACTAGCCGAAACGGACCCCTCTTTGGGGTCAGACCCGAAGACAGTGGCCCGTAGGGACAGGGCTAGAGGGGCGCATCGGGCCCCCTCTTTGGGGTCAGACCCGAAGACAGTGGCCCGTTGGGACAGGGCTAGAGGGGCGCGTCGAAGACGCCGAACCAGCGCGTCAGGTCCTGCTCCACGGGCAGCTCCTTCTCCAGCTTGGCCTTCAGCTCGAGCTCTTCCGCGTTGTCGCGCTTCTGGTCCTCGCCCGTCGGGACGAAAGGCCAGAACGCTCCCCGCTTGTAGCCGTAGATCCAGTAGACCGGATGCTTGCCACCGTGGAACTTGAAGACCGCGGCGAGGAGCTGCGATCCGAACCCCTGCTCCTCCAGGCCCTGGCCGACCGCGTGAATCGTCGCGACCTGATCCTCGAGATCGGGATCGCGGACGATGATCCACGTGTAGCCGAACGAGTCTTCGCGCCGCTCGAGCTTCGAGCTCGACGAGGCTGCGACCGCGTCGAGAAGCTGCTGGAGGTCGTTCTCCGCCCGAACGAATTCCGCTGCCGAGAGCGGCTTGAAGACGACCCCGGCCGCACCGGCGGTGCGCAGACCGAGCTCGGTGTCGAGCGTCACCGCCGCTGTCGTCAGCGCGAAGAGGCGATCGCGCGCCGGCCCTGAGAGCTTCTTCTTGCCGAGGAGAACGTCGCGAAGGCCCACGCCGGGCCTATGCGACCGGTCGACCCATTTCTCGCGCGATCTCCGAAAGCGCGGCGAGGCGCTTCTCGAGCGGCGGATGGGTCATGAAGAGCGTTCGGGCCCCACTCTTCACCGACGTCGGGATGATGAAGAACGCGTTCATCGACTCGACCTGTCGCAGATCCCGCTCGGGAATCCTGAACATGTCGCTCGCGATCTTCTGCAGCGCGCTCATCAGGTGCTCAGGTGCGCCGGTGATCAGCGCCGAGCCGCGATCGGCCGCGAACTCGCGGTAACGCGAGATGGCGAGGATGAGGATCTGGCTGAGGAAGTACGTCACGACGGACACGAGGAGGACGATCAGCCAGACCGGAACCGTGTTGTTGTCGCGGCCACGGCCACCGCCGAACATCCCGCCGTAGATCCCGAAGCGGGTGAGCAGGCCGGCGAGCATGGCGAAAAAGCTCGCAACGGTCATGATCAGGACGTCGCGGTTGGCGATGTGCGAGAGCTCATGCGCGAGCACGCCCTCGACCTCGCGCGGCTCGAGCCGCTGCCACAGGCCGCGCGTGACCGCGACGGCCGCATGTTTCGGGCTTCGCCCTGTCGCGAACGCGTTCGGCACGTCCGTGTCGATGATCGCGACACGCGGCTTCGGTAGGTCAGCCATCGCGCAGAGTCGCTCCACCATGTCGTGCAGCTCGGGAGCCTGGTCGCGCTCGACCACCTTTGCGCCTGAGGCCGCGAGCGCAAGCTTGTCGGAGGTGAAGTACTGGAAGAAGGCGATCCCGACGACGATCACCAGCATCGGGACGAGCCCGACGCTCAGGACATTGAAGAGGACGACCGCAAAGACGACGTACAGGAGCCCGAGCAGTGAGCCCGTGAGGAGCATTCGGAACGTCAAACCGGCGTCGCGACCGTATGACCTGCGTTTCATCGAGAATCGCTCTCCTTGCAGAGGGTTAACAGAGGAATCGTAGCCACGGCGGTCGTCGTCGCGGCGGCCCTTCTCCTTGGCTCCCCAGCCCGGGCGGCCCGGCCCGTGGTACTCGTCCTTCCGGCCAATGTGGTCGACAACTTCTGGTACAGCAGGACGACGAAGGCGGCCTTCGGGTTGTACGTACCCGGAGCAGGGGGAACGATCAGCCGGGACGGCGCCATCGCTTCGCTACGGCGAGGGAAGGTCGAGAACGCCGTGCTCGGCGGCAAACCCACGGGGAAGATTCTCGTCGATCTCGTCAGTCGCCTGCCGGCCGGCTTCGAAGGCCGCTTGATCGTCGTGGCGCTGCCCCCGCCAGGCGAGCACCCGAACACGAAGCGCTACCCCGTCGCGATCGTCGGGGTCCCGCGCGCCGGAATCCTTACGTCCAGCTCGACGAGAATCCGCGGGCTCGTCTCGATCACGGACATCGCCCCCACCGCGGTCGCGCTCGCCGCGGGGCACAACGGCCCGATTCGAGCCAAGCCGGACCAGGACGCGCTCATCGACCTCGAAGAGCTCGACGCCCGCATGACACGTGTTCACGGCGACCGCGGCTGGACAACGGTCGTCGTCGTGTTCACGATGCTCGCGCTGGCTCTGCTCGCTCCGCGGGCGGCTGTCCTCGGCGGCGCAGCTGCGACGAGCGCATCGCTCCTGCTGGCCTGGGCCGGCGCCACTCGCTTCTGGCTCGTCCTCCCTGCCATGGCCGCGCTCACCGCAGCTCTCGCGCTGGTCGCAGGCGCACGGCGGCGACTCGTGCCGCTCGCAGTCGCCGCCTTCTTCGCCGCGTTCACCGCCGTGCTTGCCGTCGATCCGGAGCTGAATTCCCTAGGTGTGCTCGGCGCCCGTCCAGACGGGGGCGGTCGCTTCTACGGGATCGGCAATCAGGTCGAGACGCTGCTCCTCCCGCCGGTGCTCGCCGCGGTCTTCGTGGGGGGCCGGCGCTGGTTCGTTCCACTGGCGGGGCTGGCGCTCGTCACGATCGGGTGGAGCAAGGCGGGCGCAGACGGCGGCGGCGTGCTCGTCTTCGGAACCGCGCTCGCCGTTCTCGCGCTCCGCGCACGCGGCCTCCCACTCACCCTCCGCCGGCTCGTATTCGCAGGTGCAGCCGTTGTCGTCGTAGCACTCGTATTGGTCGGCCTCGACGCCGCCCTCGGCGGATCGAGCCATGTCACAGACGCGGTCGGCACGGGACCCGGCTCACTCTTCGGTGATATCGGCCATCGACTCCATCTCTCCTGGAAGTCCGCGACCGACCACTGGTACCGCATCCTGATCTTCCTGGGCTGTCTCGCTGCGCTCGTGTTGATGGGCACGATGCGGCCTCGACGCGCGACGGTCGATGCACTTCTCGCCGGCCTGGCGGTCTCGCTGCTCGTCAACGACACGCCGGTCGACGTGATCGGGCTGGGCGCACTTGGCTGCGTTGGGAGTCAGTAGACTCGCGCCCGATGCGCCTGAGAGCGTTCACCGCCGCGGCCGTCATGGCCGTGCTCGCACTCGCGCTCGCCGGCTGCGGGGACGAAGGCACCGCCCGCCCTGTGGCGGGCACCGTCGTCGGAACGGTGAAAGCCGAGGCGCCCGGGAAGGCGGTCTTCCTCAGCCAGGGCTGCGGCGCATGTCACACCTTCCAGCCCGCCGGGCCGGACGCGTCGGGCACGGTCGGTCCCGACCTCGACAAGCTGCCCGAGTACGCAAAGACGGCGAATCAGCCGCCCGCGCAGTTCGTGGAGGACTCGATCGTCGATCCGGACAAGTACATCGAGAAGGGCTTCCCCAAGGGCGTCATGCCGAAGTCCTACAAGGACCTGCCGCCCAACGACCTCAAGGCCCTCGTCGACTTCCTGACGAAACCGCAGGGCTGAACCTCCCGCAGAATTTCCCGCGCGAGGTCGACGCCGTCGCATGCGACCTCGACCGCACGCTGATCGGTGAGGACGCTCTGCTGCGCCCGCGAACTCGTGCGGCGATTGCGCGAACTCTTGCCGCGGGTATCCACGTCGTGCTGGTGACCGGCCGCATGTTTCAGTCCGTCCGCCGCTATGCACTTGAGGCAGGGATCGAAGATCCAGTCGTCTGCTACCAGGGCGCGGTCGTCGCAGAGCCGATCAGCGGGCGCTGGCTTCGTCACGAGCCGATCCCGCTCGAGCTTGCGCGCGAGACGATCGCCGCCTTGAACGAGGAAGGGGTCGGGCTGAACTGCTACGTGGACGACGAGCTGTACGTCGCCGAAGTCACGCCCGAGGCAAGACGTTACGCCGACTTCCAGGATCTCGAGCTGCATCCCGTCGGCGATCTGCTCGAGTGGCTCGACACGCCGCCGACGAAGCTGGTCGTCATCGGCGACCCCGAGGCGCTCGACGGATTGAAGCAGCGGATGCTCGAGCGGTTCGACGGTCGTCTCTACATCTCGAAGTCCTTGCCGTACTTCCTCGAGTTCGCCTCGCCGGACGTGACGAAGGCCGCCGGCATGGAGTTCCTTGCCGAGCACCTCGGCTTCACGCGCGAGCGCACCCTCGCGTTCGGCGACGGGGAAAACGACATCGAGCTCGTCGACTGGGCCGGCTACGGCGTTGCGGTCGAGAATGCCCACGACCTGGTGAAGGAGGTGGCCGATTTCGTCTGCCCCTCTGTCGACGAGGAAGGCGTGGCTCAAGTGCTCGAGGCGTACCTAGAGCTCGGAACGTCTACTACTTAGGGCGCGGGCGCTTCTCGTCCCCCGGGTAGGGGCGCATCGGATTTGTCCCACCGCGTGGTTCTGGCTTGGCTGCCATGTCAGCCACTTTATCGGATCGCCAGGTCGACAACCCAAGCACGATCTCCGCCGTGAGGAGGGTGATCGCGACCCGGAAATAATTCGTGAGCGGCTTGAGGTGCTCATCCCTGTTGAAGTCGTGCGCCTCCTCTGCGGAGAGCGAACGCCCCAAAGGCGACGAACAGGAAGATCGCGATCCAGCTCCCGGTATCGCTGCGGTCGCGAAGGGCCAGCCCTCCCAGAAATGACGTCGCGATAGTCGCCGCCGAAAGCAAGAAGCCGACGCGCGCGCGAAGACTGTCGAAGGCGTTGCGCTGAAGATCGAGCGCCCGGATCGCCTCCCGGTAGACGACTTCATAGCCTCGGGTGGTCTCCTCGTCCATTCAGGCGCCTAGTTCTATCGCCTCGGCTCTGTGCTGGCATGACCTTGCCTGCGCCGGTGGGGTGCCAAATCTGTCACCGCCCTACCTAGACTCCCGCAGATGATCGATCTCCGTGCCGCCCGCAACGATCCCGACACCTTCCGCGCCGCGCTGGCGCGGAAGGGAGCGGCCGAGGTCTTCGGCGAGCTGCTCGAGGCCGATCGCGCCGTTAGGGAGATCCAGCCACGAGTCGAGGAGCTCCGCGCAGCACGAAAGATCAAAGGCAAGCCGACCCCGGAGCAGCTCGAAGAACTGGAAAGAGTCAAAGAAGAGCTGGAGAGGCTCGGGCAGCAGTTGGCGGCGGCCGAAGGCCGACGCAAAGACTTCCTCGACCGGGTTCCGAACCCGCCGGACGAAGCAACGCCGGACGGGTTCACCGAGGACGATGCCGTCGAGATCCGCCGCTGGGGCGAGCCACCGTCGTTCGACTTTCCGGTCAAGGACCACCTCGAGCTCGCCGGCGGCGGCATCGACCTCGAGCGGGCGGCAAAGGTCTCGGGATCGCGCTTCGCCTTTCGCACCGGCGACGTCGCGCTGCTCGAGCTCGCGCTCTATCGGTTCGCTCTCGACCGGCTCACGAGCCGCGGCTTCACCCCCGTGCTTCCGCCTGTGCTCGTGCGTGCGGAATCGATGTACGGGACCGGGTTCTTCCCAACCGACGAGGTGAACATCTATGCAGTCGAACGGGACGAGCTCTACCTTGTCGGAACGTCCGAGGTTCCGCTCGCTGCGATGCACGGCGCGGAGATTCTCGACGGCGACGAGCTCCCGCTCCGCTACGCCGGCTACTCCACTTGCTTCCGCCGGGAGGCCGGCGCCGCAGGGAAGGACACGCGCGGAATGTTCCGCGTCCACCAGTTCGACAAGGTCGAGATGTTCGTGTTCACGCGACCAGAGTGGTCGCGGGAGGAGCACGACCGTCTGCTCGACATCGAGGAGGCGCTCGTGCAGGAGCTAGAGCTGCCCTACCGGGTCGTCAACATCGCCGCGGGCGACCTCGGTGCGTCGGCGACGAAGAAATACGACATCGAGGCGTGGTTCCCGTCGCAGGAGCGCTACCGCGAGATCACGTCCACGTCGAACACGACCGACTATCAGGCGCGCCGCCTCGAGATCCGCCACCGGCGCGATGACAAACGGTTGGAGACGGTGCACTCCCTGAACGGCACAGCCGTCACGGGACGCGCGATGCTCGCGATCATGGAGAACTTCCAGGAAGCCAACGGCTCGGTGTCGATCCCGGCATCACTGCACGAGTTCGGCGCACCGACGAAGCTCAATCCGTGAGCTGGGGCTATCGCAGGTCGAGGCGGCTCGGGCGCGGCGTCCGCCTCAATGTCGGGAAGCGCGGTGTCGGCGTGAGCGTCGGGCCGCGCCATGCGAAGGTGAGCGTGAACACGAGCGGCCGGCGGTCGCTTTACCTGTCCCTGCTCGGCTTCCTCTTTCGCAAGCGCCTCTAGTCCGCCGAGCGCGGCGCTACGGTGTGCAAACGGCGGGGTGCCGGAGCGGCCGAACGGGGCAGTCTTGAAAACTGCTGTGCCCTTCGCGGGGCACCGTGGGTTCAAATCCCACCCCCGCCGCTCCTCGGCTATCGCGTTGTCACTGCTGACGAGGAAATGGGCCTACTACGCCCTGACCCGCAACGCCACTCGCGGAGCGGGTTCTCCGGCATAGGCGAACGGGTGACGGAAAACCTCGAGAGCCTGGTCCGCCTCGACGAAAATCGTCACGGTCTCGTCGCTCATCGCGTCGTGAGCCACCACTGAGAGCCCCTGAGTGCGGGGATCCCAGAGGAGCTCAACGTCAATCCCTGCGGCATGCCGGGCATCGAGTTCTAGCGGGCCATCCATGTGCTGACGATGGCGCGCTTGCGCCTGAGCGCCACCGGCCGATGGGAGGGTCCACCTAACCCTAAGGTCCGTGAGTGGCGAGGCGATCCCTCGCGCGAGGGATCGCCAAGGTGGATAGCGGACGCGATGCAGGACTACGATGCATCCACTCTTCCGCGCACCGCACGCGGGAGTCGTCCGGAGCCTCCGATCCGCCCGACTCATGTTGTGTCTCGCCGCGCTTGCCGCTGCTCTCGCGAGCGGGGCTGCCGCTCCCGCCGCGACCTCGGCGCGCTCCGCGACACCCGGAACAAACGGACACCTGCTCGTGGCCAGCGGCCACCGCCACGAGATGACGCTCTTCGCGATGCAGCCGCGGAGCGGTGACCGGCTGCTCCTGCAGTACGGCACCGAACAGGGTGCTGCGTACTCACCAGACGGTACGAACATCGCCTTCATGAACAACTACGACGGCGACTACGAGATCTGCGTCATGAACGCGGACGGCACGGGGACCAAGCAGCTGACGAAGAACTCGTCATTCGACGGATATCCAACGTGGTCGCCGGATGGAATGAAGATCGCCTTCGCGAGTAACCGCGACGGAGACGTCGACATCTGGACCATGAACGCCGACGGTTCGGAGCAGACCAACATCACGAACGATGATCCGTGGAACGACGACGACCCGCACTGGTCTCCGGACGGACGTTGGATCGCGATCACGACGGATCGCTACAACGGGTTGAGCGCCGAGCTGATCACCCCCGACGGCATGACCCAGGCAACCATCGGCTCGGTTGCGTACGCCACCTGGTTTGACAGCTGGTCGCCGGACGGGAAGAGCCTGCTCGTCGACAGCAATCGCGGGGGCGACTACGACATCTATCGCTACGACATCACCGGCACGGCCCCACTCCAGTGGGATCTGATGCAGGGGAAGATTGTGAGCGACGACAACGCAGTCGAAGGTCCAGCGATCTGGTCGCCCGACGGAAAGCAGATCGCGCTCTCGAGCAACCGTGACGGAGACTTCGAGGTCTACGTCATGAACGCCGACGGGGGGCCGCAGCGCCAGGTGACGCACAACGCCATTGACGACGTCGTCTTAGACTGGCAGTCGCTCCACGACCTACGAGCGCCGTCGGTGAAGGCGCTGCCAAGTCGCGGCACGCCCGGGAAAGCGATCACACTCCGCTTCAAGGCCTCGGACAACTCAGGTCGTGCGTCGGTCGGC
>WNFU01018100.1_pt1 | contig 12664 bp, 7 predicted proteins | sample 5400121 | NCBI WGS metagenome assembly WNFU01 (sample SAMN13153360, study PRJNA577476) | soil metagenome | isolation source: 100 cm soil or saprolite under grassland replicate 1 | place: USA:California | collected 2016-06-15 | reverse complement strand
GCGCGACCGTTGCTTTCCTGGCAGGCTACTGTTCCCGTCACCGTTTCGGATCGAGGTAAGCCATCAGACCCAGGAACCTCCCTTCGAGTTCCTCCCAACTGGGCTGGGTATATGACGAAGCGCCTCGTGGCGCAGGTAGCTTCTCATCGCCCGTGTTCTCCAGAATCCGTATGTCTCGTGAGACATACGGATTCTTGCATCGACGCTGCTCAGCCAAGTGTCAGGAGTGGTATGGGGATCATGGGGTGGCTGACGGACTGAGACATCCGGATCGCGCATTCAGCGCGCTCGCCTTAGCTGACAGTCCCCTCTGTCCGCCTCGACACCGCTGCGCAGCAGTCGTACGAGCCGCTGGGCATGGGCCACGCCGGCGTCCCGCGCCCCGGTCGAGCAGGTTGGTCGCGATCGAGTGCATCGACTCATGCCACTGGTCGAACAGTTGGGTCCGGCGGCCGACGGGGCCTTCGGTTGCGGCAAGGGAGAGTGTGCACGTTTCGTTTGAGGCGTGTACGACGAAGTCGTCCAGCCAGGAGAAGAGCGCGTCGATCGGTGACGAGTCGCCGAGCAGGTCGGTGCCCCGCCGGCATAGCTCTGCCACTTCGTCGGCGAGGAGCAGGTCGCCCCGGGTTGGGGAAGTGCCGGTGGAGGGTTGCGTTGCCGATGCTGGCCCGCCGCGCTACCTCGGCGCGAAGGCGCCCGGATTCACGCCGAAAGCTGGGCCCGCAGGCCCTCGACCTCGTCGACGAGCGGCGCGTACTCCGGGGCGCTCGCCGCGAGCCGGTGCGCGAGCCTTGCGGTCTCACCGATCTGCCGGAGCGCGTCGGCCGGCCGGTCGAGATCGGCGAGGACGAACGTGAGGGCGACCTCCGCGTTGATCCGCTCCATCGTCATCTGCGGCTGATCCTCGGGGAGGGCCGCGAAGCGGCGGGCCGCCTCGCCGAGCCACTCTGCCGCCTGTGGCAGGTCGCCGAGTTGGGCGGCGCATTGGCCGGCGATATTCAGCAGGCTGGCCGGCGGCGCCGCTGTCTCGGGGCTCTGCGGCAGTTGGCCGTACAACGCGACCGCTTCGAGGGCGGGCTCGATCGCCTCCGCCGGCGAGCCCGCGGTGTTCCGGTCGACCGCGACCAGCCCCAACGCCTGCGCCAGGAAGAGCCGGGTCGGGAGGTCGTCGGCGCCGGTGCTGCGCAGCGCCGTCACGGCCGCGCGTGCCGGGTCGCCGAACGGCTCGCCGAGCATCAGCTGGCACTGTGCCCGCAGCACGTGGAGGATGCCGCGCTGGAAGCCCGCGGCCACGCCGTCGCCGAGCAGGTCTTCGCCGGTGACCGTCGCCTCGACCGCGCCGGCCAGGTCACCGAGCGCGGCGCGGCTCTGCGCGACGCCGATGAGCGTCTGGGCGACGACACCGATGGCCGGGGACCTCGGGGTCTCCCCGCGAATGACGCTCTCCACCAGGTCGCGGGTGCCGGCGAGCGCCTCCTCGAGCAGGGGTAGGGCGTCGTCGTGCCGTCCGGAGGCGGCGTACGCCAGACCGGCCGTGGTCAGCGCGAGGTGGGCGACATCCGGGACGACGCCGGCCGGATCGGCCCGGAGGAGCACCAGCGCCTCTCCGCCGTCGTCGAGCGCCTCGTCGGGACGGCCCAGCCGCATCCTGGCTGTCGCCCGGAACGCCAGCGCCCGCACCAGTTCGGCGCGCTGTCCCGCGATGTCGCTTGCCGGGCCGCGAAGGAGCGCCACGGCGCGGTCCAGGTATCCGGCGGCGGTCTCCGCCTCGCCCGCGTCGAGGTGGAGACCGGCCTTGCCGGTGAGCAGGCCGGCGGTGCCCGCGAGCGCCAACGGGGTCGGGGTGTCGCCCGGCCCTCCGAAGTACCTCTCGGCTACGTCGAACGGTTCGCGCGCCTCGTCCACCCGCCCCAGGCGGAGCAGGGCGCTCGCCTGCAGCATGCCGGATCGGCCAAGAAGGATCCGGACCAGCGCGTTGTCCAAGGGGTACGCCGCGAGCACTGCACGCGCCTCGACGGCCGCGGCGAGCGCGCTGTCCGGGTCGTCGAGGGCGAGGTGACAGCCGGCGACGGCGTTCAGGGCCTCCACGCGCATCAGTGCCAGCCCCACGCCCCACTCGCCACCCTCCAGCAGCGTGTCGACGATCCCGAGCGCGCGCTGCGCGTGCGCGAGCGCCTCCGTGGCCTGTGGGGTGGCGAGGAGGCGGCTGGCCAGCACTGTCAGCGCCTGGGCGCGTGCGATGGGGATCGTCGGGTCGGTCGCCGGAACGTCGGCCAGCACCTCGACCGCCTCCCGGGCGGCGGCCATCGCCTGCTCCGGGCGGCCGAGATACAGGGCGCACATAGCCACCAGGCTCAGCCCTTGTCCCATCTGAGAGGGGTCGAGGCCGGCCGCGCGGCAGATGGCCACCGCCTCCTCGACCCGGTCGAGGGCCTCCTCGTAGCGCCCGGTGACCTGAAGCGCGCCGCCGAGCAGCACCAGTGCGTCGACCTGGCGGCCCCGGTCGGCCTCGCCGTCCGGGGCGCGGGTCACCTCGACGGCCCGCGCCGCCGCGGCGACGGCGCGCGAAGGCCCGTCTTCACCGACGGTGAGGAGCACCTCGCCGAGGAGCAGGAGCACGTCGGCGAGGTCTCCGGTCGCGGACGGAGCCGCGGCCGCCGCCTCCTCCAGGATCTCCGCCGCGAAGGCGAGCGCCTCGACCGCCTCGACGGCGCGGTCGAGCCGTGCCAGGTGCAGGCCCATCCATACCGCGGTCTGCGCTGCCTGCTTGGAGTCGGCCATGGCCTCGTAGAGCTCCACCGCCTCGGTCAGGACCTCCACCGCCCCCGCCAGCTGGCCGTCGTCCTCGAGGTATCCGGCGAGGTCGGTGAGCGCGTCGGCGAGCCCTGGGCCCGGCGCCGGGTACATACCCTGGAATCCCTTGGCCGTGTATAGGGCCGGATCCTCGGGCAGCAGTGCCCGGTGCTCGGCGACCGCCTCCCGGCCGTGCCGGATGGCGTCGTCGCGCTTTCCGGCCCGCGCGCTGTAGTGGGCGAGGAGGCCGCGGTTGCGGGCGAGCATCTGGCGCTGGCGCGTCTCGCCGGTGGCGAACCGGTGCAGCAGCTGCACGCTTTCGTCGGCCGGCACCAGCGCCGCCTCGTAGTCGCCGTCCCTGGCGCGCTGGCTGGCCAGCACGCGCAGGACCTCCGAGAAGTCCTCGGCGAGATAGCGCGCCTGCGACTTGGCGAAGCCGGTGAATAGCAGCGGCACGAGGGCGTTGCGGAGGGTGCCGGGTAGGCGGGTGGCCGAGCCGATGGCGAGGCGGGAGGCGAGCCGTTCGAGAAGCCGGCCTGGGTCGGGCCAGGCCGGGCCGGCCGACGGGTCGGAGCCGAGGGGTGGCCGGAAGCCGTCCGGGTCCTTCGTCGGGGCGACGCCGTCCTCCTCCGCTGCCCGCTTCGTCAGCTGGCCGAAGGCCTCCGCAGCGAGCTCGAGGAAGTTTCCGGTGCCGGGGTACGCCTTGACTGCCGCGACGAACGTGCGGGCCGCCGCGATCTGCCGGCCCGCGTTCGCGTGGGCGGCCGCCAGGTTGATGAGCGCGTCGCCTCGTACCTCTGGGTGCCGTGCGGCCTCTTCCAGCAGCGGCAGCGCCTCCGCTACGCGATCGGTCACGGCGAGGCAGGTGCCGAGGTTGTACGCCGTCAGCGGCGCGTCCGCGGCCAGGGTGCGCGCCCGCCGGGCGGCAGAGGTGGCCCCGTCCAGGTCACCGATGATCGCGCGGTAGGCGACCAGGTCGGTCAGCGCGCCCACCCGCGCCGGCGAGGGGTGTGCGTCGTGCCAGGCGATCGCGAGGCCGGCGATGCGGCACCGCAGCCGCGCGAACGGCCCGTCGGGTGCCGGCGACCGGTGTCCGACCCGCGCGGCCGCGGCCGCGATCCCGTCCGGGTCGGTGGCCGCGACCCGTTCGGCGGCCTTGTCGAGCATGCCGGGCAGCGCCGACTGCGGGTCCGCCGCGGCGGCGCCCACGAGCGCGTCGAGGCGCTCGGTGAGCAGTGCGTGCAGGGCCGCGCCGATTGCCGGTCGTGATTCGCCCAGCCGGAGCACGGTGAGCATCCGCTCCAGGTGGGGGGTCTCCCGCCGGGGATGGTCGGCGATCCTCAGCACGAGGACGGAAAGATCCGCGCCGAGCTCCTGGAGCAGCTGCTCGGTCAGTAGGTCGGGGGCGAACGGGGCCAGCCTGTCGGCATCCGGGAAGAGCGTGGCCAGCCAGCGCGAGACCTTGGTCCGCTGCAATTCGGCCAGCCCGTCCACCACCGAGAGGAGGTCGACCGCCGCGACGTGGGTCGGCGTGGTCAGGGTGGCGAGCGCGACCGCCTGCACCGCCTCGGCCTTGCCCAGGTCGCCCACGCCGAGCCCGTGCTCGGCAAGCCGCCGCTCCCATCCGGCGCGCTCCCGGTGGACGAACACGGCCAGCGCCTCGTCCGCGGTCCGGCGTCTTTCGCCCCGCACCGCGAGCAGCGTCGCGAGGTGTACGGACAGCGGGTTGCGGAACCCGTCGTCGCCGAGGTCCGGCAGGCTGACCCCCGCCGGCTCGCCGCCGAACGCCCGTAGCGCCGCCTTCGCGTGCCGCTGGCGGTCGGGCAGGTCGAGCCCGCCGGCCTGGAGCTGGATCGTGACCCGCGTGTGCAGGCGCAGCGCGCCCTCCATCCCGCGGTCCAGGTCGCGCCACCACTCGGCGGACTTCAGGTCTCCGGACGGCGTACGGTCGAGCAGCAGGATCCGCAGCCGGGGACCGCGGCGGCGTCGGGACAGGCGGCCGATCAGCTCGACCACCGGCTCGCTCAGCCGGTCGACGTAGTCGACCACCAGCAGCGTCGGCCATACGACATCGACGCCGGCGGCGTTGGCCGCCAGGTCGGCGACGGCGGCGACGCCGGCGGACCAGCCCGCAGCGGTCACCTCCTGGCACAGTTCGGCGGCGAGGCGGCTCTTGCCCGCGCCGCCGTCGCCGACGACCACCGCCACGCCGAACGGCTCCGGCCCCCGCCACCAGCCGCGGAGCTGGTCCAGCTCGGCCTCCCGGCCGAGGAACGGCACCCGGTGGTACCGGGCCTGCAGCAGCTGGTAGTCGCCGTGTGTCTCGGGCAGTTCCTCGTACGCGTCCGCGAGCAGGCCCGCGTCCGGGGAGTCCAGCGCCACCGCCGGCCCCCTGTCCGCGACATCCTCGACGTCGTGGGTGTACGCCCCGATCAGCTCCGCGAAGCCGGTGTCCTCCAGCAGCCACGTCGCCGGCACGGCTTCGAGCCGGCGGCTGCCGAACATCAGCGGATCCTCGATGAGCACGCCGAGCAGCTGGCGCCCGGGTCCCAGCAGTGCCGCGCCGGACATGCCCTGCCAGGCCGAGACGCCGGGCCCGAGCGGGATCGGCGTCGCGGACGTGATGTCCACGCTGTACCGCCCGGACAGCACAGTCGTGGTCACATCGATCACGCCGCGCACATCTTCGACCTCGCGCCCGCCGGCCCCGGTCCTCTGGGCCACTGGGAAGCCGTGGGCATGGCACGGCACCGGCCGGTCGCCGATGACCCGGCCCCACCGGAGGGCGCCGCTGTCCGGCCCATCCCGCCACGGCGCGGCCGGCACGCGAAGCAGGGCGGCGTCGATGCCGTCGGAGGTCCACGCCACCTCGGCCGGCAGCCAGTCGGTATCCCGGACGATCCGGACCTGGTGCCGGTCGGCGTTGCCGAGCACGTGCCGGGCGGTGAGGACCAGGTCGTCGGCGACGGCGTACCCCGTCCCGTATCCCGGGGCGGCGAAGACCTCCACCACGCGGTGGAGGCCTCTGCGCCGCTCCCGGTGCTCCACGCGGGATCAGCCCCCGCGCGGCACGGCGGGCGGTGGCGCGGTCACCCGGTCACCGATCTTGACCTTCTGCCCGGGCGCGTCGGCCAGCTGCGGGGACAGCGTCAGCGTTAGCCGGTGCGTCGACTGTCGGCTGTGCTCCGCCGAGGCACCTGCGGAGACGACGGTCCACAGACCCGCCTTAGCCTCGGCGCGGCCGGCGGTGCTGAACGCGATTTCCAGCTCCACGACGACCGAGTCAAGCTCGAACTGGAGCTGCTCGCCCACGCCGCCAGCGACCGCACGCTGCAACTCGTGTCTCAGGTTGGTTATCGCGTCCGCCAAGGGAATTTCTGCCACGCGAGCAGTCTATTGATCCGCCCACCTCACCCGAGTCGGGAAGGCGACTCACGGCGCCGGATGCCTAACCGCCAGATGGCGGGGAGCGTCCGCCGGGATCGCCCGATGACGCAACAACCGGACAACCTCCGGTGAGCCGACAGCCCGAGCCCCTAGACGCCGCTGGACGAGCACCGGGTCCACAAATGACAGGAACACTGTGTCCTCCTCCGAGACAACTACGGAGGACGGAGATACGCACGGTCGCCAAATCAGACCAAGGTCGCTCCCGCCCATGGCATACGACGCCATGAGACACTGCCGAACCCTGAAAAGATCCAATGTCGGATTCTCACGATGATGTCGACGGGGTTGTCGATCCGACATCTTTGTGAGACACGGGCTGGCGTGGCGATAGTGCGTATCCATTCTCGGTCGACCTGGAAGGATCAACGACGCAGGGGCGCGAGCACCTGACCATGAACCGCCGCGCGACTCACGGTGTCGAAAGGACGATGCGCGTCGGCCCACAAGTTCGGCACCGACAGTGGCGTGGGGCGAGCGCAGCGAGTCCGCCCGCATGGCGGAATGCGATCAACGCGCGGATCGCGGCCAGACTTGCATGGCGCGTGCTTGGGGTTCATCTAAGGCATGCAGTCAGCTTGTTGTATTGCCGCGCCCAGGTAGAGGGCCAGAAAATCGATTGACTTGGCCGCTAGAATAGCACCGTGGCCTGGTCGTTGAGCTATCAGCGCATTCGCAAACCCGAACTCACTGACGCATTTCTCCTTGCAGCAGATAAGGCTCTGCATCTCGCTAACGCATTCGAGGTTAAATGCAAGTATGTTCTGAGGATTTTCAACCTTGTTCAGGCGATCGAGGCTGATCCGGTTTCGTCACTAGAGCAGGCAATTGCGACACTACCGAAGGACAAGATGCTCGGAGGCACGCTGCAAGATATCCTTCGATACGACGTCGGTGACGACAATGCAGCGGCGGAACTCCTCGATAAAGCTCGTAGCGCTCGTAACTTCATCGCCCATGAGGGGGCGGCGGTAGGTGCGATCTGGAGCCTGCAAACGAAGGATGTTATCCATCATGCGGCCCTTCTCCGGTCGGCAGTCCACGATCTCGTCGCGGGTGACAACCTGATTTCCGCTTGGTGTTACGAGATTGAAGAAAAAGAGCACGCCCCTCGGCTCTTCAAAGCGACGTATCCTGCCATGGTCAACGACTGGGTTTTCGGCGCGCTTGACCTACTGCTGGCTACCATTGATCTTGCCGATGACCGCCAGCAACCATTACGTGAAATACTCGGTTCAACGTAGAGGATGTAAGGCTCTCGGCACCGTGAGATCCTTCCGTTCTGCATGAGTGACTGGAGGTTGGGGCGTTGGCGTCGTCCATGGACCAGTTGGAACGAACAGTCGTGCAAATCTGTGAGGCGAAGCGGCTCGCAGCGTGGGGCGACATCCCGCACGGACGACTCGCCCTCCTCTTGTTGGACAACGCCGCCGAGATGTCGCTGACGCGTACAGCGGAGGCGAGCATGATCTACGCGGAGATGTACAACGGCATGGCTTACGTCCTGCGAAACGTTGGCCCTAACGATGAAGTGGGTCAGAGACTCAAGGGAGAGATCGAAGCTGAAACGATTTCGAAGAAACGGAAGAAGCAGATCGAGCGTAACTTCGACGCGCTGGTGGACTACGTTTTTGAGGGCAAGGAATTCGCCCTAACGGCTGAGTACGCAGAGTGCCTCAAGATCTTGCATCGATATCGCAACGCCGCCTATCACCGCGACACCGTCCGAGCGGATGTACTCGGGCCTGCCGTGCAGATCCTTTTCTTCCTGTGTTGCCACCTGCTAAAGAGTGAGCGGCAACTCATGCAAGAGATCAACGAAGCACCTCCCGGGATCCTCAAAGTCTTCGGCGGCAACTTGCCGGAATCCTCCTGGCCGGCTCATTCGTTCGACACTCAGACGCTCGCGCGCCACGTTGCTGACCGACTACTTGACGAGCTTGAACTCGATCACCGCGGGATCGCGGAAGCGCTGTCCGACTACCTCATCGCCAGGCTGGCCGGGCTCGTCCGAGACTTGGATGAGATCGGCGCGAGTGTTCCTCCTGGCGTCACTCGCTGGACGACGTTGCGGCTAGTGCAACAGGCCCCGCGAGAACGCGAAGACTTCGATGCCGACACACCGGACGACTTCTGGACCCGACCCCTGCCGGTAACGGAGGAACTCATCGAGACCTGGTTTCATAAAGGCCGATCTTTGCGAGATATTCCCATCGCGTACGACGCACTTCGTGCTTTCGCGGAGATCGAGCGGCCCTTGGAGGTGATCGAGGAACCTGTGGCGCGCTTCATTCTGGACCTCGATCGCCTAGAACAGCAACGCCTCGATGAGTTGAGAGGCAAATAGCCGCGGGATCAACTCTGCATCTCCAGTCGCTCCGGATTGGCTCTACGCTGCCTCGGCACCCTGTCATCAGCCTCAGCTATTCAGAGCGTGATCCACAAGTGCCATGATCAAGCCGCTGAACTGCACAAACAGCCTCACGAGGGCCGGTTTGGGCCGCACCTTTTGGGTGCAGGGTGCCAGAGGCGTTTCCGCAGTTCAGCTAGTGCTTCGACGTCAAGATCTGACGGTTCGAGGTCAGCACGAGCGTGCGCCGCCCCGCAGCCGTCTCGACCCGCGTGCGCGAGAGGTACACACCGTCGAATCTGCCAAGTTCACCGAGATTCGGGCGAGCGCTGTCGCACGCCAGCTGTCGCGCCGCTGGTCGCGGGCTTCAGGCGAGTGACATATCCCTGGGACATCGACGCATGACATGAGACGAGATGCGATGGCTTTGGCACTGGCACGCCAAGCTTGTCTCGACCGATCTGACGAGTAGCAGGTCATGGAGCCCGCCCCGAGGACGATCCACTGTCACGGGACAGTAGTAACTGTCCCGTGACACGCAAATCGGCCTGTTGACAATCAATGCAGCCCGTTCGGCGACTTTGCCACCAGAGTTGGCCCAAGAACGTGATCATTTGAGCCTGGACGGGCGGGTCCACGTCCCCCGATGAGCCCACGACCGGGCCGGATTACGTAGCTGACACGATCCCGTCCGACACGCTCACGGGCCAACTTCGACGACAACTAACCGCTTGATCATTTGCCATCGAAGTAGGCCCGTCCAGGTCAGAGGCACCACGCGGGCCGATATCTGTCACGGGACAGTAACTTTCTGTAACGATCGGTTTGGGCAGCGATGCCCCTGCGACATCCTGACATGCCCCAATGAGCGATGGTCGGGGCTTGCGGCCGATGGACCGCCTACGGCCTTGGTGGCATCGGTAGTGGTCCGTCTGGGCGAAGGTTCCACTCGGCAGCGTGAACCAGCGGAACCTGTCCGAGCGCCGCGATGCGCTGCACCACTGCATCAAGCTCAGCCGGCTCGACGTCCTCGACCAAGCTGATGCCGGCCGCTTCTACGTTCTCGACGATCTTCCATGTCTCGAAGAAGAGCAATACCAGTTGGTGGAGCGCGAAGTCGGCGAGATGCTCTCGAAACCCCGGCTCGTTGGTGAGCATCTGTCCTGCTGGGTCACCCCATCCCCTCCGCATGATCTCCCCGGCCGAGAAATGAAGAGCGCGGCTCGTCGCAGCGTGAAGGTAGTCGTAGAGCGGTCGTAGACCGGCTTGCTCTGCGATCCAGTCGGCGGACGGCAGGACGCCCCCGCGCCACCCGTACTCTTTCTGAAGCTCCCGCAGTGCCTCACGCGTCTCGCTGCGCTGCGTCTCGGCCGCACCCAAGAAATCCGTCGGGTACCAGAGTCCGTTCATCACATCGTCACCGACGAGTGCCCTCTGAGATAGGAGCGACCGAAGCCCGTCCCACTTACCAAACAAGAGGAACAGCCGCTGGAAAGCTGTTTGATCGAGGCCGAAGAAGAACTTCAGGTACATCACGTCTTCGAGGGCTGCCCGAACGAATGCCAGCGCGAGGTGCCCGAGGTCCTGCCTCGTGAGGAGGACTGCCGCCTTGATGCTTTCGAGTTGGCGACGGAACGCCGCGTTGACGGCGAGGAGGCGATAGTCATCCTCCACAGCCGACCATTCGATGCCACGGATCTCGAACAGGCGATCGGCGAGGCTTACGAACGCTTCCACCGCTTCAACTCGGGCGTGAAGCTGTGATGGTTCGGGTTCCAGTTGTTCGGACACCGGCTAAGTTTACGAGCGCCAACGAGCCAGACGGCCGCCGATCAAGGTCTGAAGATCCGAGAAGGGGACAAGCACCTGTGATACGGACCTGGTCGTGTCACACCGGGCCTCCAACATGACCGAAGGGCCGGACGCGAGCGAAGCCAGGCGTCCCGCCCGAAGGGCGAGACGGACACGGCCGAACATACCGCGGAGCGCGCGCTCTTCAGTCAACCGGTAGCGGGCCGGATCTACTCTCGCGCTCGCGCAGGGCGTGCCGGGCAAGCGGATCCAGGTACTCGTCGAATGCGTCCAGCAACCGGTCAAGCGCATCGGTCTAAGCCTGACGATCGAGTAGGTGGCCCCGCGCCTAGTACAGGTCCACGACCCGCCGTAGCGCTACAGCCGAACGTAGCAGGTTGCCGACGCAGCGGTCCAGGTTCTGCGGATTTCGGTAGAACCCGCCTACCCACGGCTGCCCTGTGTCAGGGTCCGGCAGCGGCTCGTTCGTGGTCCAACGGCTTGGCCCCATGACCCAGAACATGCCGGCCCGCCGGTTCACGATGATCTCTCGGTCAATCATGATCCATGGCTCCAGGATGTCCGCCCGGCGGATCGCGAGGGAGCTGTCGACGACGTCCTCGGGCGTCAGCCGCAGCACGGGCGGGCCGAGCGGTACGTGCAACGTGTCGTCGAAACGGGTCGGCAACCCGAACTCCTCGATCGTGGCGTTAGGTTCCAAGATCGTCCGCAGTGGGCCGTGCAGGAGATGCGTGTTATGCACGTTCCAGGTCGAATGATGGCCTACCCCAGCATCAACAGCGCAGCACACACACTCGGCCTGCACACCCAAAACCTCAACCTGCAACTCCAGCGCCTCGAAGCCGACATCGGCACCCAACTGCTCCAACGCGCACCACACCGCTACACCCCGATGGCACCAACCCGGCGCGGCCGACGCCTGCTCACCCACCTCGACCAACCGGCCGTCCGCGACCTACTCGACCGCTACGCCAACGCCAACGCCCGACCCAAAATCGGCCCATACAAACGGCGGCGAACCGTCGACCGATCAAACTCAAGTTGATCATCTCGGGTCAGACGGGCGGGGATAGCTGTCTCGCCCTACATCGCCCGCCTGCGAGCACATATCGGCAGTGACCTGCTACTTCGTGGTCAGCCCCACCGCTGCCAACCATCCGCTACCACCGCATCGATGGAGTCCGCGGCAGCGCGGGCATCAGCGACGGTGAACCCGACCGGTTCGCCGTGCCGCCACCGCACAACAGCATCCGCCAGCGGCCCCCAAACTGGAAAGACCTCGGCCAGGTACGCCGCAGCGCCGGCCTTGGAGACGACATCGTTGTTGGCCAACGTGTAGTGCAGCCGCGCCGGCCCGAGCACGCACCACACGATTCCTTCCCCGTTCACCTCCGTGGTGTCTGCCAGGGTGTCGCCGGGCAGGCCGCGCACAGCTGCACGGACCTCATCTGCCGAAGGCGCCCAATAGGTCTTGAGGTTGTCCAGGTTGAACCGGCGCAGCGCGTCGAGATCCTCTACCAGGTCAAGATCGGCGACGGCGGGGCCGCGGACGGGTCGCCCATACCGGTTCAGGATCAGCCACAAGACCGGGTTGAGATCCCCACAGGGCTTGTCGGTCCGGAACTGCCCGTTGACCACGAACGGCACCACCGGCCGGTCGGCGGGCTGCCGCACGAAGCTATCCCGGTCGAGATAGATGCCGTCGAAGTGCGGCCGGCCCGGCATCGACGCATGCACCGCCGCCAACCTCGCGAGGTCCTCCGACTCTGGACTGCGCGAGGTCACGATCACCGTGTCGATGTCACTCGGGCCCGGCTGATACGCACCCAGGGCCACTGAACCGGTCAGATACAGCATCTCCACGAACCCGGGCAGCGCCTCGTCGACCGCGGCCAGATAGCGACCGGCCACCTCCTCAACCATGATCAAGAACCCTAGCAGGACCTCGCCACCCGACCCGCTCCCAGCCGCCACACCGCAGCCCGCTACCCCAGCCCAGGTGCGCCCCCGCCCTCAGACCCGAGGAAAACGACACGATCTTGAGAAAGATCGCCCGACATCTCGATGAGAAACCGCCGGACACCCGCAGGTCAGCACCAGCCGACGACAAGATCGATGAGAACCTACCTGCGCCACGAGGCGCTTCGTCATATACCCAGCCCAGTTGGGAGGAACTCGAAGGGAGGTTCCTGGGTCTGATGGCTTACCTCGATCCGAAACGGTGACGGGAACAGTAGCCTGCCAGGAAAGCAACGGTCGCGC
>WNFU01012422.1_pt1 | contig 12673 bp, 13 predicted proteins | sample 5400121 | NCBI WGS metagenome assembly WNFU01 (sample SAMN13153360, study PRJNA577476) | soil metagenome | isolation source: 100 cm soil or saprolite under grassland replicate 1 | place: USA:California | collected 2016-06-15 | reverse complement strand
CGCCGCGACCAGGAATGCCCGGCTGTAGCCGTCGCGGAGAGCGGCCTGCGGCGCGACGCCCGCCGCCGTCCGCGCGCCGGTGTGTGCGGCGGCGACCGCCGCGAGCACGGCGAGCCCGAGCGCGGCGCCCGCCTGCTGCGCGGTGTTGTTGAAACCGGAGACCGCCCCGGTGTCGCGCGGCGCCGCGCCCGCCATCGACAGCATGATCAACGCCGGGATCACGACGCCGAACGCGAGGCCCATGATGACCAGCGCGGGCAGGACGTCGGACACGTACGACGGGTCGGCCGGCGCGCGGCTGAGCACCACCAGTCCGGCGGCCAGCAGCGACAGCCCGCCCAGCAGTACCGGCCGCGGGCCGAACCGCCCGGTCAGCCGCGGCGCGGCCAGCAGCGACATCACGCCGATCATGATCGGTGCGGGCAGGAACGCGAGCCCGGTACCGAGCGCGTCGAGGCCCATGATCCGCTGCACGTAGAGCGCGTTCATGAACTGGAAGCCGAGCCCGGCGGCGAAGACCAGGACGACGACCCCGTTCGTACCGAGCAGCCACGGGTGGGCCAGGACGCGCAGCGGGATCAGCGGGTTGCGGGCCCAGCGCTGCCGGGCCAGGAACGCCAGGATGAACAGTGCGGCGGCGCCGCCGAAGCCTGCGGTCCCTGCGGTGCCGGCGGTCGGTTCGCCGGTGCGGACGATGGCGTAGACGCCCAGCGAGAGCCCGGCCGTGACCAGCACCGCACCGGCCACGTCGACCCCGCCGCGGAGGCCCTGGCCCGGCTCGCGGTGCAGCAGGCGGCCCCCGGCCACCAGTACGACCGCGGCGATCGGCACGTTGATCAGGAAGATCCACGGCCAGCCGACCGCCCGCGTGACGACGCCGCCGGCAACGAACCCGATCGCCGAGCCGGACGCCTGCACGAAGCTGTAGACGCCCATCGCGCGGGCCTGCGGGCGGGGCTCGGGATAGAGCCGGACGATCATGCCGAGGATGACCGCCGATCCGAGCGCCCCGCCCGCGCCCTGCACGAAGCGGCCGGCGACCAGCAGTTCCGCGGTGCCGGCGAGGCCGCAGACGAGACTGGCGACGGCGAAGACGCCGATGCCGGCGAGGAAGACCCGCCACGCGCCGATCAGGTCGCCGAGCCGGCCGGCCAGTAACAGCAGGCCCGCGAAGGCCACCAGGTACGCGTTGACGACCCACGCCACGCCGGCCGGCGAAAAGTCGAGGTCCCGCTGGATGGACGGTACGGCGACGGCCACGATCGAGCCGTCCAGCACGATCATCAGCGCCATCGCGCAGAGCACGGCCAGCGTCGCGCCACGGCGAGTCGGTTCGAGGTCCACGACCCTACCGTAGCAGATAATCTACTAGCGGACTATCCGGTAGTCACCTACCGCGGGCGCGGCGCACCGGACCGGTCGCCGGCGCCGAGCCGTCGACCAGCTTCCCCAGTGCCGCGACGAACGCCGCCCGCTCGTCGTCCGGAAGGCCGCCGAGCGCCTCGGCATGCACCCGGTCGACGATGCGCTGCCCCTCCTCCGCAGCCAGGCGACCCTTCTCGGTAACCGCGATGATCCGGGCGCGGCGGTCGGCGGCCGACGGCCGGCGCTCGGCGAGACCGCGCGCCTCGAGGGCGTCCACCGTGCTGACCATCGTGGTCTTGTCGAGATCGGCGAGCGCGGCGAGCTGGATCTGCGTGCGTTCCTCCTCCAGCGCGTGCACGAGCACGCACTGCATGCGCGGAGTCAGGTCGACATCGGCCAGGGCGGCGGCGAGCCGGTTCGATAACGTGTGACCCGCCTGGTTGAGCAGGCCGGTGATGTCCCGGACGGTGCGCTCAGGGGCTTGGGAGTCCACGCATTGATCCTACCGCGGGATCATCCCGTACCGGATGGTTTGGGTTTGGGACGGCCGGCGGGCCTGCCCCCGTGTCAACCCGCCGGCCGCCGTCCAGGTGAGTGCCGCCTAGCGCGACACGGGGCGGCAAGAACGCTAGGTCGGCCGTCCGCACCGGACAACCGAATATGGCTCAGGCCAGCTCGCGGCGGATCGCCCGTACCAATCGGGCGAAGCCGATGACGGAGAGAGCGAGCCACACCGCCGCCGCGACCACGACGACCGTCGTGTCCCACCCGCCGTGCACGAGACCCGCGATCCCGGCGACCACCAGGCCGCTGACCGCGACGGACGCGCGGGTGGGCCGCTCCCCCACGGTCACCGTGCCGATGTCGCTCATGCCACCGGGGGCCCGCGGCGGTCACGGCCGCCGGGCCTACCCGGAGGCGGACCAGCAGGGTTCCGCCCCAGTACGCGGGCCGCAACCAACCGCGGACCAGTGGCGACGCCACCGACGGGTCGAAGCCGCCGTGCAGCCGCGACCAGGCCGTGGCGTACTGCTCCCAGGTCACCGCAACGGGGTCAGGCGGCGGCCGCATCCGGGCCGGTCAGCTGTTGCCACACCTCGCGCGTCGCGGTCGACCGGTTCATGGTGATGAAGTGGATGCCCGGCACGCCCTCGTCCAGCAGCCGCCGGCACAGCTCGCTGCACAGGTCGATGCCGAGCGCGCGGACGGCCGCCGCGTCGCCGGCGATCCGCTCGAAGCGCTCCAGCAGCGCCGGCGGGAACGGCGCGCCGGAGAGGTGCTCGGACCGGGCGATGGTCGCCATCCTCAGCACCGGCATCACGCCCGGCACGATCGGCGTGTCGCAGCCCGCGGCCGCGACCCGGTCGCGCAGACGCAGATACTCGTCCGCCTGGAAGAACATCTGGGTGATCGCGAAGTCGGCACCCGCCCGGCATTTGCGGATGAAGTTGGCCGTGTCGCTCTCCATGTCGGGTGACCGGGGATGCTTGTACGGGAACGCCGCCACGCCGACGCTGAAGTCGCCCGACGCGCGCAGCAGCCGGACCAGGTCCTCGGCGTACCGGACGCCCTCGGGATGCTGGATCCACTCACCGGCAGGATCGCCCGGCGGGTCGCCTCGGATGGCGAGCACGTTGCGGATGCCGGCGCCGGCCAGCCGCCCGATGACGTTACGCAGCTCGGCGACGGAGTGGTTGACCGCGGTCAGGTGCGCCATCGGCAGCAACGTGGTCTCGGTGGCAACCCGCTCCGTCACCGAGACCGTGGTGTCGCGGGTGCTGCCCCCCGCGCCGTACGTGATCGAGACGAAGTCGGGCCGCAGCGGCTCGAGCTCGCGGATAGTCTGCCAGAGCAGCTTGTCGCCCTCGGGGGACCTCGGCGGCATGAACTCGAACGAGAACGTGGGACCCGGACGGCGGATGAGCTCACCGATCGCCGGTGTGGCGGGGAGTCGGGAAGGGAGTCCGCGAGACACACACCGACTCTACCGGTAGGGCCGAACCGCGGGTGACCGGCTACTTTGGCGGCGTGACCTGCTCTCCGCTCGAGCGCGCCGGCCTGCTGCCCCGCGTCGACAAGGCGCTTGCCGCGTTCCTCGCCGGCCAGCGTTCCCGGCTGCTCGCCATCGATCCGGCGCTCGGCGACGTCGCGGACGCGCTCGAGGCGTTCGTGCTCGGCGGCGGCAAGCGGTTGCGGCCCGCGTTCGCCTACTGGGGCTACCGGGGTGCCGGCGGCCTCGACAACGACCACGTGATCGCGGCCGTGTGCTGCTCGGCGACCTGGCCCTCGCCTGGTCCGACGAGCTTTTGCACACCTCCGGTATCGAGCCCGACGACCTGGCCCGCGCTCGGCCGGTCTTCGACGAGATGCGTACGGAAGTGACGGTCGGCCAGTACCTCGACGTGCTCACCCAGGCCACTGGCGACGCGTCGGTGGAGCGGGCCGGCAAGGTCGCCCGCTACAAGTCGGCGAAGTACACGGTCGAGCGCCCGTTGCTGCTCGGCGCGGCGCTGGCCGGCGCGAACGACGAGGTCAGCGCGGCCTACTCGGCGTTCGGGCTGCCGCTCGGCGAGGCGTTCCAGCTACGCGACGACGTGCTCGGCGTGTTCGGCGACCCGGCTCAGACCGGCAAGCCGGCCGGCGACGACCTGCGCGAAGGGAAACGGACGTACCTGGTCGCGTCGGCGTTGGCCGGCGCGGGGGCCGGGGACCGTGCCGAGTTGGACGCCCGGCTCGGCGATCCGCGGCTGGACGACGCGGGGGTGGCCCGGCTGCGGTCGATCATCCGGGCCAGCGGCGCACTGGATCGCTCCGAGCAGCGGATCGCGGCGCTCACCGAAGCGGCGCTCGCGGCTCTCGCGGGCGCGGACATCGAGGCCGAAGCCAGATCGGTCCTGCGCGATCTCGCCGACGCGGCGACCCGCCGGATCGGCTGATCAATCCCGCGACGATCGCTCCCGCACGCGGCGCAGCACCGCGCTGCCGTCGCCGGCCGCCGGGGTGCGCTGGACGCCGCGGCGGCCCAACCACACCCAGACCGACAGCGTGAGCAGCACCATCGCGAAGCCGAACAGGAGATCCTCGACCGGCGCGTACGCGATCCGAGCGCCGATGATCGCGGCGGGATCGTAGATCACGATGCGGCGGCCGGTCAGGATGCCGTTGGAGATCAGCTGGAAGACGATGACGATCGGGTACGTGGCCCAGAACACCACGCGCCGCACCAGCCGGGTCCGCAGCACGAACAGATCCACGGCCAGCGCGCCGGCGACGCCCAGCAGCGCCGCCGCGGTGTAGCTCATTCGTCGCCCGCGGGCAGGCGCAGCACGGCGCGTACCGCCTCGAAGCCGAGGATCGCGCAGACCGGGACGACCACGAAGAACAGCACCTCGTCCAGTGGCAGGCCACCCGGCAGCACGATGCCGGTGATCTGCGCCGGGTCGAACCGCCAGTGGCCGGCCGCGATCGCCAGCAGGTCCCAGATCACGAAGACCATGACCACCGGCAACAGCGTCAGGAGCAGCCGCCGCCACCGGCGCAGCACGTTGACCTTCAGCACGGGCTCGAGCCAGAGCGCCGCCACGAGACACCCGGCGAGCACGAGCAGGTACGCCAGGTGTCGCATCCGGGGTCAGAAGCCGAGCGCCTGTGCGCGCCGCTTAACCTCACGGGCCCGCGGTCCGCCCAGCCCGATCGCGGCGTTGCCGTCCAGGTCCTCTTCGGGCAGGTAGAGCCACCGCAGCGCCTCTTCGTCGTTGTACCCGGCGTCGTGCAGCAAGGTGAGGATGCCGGGGAGGTGCTTAAGCACGGTGCTGTTGGCCACCAGTTCGGCGGGCACCGCCCGGACGCCGTCGCGCTTGACCGCGAGCAGCGCACCGTCGCGGATCATCTGGTGAACCTTGCTCACCGACACGCCCAGCCTCTCGGCCACGTCGGGCAGGTTGATCCAGTCGGCCGGCCCTGTGGTCACGGAATCGGTCATCAGCCCAGCCTGCCATGCGGCAATTCCACCCCACCACAGGAATCCGATGTGCGCTGCTCGGCAAGCTCGGGCGTACCCGTTCGGTCTCAGCTGTGACATCCTGGGCTGTCGCCAACCGAAGGGACATTTACACTTCACGCCGATGGACACCACAGTCGCCGACACGTTGATCGGCACCACGATTGACGGGCGTTACCGGATCACCGGCCGCGTCGCCCGCGGTGGCATGGCGACCGTGTACACGGCCGTGGACGAGCGGCTCGGGCGTACGGTCGCTCTCAAAGTCATCCACCCGTCGCAGGCCACGAACGTGCACTTCGTCGACCGGTTCACCGACGAGGCGAAGACGATCGCCCGGCTGACCCACCCGAACGTGGTCGCCGTCTACGACCAGGGCCGTCACCAGGGCCTGCCGTACCTGGTGATGGAGTACGTCCAGGGCCGCACGCTGCGCGACCTGCTGACCCAGCGCCGCCGGCTGAGTCCGGTTGAGGCGCTCGCCATCCTCGAGCAGATGCTGGCCGCCATCGCCGCCGCGCACCGCGCCGGCCTGGTGCACCGCGACGTCAAGCCCGAGAACGTGCTGGTCGCCGAGTCGCCCAGCGGCGGCATCGCGAACCTCGTGGACAGCGTCGCGAAGGTCGCCGACTTCGGGCTGGCCCGCGCGGTCGAGGCGAGCGCCGACGACTCCGGCCGGCTCATGGCGACCGTCGCGTACGTGGCGCCGGAGCTGGTCACCGACGGCCACGCGGACGCCCGTACCGACGTCTACTCCGCCGGCATCGTGCTGTACGAGATGGTCACCGGCCGGGTGCCCTACGACGCGGACGAGCCGATCGACGTGGCCTGGAAGCACGTGGACAACGATGTGCCCAAGCCCTCCGACATCGTCCGGGGCCTGCCGCCGGCCGTGGACGACCTGGTCGCCCGGGCCACCCGCCGCGATCCCGGTGCGCGGCCGACGGACGCCGGCGCGTTGCTCGCCGAGGTGCAGGTGGTCCGTGACGACCTGGGCGCCGCGAACGTCGAGACGGCCCTGCTGCGCCAGGTCCCGGGGCCCTGGTCCTCCGCGCCGTCCGAAGGACCAGGCGCCGGCGGCGGCTCAGCCCGCCACGCGGCCACCGACGCCACCGCGGTGGTGCCCTCCGTGATGGCCGGGGCGGGCGACCGTCCGAACTGGGCGCGGCTGCCCGAGCAGGCCGGCCGCACCCGGATCCAGCGGCGTCCGGCCGGCGTCGGCTCGCCCCGGGACCGCCTGGCCGAGTTCTTCGGCGGCGGCGACCGGCGCCGCATCATGATCCTGGTCGCGGTCGCTCTCATGGTGTTCACCGTGCTCGCCAGCACCTGGTACGTGACGCTCGGCCGCTACACGCAAACGCCGCAGCTGGTGAACATGACCCGGGCGCAAGCCGAAGAGAAGGCGGCGCAGGAGGGCTTCAAGCTGTTCTACGGCGACGGCCAGTTCAGCGAGACGGTGGCCAAGGACACCGTGCTGAGCCAGAGCCCGTCCCCGGATCAACGCGTCGTCAAGGGCGGCACGATCGAGCTGTCGTTGTCACTCGGTCCCGAGCGCTACCCGGTGCCGGACGTGACCGGCATGGAGCTGGCGGCCGCCAAGGGCGAGTTGGAGGCGACGAAGCTCAAGCTCAAGGAGGGCTCCGGCCAGTACAGCGACACGGTCCCCGAGGGCGTGGTCATCTCGTCCGACCCGAAGGCGGACACGGCGCTCAAGCCCGGCTCCACCGTGACGGTCGTCGTGAGCAAGGGCCGCGCGCCCATCACGGTGCCGGACCTTAGCGGCAAGAACATCAACGATGTACGGGCGGAGCTGCAGCAGCTCGGCCTGACCGCCGTCGAGCAGTACAAGGACAGCGACCAGCCGGCCGACAAGGTCATCGGGCAATCGCCCAAGGCCGGCGCCGGCGTGGAGAAGGACGCCGAGATCAAGCTCGACGTCAGCAAGGGGCCTCCGCTGGTCACGGTGCCGGACCTGACCAACCAGCCATGCCCGCAGGCGCAACAGACCCTGCAGAGCATGAACCTCCGGGTCCGCGTCGACTTCAACCCGAACGGCGTCGTACAGAGCCAGCAGCCGGGCGGGAACACGCCGGTGCCGCCGCAGACCGAGGTCGCCATCCAGTGCATCTAAGGATCGGGTCGCACACCAGCACCGCGGGCGGGCTTGCCAGGGCCGCACTCCCGTACGCCGACGCGGCCGGCTCGGAAGCCGTGCAGGTCTACGTGTCCAACTCCCGCGGCTGGGCCCTGCCGCCGGGCGACCCGGCCCAGGACATGCTGTTCCGCGACGGCTGCGGCGAGCGCGGGCTGCCCGCGTTTGTCCACGCCTCGCTGCTGGTGAACGTCGGCTCCCCCACGTCGCTGACCGTCTCGCGGTCGGTCGAGACACTGGAGCATGCGCTGCGCCGGGGTAAGGAGATCGGCGCGACCGCGGTGGTCTACCACGCCGGCAGCTCCGTCGACCCGGCCCACGACGACAAGGCACGGCGTCAGCTGCGCGAGGTGCTGCTGCCGCTGCTGGACGCCGCGGCCGCGCAGGACTTGCCGAAGCTGCTGGTCGAGCCGAGCGCCGGCGGCGGTCGCTGCCTGGCGTCGAAGGTGCAGGATCTGGGGCCGTACCTGGCCGCGGTCGAGAACCACCCGTGGCTGGGCGTGTGCTTCGACACCTGCCACGCGTGGGCCGCCGGCCACGACGTGGCCACGCCGGGCGGCATGACCGCGACGCTGGACGCGCTGATCGCCACGGTCGGCCCGGACCGCCTGCAGCTCATCCACGCGAACGACGCCAAGGACGGGTGCGGCTCGACCCGCGACCGCCACGAGACCATCGGCAAGGGCCGCATCGGCGCGGACGCGTTTGCGGAGTTGCTGGCCCATCCCGCGGCCGCCGGCATCCCGGTGATCGTCGAGACGCCGACCGAGGGCTTCGCCGGCCACGCCGCCGACATCGCTCTGCTCAAGGGTCTCCGGAGCTCAGGTCAGCAGCGCGGTGAGCACCTCGATCGCCCGGTCGACGCCGGCGTCGTCGACGTCCAGATGGGTGACCAGCCGGGCCAACCGCGGGAGCATCGGGGCGAGCAGTACGCCACGCTCGGCCGCGGCCGCCGCCAGTGACGGCGCGTCCAGCCGCGCCTTCGTGAGATCGAGCGGGACCAGATTAGTACGCACGGTCGTGGCGTCCACCACGCCCAGCGGCTCGAGACCGGCCGCCAGGCGGTGTGCCCGGGCGTGATCCTCGGCGAGGCGGTCGAGGTGGTGCCGCAGCGCGTACTGGCCCGCAGCCGCGAGGATGCCGACCTGGCGCATGCCGCCGCCCATCCGTTTGCGGATGATCCGGGCCTGGGCGATGCGGTCCGCGCTGCTGACGACCAGCGAACCGACCGGCGCGCCGAGGCCCTTGGAGAGGCAGACCGAGAGTGTGTCGAACAGCTGCCCGTAGGCGTTTAGCGGGACGCCCTCCGCGACGTGCGCGTGCCAGATCCGCGCGCCGTCGCAGTGCAGGGCGACGCCGGCTGCCTCGGCGACCGCGCGCAGCTCGCGCAGCGTCTCCCACGCCACCACGCTCCCGCCGCCCAGGGTGTGGGTCTGCTCGACCGCGATCGCCCGGGTCGGGACGGACGGGAACCCGGCCGGCCGGATCATCGCGGCGATCTGCTCCACGTCGAGCGCGGCGCCCACGGACGGCCAGGTGCGCGTCGAGATGCCGCCGACCGCGGCGGCGGCACCCATTTCGTACGTGACCACATGCGCGTCCGCTCCGGCGAGCAGCTCGCCGGCGGGCGGCACGAGCAACTGCAGCGCGATCTGGTTGGCCATCGTGCCGGACGGCGCGAACAGCGCGCCCTCGTGCCCGAACAGCGCGGCGACCTCGGCCTCCAGCGCCCGTACGGTCGGGTCGTCGGCGAACACGTCGTCGCCGACCTCGGCGGTCGCCATCGCCATCCGCATCGCCGGGGTGGGTCTCGTGACGGTGTCGGACCGCAGGTCCACGATCCGGTCAGCCACGGAGCATCTCCGCGACGAGGAACGCCAGCTCGAGGGACTGCTGGGTGTTGAGGCGCGGGTCGCACGCCGTCTCGTACCGGTCCGGGAGGTCGAGGTCCTCGATGCCCTGCGCGCCACCGAGGCATTCGGTGACGTCCTCGCCGGTCAACTCCACGTGGATGCCGCCCGGGTGGGTGCCGAGGCCGCGGTGCACCTCGAAGTAGCCGAGCACCTCGTCGACGATCCGGTCGAAATGGCGGGTCTTGTAGCCGTTCGAGGACTCGTGGGTGTTGCCGTGCATCGGGTCGCACTGCCAGACCACCTTGGCGCCGGCCGCGGTCACCTTCTCGACGATCGGCGGGAGCGTGTCCCGGACCTTGCTGTTGCCCATCCGGCTGATCAGCGTCAGCTTGCCGGGCATGTTGTCCGGGTTGAGGCGCTCGCACAGCTCGATGGCCTGCTCGGGTACCGTGCCGGGGCCGAGCTTCACGCCGATCGGGTTGGCGAGGCGGCTGGCGAAGTCGATGTGCGCGCCGTCGATCTGCCGGGTCCGCTCGCCGATCCACAGGAAGTGCCCGGACAGCCCGTACGCCTTGCCGTCGGAGACCCGGGTGAGCGCCCGGTCGTACTCCAGCGCCAGGGCCTCGTGCGAGCAGTAGAGGCTGACCGTGCGCAGCGCCTCGGCGTCGGTCATGCCGCAGGCGCGGATGAAGTCGAGCGCCCGGTCGATCTCGCGGGCGATGGCTTCGTACCGCTCGCCGGCCGGTGAGGCCCGGACGAAGTCCTTGTTCCACGTGTGCAGGCCGGCCAGGTCGGCCAGGCCGCCGGCCAGGTACGCCCGGAGCATGTTCATGGCGGCGGCCGAGTTCGCGTACGCGCGGATCATCCGCTGCGGGTCGGGGACCCGGGCCGCCTCGTCGGCCTCGAGTGAGTTGATCAGGTCGCCCCGGTACGCGGGCAGCCCCAGCGAGTCGATCGTGGCCGAGCGGGGCTTGGTGTACTGCCCGGCCACCCGGGCCACCTTCACGACCGGCATCGAGGCGCCGTACGTCAGCACCACGGCCATCTGCAGTAGCGTGCGCGCGTTGGCCAGCAGGTGGCTCTCGGTGTTGTCGGCGAACGTCTCGGCACAGTCGCCGCCCTGCAGCAGGAACGCCCGCCCTTCGGCCGCCTCGGCGAGCCGGGCCCGGAGCTGGTCCACCTCGTACGGCGCGACGATCGACGGCACGTTGTCGAGGACCTTGCAGACCGCGGCGACCTCGTTCGCGTCCTGCCACGGGGGCATCTGCGCGCGCGGCAGTTGGCGCCAGTGGTCCAGGCCGAGCGCCTCGTCCTCAGCCGAGTCGGTGTACGGGCGGGACGTCTGCAGGGCCGGGTTGCCCACACCCGGATAGCTCAACTGATGCCACTCGCGGCGCATGCCGGAAAGCCTACGGAAGCGGGGCACCAGGCCTGCGCCCGGTGCCCCGCTTCCCCATTCCGGGGTACTACAGGTTGTTCCTGATCGCAGAGATCAGCTCACCGTTGCTGGTGTCCCCCGAGAACTCCCAGAAGAACGCTCCGGCGAGGCCCTGCTGCTTCACGTAGGCCATCTTTCCGGCGATGGTCGACGGCGTGTCGTAGCCGTACCAGTTGTTTCCGCACTTGGCGTACGACGTGCCGCCGACGGTGCCGGTCGGCGGGCAGGTGTTCTTGAGGACCTTGTAGTCCTCGATGCCCTGCTCGTAGGTACCCGGCGCCGGGCCGGTCGCCGACCCGCCGGGGCCGGCCTGGGTGACGCCGGTCCAGCCGCGGCCGTAGAAGCCGATGCCGAGCAGCATCTTGTTGGCCGGTACGCCCTTGCTCTTCAGCTTCTGGATCGCCGCGTCGGAGTAGAAGCCGGCTTTCGGGATGCCGCTGTACGAGGTCAGCGGCGAGTGCGGGGCGGTCGGTCCCTGCGGGCTGAACGCGCCGAAGTAGTCGTACGTCATCGGGAAGACCAGGTTCAGCTTCTGGATGCCGGACGCGTAGTCGGCTACGTCGAGCTTGCCGCCGTTCGACCCGTCCGCGGAGATCGCCGACGTGATCAGGAAGCCGTTGCCGAACTTGTTGCGCAGCGCGGTGATCACGTTGTTGTACGCGGCCGGGCCGCTCGAGTCGCATTGCAGGCCGCAGGCGTTGGGGTACTCCCAGTCGATGTCGATGCCGTCGAAGACGTCGGCCCAACGGGAGTCCTTGACCAGGTTGTAGCAGGAGTTCGCGAACCCGGTCGGGTTCGCCGCGGCCTGTGTGAAACCGCCGGACCAGGTCCAGCCGCCGAACGACCAGATCACCTTGATATGGGGGTACTTCTTCTTGAGCTTGCGCAGCTGGTTGAACGAGCCGCGCAGCGCGCCGGCGTCCCAGGTGTCGGCGACGCCGTCGACGCTGTTGGCGGCCGTGTACGCCATGTCGTAGTCGGCGTAGGAGTCACCGATCGTGCACCGGCCGCCGCTGGTGTTACCGAACGCGTACAGCAGGTGAGTGAGCTTCGCCGCGGAGCCCGACGTGACGAGGTTCTTCACGAAGTACTGCCGCTGGTAGACGCCCCATTCGGCGAAGTAGCCGACCACGTTCTTGCCGCTGGGGCCGGGCGGCGGTGTGGTGGGCCCGGTCGTCGGAGGCGTGGTCGGAGGCGTGGTCGGGGGCGGGTTGCCGCCGCCGCAGCTGCCGTTGTCGGCCCAGACGTCCCATTGGCCGCTGTGGGTGGCCGGACTCTCGTTCTGGGTCCACCACTTGGCGGTGTAGTTGTGGCCGGACTGCGAGGCCTGCTTGCCGGCGGTGTAGACGGTGGTCGGGCTCCAGGCGGGCGCGCACGCGGCCGCGGCGGACGCCTTGACCAGGGGGACGCCGGCGGACACGACCACCACGACGGCCCCGGCCCAGAGAGCACGGCGGATGGATTTCTTCACGCGTCTCCTCAGAATAGTTAGTAAACTTTCCAGAAGAAGGAACGAAGAGACGTTAGTCAAATTCATGAACGTGAGTCAAGCGAGCGCGTTCGGATTGAGCGTGACTTAACTTTCGACCCGGACGCGCGACGGCGTGCCATCGATCCACCACAGCGCGTAGTCTGCGGTCATGACCATTCTCGACGCCGACATCGACGCATTCGCCGGCGGATCGGCCGAACTGGACCCGTTGGCGTCCCGTTTGGCGCCACATACCCAGCCGCCGGACGGGCGCCCGGTCGCCGTCGAGAAGCTCCTGTCCCGCTGAGCCGCCGATGAGCATCCACGTGATGGGCGTCGATGCGTACTCGCTCGGCTGGGTGGGTGTCGAGCTGCGCGATGGTTCGTTCGGCCG